>SXGQ01636815.1_pt1 | contig 13294 bp, 11 predicted proteins | sample 3178371 | NCBI WGS metagenome assembly SXGQ01 (sample SAMN11356859, study PRJNA531348) | freshwater metagenome | isolation source: freshwater sample F1-20 | place: China: Fuxian Lake, Yuxi | collected 2017-12-25
GCGGCGGGCGCGTGGGTGATGCAGCGTTACGGCTGAAGCGCCGACAATCCGGGGTATGGCCAAGACCGCACCCCGCCTCAGCCCCGACGAGATCAAGCTCTGCGTCTCTCCGCGCTCGAAGAGGGCCGAGCCATGCACCCGCGGGATCACGTCGACCTCGGCTGAGAGCACGCGGATATCGCGGGGGCCGCGACCGTCGATGCGCACCTTGTCGCGCAGGACGCGCTCACGCACGCTCTTCTTGGTCACGCTGCGCAGCGCCGCGCTGATCTCCTTGTCGCGACCCTCGAAACGACCCGAGAGGGAGGCGACGACATCGGCCTTGATGGCGTCGAGCGCATCCTCGCGATCTGCCTTGCCCACGATCGTGAGGGCCTTGGCCACCCGATCCGCAGCGATCTCCGAGACGGCGTCATAGACGTCATCCTGGTAGTCGAGGAAGACGGGAAAGGAGCCCACCGGCTTCGCGGCAGCATCGGCGAGTTGCTGCTGTGCCTCGCACAGGGCCTTGATGAACGGCTTGGCGGCCTCGAGTCCGGAGGCAACCACAGACTCGGTCGGCGCGGTCGCACCGCTCGCGATGAGATCGATCGTGCCGGTCGTGGCCTCCGCCTCGACCATCATGATCGCCACGTCGTCACCGACGATGCGGCCAGCGACCACCATGTCGAAGACCGCGCGATCCAGGTCGGAGTGACGCGGGAAGGCCACCCACTGACCGTCGATGAGCGCGACGCGCACGCCACCGATAGGGCCGGAGAAAGGCAGACCTGCGATCTGGGTCGACGCGGAGGCCGCGTTGATCGCGAGCACGTCGTAGAGATCATCGGGATTGAGCGCCAGCACCGTCACGACGATCTGGATCTCATTGCGAAGGCCCTTGACGAAGGACGGGCGCAGTGGTCGGTCGATGAGGCGGCAGGTGAGGATCGCATCCTCGGTGGGACGCCCCTCACGGCGGAAGAACGAGCCGGGGATGCGGCCGACTGAGTACATCCGCTCCTCGACATCGACGGTGAGTGGGAAGAAGTCGAAGTGCTCCTTGGGCTGCTTCGACGCGGTGGTGGCACTGAGCACCATCGTCTCGTCATCCAGGAAGGCAGCGACGCTGCCAGCGGCCTGACGCGCGAGGCGCCCGGTCTCGAAACGGACAGTACGGGTGCCGAAGGCGCCGTTGTCGAGCACGGCCTCGGCGGTGGTGAGGGAACCCTCCACGGGTAACTCCTTAGGGCTACGGTCGCATGCGACCGGACGCGCGCCATCATCATCGCCGGGACGCGCGATCACGTGATCGCGTGCGCATCGCGGCGACTGCCCTATCGGGAGCCGGTCTTCGATCGAGGCCGCCGGGTCATCCGACCCGGGAGCCACTACCGAGGACCGACCGATCGTGGGCGGCGCGGCGTCGTGTGTGTGATGACTATTCAGTTGTTCATCCCGCCGATCCGTCAGCGACGGATCCGCGGCCCCCCGGATCCGTCAGCGACGGATCCCGAGACGCTCGATGATCGCGCGGTAGCGCGCGATATCCGTGCGCTGCAGGTACTGGAGGAGTCGACGGCGCTGGCCCACCAGGATGAGCAGGCCACGGCGCGAATGGTGGTCGTGCTTGTGGCTTTTCAGATGCTCGGTGAGGTCGCTGATGCGACGCGTGAGCATGGCTACCTGGACCTCGGGGCTGCCGGTGTCCTCAGGGGATGAGCCGTACTCGGAGATGATCTGCTTCTTGGTGGCGCTATCCAGCGACATGATGTCCTCTCGGGCGCGTCGGTCGCCTCGGCCATGAGCCAGCAGGCGGTGACCCCGGCGGGGTCGTCACGAGTCCCCGGGCGCCCGCCCTAGGACCGTCGCAGAGAAGGGTATCAGTCGCGGAGGGCCGCATCGGCGGCGGCGACGTCCCGGGCCATCTGCTCGACGAGATCGGCCACGGCGTCGAAGACCTGCTGGCCACGCAGGCGCTCGACGAGGTCCACGCCGACGAAGGTGCCGTAGAGGTCCAGGTCATCGCGACCGATCGCATAGGCCTCGACCCTGCGCTCCTGGCCAGCGAACTGGGGATTGGTCCCGATCGAGACGGCCGCGGGGAGTCTCTCCTCCCCCACGATGAGCCAGCCGGCGTAGACACCGTCGGGAGGCAGGGCCATGTCGGGTGCCACATCGACATTGGCCGTCGGGTAGCCGAGCTCACGGCCCCGCTGGTCGCCTCGCACCACGACGCCCTCCACGCGATGCGGCCTGCCGAGCATCGCGGACGCCAACCTCAGGTCGCCCTCCGCGATGCTCTCGCGGATCCGGGTCGACGACCAAGGGCCTTCGGAATCCCCGGGGACCGTCTCGGCGACCATCGGAATTGTCTGCACGTCGAAGCCGAGGGCGCGGCCGAGGTCGGAGAGCATCTGAGTGTCGCCCGCGGCGTGGGCGCCAAAACGGAAGTTGTCGCCCACGATCACCGCGTCCGCGGCAATCGATGGGTCCTTGCGCAGCATCTGAGCGAATTCCTCGGGACTTCGCGATGCCAGCTCCGGGGTGAAGTGCAAGACCACGACCTCATCGGCGCCGGCCTCGCGCAGCAATGCGACTCGACGCTCGACCGACGTGAGCCGCGCCGGGGCACGCTCGGGACGCAGGACCGCCGCGGGATGCGGATCGAAGGTCACGGCGACGACTCGAGCGTCTTCACCCTCGCCAGCAAGCTCCCCGGCCCGCTGGACCAGGGCCCGATGGCCGCCATGGACGCCGTCGAAGTTGCCGATGATCGCGACGCGCACGTGCGAAGCCTGCCACGCGCCCCTCGCGTGCGAGGATGTGACCTCCGGGCGCCCCGGCGCCCCGGTCAACGGGAGACCATGTGGCGGATCGCCTGCTGCTGCACATCGGCACGCAGAAGTCGGGTACGACGTACCTCCAGCGAGTCCTCGCGCGCCTGTCGGGCGACCTGAAGCGCGATGGCGTCCTCTACCCCACGCGCCTCCAGGGGCGTCGGGAGGTCTACAACCATGAGGCTGCTGCCTACGGCCTCCTCGGCGCAGCCGCCTTCCCCTGGGTGGCCTCCACGCGTGCCGAGGGCCAGGCAGGTGCCTGGGAGAGGCTGTGCCGCAAAGTGCAGGAGTGGGACGGCACCGCGATCGTCTCCGGCGAAGCCCTGTCGGTCATCGACCCCGCGGCTGCCCGACGCCTCGTCGAGTCTCTGGGCGTCGCCAACACGCACATCATCATCACCGCACGCGACCTCGGCCGTGTCCTCCCGAGCTCCTGGCAGCAGCACATCCGCAATGGACGGTCCACCAGTTTCACGAGCTACCTGCAGCAGCAGGCGGAGCGACGCGGCGAGGGCTCGGCCCGCGATCTCGAGCGTCGCTGGGATGACGATCCCGAGCAGACCTTCTGGCGCGCCTACGCGATCGGCGGGCTTGTCCAGCGCTGGGCGCCGCTCGCGCGCACGGTCAGCGTGGTCACCGTGCCGCGGCGCGGCGCCGCTCCCGACGAGCTCTGGCATCGCTTCCGTCGCGCGCTCGACCTCGGTCCCGTGCTCCCCGAGACTCCCCCGGCCATCGATGACCTCGCCGCCAACGTCGGGCTCACCGAGCCCGAAGTCCTCGTGCTTGCGGCACTCAATCGCCAGGTCGACTCGACCAAGGCCGACAGTCCCGACATGCGAGCGCTGCGAGCTCGCATCGTCCGCGACGCCTTCGCCCCTCGCCAGGATCGAGGCACACCCGTGCGGATTCCCGAGTCCTGGGTCCCGCGCGTCGCTGCATGGGCCAACGAAGACCTTGGGGTCCTGAGGTCGACCTCCGCCATCCTCGTCGGCCCGGAGTCCGATCTCATCGTCGAGGCCCCCTCGGGTCCCGGCGGCGACGGGCCCCGCCCGGAAGAGGTGGCTCGCGCGGCAGGAGCGGCGATCGCCTACCTGGCCGCGGTCGGCGCCTAGACTGCCCGAGTGCTCGTCCTCGTCTGCGGTATGCACCGCTCTGGATCCACACTCGTCTGGCAGATCACCCGGCAGCTCCTCGACGGTGCTCCCGGACTGCGCAACCCGCGCGGGGTCTCGACCGAGGAGTACCCGGCGGCGGCGGCCAATCCCGAAGACCTCCTCATGGCCAAGGTGCACTTCCGGCCTGCACTCGATCGCGAGGACTTCCCCGATGCCGGAGCCCGCTACCTCTACACCTATCGAGACCCCCGCGATGTCGTCGCATCGCTCTATCGCAAGGGGCGGTTCAAGCCTGACGATCCCGAGAGGGGGGCCCGTCCGAGCCGGCTGATCGTGCGCCGCGAACTGCGCGGAGACGAGTTCTGGACCGCCAAGTCGGACGTCTGGGTCGGCAGGTACGAGGACTTCCGCGATGACGTGCCGGGACTGGTGCGAGCGCTCGCCGGCTATCTCGGCATCGAGGCCGATGAGGCGCGGGTCACGGACATCGCGCGGCAGGTCGATCTCGCCGCCCAGGAGGAGCGAGCCAAGGCGGCGCGCGAGCACGGCGTCGACGACGACCTGCGCGTGACCTCCAACCACATCACCGACGGCCGCGAGGGTGCGTGGCGGGACACCCTCACCTCCGACGAACTCGTCGCCATCGAGGCCGAGAGCGCACGCTGGCTTGTCGAGCACGGCTACGACGTCGAGACCGAGGTGGGGCGCCGCAAGACCGCGGACCTGCGCGGGGTAGACGTGCCCGCGCGCGAGGCAGCGCCACGACCCGCCTCCGCGCGACGACGCAGCCGGGAACGCTGGGCAGTCCCCCTGCTCCTGCTCGCAGCGATCCTCGGCGTCGCCGGCATCATCACGGCCCTGACGCTGCCGGCCATCTCCGTGCTGCCCTGGGCCCTCGCCCTGGGCTCCGGCGTCGTCGGCGGATACCTCTGGGGGCGCGAGGGACATCCACTCATCCCCCGCCGGCGCACCTGACATGGCTCGCCGGGTCGTCCTCCACATCGGTCCGCGCAAGACGGCGACGACCTATCTCCAGCGGGTGTTACAGCAGTGCGTGGAGTCGGGAGCCCTGCCAGCCGAGTGCTATCCCATCCGCACGCGAGGCCGCCTCGATCACAACCACGTCCCCGGCCTCATCGACCTGGTCCACGGCAAGGGAGAGATCGGCCTTCAAGACGACGCGTGGACCGAGCAGGATGGCCGCGAGGCCCGCGCTCTGCTGGACGCCGTGGCCGCCACCGATGCGGAGGTCATCCTCTCGGCCGAAGCCCTCTCTGTGCTCCGCCCGAGCGGCGTCGAATCCGTCATCGCGGCTCTCTCACCCGCGCCCGTGGACGTGGTCGTCACCATGCGCGACCTCGGGCGCGTGCTTCCGAGCTCATGGCAGCAGCACATGCGCAACGGCAACATCGAGTCCTACGCCGACTACCTCTCCTTGCGTGCCGAGGAGCGAAGTGCACGGCTCGATCGCACGGATCTCCATCGGGGGTTCTGGCGCGCCTACCGCTATGCCGAACTCGTCCGACGCTGGGCGGACGCAGCCCGATCCGTCAGCGTGGTCACCGTGCCCGCATCGAGTAAGGACCCCGCGGAGGTGTGGCGTCGCTTCATCGCCGCCGCGAAACTGACGGAGCTGCCGCACGAGCCCCCCACCGTCGAGGATGACCGCGCCAACATCTCACTCACGGGTGCAGAGACCTTCGCCCTGCAGGGGCTCAACATCGCGGCGCGTGGCAGCGGACTCGGCAGGCGCGAGGTGCGGGACTGGCATCGCAAGCTCCTGCGACGGGGCTGGACCGATCGGGCGGATCGGGGCCCGCGCCTGGGTCTCCCGCCCGAGATGATCTCGCTGGTCCGTGCGTGGGCAGATGAGGACAGCGCCGACCTCGCCACGTCCGGGGTGCCCATCTTCGGTGCGCTCGACGACCTCACCGTGGGCCCGGACAACCCCGGTATCCCCGACGCCCCGGCCGTGGCCGCGAGCGCGGGGGCGGCCCTGGCGCTCGCGCTGCGGGGCAGACGGGACGGCGGCGACACCTGAGTGCTCAGCCTCGCGCCCACTCCTCGAGTTGACTCACGAAGGCCGGTCCATCGACGGCCCAATTGGCCTGCGTGCGCACCCATGTGCGGCCCGCGTCAGCCATCGCCTGGCGACGACCGTCATCGGCGTCGAGGCTGAGAATCGCCTCCACGGTCGCGCTGACATCGCCGAAGGGCACGATGATTCCCGCACCACTCGACGCGGCCAGGTCGACAGCGAGAGGCAGCGGTGTCGAGACGAAGGGCACGCCGCGAGCGAGGTACTCGAGCAGTTTCGTCGGCATCGAGTGGCGGTAGTTGGCCTCGTCATGGAGTAGCGACAGTCCCGCGGTCGCGCCCTCGACGCGCCTCAGTGCTTCGGCATTGGGCAGGAATCCGCGCCAGTCGATCCAGCCGCGGCCATGTGCCAGGCCCAGCGCTTCGCTCACCTCGGGATCGGCATTGCCGATCACCTCGAGCACCACCCCGCGGACATGGAGCTCACGGCCGACGTCGACGAGCTGGAGGCCCCCACGCGCTCGGGTCAGGCGCCCTACGTAGACGGCGCGACCCCGGAGGGAACTCGGCGCATCCGCCGGCACCATCGGGGTGTTGGGCACGACCGGATGGGGCATATCGAATCGCTTCGCGTAGGCATGCTCAGCGAGCACGATGCGACGCGAGCGCTCCGCACGCGTCTCCGCACGACGCACAGCGCCAGCCACCGGCCCGACAAGCGGCTTCGGCATCCAGGGGCGCATGGTGAGGGCCGCTGCCGTGTCCTCGTGGACATCCCAGACTATGGCCGGATGTTGGACACCCGCCGCGGCGAGCAGCGCATCGGGACTGTGCAGGAGCACCACGTCGTGCTGCGGGGCCTCCGACTTCAGGACGCGTCGCGTGGCACGCACAGCCGCCAGGCGCCTCCGCCCGACGCTGCGCGGGATGTCAATGGCGCGCACACCCTGCCGCACCTCGGCACCGTAGGCCGAGAAGGGTGCTGCCTGCGTGACCTCATGGCCCGCATCGAGCAAGGCGCCGATCTCGCGCTCGGCGATGCGCGCGTCACGGGGATCGTGCACGGGGCACACCACCAGGACGCGCACGTCAGTCCTGGTCTCGCTCGGCCGTGAGGTCGGCAAGGGCCTGCTCGTTGGCCTCCTTGCGCTTGCGGCGTCGCTCCCGCAAGGCCTTCTTGCTCTGGAGGCCGAAGCGCGTCTCGTACTCGGGGATGATGTCATCGGGATGGCCGTCGGCGACGATGCGGCCCTCATCGAGCCAGAGCACGCGGTTGCAGGCTGACCGGATGGCACCCATCGAGTGACTCACGAGGAAGATCGTGTCTGCCTCATCGCGCAGCTGCTGGATGCGCTGGCTGCTGCGTTTGACGAACTCACCGTCTCCCGTCGAGAGTGCCTCGTCGATGAGCAGGATCTCGTGGGTGACAGCCGAGGCGATGGCGAACTTCAGGCGGGCTGACATGCCGGATGAGTAGGTGTTCATGGGCATGTGGATCGCCGAGCCAATGCCACTGAACTCGACAGCCGACGGGACCCGCTCGCGGACCTCCGCCGGGGTGAGCCCCAGGGCAAGGAGACCGAGCTCGACATTGCGCAGCCCGGACAGCGCCTGCATGAGCGCCGAGCTCACGCCGAGCATCGTGGGCTGCCCGTCGGCGTACACCGCGCCCTGATTGGGCGGCAAGAGGCCTGCGATGGCGCGCATGAGAGTGGACTTGCCGGCACCGTTCTTGCCGATGACGCCGACGGCCTCGCCCTGCCGGGCGACGAAACTCACACCCCGCAGTGCATGCACTTCACGCTTGGAGGACACCGGTCGCCTCGTGCGCATACGCCGCCACCGGCTCGCATGGGGATCGAGTGGAGCATCCGGGGCTGTCCACACTCGGTAGACGATGTGGAGGTCGTCGACGACGACCTTGATGGGAGCGTCCGGATCGTTGGCCTTGGGCGGCTCGACGTCGGAGAAGTCGGCGTCCTCGCTGAGATCGAACTCCTCGTCATCCTCGGCCATAGCGGTCCTCCGCACGCCAGAAGAACCACATGCCGAGGGGCAGGATCACCAGCGCCCACCCGGCCGCGAGGGCCCAGTTCCACGCACCCCACGGAGAGAAGTAGGAATCCATGAGGGCATCACGCATGACGTTGAGGTAGACCGTGCCGGGGTTGATCTCGATGAGGAAGGTTGCCCACGGCGGCACTCCAAGGCGCGAAAGCCGGTCAGCGATCGGGATCATGACGCCCGACATGTATCCCCAGATCCGCAGGATGTAGGGAAGCACTTCCGACACGTCCTGCACGGTCGCGACGACACGGGCCATGATGAGCGCCATCCCGAGGGAAAACATCAGGATGAGCAGCAGGGCGACGGGGGCGAGCAGCCACTGCCAGGTGATCGGCTCTCCCGTGACGAGGAGGATGACGATCATGATCGGCAGTGCGTAGAGGAAGACACGCAGCTGCTTGATGACCGTGGCGATGGGCAGCACGGCGCGAGGGAAGTGAATCGAGCGCACCAGCCCCTCGTTGCCCGAGATGCTGCGCGATCCCACGGTGATCGACTGGCGGATGATGGCGAAGGTGAAGACGCCCGCCGCGAGGAATCCGGTGTAGTTCTCGACACTTCCTCTGCCGCCGAGAAGGAAGCCGAAGAGGAACCAGTAGATCGCCATGGTGAGGACCGGGTCCATCACCTGCCAGAACTGACCCAGGCGGCTCTTGGTGTTCTGCTTGTCGACACTGGCCTTGGCGAAGGCGAAGATAAAGGCCCTGCGCTGCCAGAGGCTGCGGAGATAGGCCCCGAAGGAGGGTCGGCTGTTGACCGGCGCGAGGCCGGATTCGCGCGCGAGGTCCGCGGCGTCGACCTCACGACCGTCGACGAGGATCAGAGCCGCACCACCTTGTGTCCGCTCGTCGCTCCGCGCGTGTCGAAGAGGCGAGGTGCCTGCTCAACGATTCCGGCGAGGTCGTACGCGCTGTGATTTTGCAGCAGTACGACGAGGTCGGCGCGCGCCAAGGCGGCATCGAGGTCATCCACGCAGGTGAGGGTCTCGGCACCGAGGCGCCAGGCGTCGACGTGGGGATCATGGAACTCCACATCAGCCCCCTTGTCCTGCAGCTCGATGGCGATCGGCTTGGCGGGAGACTCGCGCTGATCGGCGATATCGGGCTTGTAGGTCACGCCGAGGAGCAGGATTCGCGCCCCCCGCAGTGCCTTGCCCTCGTCGTTGAGGGCATCCTGGATGCGTCGCACGACGTAGGAAGGCATCCCGGCATTGATCTCCTGGGCCAACTCCACGAAGCGGAAGGGATATCCCAGCTTCGCCTGCACCTGGTAGGAGAGGTAGTTGGGGTCGATCGGGATGCAGTGACCCCCGACGCCAGGCCCGGGATAGAAGGCCTGGAAGCCGAAGGGCTTGCTCTTCGCCGCCGCGATGACATCCCAGAGATCGATGTCGAGTTCGTAGCAGAAGCGCGCCATCTCATTGACGAGGGCGATGTTGATGTGGCGATAGGTGTTCTCCAGCAGCTTCGCCATCTCGGCCTCGCGCGTGCCCCGGGCCCTGACGACGGTGTCGACGAAGGCGCCGTAGAACCCGGCTGCGGCATCGGTGCAGGCCTCGGTGTGACCGCCGACCACCTTGGGGGTGTTCTTCATGCCGTACTGCTCATTGCCGGGATCGATGCGCTCCGGGCTGAAGGCCAGGTGGAAGTCACGCCCGGCGACGAGCCCACCGGCCTCGAGCACGGGCCGCACCTCATCGTCGGTCGTGCCGGGATACGTCGTCGACTCGAGGACCACCAGGTGCCCCGGCCTGAGGTGCTCGGCGATGGCGCGGGTAGCGCCAAGCACGGCGCCCAGATCAGGCCCGCCTTCGGGCGTGAGCGGCGTCGGGACGCAGATGACGACCGCGCGAGCGTCAGCGATCACGGACGCATCGGTCGTGGGGGCGAAGCCTCGGTCCAGCATTTCGCGAATATCAGCGTCGGACAGGTCGTCTACATGCGAGCGAGCCCCCATGAGCCCCTCGACGACGCGGGCAGAGACATCGAGCCCTGTCACCGAGAGCCCGGCACGGGTGGCCTCCTGCGCGAGGGGAAGGCCGACGTAGCCCAACCCGATGACCACCAGATCGCGCGTCATGTCCGTCCTTCGCCTTCCCCGCGGGGCTTGCGTGCCTCGAGCCCGCGAAGCCGTCCTGGCCGCAGGGCGGTCAGCCCCGGAGGGCTCCGAGGAAAGAATACGCCGCCCGATAGGCCTCCATGACAGAAGGCCACGTGCGCGTGGCCTCGACCCAGGCACGGGCACGCTCGCCTGCCTCGCGACGGGCATCGGGGTCGACAAAGGACCTGAGCGCCTCGGCCAGGGTGGCAGCATCCCCGGGCGTCACGAGCCGGGAGCCGGGGGCGAGCACCTCCGCGACGGCGGGCAGGTCGCTCCCCACGACCGGGATGCCGCGCGCCTGCGCCTCAAGGGGCTTCAGCGCCGTCACAGCGCGATTGACGGCGGTGTCGCGCCTCGGCAGGGCGAAGACATCGAGGACGTCGTACCACTGGCGCACCTCGGCGACAGGGACGCGCCCCGGGGCGAGCAGGGGTACGCCGCTGCGCTCGGCACGTCGGCGCAGGTCTGCGAGGCCGGGACCATCGCCCACGATGAGCACGCGGACATCCAGGCCCTCTCCTCGAAGGAGTGCGACGGAGTCGATGAGCGTGTCGAGACCCTCGTCGTCGTTGATGGTCGCGACGCTGCCCACCCACAGTGCGTCGCTGATCCCCAAGGCGGTGCGCGCACCTGCCTGATCGCGAGGCTCGAGGAAGTCCATCGGCACCGCGTTGGGCGCGATGAAGACACGCTCGGGATCCACGCCGCGCGCGATGGTGGCATTGCGCATGCCCGTGCCGAGGGTGGTCACCACATCTGCCGCGAGGAGCGCTTCGGTGTGTCGATCGCGCAGTCGCGCATAGGTGTCGCTGTCGCGAGCTTGCTCGCCGCCGTGGCGCGCCATCCAGGTGTCCTCAAAGAACGTGCGCGCCTCGTAGGCCACGGGTATCCCGAGCGATCGACCCACGTCAAGGGCGACTGCCGCGTTGACGTGATCCGATGCGGCGTGCAGCACATCGGGGCGAAGGTCCTCGACAAGCCCGCCCAGGTGGGCGGCATACGCCGTGCGCAGACGCTCATCCGCTGGCATCACCAGGGGCAGCAGCCGGTGGTACGGCACGCCATCGACCAGTTGGGGATCCGACGAGCGCAGGTCCCCGTGCGTGACGGGATAGCCGAGTCGCGTGACGACGCGTGCGTCCCACCCGAGGTCGCGCTGCGCGCGGGCGACCCGCTGCGTGCGAATCGTGGATCCCGCCTGGGTGAGCGGGAGTGAGTTGGTCACCACGTGGAGTACGCCGAATGCGTCGCCCCCTATGCGGTCCGGCGGACCGGCGAAGCCGGCCCTGTCGGACTTGCCCGATCGCACGCGGCCGGGTCCTCCGAAGATGGGTTGTGCCAGCACGGCGAGCTGCCGCCGCGCGGCACGCACCGCCCGACGACTGCGCGCATCATGCGGATGTGATCGGGCCGCTTGGCTCAGCCGGCCCGCCAGCACATCGACGGCGAGTTCGCATGAGGCTCGCTCAGCACTGCCCTCGGGGACCATGGCCAGGGCATCGCATGCATCGGCGTAGCGGTCACGAGCAACGGCTCGATCGACAAGCGCAGCGGGGTCATCGGGCTCCGCGCCACCGAGCCCGGGCAGTGCACGCTCCAGCGCGGCACGGCCACGCGCCGGATCCTGCCCGAAGCGGCGTAGCGCTCCGGATGCAGCAAGGGGAACGCGCCGCACGAAGCTGAGTCCCCTCATTCAGTCCTCACGGTCTGGGATACTAGACGTCAGTGACGACAGCGTCACTGCACGCGATCCCCGGGAGACGGCTCGCGGCGCCATGGACAGGAAGGCCGCGATGACCCTGCTGCACGTCACCGGTGCGCGCCCCAACTTCCCCAAAGCGGCTCCCGTCATCGCCGCGCTGGCCTCCCTGGGAGTCCGCCAGCGCCTCGTGCACACCGGGCAGCACTACGACGATCGCATGTCGGAGGTGTTCTTCCGCGAGCTCGACCTCCCGCGCCCGGACATCAACCTGGGCGTGGGCTCGGGGGGCCATGCCCAGCAGACAGCGGCCATCCTCGTCGGTCTCGAAGAGGAGATGATCGCCACCAAGCCGGAGCTCGTCATCGTCTACGGCGATGTCAATTCCACCCTCGCGGCCGCCATCGCCGCGAGCAAGCTCGGCATCCCCGTAGCGCACGTCGAGGCCGGTCTGCGGTCATTCGACATGTCCATGCCCGAGGAGGTCAACAGGATCGTCACCGACCGCCTCTCCGACCTTCTGCTGTGCACCAGCCCGGACGCCATTGCCCATCTCGCCCAGGAGGGTGTCCCTGCGGAGCGCATCCACCTCGTCGGCAATCCGATGATCGACACCCTGCTCGCCAATCTGGACCGCTTCGACCCCGAGGGGATGCGCGAACTCCTGCGTCTGCCCGACGACTACCTCGTCGCGACGCTGCACCGGCCCGGGAATGTCGATGATCCCGAGTCCGCCGGAGAGCTTGTCGCACTCCTGCACTCTGCGGCTTCGCGGGCCGACATCGTACTGCCGCTCCACCCCCGCGGGCGCGCCGTCCTCGAGGCCCTCGGACTCGACGACCACCCGCGCATGCACGTGGTCGAGCCGCTCGGCTACCTCGACTTCATGGGCTTGGTCCGCGGCTCGCGTGCCGTCATCACCGACTCGGGTGGCGTCCAGGAGGAGACCACGGTCCTCGGCATCCCGTGCCTGACACTGCGCCCCAACACCGAGCGGCCAGTGACGATCACGCACGGATCTAATCGGCTCGCGACCTCATCAACCCTGCTGCCTCTTCTTGACGCCGCTCTCGCCGGCACCTTCGACACCACGCGCCGACCACCCCTGTGGGATGGGCACGCGGGCACCCGGATCGCCGAGGTCATCGTCGACTGGCTCGGAGATCGCGAGCGCCGATGACCGACGAGATGGCACCCGACGACCCGCCCGAGGGTGACGTCGAGCGCATGACGGGCGGTGCGCGCCTGATGTCGGAGATGCGCCAGGCGCAGGCGCGCGCGGACCGCGCCGAGCGCGAACTCGAACGCACCCGCCGCAGCGCTTCCTACGTCGTGGGTGATCTCTTCGTGCGTGCGGCCAAGGATCCACGTCGGCTCCTCACGCTGCCTCGCGATCTCTGGCGCACCTGGCGCTTACGTCGGGCGCGGCGCCACGCACCGCGGCTCACGACACCCGC
>SXGQ01413941.1_pt1 | contig 13293 bp, 12 predicted proteins | sample 3178371 | NCBI WGS metagenome assembly SXGQ01 (sample SAMN11356859, study PRJNA531348) | freshwater metagenome | isolation source: freshwater sample F1-20 | place: China: Fuxian Lake, Yuxi | collected 2017-12-25
GTCCTACAAAAATAACATATAGGAATAAAAAAACAAACGAGGTTTACAACTCACAAGCAGAGGCAAATGCTGATGTTGCTAATCCTAATACACCAACCAAACAAGATGATATTGCACAAGATGTGTCAGTAACTGTTGCACATTTATCATTATTTGGTAAGACTAAGTAATGGATCCTCGAGGCGGAACGGAACTTCAATTTGAATTTTTGAGAAAATATGTAAGTGCAGACTTACTAGATCAAGTGCAGATATGCACATCAATACCAGGCAAGGTGCCTTTACATCCAACAAAATTAAACATTCTTTGGCAAAAAAATTCTTATGATCAACCTAACCTTGCACCTTGGTTTAAGAATAAATCAAATCATAGTGCTTATGACTGGTACGTTTTTAATTCACACTGGAACTATGAAAAATTCAGAATGGCTTTTGATTTACCAACTGAACGATGCACAGTTATAAAAAACGGAGTAGTTGACATAAAGCCCGTAGATTTTAATTACAAAAAAGGCGATGAAATAAAATTAATATTTCATCCTACACCTTGGAGAGGATTAAATGTAATACTTGCAGCAATGCAATTTGTTGAAAATCCACTAATTAAATTAGATGTTTACTCTTCAACTCAAGTATATGGCAATAATTTTAAACAAGTAAATGATAAAACTTATCAAGGTCTTTACGATCAAGCACGACAATTACACAACGTAAATTATATCGGATACAAACCTCATGAATATATACTAGAAAATTTACACAAGTATCATATATTCGCTTATCCAAGCATTTGGGAAGAAACGTCTTGCATATCAGCTTTAGAATCGATGTCTGCGGGACTGTATTTAATAACAACAAACTTTGGTGCTTTGTTTGAGACGTGTGCGGAATTTCCAATTTATGTAAATTATGATAAAGATTTTATTAGATTAGCAAAGAAATTTGCTATGGCAATAGATGTTGCTGCAAGTCATCTACACGAAAATTATATAATAAATCATTTAAAATTTCAAATAAAGTATACGAATGATTTTTACAATTGGAAAAAACAAGGTAATCAATGGACACAATTTATTAGGGGAGCATTAAATGCAAGACTCAAGTAAACCTATTTGGATACAACCAAAACAAATCGATAAACAAATAACATTAAAACCTAATTATAATATTTTTGTAGCAACTCCAGTTCATTCAGACGTTTCAATTCATTACGTTCAAGCTTTATTACAATTTCAAAAAGAGTGTTTTAAAAGAAATGTAGGACTAACGATTCAATTATTTAAATCCTCTCTTATAACACAAGGTAGAAATTTATGTGTTGGAGGTTTTATGGAAACTAAACACACACATTTGTTATTTATTGATGCAGATATAGATTTTACTTCTGAATCTATATTTACAATGATTGAAAAAGATGAAGATATTATGTCAATACCATATCCAATGAAAACTATAAACTGGGAAAAGATATTTCAAAATTTTCAAGCTGGTAAAATAAAAACAGTTAAGGATTTATCGACGGGTGGTAATACTTATCCAATGAGATTAATTGATGAAGAAAAGATAAAAGTGAATAATGGTGTAATTGAGGTCACTTATTCACCAACTGGATGCATGTTGATAAAAAGATCAGTCATTGAAAAAATGATAGATAACTATCCTCATCTTAAAATAATTCAACCAATGATAATTAATGGAGAACCAACAGATAAACCATATTTATATAATTTCTTTGACACCATGTTTGATCAAGAAACGCATACTTATATGGGTGAAGATTTTGCATTTTGCAAACGTTGGAAAGACATTGGTGGTAAATGTCATGCTTATGTAAATGATTATATTACCCATGCGGGTGAACATCAGTACTGCGGTAAATTTATAGATGAGTTAATTATTGAATGAAACTTTTTGTAAGTTCACCGACTATGGGTCAAGTAGATATGCATTATCTACAATCAATATTTTTATTACAATCTGAGTGTTGTAAAAGAAAAAAACATATAAGTTTACACTTACATAAAGCATCCCTAGTTACCATAGGCCGTAATCATTGTACTAATGCTTTTCTTCAAAGTGATTGTACACATATGATATTTATAGACACTGATATTCAATTTCATGCTAAAGATATATTTAGAATGATTGATGCAGATAAGGAGATAATTTTAATACCTTATCCAATAAAACAATTTGATTGGAAAAAAGCAGATGAGATGTGGACTAAATATAAAATTCCAATAGACAAAGGTGGTTTTGTCTGGCCAATAAAAGTTTTAAATCCAGATGATATGATTTGTGAAAATGGTATTGTAGAAATAGAAAAAGGCCCTGCTGGATGTATGGTTATTAAAAGAGAAGCATTTATAAGATTAATTAATTATTATCCAAATTTAAAGCTTGGTAAAAGCACTGTGCCTAAGGATATTGAAAAAGATAAGTTTGCATATAACTTTTGGGATACAATGCATGATGAATTAGAAGGTAGAATTATTGGAGAAGATTTTGCTTTTTGCAGTCGATATAAAGCAGCGGGTGGCAGTATATTTGCATTGATTGATGCGGAGATCACGCATCACGGATCAGCGCCATTTAAAGCTAGGTTTATTGACGAATTTGCAAAAATTGAATAGAGTGTCTAAAATACGTATTTTTACAGGAGCAATTCATATATGGATCCAATTACAGCGTCGATTTTGATATCTGGAGGTATCAACGCACTACAAGGTAAAAGAGGTTCAGATCTACTAAAAAGCACAATAAGCGATGCAGCTTTAGCTTATGCAACGGGCGGAGGTAGTGAGGCTACAGAAGGAATTTCAACATTAGAAGGAATTGATGATTTAAGCCAAGTTGGAATAAATCAATATGCAAACGCTAATGTAGCTCAACAAATGGCAAACACTGCTTTACAAGGAGAAACCTTTGCAACAAGAGATGCAATGAATGCAGGTGACTTTATGCAATTTAGTGACAGCGTTCAAAATGTTACTCAACCGACATTTGTACAAAGAGCTGGTCAGGTGTTTGATCAAGGGAGTCAAGCAGTAAATAAAGGATTAGATTTTTTTAGAAAAACAGATGCGGCTGGAAAAGTTTTACCAGGTAGAGAATATGATAAAGGAAAAGTTTTACTTGGAGCTGGAGCATTAGGAGCAGGTTTATATGCTGCTGGAGCATTCAAACCAACACCAGCACCTCAACCAAAGTATCCAGGCTTTAATAGATTTTATGCAGCAGATCCAGGAATGTTTCAACCATTTTCTGGAAGATACGGCCCAGATACCTCTAAGTATCCAGAGGGTTCACCATACAGTGGAATGCAAGAAGGTGGTATAGCATCACCAGATGATTCTATGAGTCAATCCGCGATGGCTATGAATTTTAGTTCAACACCTTTGAGTAATTTATATGCTATGGCACAAGATAGATTTATGCCACAAGTACAAGAACCAACGCAAATGACACCAATGAATTTAGAGTCAATTTCAGAAAATTTACCAGAAGCTTTAAAAAGAAAATATATAATTGATTATAAATCAGAACCAAATAAAACTGCGGTTAGATTTGCTCAAGAAATGAAAGACTCAGACAGATTATCAATTGGAGATATTGATAAGGCTAAAAAAATATTAGAAAAATTATCTAGTAATGTGCAAATGCCAATAAGCGATTTAAAAGGTATTTTAGGACTTGTTGGTGAAAGTGATGTAAGCGTACCAAAAGCACCAGATACACCAGAATATGTTCAAAGATTAATAGAATTAATACAAGCAAGATCAGTAAATGAACCACCTAAAGCATTCGCAGCTGGCGATATAATTGATGTATTACCTTCAAAATTAAAAAGGAATGAGAATGATGAAATGAATTATAAAAGAACATCTGGTAAACTAGTTATAGATGAAACTGGTAAAGGAAGTGGTAATAAAGATACTATGTTAGCACAACTCGCAGATGGTGAATTTGTAACTAAATCTAAATCAGTGCTTGGTGCTGGTAAAATGTTGGGTGGTAAATCTAAAGAGGAACAAAGAAATCTAGGGGCTCAATTTTTTTACAAACAAATGGCTGAATTAGAAAAATTTGCATAATGTATTGTGTAAAATTTAAGTCCGAAAATGTTAAAGATGTTTGGATATTAGTCAAAGATAAGATTCAAGCAGCTTGTGAATATAATGGAGGGTTTGCAGACGCAGAGGATTTTAAAAAATGGTTAGAACAAGATGTTATGCAGTTGTGGGTTGCTTGGGATAACGAAGAAAAAAAAGTTTTATGTATTTGTATTACTGAAATAAGACAGTATCCTAAATACAAAGTTTGTAGCTGTAAAATGACAACGGGTACAAATATGAAAAGATGGGTAAGTTTTATGAATTATATATTAGAATTTGCAAAAGACGAAGGTTGTAAAAAAATGGAAATGATAACAAGACCTGGTTGGGAAAGAGTTCTTAAACCAAAAGGTTTTATCAAAACGCAAGTACAATTAGAAAAAGTATTATGAAAATTTATACAAGATTAGTCATTGATATGAATACAGATAAGATTCTTGAAGAAGAGTCTTTTGAGTATAATGGCCCTATAGCAAATTGTGGATCGTCTGGCGGTGGTGGTGGAGGTGGTCAACCAGCGAATACTACTAACGTTCAAACAATAAGAGAAGCACCAGAGATTGAAGCTAGAAGATTAGGTCTTATAGATCAAGCTGCTATTACAGCAAGCACACCATTAGGATTACCAGCATTTCAAGTAGCTCCATTATCTGCATCTGAAAGAGCTGCACAAACTTTAGCTGGACAAACTGGAGCTGGAATTTCATCAATTACTGGAGCACGACAAGCCGCTGCATTGGATCCATCCTCTGCACAATTTCAAAGATTTGTTAATCCATACAATCAGTTTGTTCTTGATGAAATTAACAGACAATCTATGCAAGCACAAAATCAATTACAAGCTAAATCAATTGCTGAAGGAGCTTTTGGTGGTGGTCGACAAGCAATCGCTGCGGGTGAATTTGAAAGAGCTAGACTTGGTAAAATTGGAGAAGCTCAGTTTGCAGGTTTTGGTCAAGCTTTAGGTGCATTTCAACAAAATCAAGCTTTACAAGCACAAACTGGTATACAAAGTGGACAATTATTAAGTCAAATGCAAACACAGGACATACAAAATTTAATGGCAACTGGTGGCACTGGCAGAGCAATCGATCAAGCAACATTAGAAGCACAAAGACAAACAGCTGTACAAGCAGCTACTGATCCATTTCAAAGATTATCTTTTCTATCTGACATTCAAAGAGGTGTGCCTTCATCTCAATCAAGTGTAACACAAGGTTTTGCACCACAAACATCACCACTTGGTCAAGCGGTTGGAACAGGTATTGCAGCTTATTCAGTCTTTAACCCCCCTAGATCATAGGAGCACGGATCATGGTTCCTATTCATAGACGAAAGCTAGTAGTACAAAAAGCACAAGAGGGTAAGATGTTTGAATTACCAAAACCTTTTATTGAAAAAAAACTACCATCAAGTGCAACAATACCGCAATCACCTCGCACACTAGAAGGTTTTACAGAGGGATTTAGAAAAATACCACAAGCAGCTAAAAATATCCCAAAAAATCTTTTAAGTGCAGCTGGATTAAGAAGTCCATTAGGTATTGCAAGTTTATTAACAGCTGGATTAGCAGGAACAGAAGATTTTGTTGAAGAAGAGAAAAAAAAATTATTAGATCTTTATGATACTAGAATGTTTAAGGGTGAATTAGACGATTTAAGAAGACGAAGGGCAGATGAAGAATTAAACAGAGAAGCATTTGATCCTAATATACCTAAAGTGCCTGGTGGTGCTGCCGATCTGCGAAGAAAAGCATTTGAAGAAAGAGATGCAATGAATCAAGGTGATTTTATGCAATTTGGTCAAGGAAGCACTCCTATTACACCACAAAACGGAAATCCTGTTCAAGCTGGAGTTGACGGACAAAAAGCTGCTATCGCTGGAGCTAACAAAAAAATGAGTGATCTAGAAAGTGAGGCAGCACAAAAAGGAAAATCAAGTGAGCTTCAATCTATTAAAGATATGGTTAGAGAAATAATGGGTACTGAAGATTATGATAGAGCTGGCAATTTAATGTTATTACAATTAGCGTCTGCACTATTATCTGGTAGAACAGATAAACCCGGATTTGGTGGATTTTTAGACGTATTAGGCCAAGCTGGACAAAAGGTTATACCATTAGCAATTGCATTAGACAGTGAGAGACGAAAAGATGAAATAGATTTGACTAAGGCTATTATAACGCAAATGGGTAATAGAAAAAAAGCAACTTTTTCGGAACCAAAATTTAGAGTTGTAGTGAGGGATCAAATTACTGGAGATAAAAAATTATTATACGCAAGCACAACTGATGACGGTAACTTTTTAGTGAGTGATATAATTGGAAATAAAACACAGCAATATCTTGTCAGTCCAGCACAAGTTGAAAATATTTTAGATCTTAAAGAAGATGTTAAAACAAAATCTGAAGTGCAAGCACAATATAACGCTATAAAGGTTGGAGCTAATTTAACAAGAAAGTTTATTGAAATTGGTGAAAAAAATCCTGATTTATTAGCATTTAAAGGAGGATTAAAAAAACTTACTGCTCAAGTATTTGATCAAGCAAAACAATTTACAGCTGGAGATAGTTATCAAGAAGATATAAGAAATTTAACAACAAGTTTAAGAAATGACGGCATATTAGCTGTGGATCCAACTAAAGGAGCCCTTGCACCAGATTTAGCATTAGAGGGTGAAAAATATTTACAAGAAAATATTTGGAATAAATTAGAAAAAAATTTAGAAAATTTAACTTCAACAGATGAAGACATTAAATTACAAGCCTTATTAGAAAGTTATTCTTTGTTATCAACCTATGCACTTGCTCAAAGTCTAAAAGATAAAGATCGTTTAGCTGTAGCAGATATACAAAGAGCAGAAAGACAATTAGGAAATATTACTTCACTTACAAGTTTGAAAAGTCCAAAAGCTATTATAGCACAATATGCAGCTATTAATGATCATATGAATAAAAAATTAATTGAATTAAGAGAATCTGCACCTGGTAAAGGAGTAAAGTTAACTGATTTAGATGCTGAAATAGATAAGAAGTTTGGATTTGAAACACAAAAAGATAGAATAGTTAAAAATACTACAAAACAAAATCAAGGCAATTTTAATCAAATTTTTTCAAAAGACGCTATAGGAGATGCAATATTAAAATGACATTAGAAGAAATTCAAGAACTTATAAATTCAAATCAATTGGATTTAAGAAAATTAGATAATCAAAGATTATCAATATTAGACGGTTTACAAAAAAAAGGTGAACTACAAACAAGACCAATTACTGATATTTTAAAAGATCAAACAAGGGTTGCAGATGAATTAGCAAAACAAAAGGAATATGAAGAAGATCCTATTAGGGCAAAAACTGGAGATATACTTAACAGAGATACTGTACAAGCAGTATTTGATATCGGTGCTTTTGGTGCACAACTTTTAATGGATCGAACAAGACTTGCAAAAATTGTAGCAAATCCAACCAAATATGCAAATCTAATTTCTAAATTAAAACCAGAATCTTTTTCAAAAGCTGGTAATCAGCAATTTGCAAGCTCATTAAAAAACTTAGATCGAATTACTGGTTTAGATCCAAGTAAACCAGTCGGGGCAATTTTAAGACCAGTTGTTGCTGGAACATTAGGTTACACTGGAGGTGGACAAGCATACGATATAGCTGACGAAATAATAAGAGCTAAAGAAGGAATTCAAACACAAGGCTATAAGGGCAAAGATGTTGAAAGTAATCCGTTTATACGAGCAGCAGATGATTTTGCAGTTGGTTTGGCTTTCAGTGCTGGTGCAGAGTTACTTGCACCTATGGCCTTTGGCGCAAATAAATTAGCAAGACAATTTTTTGGACTTGATGGAGACTACGCAAAGACAATAAAAGCGTTAGCTGAAAGACAAGGTGTACAAGTTTCTTTTGTTGAAATGTCAGATCCAAACAGCATAGGAGGAAGAATTATACAAGGTTATAATAAAGTGTTTGGACAATTACCATTTATAGGCAGACCTGCAGAAGCAGCAAAAAGAGAAAGAATAGCCATGTTTGCAATAAATGTAGAAAAAACATTAGGTTTTAAACCAAATATGCATTTAGCTGAATTAGCATCAGTATCTGATGAGGTTGCCTCAGCAATGAAAAAAAATTACGAAGGTTTTAAAGAAATTTCTAATTCAAACTATGACTTGTTTAAAAACATGTCAAAGCAATTTGGTGATCCTATGATAATTCCTATGAACCATCAAAGAAAATTATACAATTCAATAGTGGCAGATAATTTTGCACCAATAGAATTTAAAATGACTATTGATAACGAACTAATGCAACTTCCAATTGGAAGATTTAGAGCTGCTTATGAAAATTTATTAAAATCAAATAGACAAATTTCTCCTAATGAATTTTTAGAGTTACAAGTTTTATTAAACGAAGCAGTATCAAGATCACCAAATAATGCAAAAATGATTGGTGCTTATAAGGATATAAGGTTAGCAATGGAAAAAGATTTTTCAAGTATAAATTTAGATCCAACTGCTGAGGTTTTCTTAAAATATTCACCTCCAAATAAAGCAATAGCAGATCAAGTTTTAGATGTAAGTCAACCAGTAAAAACAACTGTAGGTCAAATTTCTGGGGCTGGCGGTGCTAAACTAAATTCAGAAGCAATATCTAGATTAAAAGAACAATTGGTAGATGCAAATAACTTTTATCAAACAAATATAATATCTTTTGAAACAAATATTGCTAACAAATTAAGAAGTTCATTTGATAAAAATTTATTTTCCGAAAAACAAATAGCTGGTTTTTTTGAATCTGGATCTTTTAATGCTGATCAATTAGCTTCGAAATTATCACAAAATATATTTATGAGTCCTGCTAATAATCAAAGTTTTGATGCTTTAACTAACTTACAAAAATTATTGCAAGCAGATACTTACAAAGTTAATTCTAAAACTGGTAACTTAGATTTTGTAAAACCAGGTTCGCCTGCTGGAAATGCTACAATGAAAAGGTTATTTAGTGCATACTTATCTGATGCATATCAAAAATCATTCATACAAAGATTTGATTCAGAAGATTTTCTTCAATCCTTAATTGGCAAAGAAAGAACATTACAAGGTGAAAGAATACCAGCTCGAACTATCTCACAATTAAAATTATCTAATGGTGAAGAGGTAAGTAAATTTTTAAGAGGTAATTTAGATTTTGATCCAGATACTTTTAGAAAATTAGTATTACCTTCTGAAGAATATATAAAAAAATTTGAAATGATATACGGGCCTAAACAAGGTAAAGAAATGGTTAAAGAATTAGAAGATATGATGGGTTATATAACAGCTATAAATAAAATTGAAACACCATCTAGTTCAACTTATTTAGCAAGAAGATTAGTTTTAGGAGGCACTCAAGCTTCTGTAATAGGTGCAAGCTTCTTTGGATTTGGTGCAATTCCTACAATTGGACTACTAGGATTAGGTTATTTAACAAATAGGTTTTTATTAAATCCTAAACGTATGAAGGAAGTAAATAGTTTATTTAAAACTTATTTAGAGGCAGCGGATAAGGGGGAAACGTTAACACGCCCAGCGTTAACAAGATCTATTACTAAAATTATAAACATATTATCAAGTGATTATCCTGGAGATCCTAGAGTTTTTCGAGGTAAAGATATAACAACTCAAAATTTATTAGAAAAACTTCAACAAGAAAAATATGTTCCAGATGATTTAAAAGGTTTACATATGGACCCAAAAGAAAAAGAAAGATTGTTTCCTACAGTACCAAAAAATTTATATAGCCAAGTTCTACCACCACCAGAAATAGATGATTTATTTAGACCCATAGGTGGTGCTCCAATAAATCAAGACGAAGAAAGGATAATGGCAGAGGCTGTGAGACGTGCACCATCTGGACCTTTACAAACAGCACTACCACGATTACCAGGTGTTGTGCCTTTAGCTTTACAACAACCAGTCAATGCACAAAGATTTGCAGCGGCATTTCCAACTGATACTTTAGGAATACTTGCAGCACAAGGAAGAAAAGAAAATGTATAAGAACGGTAAGACTGCTTTGACTAGAATTGATGAACATGAAAAGCTTTGTCGTTACATGCAAAGAGAGACGTTTAAAAAAATAGATCAATTGCATGAGCGAATTGTAAGATTAGAAAAAGTTATTATGGTATCTGCTGGTATTGTTATAGCAGCAATGGGTAGTATAATTGTTACTTTACTTATGGCAGTAATAAAGTAATAAGATTAAGTGCTCATTAAAAAATACGATTATTTAAAATACGATAGAGACACTCAAGAGAGTGGTAGAACGTATGTCGTTAACGGAACAAAGATTCCTTCAGTCACAACTATATTATCTAAAACAAAAGATAGATCTAATCTTGATAAATGGATTAAAAGAGTTGGTAATTTAGAAGCAGAACGAATAAAACAAGAAGCATCACGAATAGGTATAGAGATGCACAAGTATTTAGAAAAATATATTGAAGGCACTAACTATATGTCTATGACAATAGAGGGACAGAAAGCAAAAGACATGGCCAACATGATAATTAAGGAAGGTTTGAAGAATGTAAAAGAGGCATGGGGATCTGAAACTAATTTACGCTATGAAGATTTATATGCTGGCACTACTGATTTGATTGGTATCTACAAAGACAAACCAGCAATTATAGATTTTAAACAAACAAATAAACCTAAACGAGTAGAATGGATCGAAGATTACTTTTTGCAATTAGCGGCATATGCTGAGGCACATAGTAAACATTACGGTGAAATAGAAGGTGGTGTGGTGTTAATGTGTTCAAGAGACTTGCAGTTTCAATCATTTGAAATATTTGGAGATCAAATGAAGATGTGGAAAGATAAATGGTGGAAGAAGTTTGAAGAATATAAAACTATAGCCAAGTCCGAACAACCTCTCCCAGAGTTGCAGCCGACAGCTTAAATTTGTTTTTAAGCGAAGCTACTATCTTTTCATCGACACTATCTTCAGTTATTAAATCAATGTAAGTTACCTTTTTTGTCTGGCCTATTCTATGTGCACGTTCTTCAGACTGCATTCTATGTTCTGCATTAAAACTATTTGAATAATATATAACTAATGTAGCTGATGTTAATGTTAAACCAAATCCACCAGTTGAGGGATTGGCAACAAAAAATCTACAAGCAGGGTCGTTCATAAATAAATCTATAGCCTTACTTCTTTTTTCAGAATTGACCGCACCATAAAAATTAACCACGGACGACGGACCATAAATGTCTACGAGCTTATTAGTTATCTCTTCAATATTATATACCCAGTTAGCCCAGATAATAATTTTTTGATCTGTGTCTTCAATTATCTCCAACAAAGCATCTATCTTATTATTATTTAATTTTTGTATTTGACCAGATTCACCAGAAAAGAAGCCAGCAGTAATTTGATGTAACCTTATAATTTCTGTAAGAACATTATTTACAGTCATCCTATCACCTTCAAGGTTTGCAATAGCTTGTTCTTTCAATTCATCATAAATTTTTCTTTGTTCATCAGATAATTGCACAACTCGTTTAGTGTAAACTTTAGCTGGAAGATCTAAACAATCTTCTTTTTTAACTCTATAGGAAAATGTTTTTAATTTCTGTTCAAGCTCTTCTAAATTTTTAAATCCAACGGGCACAGAGATTTGTCTATCACCAGCAATGTGTATAATATCAAATACACAGTATCTATTTTTAAATGCAACAAAAGAATTAAATCCTAAATGTTTTGGGTCAAGAAACTCACATTGTGTAAATAAATCTACTGGACTTTTAGTGACTGGAGAACCAGTTAAAATCCTACGATATTTAGATATTTTTCTTAATTTTAATAGATTTTTTGTTCTTTTAGCTTTATAATTTTTAACAGTAGATGATTCGTCTACTGCTATTAATGCGTTGTGTTTCATTAAAAATTCAACTGCAAATTGATATCCTTTAATAGTAGAAAGAGCTTCTATGTTCATGACAAATAATTTTAGTTTGTCACTTTGTTTTATTATAAAATCTTTACAAGATTTTGATTTTGTTGGTTTCCATAAGTAAGTTTCATAAGGAACATTTAAATGTTTAGGTATTTCATCATTAAACCATACCGTGTAAACAGATTTAGTTGCAATGATTAATGCAGCATTAATATTTTGTAATGTATATAATACGCCAACATTATCTAATAATACTTTTGTTTTACCAGTGCCCATCTCCATAAACAAAGCATAACTTTCCTTATCCCAAGAAAGCTCTAAAGCTTTGCGTTGATGTGCGAACGGTTCAGTTTTAAAATTATATTTTGCTACCACAAAATTATGTTTGACATGTATTTACATTAGTCTAATAAGAGGTCAAGGAGAAAATATGGTAGCAATTAATGCTCTTGATTCACTACATAATGTGGATCCAGATAAAATGCAGACAATATCTAAATTGTGTCAAGATTTAAAAAAAGCACAAAACGATATTGAAGAAAAAGAAGCCGAAGTTAAAAGGCTTATAGAAAAAGAAACCCTAATATCATCCGAGCTTATACCTAATTTGATGGCAGAGATGAATATTGCAATGCTTAAATTATCTGATGGAACCATGGTCGAAGCGGTTCCAACTTATAAAGCCTATATTACCAAAGCGAATCAACTTAAGGCATTTGATTGGTTAAGGAAGAACGGCTATGGAGATATTATTAAAAACGACATCTCTATTGAATTTAGCATGGGTGAAGATGCAAAAGCAAAAGAAGTGTTAGATCTTCTAAGATCAAAAGGCACAACACCAATTCAAAAGGAACATGTACATCATATGACCTTAACAACGTTTGTAAGAGAACAAACAGAAAAAGGTCAAGACATACCAGATGATTTGTTTGGAGTGCATATATCTAGCAAAACTAAACTAACCACTAAGGACTAAAATGCAAACACAAGCGAAAAAAGAAAAAACTGAGGTTATAGGAAAACCTACATTTAATGTAGCTTCTATAGTTGATCAGTATGCAGATGCAGGACTTGAGAACGTAACGGCTAATCAAATGGCTATGCCGTTTATAAAGTTAATAAGCGATGCATCATATGAACGTAGACCAGGTCACGAAAAATATATTGAAGGTGCACAAACGGGTATGATTTGTAATTCAGTTACAAAGAAACTGTATGACGGCAC
>SXGQ01520721.1_pt1 | contig 13293 bp, 9 predicted proteins | sample 3178371 | NCBI WGS metagenome assembly SXGQ01 (sample SAMN11356859, study PRJNA531348) | freshwater metagenome | isolation source: freshwater sample F1-20 | place: China: Fuxian Lake, Yuxi | collected 2017-12-25
GCCAGCCGCGCCAGCCCCGCCCGTGTTGCCGTCAGCCCCGCTGCCCACGCCACCGGGGGCCCCGCTCGGGCTCGACGAACCGTTGTTGCCGGTGCCGCTCCCCCCACAGCCACTGTTGCCACCGCGCCCGCCCGCGGGGTCGCGTCCCGCGCCGCACTGGTTCGGGCCAGCCGTGCCGCCTTCGCCACCATAGGCGTCGAATTCGTTGCAGTAGCAATCCGTGCAGTCGCTCGTGTTGGTCGACTCTCCGGGCTGTCCCACGACGCCGTCCGGGCCCTTCACGCCGCTCACCCCGTCGCGCCCGGCGCCGCCGTTGCCGCCAAGCGCCGTGACCCGCGTGAACTCGAGCGTGTTCGTGGCGCCCCGGACCCAGACGGCGTAGCTCGACTCGCCCGGGTTCGGGTTCGTGCCCGCGAGGACCTCGAGTCCGTCGATGACCGTGCGCTTCGCAAAGACGCCATCCGCGACGATCACCCGAATCGAGGTCGCGCCAGCCCCGTTCTGGACCGTGGTCTTGTACCGGGCGAGGTCGCGCGACCAGAGGCCGTCGTTCGAGTAGCCGCCGAAGAGCGAGACCCCGTCGACGAGTGTCACCTGCTCGTTGTAGGTGCCAGCCGCAATGTAGACGTGTTCCTTCGCGTTGCGGGTGGCCGCCTCGATGCCAGCCGTGATGGTCGGTGCGGGGTCGCGCGACGACCCCGAGGCACCAGCGCGCCCGTCTGGCGACACGAAAATGGCGCGGCCCCAGCTGCCGTCGAGGCCGTCGCAGTCCTGATCGCAGTCGCTGCCGTTGCAGGCGCCGTCGGGCCAGTCGTCGTCGGAGGCGAAGGTGCAGGCGTATTCGCAGCCGTTCAGGTCCGACTTGTCGAGGTCGACATAGCCCGGGCTGCAGGACTCCATGAAGCAGGTGCCGGCTGAACATCCGGCGACCGCGCCGAAATAACTGCAGCGGTTCGTGCAGTAACCGCAGTTGTCAGGGTCTGTCTGGTAATCGACCCCGACGGGGCACTGGCAGGACCCGGAGGCTGGGAGGCACTGTCGTCCGGTGGTCTGCCCGATTTCATTCGTGATGTCGCCGCAGACGTAGCCGGTCGGGCAGTCGTTGCCATCCCCCATGCAGTCACGCCCGCAGAACTGGCCGTCGTCGAAGCTGACGCACTGGGCGTTGAGGACCTGACAGTCCGCGTTCTCGACGCACGGCTCGCACAAGGTGACGAGCGGCGGCAGGCAGATGAAGACCGGGTCGGCGCCGCCGGAACCACGGCACTCCCAGCCGTTTTCGCAGTCGTTCGTGCACTGCTCGGAGCAGCGGCGGGCGACGTCGGGCTCGTCGACGTCGACGCAGTAGAGGCTCGCGCACTGCGTGTTGTTCTCACACGGGCAAAAGTAGGGCTTGACCGCATCATCGCAGGATGGCGCCGGGGTCGTGTCCTCGGGGTCGGCGGTCTCGGCGCTCCCTGCGTCGTCGGCCCCGCCGAAGTCGACCGGGGCGACGTCGAGGGCCGCCAGGTCGGGCAGCTCGGGGACATCCGCGGCCGCATCGAGTGGTGTATCGGCGCCACCGGGCGGCGGCAGCTCCTGCGAGGAGCCGCAGGCGGCGGAGAGTGCGAGACTGGGCAGGAGAATGGCCGCGAGCCGGGCGCGCATGGGAGAGACCGTCATGGGCCGACTCTAGCACGCGCGTGCGGCAGCCGCAAACCCGGCTGAGGCGGGCGGAGGCGGGCGGACGGGCCCCATCAAGCGACAGTGCACAGGCCGCGTTCGGCAGACGAATCGGAAGGCCGGACCCCGGGTCGAAGCGCCGCGAGAAGGTGCTTCCCGTGACAGGTCCTTGTCCAGGGGTCGCCGCGCGCCTACGGCAGCGCCGCGGCGAGGCGGGAGCCCCCGCGTCACGGGGAGGCGACATGAAGTTCATCGTCTTGCGGGTTCTGAGGGCTGGCGGCGTGCTGGCAGCACTGGTCGGGATTGGGCTCTGGAGCTGGCGTCTCGCGACGCAGGGCGAGCTGTTCGTCTGGACCGACCCCGCGCGCGGGTTCTATCTGGACGACCCGGACCTCGGCCTCGTCCCGACGGTCGAGCGCTGGCTCTGGCTCGGCCTCGACGGGCTCGCGGTGATGACTGGCCTGCTGCTCGCGACCCTCCTCGGGCTGTGGCTCGGACGCGGCGACCGTGCGGCCCACGGCCTCCCTCGGCGGCTGTTCGCGGCTGGATCGTTCCTGAGCGGGACAGCCCTCCTCGCGGCCCCCGTCGTGCCAGCCCTGGCGCTCGGCGAGGGGATGCCCCCGGAGGGCGCCGTCGCGAGCCTCGGGGGCCCTGCGGACGCCTCGCCAGCCACCGGTGACGCGACGACCATCGCGCTCCCGGTCCCGGGAGGAATCTGGCAGCTGGTTCCGGACTCGGGGCTCGTGGTCGCGAGCGTCACGGCGGGCGGGGACACCTTCGAGGTGCGCTTCGGCGGGCTCACGGGGCTCCTGACGGTCGAACCGCAAGACATCGGGGCGTCGCGCGTCACCTTGAGCGTCGACGCGACCACCGCCGACGCCGGCATCCCGCTGCGCTCAAAGCACGCACGGGAAGAACTGAAGTCTTTGGAACACACCACGATCAAGCTCGCGAACGGGCCGCTTCGGGCGAACCGGGCACCGGGCGGCCCAGTCCGGTGGGAGGGCGAGGTGCGCGTGACGATCGCGGGCCGCGAAGTGCCCGCGAAGGCCTCGGGGGAACTCAGGCTGCTCGGCCCAGCCGGTCGCGCAAAGCTCGGGATCGCTGCGAACGAGGCGCTGCTCGTGGAGGCGCGCGTGATCCTCGACGTCGCGTCCCTGCCGCTTGATCCGAAGACCTTCGGCGGGGGCACGATCCCGATCTCCGCGAGGGCGGTATTCAATCCCGTTAACACACGCTAGCAGGTGCGAAACGCGGTTCGCACCGGGTTGCGCGACGATGCGTAAGAACTTGTGCACCGGATGCTTGACATCCCTCGACAAACCCGACAAAAGCCGCGCCCCAAGGAGGGTTCCCCGTATGAAGCGTATGTTTGTTTTTTCGTTCAGTGCGCTGGCCATGGCCTGGGCTCCGGCCTGCAAGAAGCAGGAGCCGCCGAAGGAGGCCCCCAAGCCGGCCGTGACCGAGCCCGCTCCCGCCCCCGCTCCGGCCCCCGAGCCCGTTAAGGCTCCCGAGCCCCCGCCTGCGCCCGAGCCCGCTCCGGCCCCCGCGCCCGAGCCCCCGAAGGACTTCGTGAAGGCCGAGATCGACCATCACGGCGAGAAGGCCGGCCAGCTCGTCACGGTGGACTTCACCAAGTTCGAGCTCGTCGAGGCCGTCGTGAACCTGACCGCCGAGGGTCTCGCCACGTCGAAGGCCGTCTTCAAGGTCGACCTCACCGCGCTCGCCTCGGGCGATGCGAAGCGTGACGAGCACCTCAAGACCGCCGACTTCTTCGATGTCGCCCAGTTCGCGACCGCGACCGTCACGGTCTCGAAGCTCGCGGCCGTGGCCGACGTGGCCGACACCTTCACCGCGGCCGCCGAGTTCGACCTCCACGGCGTGAAGAAGGAAGTCCCGGTGACCTTCAAGGTCGTCGAGAAGAAGGAAGACGGTTCGGTCGTCGTCGAGGCCGAGGTCAAGGATCTCGTCCGCGCCGACTGGACGGTCGGTGGCGCCCCCGAGGCGACCCAGGCCGCCCCGACCTTCAAGCTCAACGCCCGCCTGACCGTCGCCAACAAGACGGCGGCCCCGGCTGACGGCGCTGCGGCTCCCGCGGCTGGCGAGGCGGCTGGTGCGGCTCCGGCCGCGGCTCCGGCTGACGGCGCGGCCCCTGCGGCGGCTCCGGCCCCCGCGGCCAAGTAATCCGACTCGGATTGCATAACGGTTGAAGGCCCGCCCCCAAAAGGCGGGCCTTCGCTTATTTCGGCCACGCGGATCCGGGTTCCGACGTGCCGGTTCGTGCCGGTTACGACGGGTTGCCATGCGGGGCGTGGTGGCGCACCATGGGGTCGTGAAACCCGAGCTGGTCACGACCCACGCCGCCCTGACGCAACTCGCCGCCGCGATCGCTGTGGCCCGCCGTGTCGCGATCTCGACCGAGGACTCGAGCGTCAGGGCCTTCCGTCCCCGCCTCTGCCTGCTCGCGGTGGCGCTCGAGGATGCGAGCGGGGAACCTTCCGGGTTTCTGGTGGACCTGCAGGCCTTCGAGCGGTCTCCCCAGCGCCCCGAGGCGACGCTGGCACCCCAGCTCCGTGACCGGCCGGTCGTGCTGCACGCAGCCGAGCATGCGGTCGCAGCGCTGAGGCGGGACCTGCACCTGAACCTGCCGCACCTGGTCGACACGGCGTGCGCCGCGACGCTGCTCGGGCTGCCGCGGACGGGCTACCGCGCGCTCTGCGCCGAGCGCCTCGGGGTGCAGCTGCCCGCGGCGCTGTCGATTGACTGGCGCCTCAGACCGCTCCCGGAGGCCGCCTTTGAGGCCGCGTGGGCGGACGCGGCCCATCTGCTGCCGCTGCATGACGCCCTCGCGTTGCGAATCCGGGCGGCCGACCTCGACGAGGAGTGGGCCCTCGCGAGCGCCGAGGTCGCAGCGACCCGCAGCCGCTCGAACCTGACGAGCCCTGACAGCCCTTGGCGGCTGCCCGAGGCGCGCGCCCTGCGTCCGGATCAGCGAGGGGTCCTCGCGACCCTCACCGCGTGGCGCGAGGGCAAGGCGCGGGAATTCGATTGTCCCCCAGGGCAGATCGTCCCAAACCGCGAGCTCGTGCAGCTCGCGCGCGCCTCGGGCGAGGCCGCCGCCCTGCGCCTCGCCGAGCCGAGCGCTCAGGGCGGGTTTCACTCGCGTCTGATGTGGGCGGACCGCGAGGCCTTGCGACTCATCCTCCTGACCGGCGAGACCGACGGAGGCCATGGGCCGGCCCCCCGGACGCCTGGCGATGGACGCCCGACACCGGTCATGCAAGCGCGCGTGAAGCGCCTCAAGGCCTGGCGGGCCGAGGAGGCGACGCGGCGCGGCGTCGGCCTCCAGGCGGTGCTGCCAGCAGCCGTGATGGCCCATCTCGCGCGTCACGGCGCCGAGGCGCTCCCCGACACCCCCGGGTTCGGCGCGGCCCGCCTGCGCCGCTACGGCGACGTGCTCCGCACCGTGCTGAGCGACGCGTCCCCCGAGCGCTGACCGTGGCCATTGTCAGCGTTTGGAGTTCCGGCTGAGGCGGCGGGCGCGGATCCGCGCGAGACGGTCAGCCGAGCTCTCGGTCGGGCCAGCGGCCGACGGGCGCTCGCCCTCGATGGTCAGGGTGGGCGAGAGGGCTGGCAGCCCAACCTCCTCGACGTCCGCCGTCCATCCGGTCGCGCGCGCGTTCTCGAGCCGCCACTCCGGGGCCACGAGGGGCTGCGTGAAGAGCTGCCGGGCCCGCGGACCCGCATCCGCCCCGCCGCGCCCCTTCGCGACGAGGCCGCGGGCGCGCGGCCAGGAGGACCCTCGCTCGACGTCCTCGAGTGTCCGGGCGAGACGCTCCCGCTCGCGCTCGGCTCGCGCGCGGACAGCCTGAGTCCGCTCGTCGGCCACGGTGCGGGTGAGGCGATTGCGGCTCCCGTCCTCGGGCAGCACCGCGTCGACCGTCACCTTTGGCATGCTGCGCTGCCACCGATCGTACCACACCGCGAAACCCGCCAGCGCAGGCCCGTAGAAATCGCCCGCGTCAGACTGATACGGCACGTGCGCCGTGCACCAGTTCGAGCCGAACGGCGCGCCTTCGGCGAAGGCCTCGGGTGTTCGTCCAAGCAGCGTTCCCGGGATCGGCGGCGGCACCCCGGGACCCGCGAGGGTCACGAAGACCCAGAAGATCGGCAGGTTGGCGGTCTGACGCAACAACGCGGCAGCCTCCCCCGCGTCGGCGCAGCGGTCCCCCGTGACGACGAGCGCGATCCCCGGCACGGTGCGACCCGCGATGGTGTCGCGCACGGCGACTTCACCTGCGCGCGGGCCCCACGCCGGACCGAGAAGGTGCTGTCCGAGCCGCTCGATGACGGGGCCGAGCGGTCTCGGCGATGGGGCTACCCCATGCTGCGCCAGCGCGCGCGGCGACGTGGAGAAGAGAGCGTGGTTGCGACGGGAGAGCTCGCCGAGGAACTGCGGGGTCGCAGCGCCAGCAAAGACCGGGACGCGGGCCTCCTCCGCGAAGCGCATCGCGAGCGCGATGACGGCCTCGGAGAGCGCGTTGATGCGCCCGTCTGCGAACAGCGGGGCCAGGCCGGGGTGAAGGTCGAAGGCCGCGACGACGTCCGCCTCGATGCCCTGCAGGGCGCTCGCGACCAACGCGCGGGCGGCACGGATCGCGAGGTCATCGAGGCGACGCGCGAGAGGGTGTTGGAGTGTGGCCATGGCGGGGTCGCTCGGCGGAAGAGACCGGTCGCGCGTTTGCGAGCGTACGGCCCGGGGATGATAGGCCGGTCCCATGCGGGATGCAACGTCGCGTGACGGCGTCGCGACGGGTCGCCTCTGGCGTGCCGAGGTCGGGATCCGGGCCGCCTGCTGGGCTGGCCTGACCCTCGGGACCTTGACCCGCTCAGCCCGGTGCCTACTTGACGGTCCACGGGCGCGGGGGAGTCGCGCCAAAGGCATGGCCGATGACGTCCGGAGCTGCCCTGGTACGGGCCCCCTTCCCGCCCCGCGCCACGCGCGCCACAGACCTCGCGCGCTTGCTCGGCGAGATGCCCCGAGGGGCGCGGCCGCTCGCCGACGCGGTCCGGCGCCTGACGCGGGCGCAGTTCACGCGCGAGATCCTGCCGCTCGTCGAGCTGCACGCGCCCGAGCTGCTCGGGACGCCGTTCATGGAGAAGCTGCGGATTGGCGCCTGCGACCTCTACGCCGTGGCGCCCTACCTCGCGCTGCTGTGCGGGGATGCGGCGCCGCGACCGATGCGTGCCCTCGTGACGGTCGTGGACCGGCTGCCGCTCGACGACGAGGCCTTCGCCCGCCTCGCGGGAGGGCTCGGTGCAGGGCGCGGGGCCCGCGTGCGGCAACGGGAGCAGCGCCAGATCGCGCGCGTGGCGGCCTTCATCGTCATGGTCGACCACGCGCTCGACCATGGGATGCCAGACCCGCCGCTCGCACGCGGTGAACGGCTGAAGGCCATCCTGCGCGGGACGCGGCCGCCAGACACCGGGGCGCTCTCCCTCGCCCGCGCGCTGCTCGCCGGCCTCCATGACGACCTCGCCACCTGGCAGCGAGCCGACCTCGCGCGGGCCCTCGACCACATCGACGCCTGGATCGACGCCGAGGTGCAGGCGCTCGCCGGACAGCCAGACCCGGCCGGGCTCAGCCATCGGCAGGCGGGCGTCGAGGGGACCATCGAGGGGCTGCTGTTTCCGGTCGCGCGCTGGACGGGGCCGCAGATGAAAGCGTGGCTCAACGGGGTCTCGATGTTCGTCCAATGCGTCGACGACCTGCTCGACATCGAGCACGACCTCCGGGACGGGCGTGAGACGCCGGCTACCGAGGGCCGCTGGACGGTGTCGGACGCCGGAGCGGCGTGGCGGGAGACCGTCGCCGGGCTCGAGCGCCTCGCGCGCCTCGCCACACCTGGCTCCCGGGCTTTAGCCCGCCGCATCGCGGGGGCCTACCGCGTGATGATGATCGAGCTCATCGGCGCCATGGCGGCCCGCCCGGAGGATGGATGCTGACCTCGCTCGCCCGCGTCGTGGCGGTGCTCGGCAAGGGGGGGGTCGGCAAGACGACCGTCGCGGCCGGGCTTGCCCGCCTCGCCCGCGAGGTCGGACCCACGGTCTTCGTCGAGTTCGGAGACGGCGCGTCGGGGCAGCGCGCGCTCGGCCCACGGCCTGGCGTCACCCACCGGGTCGTGACGCCGGACGAGGCCATTGCGCGTGGCGCCCGTGGCCTCTTCGGCTCGGCTCTGCTGGCCCGGGTGGCGCTCGACAACTTCGCGATGCGGCCGCTTCTGAAGGTCGCGCCCGCCGTGCGCGAGGTCGCGATGCTCGAGGCCGTCCGCCAGATCGCCGATGAGCACCCGACCGCGCGCATCATCGTGGACATGCCCGCCACTGGCCACGGTGTCGCGTGGCTCCGGACCGCGCGCCAGGGCCGTGAGTTCCTCGGCGCCGGTCCACTCTTCGAGCTGTGCGACCGCCTGGCCCGCGAGCTGGTCGCCCCGGGGCGGCTGTCGCCGGTCATCGTGACCCTGCCCGAACGCCTTGTTCTCGGCGAGACGCTCGAGCTGGCGCGCGCGCTCTCGGCCGAGGTGGGGCTCCCCGCGGCGGCCCTGGTCCTCAACCGCGTCCCTCAAGGCCTCCCGCCAGGTGCGCTGGCCACCCTGACGGCCCTCGAGGCGACAGGCTGGGCCGAACCCCGCATGCGGGCCATTGTCGACGCCCGCCTCGCGCGTGCGTCCGAGGTCGCGACCGCGCTCGACCTCGCCCGAGGCGACCGGCTCCCGCACTGGTGCGTGCCGCTTCACCCGGGCGACCCAGGCGCCGACGCGGTCGCTGAGGCTCTCAGACCCGCTTCGGCCGAGGCCGCATGACGGCGCCCCGCGTCTTTGTCTGTGCGGGCGGCGGCGGCGTCGGCAAGACCTCAACCTCGGCGGCCCTCGCCCTCGCCCTCGCCCGCGCCAGGCAGCGGACGCTCCTCGTGACCATCGACCCGGCCCGGCGCCTCGCGGACGCCATGGGGGTCGCCCTCACGCACGTCGTCACCCCGGTCGTGCTGCCAGGCGTCGAAGGGACGCTCGACGCGCTGATGCCAGACCCGCGCCGCTCCGCCGACACGTTCCTCGACATCCTGTTCGCAAGCGAGCCCGCCGCAGCCGAGCGCGTGCGTCAGAGCCGCCTCTTCCGCGCGCTCGCAGACGCAGCTGCGGGCGTCCACGAGATCGTGGCCCTCAGCGTTCTCGCCGACGCCTGCGACCGCACTCCCTACGACGCGGTGGTCATCGACACGGCCCCGTCCCGCAACGCGCTCGACTTCGTGCGGACGCCGGGGCGAATCGCCGACCTGCTCGGCGGGCGCGCGGTCGCCTTTCTCGGAACCCTCGCGTCCCGGGCCGAGGCGCCGCGACGGGGCGGCCTTCTGTCGCGCCTCGGCGGCGGGGTCGAGACGCTGGTCGGCCGGGTGGTCGGCCCGAACCTGCTCGCCGAGACCGCGGCGCTGTTCACCGAGCTCGCCCGCGTCCGACCGCGCTTCGTATCCCTCGCCACCCGAGCGGGCGAGCTGCTGCTCGGCCCACAGACCACGTGGCTCCTCGTCGGGGCCCCCACGGCCGCCGCACGGGACGACCTGCACTTCCTCGCCGACGCGCTGCGCCGCCTTGGCAAGCAGCCTCGCGCCGTCCTGCTGAACCGGGCGGAGGCCGAGGACGCCAGCTGGCTCGAGGCGCTCGAAGCGCTGCCCCCCGTGCTTGAGCCGCTCATCCGCGCCCTCCGCGACGAGCACACGGTGCGCCTCGACGCGACGCGGGCCGCCATGGCGGACCTCGCGGTGCGGCTGCCCGGCACCTGCGTACTACCCCTGCCGACCGTGCTCGCAACCGCCCCGGCCGACATCGTCGCGGCCCTCGCCACCGCCATCGATCGGCTCCGCGGGGAGCTCGGCGCCAGCACCTGAGGCCGGCAGCACGCAGACTGACATTCCGTCAGGTCAGCCCGTCACCAAAGTCTGCACGAGGTCCTCGCCGCACAGTCCCGCGCGTCATCGACCGCGGGCCACGTGACAACGCCGGGGACCCCGCGAACGCACCGCACCTCGGACCACCCACAGGACAGCGAGGACGATGAGACCCGAAATCGGCGCCTCGGACCGGCTTGACGCGCAGCCCATGGACGGCGTGATCCGGCGCCCCTGAATCCCGCCAGACCCACCCGACCCCGCGTCCGCTGCTCCCCCGAGGTCCTCGGGCTGCGGGACATCCTCGCCAGCCTCCCCAAGGTCCCCCTGCGGTCCACCGGCCTCCGCCCCCGAGGTGCCCGCGTCGTCCTCGTCAGGCTGCGTGACCTCCTCCGCGCCCGTCTCCGCCTCGCCACCGACATCGAGGTCGACCGCCTCGGGCGCCGCCTCGGGAACGGGCTCTGGCCCGGGCTCGGGGAGCGTCGCCGGATCGGCGCAGACCCCGTCCGGCCCGCAGACGAGGCCCGGCCCGCAGTTGAGCGGTGTCGCGTCTCCGTAGGCGCAGTCGGGGTCCCAGGCCCCGCAGTTGCAATCACAGCGCCCGCCGTTGCCGAAGTTGGCGCGCGCGCAGACCCAGGTGTCCGGGAAGGGCGCCTCGCACGTCCCGTCGGGGCGACACCCGCTGCCAGGCGCACAGCCGACCACCGCCCGTCCGTCGAGGGCGCAGTCCGGATCGGGCGCTCCGCAACCACAATGGCATGCGTTGTTGTTGTTCCACGCCGTATCCCCGCAGGTCCAGCCTTCCGGCGCGGGATTGCTGCAGGTCCCATCCTCGAGGCACTGCCCGCCAATCCGGCAACCGACCGTCCGGAGGTTGGGGCGCGCGCAGTCGGGATCCCAGGCGCCGCAGTTGCAGTCGCAGTCGTCGTTGGCGTTGAAGAAGCTCCAGTTGCAGGCCCACGTCTCGGGCAGCGGCACGGTGCACTGCCCGTTCGCGTCACACCGCGAGCCACGCGCGCAGTTGAGGATGCGCATGTTCGGCAGGTCGCAGTCCGGGTCGCGGAGGCCGCAGTCGCAGTCGCAGTCGTCGCGCGCTCCGTACCAGGCGGGGCTGCAGGTCCACCCGTCGGGCACCGCGAAGACGCCGTCACAATCGCGCGGGCAAGTCTCGACAGACTCGGGTTCATTGCAGAAATCATCGCCGCAGCGCGGCGCGTTTCCAGCGCAGATCGGTGACGGGAAGCCCCGCTCGCACAAGGCACCCACGGCACGGAATGCGTAATGAACTCCCTCGCGCGCACCCGACTCAGGCTGTACCGAGACGACTGCACACGAGCCAAGGGCCTCGTAGTCGTCCATGCCGTCGGTCAGGACGCCGACGACCCGTCCCGAGGCATCATAGACCCCCGAACCGCTGTTGCCGTGGAAGGCGTCGACCGACGCGACGAAGTAGTCGACCGGTCCGCTGCGCGGGTTGACGACCGTTCCGCCAGCGTCGAGCTTCAGCGGGATGCCGCTCGGGAAGCCAGCCATCACGACCGGCTCGCCGAAGGTGAGCGGCCCGCGCGTCGCAGGCAGGCCGGAGAGCGCGAGCGGAAAGGCCACCTCGGCTGGCGCCCGCCCGACGACGGGGCGGTCGAGCTGGACAATGGCGAGATCGAGCCCGCCCGGGATGTGACGCCCGCCATCGACGACGAGCGCGGCGCAGCGGTAGACGTCGTCGCGATGAAGGTCGGGCCGGACATCGTCGGCCTCATACAGGTAGTCGAAGACGAAGACCGCGGAGGCGCAATCTGCACGGTCCGCCACACAGTGGCCCGCGGTCAGGACGAGATCCGGTGCAATCAAGGTCCCCGAGCACGAGCCCGACGTCGGCTGGTCGAAGAAGCGCTGATCGGCACAGAGGTCGAACGCGGCCCCAAGGACCTCGCCGGGGTCGAGGGTCACCGAGCCGTCGGCGTTCACGTCGATATCGCGAGCGTTCACTTGAACCACGGACGCCGCGCGGGCCTTGGCCTGAAAGTCCGCGTCGGGCCACGCATACCACTCGGTGCGGTCATCGACGCCGTAGACAACGGCCCCGCCACGCACCGACGGCCGCGCCGACGTCGTTGGAGACGGACTCGCCCCCTCTCCGCAGGCGATCCACAACAACGACGACGCGCATAGGACAAGGGCGGTTCGCATGCGCCGAGGGTGGACCTGCAGGCACGGTTCGGCAAGCAGGTTCGCGTTTCCGGACCCCTGCGGCGAGCCTGCTCAGCCGCGGGGGAGGCGCTGACAGCGCGGGCAGAAGGTGGTCGTGCGCTGACCGACGACCCGGCTCTCGAGGACCGCGTCGCAGCGCATGCAGGGCTCTCCGCCGCGCCCGTAGGCCTGCAGCGCGACGGCGAAATTCCCCGCCTCGCCCGCTGGATCCCGGTAGTCGCGCAGGGTCGTGCCGCGCGCCTCGATGGCCCGCCCGAGCACCTCGCGGATGGCCAGGTGCAGCGCCCGGACGCGGGCCGGCGGGATGCGGTCGGCGGGATGTTCGGGGTGGATGCGCGCGGCGAAGAGGGCCTCATCCGCGTAAATGTTGCCGAGGCCCGCCACGATGCGTTGCCCGAGGAGCAGCGGCTTGATGGGTCCGCGCCGCGCCGCGAGCGAGGCGAGGAAGGTGCCCGCGGTGAAGCCCGGTTCGAGCGGTTCGGGCCCCATCGCGGCGAGCGTCGGGAGCGTCGCGAGGTCGTCGGGCGCCGTCACGACGAACCGCCCGAAGCGCCTCGGGTCACGGAAGTGGATAATCGAGCGGGCCCCGCCCGCGTCCGCGAGCTCGAGCCGCACGCGCAGATGATCCGCGGGCTTCGTCGGAGACAAGGTCCCGGTCATCCCGAGGTGAACCGCGACCAGGTCGCCCGTCGACAACGGCATCACGATGAACTTTCCGCGTCGCGCGACCTCGAGCACGCGCGCCCCGACCGCGCGCGAGAGACCCGCGTACTTCGGCCCGTCGGGAGCGTCGGCCCGCGAGAGCGCGACGACCGTGCGCCCCGCGACGAGGGGCCTCAGCGCGCGAACGACCGTCTCGACCTCGGGCAGCTCCGGCATGGGTCCGTTGTAGCGACGCCCGCGCCCCTGCGCAACGGTGACCGGAACCCATCGCGAGTCGAGGCCCTGCCTTGACGATCGCCCCGCGCGTGGGCACCTATGGGGTGATGCCGCTCCGCCTCCGTCGCGTCCCGCTCGACCTCGCCCAAACGCGCGTCCGCAGCGCGGGCTTCTGGGCTGGCTGGCGCGGGCTGTCGCTCGCGGTCTTCATGAGCCTGCTCTGTGTCGCCCTCCTCGTTGGCTGGATCTTCGCCTGGGCGACCGTCGACACCGGGCCCAACGGGTGGCTTCTGACACTCGGCCCCATCGCTTTCTCGGCGCTGCTCACCGTCCTCGGGCTGCTCTACTTCGAACTGCGCGCCGCCCAGCGCCTCCGCCAGGCCGAGAACGCCTTCCTGACCGGGGCCTCCCACAACCTGCGGACGCCACTCACGGCCATCCGGGCGGCGACCCAGACGATGACGGACGACGGCCTCGCCACGAGCGATCGCGCGATGCTCCTCGACGCCGTGCTGCACGAGACCAACCGCCTCGAGCTGCGCATCGACACCCTGCTCGAGACCGCCCGCATCGACTTCGAAAACCTCCCCTATGCCCTTGAA
>SXGQ01590061.1_pt1 | contig 13293 bp, 16 predicted proteins | sample 3178371 | NCBI WGS metagenome assembly SXGQ01 (sample SAMN11356859, study PRJNA531348) | freshwater metagenome | isolation source: freshwater sample F1-20 | place: China: Fuxian Lake, Yuxi | collected 2017-12-25
CCCATCCTGCGTCAGCCAGTCCCCGAAGGTCTGCCAAACCAAGATACCGGACAGCGCCTCGGGCAGCTCTTGCAGCTCCCACTTGGTCGGAGTGTCCTCGGGATCTTGGCCCGCCGTGGTCGCAGTCAGGCACTTCCAGTAATCGGACGTACCGACCAGCGCCCCCGTCGTCCGGGTGTAGTAGATGTACTGGCCGGCAACGTAGGTAGCGGTGGCGCTGAACGTGTCCCCAGCGTAGGTAAAAGGAGCACGGCGGTAGAACAGGTAGACCGGATTGGCTGGATTGGTGTTGTACGAAACGTAGCCATTCGTCCCCATGAAGCCACCAGCCGAGGAAATCATCTGGAACCCCTCCGTCGTCACCACAAAGCCTTGGGGACGGGGATAGGTAATCATCGCGGGATTGTCGATCCACGCTTGGAACAGGACATCAATCACCTTCTCGCCAGTCTGGTCGTATGGGACGATGAACTGGTTGGGGCTGACATTCGTCTGCTGCACCATCAGGTTGCCCCAGAGGTACACGCCCTTGGTCACGTCGCCCGCGTAGGAAATCGTGCTGCCATCTGTGGAGATCCCGACGGAGTAGGCAAGGCTGGTGCAGGCGGTGCCAGTCGTAAACGTGATCGTGCAGAGGAAGAACCCGTTGGGGCATTGCTGGATGTTGGCTGACGTCACGTTGGCCTGCGTGCCAATCGTGCCAGCCTGCACGTCAAAGAACGCGCTAAAGCTGGTCGTGCCGTCATTCACCACCATCTGGATGTAGTTGCGTCCATTGGGACGGGCGTACACCGACGCTTGGTAATCCGTGCTGGGGAACCCCGTAACGGTTTGGGCTACCTTGTGCTGCCCGCTCGTGACCGTCTCCAGCACCTTGCTCGCCGTAACCCGGTTATCGGCAGGGTTATTGATGGAGTTGGCGGTAGCCGTAACATTCGTAGCCGTCCAGTAACTCGTCTGGGTGACGTCATTCGGGTACGACAGCAGGTTACCCGCAAACCGCGCCTCACCCCAAATCGACAGGTCGGGCCAGTTACCAGCACCCCACACCTGCCGTACGTTTGAATTAAACAGGGTATTGAGGCTGGAGGCTAGTTCCGTCGTCAGACGGCTGGTCGGCACCCCAATCAGGCCGCAAAGCTGCGACAAAGCCGTGCTGTACGGGGTCGTCCTCAAGCGTCCTTCTTCTTACCCATCCACCCACCCGTCAGGCCATGCCGGGCGGCATTGACCTTCGGGCGGTAGCCAACCGCGCACAGATGCGGGTTGTCCTTCAAATACTCCGGCATCCACTCATGGACATTATTGCCATGTTGCGCCTGTAGCCGGAAGAACAGGCGACTATTGATGCGGGCGGCCATCTGACCCAACCCGTCCATGCGGGTAGATCCTTGTTCGCGCATCTTGGCGGCCAGACGGGCCTGGTCCTCATGAACCTTGGCCTTCTCGTCTGGGAGACCGTTGACGATCTCGCCCCACCACTTGCGGACGAACTCTTTGGGAACTTGGGTGACTATGCCGCTCTCGCTCACCATAAAAGAGGGAGGGGGCAGAGCCCTTTCGGGATGCCCCCAGTAGCAGTCTCGGTTATCCGAGCTTCGTCGGATCGGAGAGATCGACGATGTTCAGGTAGATGTCCAACTCGCCCGCCGTGAGGGCGGACGGGCTGCCACCGGTAGCGTTCGTGAAGATCGCAACGAGGTTCGCCGTAGCCGTAGCTTTGACGAGCGTCGCGGTCGTCGGAACGCCGGCCAGAACACCAGCCGTCAACACCGATTGCGCGGTGACGAGGCTGTTGGTCGTGCCAGTGGTGCCAACTTGAATGGAGAACGCCGTCGTGCCAGCAAAGGCAGTCGTGATGTTCACCAGAGCATTGTTCATCACAAACTTCGACGGCAGGGCGCCGAGCGTAACCGTCACGGTGTCGGTGGAACCGGCACCGAGGGCAACGTCGGACGACTTGACGGTGAACTTGTGCGAGAAGCCGCGAGCCTGCTCTTGCAGCGAGAGCTGCGAGGTACGGGCGCGGGCGATTGTAACAGCAGTATCAGCCATGGTAATTTCCTCCTAGTTAGGTGGTTGGCTATTAGCTGGTCGCGGCAAACTTGCCGAGGCCGAGCGGGTTTTTCACGAGCAGGGTCAGAGCCGCGAGGATGAACCCGCGACGACCACCGCCGAGGTCCGGCAGTTCGTTGGACTCGATGCCGAGCATGTAGCCGATACCGACCAACTCGGGGTCAATGACGTAGCCACGGGCCTTCTGCTGGTCAGTCGTGGACGACGGATCAGCGGAATCAAGGATACCGTTGAACAGGTCAGGCACGATGGTGACGGTATGGAAGTCGCCGACGTACATCGTGACATCCAAGTCGATCTGGTGCTCGGAGGCATCCTGCGTGACCTGATAGGTCTTCGTGGTGCCGGACGAACCCTCGGAACGCTGGAACTTGGAGACCGCCCGCTTGAGGGACGGACCAGCGAACAGGGTGTAGGAACGACGGCCACCGACCTGTTGGAAGATCGATTGGAAGACGTCGTTGAAGGCAGACTCCGACAGCGAACCGGTGGCGGTCGTGTTGATGTTGCCCGTGGGGGTGCGGAAAGCGGCAGGCACGTCCGAACCGGGCGTGTTGCTGATCCACTTGCCGAGCGCACGCGCCTTGTAGGGAGCCGGAGGGGCTTCCTGCTGGCGGTCGTTGTCGGAGCCGATGCAGGCTTCGATGTCGCGCTTGATCTCGCGCATCGCCTTCATCTTGGCGTTCGCAACCTCGCTGGACACGCCAGCGACGTCGGAAGCCTCTTGGAGGCGGGAGACCATCCATTGCTCGCGGAACTGCTGGACGTAATTGCCCAGACGAGCGCGATTAACGGCTTGGTTGGAGAAGGCCAGGACGTCCTGACCTTCGAGCACGCCGCCAAACGAGACGGGGCTCAAGGTATCAACTTGCCACTCCTGATACGCATTGGTCATGCGCTTGGTCTTGGCGAAAGTCGAGACTTTCGGGGTATCCTCGGGGGCGAGGATGGTGAGGAAGTCCGTAAGATCTTCACGATCTCCGGCTACGTTGTAAGTTGTTGATAGGGCCATGACTAACGAGGATTAACGGTTGAGTTTAGCTTTTTCACGGGCCAGAAGAAACGCTGCTGCTTCATGTGCCGTGACGCCTCCTTTTTTGGACAACTGCATCCGCAGAGCTTCGAGCTGATTGGCTGCTTTGGCCGCACTTGGGGTGCGAACATCGCCGCCGGCTGAAGAGACAACTGACTGACCGCTGGGGGGCTTGCTGCTCATGGCGGGCTTTGGCTTGGAATCCGGTTTCGCCTTCTGCTTCGCCTCCAGGGCTTTCAAGCCCTCGATCTGCACCCCGATTATCCAGTCCGCATTGGGGAGGTTCTTCATCCACGGCATCTGTGACAATGCCTGCTGGGCGAGGACGTACTCCGGCGCTTGCCTGTCCTTCAGATATGGAAACATCTGATGGGCCAGCTTTTGCGCTTCACCTTTTTGCGTCAGGAACTGCGCTCGGGCAGGGATGTCGTCATCAAGGGTCTTTTCCGCGTTACGGAGGATTGCCTTGAGTTCGTTCTTGCCCAGCACGGTATCACCCACGCGGACAGGCTCGAAGTCATCCCGGTCAAGTTGATCTTGGGCAAAGCGTTTCGCCTCCTTCGCTTGATCTCTCAAGGTCTGGAGTGATTGGAAGTCCTCGATCTGCGCCAGCGGCACGTTGGCAGGCAACGGCTGGGCGGGTGCAGGTTGGGCGGTCTGCTCGGCTTGGTTGGTTCTTTGGGCCAACTGCGCCTGCGCTTCCGCTAACTGGGCCTCCAACGCTCTGCGCTTGGCAATCTCCTTGCCGATGCGCTTTTCAACACTCTTTTCAGCTTTAGCGTCTTTGGTTACATCGTCTTGAGAAGGAACGTCGGCCTCACCCTCGGGTGTTTCCACCTGCTGGCTTGGCTCGGCAGATTCGGCGGTAGCCTCATCTGGGTTGGCTGAATCGTTTGGCGTTTGGTCCCTTGCCGGAGCAGCCTGTTCAGCCTGTCGCTGGGCCTTTGCGTTTTCGGACTCCATGTTGAGGAGCCGTTGCGCGGCTTGCGCGACACTTAAGTTGCTCTTTTTCGGGGCATCATTTTTTGCCTCCGTGGCCGAGGCCACATCAGCGGGCTGTGAAGGAGCCGTTTCAACTGTTTCGTTAGGCATGGGTTTAAGTCCCAAGAACTTTGGGCAAGGGTTTAAGTCCCAAGAACTACTTGGCGGATGCCAAGTAACGTACGGGTGCGATCCACCCACCCATCTGTCAACAGGAAATCTTATCTGCGGTTTGCGCCGCAGTAGTAACTCTTATCCCGCCCGCTGCTCGGCGTCGATTTCCGCCTGTTGCATCTGCTGCTGAACGAAGTCGTCGTACAAGCCGATGATCTGCGAGTACGCCCGCAGTTCACCCGTGGCGGCAAGCGTCATGCGCTCATCCTTGACCACGGCGTCAGAGCAAAGGTCGATCATCGTGGCGTGCTGCATCTCACGCATCTCCTCGATGAAGTCTTGAAAGCCATCGTTACCAACCAGACGGAACATGGCCTGACGCAGCCGGCCAAACTTCTCGGACGACGTCAGGTTGGGATCGCGGCGTTTCTTCATGTGCTAGTGGTGGCGGGCATCGGCCCAGGCATCTGTGCTCCAAGGCGTCCAATGACAGCGTTCTGCTGCTGCTGCATCTGGAACTGGTACTGCTTGGCCCTAGCCTCCAGACGCTCGCGGAACGGCTGATCCTGCTGGAAGCGTTGTTGCACGTCGGGCTGCTGGAGGTACTGCTGGATCACTTGGAGGCCAAGCTGCGGCGGGGTGCCGGGCTTGATGTTCTTCGGGATGCCCGCAAAGATCTGCGCCAGATCCGCCTGCTCGTCCTGCACGATCTGCTGCTGGCCTTGCTGCGCGGGACGGATGATGCGCTCGGCAATGTTCGGATCGATGGTGGACACGAACGCCGTGCAGAGGGCGGAGAAATCGATGACGCCTTCGCGGTCGAGGGACTGCGCGGCTTGGATGATGGCCGTCCACTTCTCGCTCATGCGCTTGAAGTCCGGCGACTGCACATCCCACGCGAGGTAGAAGTCGAATTCCTCGTTCACTTCGCCCTTGTTGAAGAGCTGGAAGTTCGCGTCCTTGACGCCCATCACGCGGAACGTGACCTGATCCATGCCGTACTGCTTGTAGAGCTTCCACACTTGGCGGAAGGTCTTGGCGAGGCAGCCGAGGAACTTATCGACCTCAAACTGGTTGTAGATCGGGTCGATGGACGGATCGCCCTCGCGGCTGGCAAAGCCGTTGTACTCCTTGAACGACGTCTCCAGCAGTTGCTCGGACTTGTCCGTGTTCATGTCCGGTATCGGACGGTCGGCGTAGTGGTACTCGTTCGGACGCCGCTCCGAGATCATCGCACCTGGACCCCAGCGGCCCGGCGGGCGGCCCTGCGGGTAGCAGATGGGCGGAAGGATGCCGAGGGAGGCGGCGTCGATGCGGGAGTCCTTGTGCGCCTTGATCTGATCCTGCCACGGCTTGCCCGGCTCGGGCAGACCACGGGAGTCATGCAGCTTGCGGCTCAAGTACTCGCGCCTGTACAAGACAAATGGATACTCGCCGTGGGCGTAGCCGAGAAGACCGGTCTTCGCGCAACCCGTGTGGTTCTGGTCGGGCGGCAGCATCGGGTTGAACACCGTGCAGTAGATGCCGGGCGTCCCGTCCTCGTCGGACAACCGCTGGTAGGCGTACACCACGCCGATGCGATCCGTGTACCGCTGCTGCGTGTAAACGAACGAGCGCGAGATCGGCTGCATGTAGTCGCTGGGCGACATGCTGATCAGTTTGCCCCGCACCTTCTGGATGGCGGCCTCCACCCACTCCTCGTCCCAGCCGTCCGTGTTGATCATCGCCCGCAGTTGCTCGGCGGTAAAATACTCCACGCGGTAGATCCCCGGCGCGTGCTCCAGATCCGTGGAGAAGGCGGGGATGAACACATGCTCGTCCAGATTGAACGCCCGCACCACGGGATACGACCGCTCGGGGCCGTCCATCGGCACGCTGGTCTCGCCCGTGTCGCGCAGTTCGCGCAGCATCCGGGCCGCCTTGTCCTTGGACGCGCCGTACTGTTCTTGGAAGATCGCCTTCAGGTCGTCCGCCGCGCTCTTGTCCTCGATCAGCGCCGTGATGTCGATGTTCGGGAACTGCTGCTGCAAATCCTGCGTGCGGACGTTGACCAACACCTTTTCGCGCCGCGTTTCCCAGAACTGACCCATGACGGCGACGCCTTTCTCGTTCATGTAGTTGGAGCACATCTCCACTTCGCGCTCCACTTCGGGAATCTGCGTCTGGATTAGCCAGCGCATGAAATTACTGACCAACTGGCTACGCGCCCCGTCGTCCGCACCCACCGGCACGGCGGACAGGTTGGCCCGCTTGAACGCCATGCACTCCATGGCGACTTTCTTGTTGATGATGTTATCAACGAGGAAAACACGCAGGTCACTCGCCCCATCCCACGGCGTCGGGCTGACCTTGCTGCCCTCGCGGGCGTGCTTCTTGCCGTCAGCGGACTGCCCGTTCCAGATCGCGTAGCGGGTCTCGTAGTTCAGCCGGCATTGGTCGATGAACGGCTGATTGTCCCGCACGCAGTCCTCAAACGCCTTGGTCAGCAGGTTGAAATCCGGTCCCTTGTTTTCGGGAGGAGCTAATTGCAGGCCGGGGTCAGGAGGAGAGGAGACGGAGTTGCCGTTGATAGAACTCATGGGCTTGATAAACGCACCTAATGCGTGCAATCACCAAGACGCGCAAGCAATCAATAGCTCCAAGTGCGATCATCAACCTGTTCAGCGGCATGGGGATCAACAAAGCCGCAGTTGGACACGCAGAGGTAACGCAAGCAGTCGATGGGGTCTTTGGTCGCCTCGTCCTTGCCGCCCTTGGCGGTGTACTCCTGCAAGGAGTAGATCAGGTTCTGGCAGCGGTCGCTGATGTACAGCTTCGGGGCGTTCAGCGCGGACAAGGGGCGCTTCTCGTCGTAGGAGAGCAGGCCATTGATGAGCTGGAGGCCGTTCTCGATCTCCACACCCGGTGCGGGGTGGAAGACCATGCCGGCGGCATCCAACTCGCTTATGATGGTGGTGGCGCCTTCGGCTGACTGCTTTTCCGCCGCGCCGAGTCGGGGGTCGATGAATCGCTCAAAGATGGTTTCCCCCTGCTCGCAGTGCTTGATGAGTTCAACGTAGTCGTTGATCCCTTTCTTGCTGCCCTTTTGCGCGGGGCCGGCTTTGCCTTCGGGTCCAGATCCGGGGAGAGCCCAGTCGTCGTAGTCGGGCCACTCCCGGTAAACCCACCATGTGCCGGCGGCGTCGATGGCGACCCAGAGCATGAACCAGTTTTTGGACCCTGCTGGGTCCAGCGCCATGAAACGTGTGACATTGTAGTCCACGTTGTTCGTCCACGGCATTTGTTCGTGAGGTATGACATTAACGTCCTTATTGAAGCCAGGAAAGACGCTGGTGATGCTTTTGGTGGGTACGCCATATGCACGGGCCAACACTTCGTCCTTGGAGCGGCCGAGCAACTTGTTTCGGAAGTCGGAAGTGTCGATGAAGGCGTTGTCTTCAGTCCAGAAATAGTAGATAACAGTGCCGGGGCGGGAAATGGACTCTTGGACGATTGGTAGCTCTCGACCCACCAGCGGGGCAAATCGCTTTTCAATGGTACGAGTCTTCCCGAGGATGTCCTGTACCAGAGGTGTCCAGCCTGTGAGAGTAGTAAACGTGAGGATGATGCGTCCATGGTAGTCGGTCGTCCGGTACTGGAGCGTTTCAAACATCTTTTGGGGACACTCCTCGTCGCACCAGATCAAATGGGCGCGGTAGCCCTCCGCCACTTGTGCATCTGCTTGGTAACTTCGGTAGTTACTAAACTTGATACTGCCACCTCGGCGGAAACCATTAACTGGGGGCAAGATACAAATGTTGTCAGTAAAACCGTTCTTCTGCGAGTACTGGACGCTGTGGTTTAACCCCTTCTTGGTGGGTAGGTTGCGGATGCCGAGCGGTAAAGCGTCCCAGACCATGCGCTGCTGGTCTTCAATGCTGCGATCCTCGTTGACGTGGTAGGCGCGGACCTCCGCACCGGGAATCGTACCAGCCGCCCATACGCAAAGCCGGCTGGCGATCATGGATTTCGACGAGCGGTTGCCGCCGAGGATGATGTGATTGGTGTACTTGCCCCAGTTATTCATCACCGTCTGCCATGACGGCAGCACCCAGCCCGCTCCTACTGGGTTTTCCAGCGCCTCCTTGTTCCGCTGCTCCCGAAACAGGAGGTAGTTTGCCAGTTTGTCGTGCGGCCAGCTCAACAGCTCGGCATCCGGCGGGTTTTCGACCCACGGGATGCCAAAATCGGGGCGGAAATCGTCCGAGTAGAAACGATCAGCGAGCGGCATGGCGTTTTTTCATCTTTATCGAGTAAGTGTAGCGGCTGGACTCCAACTGCGTCCACGGAATCAGCCCTTGGCCGTCAATGTTCAGCCCTTCCGGCTCGGCGTAGATGCTCAAACGTGCGTATTCCCGTACGCCCTCCACGTCCGGCTCAATCAGCCACTCGTCCACCGCTCGTTTTGTGACCATAACGCACATTTGATTAGTCGATAACGCCCGACAACACGCTTAACGACCAATCTATCAGGTATTAAGGTTTCTTATAACCGATACATAGGACAGGTTTGGTATTTCACGCGCTGCGACTGTGGTTTTCATACCCGCCCATGGCACAAAAACGCATCTTAATCGGCACGCCGCTCAAAGGAGACATCCCCAAGTCGTACTTCCGTACCAGCTTGCAGCTAGCAGCAATGGAAATATCCAATGTGAAATTGGATTGGATCTTGCTGGACGGTCCTGCGGTACAAATCGCTCGGTGCGAAATCGCACTTCACGCGATGGAGGAGCGATTTGATGAGTTAATTTTTTGGGACAAAGATGTGGTGGCCGAACGAAACGAAGAGGATGTCACCACCGCAGCGTTTTTGCGCCTTATGAGCCATGACCGCGATATCGTGACGGCAGTTTACTCGGCAAGGTCATTGAAAACACATTGGCACGTTCATGTTCTTGATAACGAACAGCCGGATGAAACTGGACTTCAAAGGGTCAGGCGGGCGAGCATCGGATTCTGCAAGATTAAGGTTCCTGTGTTAAGGAAAATAGCCGAGGATAACCCTGATCGCATCGCTGTTAGGTCAGCTCCCAACAGCACGGTCAAGATGATGCCGGAACTTTTTCCGATGGAGGTTAAGGGGAAAAACACGCCTGCCCACCGTATTGAACAAATTGCAGCGGCACTTTCAGAAGTAAAAAACGACAATGTGCTTCGGGCGCGGATTGAACGCGAACTTACGATTCGCTACGACGACTCCAACAGTTACATCTCCGAGGATTTCGGATTTTGCGATCTGGCCCATGCGTCGGGCTACGACATTTGGATGGATACTATGATGGTGCTTGGGCATCAAACAAATGTTACAGTACCAATTTCAAGCGCCAAGCTACTGGAGATGCTGTCCGAGCCGTGGCGCAAGGAAGAGCTGGCCCTCATCAAGCAGCAGATGCTGGAGGCAAAGGCCGCCAAACAACAATGATGTTCATCAAGTTTCCGTGCGGTGACTTGGAGCCGGTGACCATCCTCAAGTACGAGGGTAACCAAGTATGCGTGAAGATGTCGTTCGGCCTGTTCTGGACGGACAGGGATCGCGTGTGGAGGTTTCCATGAAGGTAGGAAGGCTCACCAATACGGAAGAGGCGCAGCGGCTGGGTAAGCGTGTGCGCCGTCTATCCTTTGAACTAGGATGGCTGGAGCGGGAGATAGCTTCCGAGCTGGGCATCAGCCGCAACAGGGTCCAGTACTTCAAGAACAGACAAAAGCGATGAACGCCTCGATGCGCGTAATGACACCGGAGCAGAAGTGGCACGCAGGCCGCCAAGCCGATGCGTTCTTCGGGCTGCTCGACCAGCACAACCAGCTCCTAGAGGAGCAGAATAAGCTGAAAAAAGCTAATACTGAACTGCGACAGGCGATTGTCGAGATACGCGCTGACATCTACGACAGTTCAATTATCAGCACACCGAGCAAAGGCCAAGGCAATCCATTGCCGATCAACATGGATGAAGTGAATAGGGTGAAACGCAATGTTTTGCTTCTGAAGATAACTCAATGCTGCGATCAGGCTTTGAACCGTTGAAATAAGAACATGTGCGCGTTCGCTCGCCCGCCTAACGGCAGAGCTTAACCAGTTACGGTCGCAGCAACGGGTCGCTTGACGTCGATGTCGTTGGGATTGGGCAGGTCCACGGGGGCGGCCTGCATCGTCGGCACGGGGGTCTTCCCGCTTAACCGCGCCACAATCTCCTCCTTGCTCAAGCTCCCGTAGTTGTTGACCTGGATGTTCACGTTCGCGCCCTGCGTCGCGTTCAGCCCGGCCAGCCGTTGCCGCTTATCAATCGCCACGGCCAAGTTAAACCCCAAGCTGTTGAGCGGGGTGTCCTCCACGGTATCGAGCATCCGGTCCACGATCCGGTCAGCCAAGTTGTCCAGTTTGCCGATCAAGCGTTGATTGAATTCTTCCACGGTGATTCCCACGATTCGTTGAAATAGTCGTTTGTCCTCCTCGGTCACATACCCGAGCCGAGGGTGCTTCTTCAGCCCCAGCCCCCGTCCCTCCAACGTAGCCACCGCCAAGTCATTGACGAGCTTTTGCGGTGAGTACGTCGTCCGGCCATGGCTGCCATCCGTTGTGATTCCATCCGGCATGGCGCCTACCGTCCCTGCCCGTTGGCCCACATGGCTGCCTCCGCCCTGATCCGGGCAATGTAATCCTCCGCTGACTCCTGCTTACGAGGATAATCCGGTTCCTCCCGCTGAAACTGCGGCAGGATAGCCACAGGCGTTTCCTGTTCGGGAACTGCGACTGGCTCCGGCTGTGGCTGCTCCACCACGGTCGGCACCTGCGGCACCTCCTCATTCACATCCAGCCTCCGCACCACCTCATACTCCGCATCCGTGTCATCCCCGCTACCCCAGATCTTCCGCACCAGCACCCGCTCCCCCCGCACCAGCCCATGCGTGAACAACCAGCTCCCCACCTTCGTCCATAGCTCCCGCCCATCCTCCCCCACCAACCTCAACTCATTGTACTGCTTGTTCCGACACACCTTCCCCACCACACCTTCCCCCAACTTCGGCCACACTGATACCACCTCCCCATCTAAATCAGGCCCACTTCTACTTTGTGCTTGACCAAAAGTGCTATCCCCCTCCGACTCCCCCGTAGGGGGAGTGACAGTGGGAGTGTAGTCAGCTTTAGCTGCCAGACGAGTGAGGTCAGCTTCTACTGCCACCGGCACAGCATCCGCCGTAGCCACCGGACTGTACTGCAAATTTTGAGTAGCGGGGGTGGTTTTATCACAATTAGTCCGCCCGTGGCGCTGGCTGACCCCCGCCCCCCCGTGGCCGGCTTCGCCGGTCTTGGCCGGCTCGGCCGCTGGCACCGGTGGCACGGTGGCACCGTACCGGTGGAGTCCGTGGCGACGGTGGAACTCGGCCGCATCGGCCAGGCTACCGGCACGGACTAGGCACCGAAGCCAGGTCAACCGGCCGGCAATCACGGACCGGCTCGGGCGGCCTTTACCGTTCCGCTTGAGCCTACGTTTGCGGCCGGGTTGGGCGGTTGGGTTGCTAGTGAGCAAAGCGGGTTCCGAATCCATGCGGCCGGAGAAATTGCAAACGGAGGTTGCCGGCAAGCTAATAGCACCGAAAGGGAATCTAATAGGTGGCAACAATGATGCCATTTCCCTTGTAAGTGAGGGGGCAAGCGGGTTGGGTGGCCGCGCATGAAACGCACACTCGAAACCCTGGCCGCGTTGGCCGTTTGGCTGGCGCTTTGCGCTTTGTTCGCCGTCGTAGCGCTCGGCTTCGCCGGCTTTTTTGACTGATTCCACCCGTAAACCCAACCCGTTCCCAACCCGTAAACAAACCCGTATTATGCACACGTATTCGACAGCACATTGCCGTTCCGTCTCGGCCGAATCATTTCGCGACGCGGCCGAAATTTTTGCCGGCCGTTTGGCGCGCCGGAGTTATGGCCGGCGAGCCTACGCTCGCACGCTCAATTGCACCGGCTACTGTCCGGTTGGCACGTTCACGGAATGGAATGCATTTGTTGGCTACCGGAGCGGACAAAACGAAACAACCGGCCACAACGAAGTTTTTACCGTATCGGTTAAACCCAACCCGTAAACCAACCCGTAAAAAATGCACTCCAACCCGTTTCTGAAATCACTAGGCAACCCGTCCGGCTTTGTCCTTCACACTGGCGAAGTGGCCGGCGAACCTTTCGTCGCCGTGGCGACGCTTGAAACCGATAACCGGAAAACCGGCGACATGGTTCAAGTTTGGTTTATCTTGGAAAACGTGAATCCGGTTGCGGCCGTGGCTCGCCGAATCGACATGCGGACCGTTTGCCGGGGGTGTCCGTTCGCCGGTGGCGCCGGTTGCTACGTTAACGTTGGCCAGGCACCGCTGTCCGTTTGGAAAGCATTCCACCGTGGCAGCTACCCTAACTTGGCGCCGGCTGATTTCCGGCACGTTTTCTCCGGCCGCAAGGTTAGGTTCGGCGCGTACGGAAACCCAACCTTGCTTCCCTTGCCATTAGTGGACGCAATCGCACGGACGTCGGCCGGTTGGACCGGGTATTTCCATGATTGGCGAGAAAACCCGCGGGCGGCCGACTACGGCCGGTTTTTCATGGCGAGCACGGAAACGGCTAGTTCCTTCCGTGCGGCCATTGCGGCCGGTTTCCGCGTTTTCCACGTTTCGCCGGAAAAGCCGGCCGGTGCAATCGAATGCTTGTCCGATGCGGCCGGAATTACTTGCGAAAAATGCCGGCTTTGTGACGGCCGGTTCCGGTCCGTGGCGCCAGCATTCGGCCAGCAACCGAGCCGCACGTTGCCTTCCGTTTGGATAAACCCGCACGGAAGCAAAGCCGGCAAGGCGTCGGCCGTGGCTATGTCCAATTAACCCGCAACCCGTAAAAACCCGTAAAACCAATGGAAACGAAAAAAAACGTGCCGGCCGTTTCGCCGGAAGTAGTGGCCAAGTTGAAAGACATCGCCGGCCGCAAAGGCAACCGGCGCGCAGCGTTCGCCGTGCTAAACGGTGCGGCCAAACGTGCAACCGGGGGCGCGCTCTCTCTCGCCGATTTGCCGGAC
>SXGQ01008270.1_pt1 | contig 13292 bp, 11 predicted proteins | sample 3178371 | NCBI WGS metagenome assembly SXGQ01 (sample SAMN11356859, study PRJNA531348) | freshwater metagenome | isolation source: freshwater sample F1-20 | place: China: Fuxian Lake, Yuxi | collected 2017-12-25
GGTGTGGCCACGGCATTCGCCGGGGCGGTGGTCTGGGCGCGCAGTGGCAGCGCCGCGACCAGGACCAGCAGGCCCAGGGCGCAAGGCAGGGCCTTCAGGATGGGTGTCGTGTTCATGAGGCTTCTCCTTTCTGACCCGTGGACGGGTCAAAACCAGCGTTCATCGATCGCGCCTGTGCCAGTGCCAGCAACTGCGCTTCGAACCGGTGCAGCACCGCGTCCCGGCTCAGCTCGGCCTCGGCGTAGCGGCGGCCGTTGGTGCCCAGCGTGGCGCGGCGGGCCGGGTCGGCCGCCAGCGCGCGCAGCGCCTCGGCCAGGGCGGCAGGGTTTTCCGGTGGCACCACCAGGCCGCAGGCGGCGTCCTGTTCCACCACCCGGCACAGCTCGGTGCCGGGCAGGGCGGTGGCCAGCACGGCGCGACCGCTGGCCAGCATGCCGGTGAGCTTGGAAGGCATCACCAGGTCCGCCGCGTCGGCCCGCTGCGGCAGCAGGTGCACGTCGGCCAGGCCCAGCCAGTGGTTGAGGCGCTCCAACGGCTGCAGGTCCAGGAAGCGCACGTTGTCCAGGCCCGCGCAGCGCGCCTGCAGATCGGCCCGGCCCGAGCCCTTGCCGCCGAACACCAGCTGGATGCGTGGCTCGTCGCGCAGCAGCCGCGCCGCATCGGCGAGCACCTCCAGCCCCTGCTTGTTGCCCATGTTGCCGGAGTACAGGGCCACCACGGCGTCGGGCGCCAGGCCCAGCTCGGCCCGGTAGTCGCTGGGCGTGGCCAGCGGCGTGATGCCGCCGATGTCCACCCAGTTGGGACAGTGCAGCACCCGCCCGGGCGCCACGCCCTTGTCCAGGGCGCGCTCCACCATGCGCCCGGAGATGGTGGACACGCGGTCGAAGCGGCGCATCAACCAGCCCTCGGCCCGCTGCACCCAGCGGCGCAGCCTGTGGCCCCGGATCAGGCCCAGGTCGAAGGCCGCGTCCACCTCGTAGTCCTGGATGTGCAGCCAACTGCCGGCGCCGCGCAGCGCGGCGAAGGCCGCCGCGGCGGGCGCGCACATCAGGGGCGGCTCCACCACCCACACCACGTCGGGCTTCCAGCGCCACTGGGCGACCAGCGCCGGCAGGCTGGCCAGTGCGAAACTGGCCAGGTGCAGCAGGCGCTTGGCGCCGCCCGGCCGGTGCGGCACCCACAGCGGGGTGCGGATCACCTGCACGCCATGCCAGTGGTCGCGGCGGTAGCGGCGCGCGCTGTGGCCCTCGCCCACCTTCCAGTCCGGGTAGTAGGGCGGCGCGGTGATGACGCGCACCTCGTGCCCGGCCTCGGCCAGCCAGCGCGCCATCTCGCCCGTGTACTTGCCGATGCCGGTGAGCTCGGGCGCGAAGTTGATGCCGTAGATGAGCAGCTTCATCGCGCGCTCCCTGCCCTGGCCTCGCCGACGAAGGCGCGCACGCCCATCAGCTTCATCTGGTACTGGCTGATGTTCTTGTGGCTCTGCGCCGAGACGATGAGGTAGAAGTTCTGCCGACGCGCGATCTCGGGCACGTAGGGGTGGGACGCCTGCAGCACCTGCTGGCCGTTCAGCCACCAGCGCACGGTCAGGTCCTCGGGCGAGTACGACACGCCGAACACGTTGGGCTGCGTGCGGTCCAGCGGCACCTTCGAGGTCGGGTTGGGGTTCTGGATCTTCTGGTAGTTGGGATGGATGCCGGTCCACGAGATGGCGGTGTGGTGGCCGCCGGGTCCGAAGCCGCCTTCGTCGATGTCCAGCTCGAACCAGCGCTCGAAGCTCTTGGGATCGCCCTCGTACACGTCTTCCATCCGCAGGTTGTGCTCGATCGGCATGAGCCACACCGCGGGGAAGTTGTCGCGGTCGTTGGACGAGAGCGCCACCTGTGCCTCGATGTAGAACGGCCGCTTGCCGCTCAAGAGCGGGAATTGGCCGGGGTAGGAGTTCATCTTCACGGTGGCGAGCGCGCCGCCGCGCTGCATGACGATGCCGTCCGTGGCCTGCTCGTAGAGGCCGCGGTCCTTCACCTTGGTGAAGTACAGCCCGGGGTAGTACTTGCGCCCGTCGGCCCGCCCGGTGAAGTCCACGTCGTCGAGCCGGGGGCAGTCGCGAAACAGCGGCTGCACGGCGCCCACCTGCGTGGCGCCTTCGGGTGTCGAGGCGTCCAGGCAGATCAGGGCGTCGTTGGCGCGCGCCGCGTCCGCCCAGCTCAGGCAGGCGGCCGCCAGCAACCAGGGCGTCAGGGGAGAAAGGGTGTCGGTGCGCATGCGGGTCCTTGCTTCTGGGTTCAATGCCGGGGGGCCAGGCGCTGGTCGTCCACGTCCGGGGGGGTGGGGGCCTCGCTTTGCGCCACCAGCTTGTGCCCTGTCAGCCGGCTCAGCTCGGCGCAGATGGCCGCCTTGTCGCGCAGGTGGGCCACGGCCTGCTCCAGTTCCATCACCTGCGCGCCCACCAGGAAGCGGTACCAGTAGCCCTGCAGGAAGTGGTAGACGAGGCCGCTGCGCCCGTCCAGGAAGCCGAGCTGGAAAACGTAGCGCCACACGAAGTACAGGGCCGCGCTGACGGTGAAGGGGATGCGGTTGTAGATGCGCTCCTTGACCCAGCGCTTGGACGAGGCCTGGAACGAGGCGCTGTGCGCGTTGAGCGCTTCGTCGCGGGCGAACAGGCCCAGGCGCTGGTTGAGCACCTCGATGGCCTCGCGCGTGGCGGACCGGGTGTGCTTGTCGATGCAGTAGGCCAGGTCGTTGAGGTTGTGGTCGGCGAAGCCGCCGTCGAAGGGGACGGGGCGCCCGCCCCAGACCACCATGTGCTCGTCCATCCAGCGGTTCTCCATGCGGCCGTGCCCGTGGCGCCACAGGCGCAGCATCACCAGCGGGTAGCGCCCGCCGTGGCGCACCCAGCGGTCCATGAAGATGTGCTTGCGCTTGAGGTTCACGCCCACCACGTCGGCCGGCAGCGCGGGCAGCTTCTCGGCGATCTCCTGCGCGAGGTCGGGCTCGATGATTTCGTCGGCGTCCAGGCGCAGCACCCACTCGCCGCGGATGTCGAGCGTGTCCAGGGCCCACTGGAACTGCCGGGCCTGGTTGACGAAGGGGTGGGTGCTGACCTCCGCGCCCAGGCGCTGCGCGATGTCGGTGGTGCCGTCCGTGGAGCCGGAGTCCACCACGCAGATCTGGTCCACGAACGGCTGGATGGAGCGGATGGCGCGCGCGATGTGGAGGGCTTCGTTGTAGGTCAGGATGATGGCGGTGATGCTCATGGCGAATCGTCCTCAGGCGTGAAGGGTGGCGATCTCGGCCGGCGGGCGCCGGGGCGAGAAGGCCACCTTGGTGTCCGGCGCGCTCGGCTCGCCGAAGGCGATCATCAGAATCAGCCGCTCGCCGTCGGGAATGCCGCCCGCGCGACGGATCGCGGACTCGGTCCTGTGGTCGATGGCGAGGTTCAGCGGGCAGGCGCCCCAGCCCATCGAGCGGCAGGCCAGCAGCAGGCACATGGCAAACAGCGCGCCATCCACGTAGGCCTGGTTGCGCTGGCCGGGGCCGCCCCAGGCGCAGATCTCGGAACTCACCACGAACAGGTTGCCCACACTGTCGGCAAAGCCGCGCGAGCCGCCCTGCAGCGCGAGCAGTTCGCGGATGCGCGCCGGGTCCTGGTAGGTGTGCACCCGCGTGGCCTGGCGGTTGCATTGCGAGGGCGCCTGCTGCGCCAGCGCGATCACCTCGAGGATGCGGTCGGGGTCGATGGGCGCGTTGTTCAGCGTGCGCACGCTCGAGCGGCTGGCGATCAGCTGCTGCAAATCGCCGGCGGCCTGGCCGGTGAAGGAGTAGTCGCGCGTGCCGCCCTTCCAGGGCTTGGGCAGGCGCGCCTCCCATTGCTTCAGGTAGGCGCTGATCTCGTCGAGCAGCGGGTCGCGCGCGCCGGCCTGGGCGTGGAAGTTCAGGTAGGCCTCCAGCGCGCCCAGCGACATGTGGGCGGGCACCGGCGAGTGGCCGATGTCGTAGCGCGAGAGCGCGTTCATCACGAAGCGGACCTTGTCCTTGCCGAACAGCAGCCGCGGCTGCTGCAGGGACAGGCCCTTCTCGATCGTGTGGGCCTCGATGATGATCTTGTAGAACGCGCGCTTGGACTTGTCCGCGAACGGCGAGTACGAGTTGAAGCGCAGGAACAGCGCGGCGTCGCGCAGGGCTTCGCTGAAGATGCCCGCGACCTTGGCCAGCTTGCCGATCATGGGGCTTCTCCTTGCCGCTGGTGCGGTGGCCCGCCCCGCGGCCCGTCCAGCACGCGGTCCTTGATCTTTCGGCACGGGTGCCCCACGCAGACGGACCAGGCCGGCATGTCCTGCGTCACCACCGAGCGCGCGCCGATGACGGCGCCTTCGCCGATGTGCACGTTCGGGTGCACGAAGCTCTCGGCCGCGACCCAGGCGTGGTCCTCGATCACGATGGGCCCGGTGGTCAGGGGGCGCGAGAGCGAACGGATGTCGTGCGAGCCCGCGCACAGGAAGCTGCGCTGGCTGACGGCGACCTTGGAGCCGATGGTGATGCGGCCCATGCTGTAGCAGTCCACGCCATCGCCGAGCGCCGACAGCTCGCCCATGACGAGGTTCCAGGGCGCCCAGACGCGGCACGAGGGCGCGATGCGGCAGCCGGCGCCGATGCGGGCCCCGAAGGCGCGCAGCAGGAAGCGCCGCCAGCCGTGCAGCGCCCAGCGGGGCGTGGGGCGGAAGGCCAGCAGCCAGACCGTCTCCCACGCCAGGCGGCTCAGCTTCTGCGACGGGCTGAAGCCGTTGCGGTACCGCAGGGCACCGAAATCGCTCAGGGAATCGCTCATGCGACGACCCTCCGCGCTTCGCACGGCGGCGCTGAGCGCCTTGCGAGCGGCCCGGCGGCGCTCCTCGGCACCACGGCCCTCAGTTGCGTGCTCAGGAAATCGCTGCCGGCCTGGCGCAGGTGGCCCAGGCGCTGGTCCACGCTGTCCCAGTCGATCGGGCCGTGCATCAAGGCCTGGGTGTTGCCCTCCGAGAAGGCGGGCGCGAAGCGGTTCTCCAGGCGCACGGCGCGCAGCAGGTTGATGGCGCGGGCGTTGGCCGCGGCCTTGTCGCCGGTGAGCCCGGCGACGATGAAGGGCTTGCGGAACAGCAGCGCGAACACGGTGCCGTGGAAGGAGTTGGTCACCACGAAGCGCGCGTTCTTGACCAGGGCGACCCACTCGCCGGGATCGGGGTACACGGTGGTGCCGATCTCCGCCCAGCGCCGGTGCGGGTTGTGCGGGGACAGGATGCGGCAAGCCAGTTGCCGCGACACCCGCTCGGCGGTCTGGCGGATGTTGTCGGGCGAGCGCAGGCCGTAGCAGAACACGTACGGCTCGTCCGGCACGATGGACGAGCGCCCGGTGAGTTCGGCGTAGTCGTCGTGCAGCAGGGTCGGGTCGGGCACGTTGGCCGGCCGCTGCCCGGTGGCCTGCTCCACCAGCGTCACACCGGAGGCTTCGCGCACCGAGATCGCGTCGAAGTGGTGCAGCAGGCGCGGCAACTGCTCGGCCTCGGACGCGGACACGCGGTCGCGGCCGAAGCTGGCGGCGTACGAGATCTTGCGGGCGGGGAAGGACTCGGCGAAGGCCAGGAAGTAGTTCGGGTCGAAGCCGAAGTGCTGCGACGGGCTCCAGATCTGGTCGCTGCCCGCCACGATCAGGTCGAAGTGCTGCGCGGCGGCGAGGGACGCGCCGTTGTCCACCGGTGCGGCGTTGCTCGCGATGTCCAGGAAGCGCTCGCGAAAGCGCACGAACTTCTCGCGCTGCTGGCGGTTGCCGAAGTGCCGGTTGACGAACGACGACAGGGCCAGGTACGTGACCTTCAGGTTGGCCTTGAGCCGCTCGGGCGAGGTGGGCAGGCTGAGCCGCCCGCCGTGTTCGATGTGCGCGGGCCGGTAGTCGATGAAGTGCGCGCGGTGGCCGTGCTCGGTGAGCCAGCGGCGCAGGGCATAGGCCTGCAGCGCGGCGCCGTAGTTGTCGCTGAAGTGGAAGGTGAGGATGCCGACGTTCATGGGGTCAAGCCGCGGGGGCGCGCCAGCGGCGCGGGTGTCAGGGGGCGGGTCATGCGGGCCATCTGCTGCCGGCTCGGGGAACGGCCGCCCATGAGGACCGACAAGGCCCGGGGGGCGAGCCGGCGCAGGGCCCAGACCGCGGGGACGCACACCAGCAGCGCCAGCAGGGGCGAGAGGGCGAAGTGGGCGAGAAAGACCGGCGGGGCGCCGGCGTGGCCCGTGCGCTCGACGGCCATCCACCAGAGGCCGGTGGCCATGCCGTGGGTGCAGAAAATGAAGAACGCGATGGGCTCGAACCGCAGGAGGACATCGCCGGTGCGGCTGTCCAGCAGCGTCGAAGCGGCGGCCCAGAAGACCACGCAGCCCGCCGCGCGCAGCGCGATGTCCAGCGCGGCGTAGGACACGCTGTGCGGATCGGACGCGCCCCAGGCCGGTGGCAGGACGAAGGGCGCGGCCGCCAGCAGGGCCATGGCCAGCGCGGCGGCCAGCACGGGCCCGCGCGGCATGGCGCGGGTCGGGATCGGTGCCTGTCGAACCCACCAGACACAGCCCGCGAAGTAGAAGAGCGGGATGGCGCCATTGAGGAACAGCACGCCGTCCAGGCCCAGCAAGGCGTTGAGCAGCAGGGCCGCCGCAGCGGTGCGTGGCCAGCGGCGCGCCAGGTACATGAGCGCGGGCGAGATCAGGGCGCAGACGAAGGCATCGCGCAGGAAGTAGAGCGGCGCCATGGCCGGCTGGGCGGTGAGGGCCAGCACCGCGTTCGGCCATTCCTGCCCGGCCGGCACGGCCGCAACACCCGACTCGGCGACTTCCTTGGCGAGGTAGATCAGGTTCCACAGCACCAGGGGCACGACGAGGGAGAAGAACCGGTGGCTGAGCGCCTCCAGGTAGGGGCGGCTGCTCAGCTGGCGAGCCAGCAGGTAGCCCGAGATCAGGCTCAGCAGGGGCACGCTGGTGTGGCCCAGCAACTGGCGGGTGTAGTGGATCAGGCCCATGGGCGAGAACAGGGACTCGGGCAGCCCCGGCTGGTACGGCTGGGCGTGCGCATACACCAGCAGCAGGATGCAGAGCACCCGCGCCAGGCGAATGGTGTCCGAGACCGTCGGTTTCATTGAATGACCCTCCGTGCTTCGCACTGCGGGGTTGAGCGCCTTGGGAGCGGCCCGGCGGCGCTCATGGTCGCTGCTCCCCTTGATGGACCGCGCGCTCCAGAGGCACGGCGGAGTGCTGTGTCGCCCGCCGGGCCAGCAGGCGCAGCGCGTGGTGCTGGAAGCGGGCCGCCGCCACCGGCCCGCCCAGCCGGACGGACTCGGTGTTCGCCAAGGTCGCGCGGTCCCAGCGAAAGTCGCGGCAGACGCTGCGCAGGCGCTGCAGCAGGGCGTCCGCGTTGCCGGCCTCGAACACGTAGCCGTTGCGCCCGGGGTCGATCACGTCGCTGGCCCCGCAGCGGTTGCTGCAGATCACCGGCGTGCCCACCATCAGGGCCTCGTTGACCACGGCGCCCCAGCCGTCGAAGCGGCTGGGCAGCACCAGCGCGTCGGCGGCGGCCATGGCCTCGGCGATGCCGGCATTCGGCATGCCCGGCACGAACGTCACCCGATCGGCGATGCCGAGCTGGCGGGCGAGCGCCTGCAGGTTCTGCTCCTGCGGGCCCTTGCCGATGAGGCGCAGGCGGGCGCTGGGTTCGTCGAGGCGGCTGAAGGCCTGCAGCAGCAGGTCGACCCGCTTGCGCGGGATCAACTGGCCCACGTACAGGATCTCCTTGTGGTCGCTCGGCGGCCGGGGCGTGGGTGGGACGGGCGCACCATCCACCACGTGCAGGAAGGGCACGATGCGGTCGCGCGGGTAGCCGCAGGCCGAGAAGAAGCGCGTGCCGCCGTAGCGGCCGGAATGGCCGATGCAGAACACGCCGCGCAGGTGGCGGCGGTAGCGCAGCGCGTCCCAGGTGTAGAGCAGCCAGCGCGGCAGCAGGCGCGCGCCGGGCTCGTAGCGGTTCTCCGTCATCAGGAAGCGGTGCACCGGCGCGCCCAGGCTGGCCTTGAACGCCGCCAGCGGCAGCGCGAAACCGCGCAGGCCGAAGAACACCTGCACCGAGCCGGGCAGCCGGGCGAGGTCGGCGACCTGCCCGGGCGCGGGGGCGATGTGCACGCGCACCTGGCCGGTGTCGGGCAGCGGGTAGCCGCGCCCGCGGTAGTAAGCGGGCACGTCCTCGGTCACGCACCAGTGCACCGTGTTGCCGGGCACCTCCGCCAGGGCGCGGATGTACGGGGCCTGGTGGAACATCAGGTAGGAATGCCAGAAGACGTAGGTCATGGTTGCGGGGCCGCGTGGGGGCCCACGGCGGCGCTGGGGTGGGGCCGGCCCCGCGGGACCGGCCGGGGAAAGGACGCCGACCGGGGTCGGGACGGGCTCGGGTTCGTGCTCAGGTTCAGCCGCAGCAGCAGCAGCAGGACCAGCAGCGAGAAGGGGTTGCCGACCGCGACCAGGTAGCGGTTGAAGACCGACTGGATCAGCACGAACACCAGCATCAGGCCGCTGAGGAAGAGCACCGGGTCCATCACCCCGCTCGCGAAGCTGCGGCCCAGGGCGCGCCAGGCGGTGACCACGAAGCACAGGGCGATCAGCAGGCCGAACACCACGCCGTGCTCGAGCGCGAGGTTGATGTAGGAGCTCTCCACCGGGAAACCGATCACCTCGGGCCCGGCGGCGCGCACGCCCCGGCCGGTGAAGAACAGCAGGGGGTCGGAGAACACCAGGAGGATGCCCTCGCGCCAGATGACCTCGCGGCCCGTGGCGCCCGACTCCGTGCCGCGGGTGGGCGAGTCCAGGTCCAGGATGACGGTGAGGTAGTCGGCGATGGCGCCCGCCTTGACCGCGGCGACGACCAGCAGCGCGATGGCCCCCAGCACCAGCGCCATGCGGGCCCGGCGGGAGCCGCGCCAGGCGATGAGGACCACGGCGATGGCACCGGTCAGCCCCAGGGCGAGCAGGCTGGCCCGCGCGGACGCGGCGAGCACGATGCTCAGGCACAGCCCCGACATCAGCAGCGCGAACAGCTTGTGGTGCAGGCGCGGCGTGGCCAGGCAGTGCTGGAAGAACAGCAGTGCGCCGCCGCCGTACACCAGCCCGCTGAGGTTGGGGTGCATGCCCAGCGGCGCGAAGCGCACCAGACCGACGCTGTACTCGACGGTGCCCGCCACCGACGCCAGGTACTCGGCGGGCTGTGTCGCGAGCACGGAGGCGATGAGCGCGATGTAGGCGCGGCGGAACACGGCGTCGATGCTGGCCGCTGCGTCCTGCCGCGCCAGCACGGCGGCGGACGCCAGCACCACCAGGAACATGGCGCCGTACGCGGTGGACATGGGGTTGCCGCGGATGAAGGCCACCAGCATGGCGAACAGGAACGCGGCGCCCACGATGGCCTCCGCGGCGCTCAGTTCGAGGCGGCGCGTGCCGCCGGCCATCAAGGCCAGGCCTGCGGCGCCGAGGAACAGCGCGACCGCCCCCATCTGAACGGCCTGGAACGCGGGCCCTTCGATGTACCAGCCGCCCACGTAGACGGCCAGGCCGAGCAGCCACAGCGAGACGAAGCGCAGCAAGGCGTTCATGAAGCGGGTGCCCGCTTGAAGGCGGCGTGAAGACTGGACATGGCGGCGGGCCACCCGGCCGACGCGGTGATGCAGCGCAGTTGTTCGACGGTGCTGACCAGGCGTTGCGGCTGGTGGGTGGAGATGAGCAGGCGGCTGTCGAAGCGGGCCAGGGCGTAGGCCAGGGCCAGCGCGCCGGTGGCGTCGGCCGGGTCGGTGCCGGCGGGCAGCAGGCTGGCCAGTTGGTCCCGCAGCTGGCCGTCGCGCGCCATCGCCGGTCCGATGGCGGGCGCCACGAAGCGCAAGGCACCGTGCAGCACGTCGGCGGGATTCACCGTCGTCCAGTCGGCGCCCGGCGCGGGGCATCGGTACTGCCGCACGGAGCCGAAGCGCACGAGCTGGTTCGCCGGCTCGCCGGTGGAGCTGCCGTAGGCGCCCAGTTGGCCCGTGGCCATGTAGCGCTCCAGCAGCGACTGCAAGGGGCCGAGCGGGTCGTGCGGCTGGGCTTCGTGCATCAGCAGGAAATCCACCCGGCCGCGTTGCAGTTGCCGCAGGCTGCTCTCGAACGAGCGGGCGATGAAATCGAAATCGAAGTTGGCGGGCGCCGCGCGCCGCGCCATGCCCTTGAGCACCGCCTGGCGCAGGCCGGGAATCCAGCGGGCGATGGGCTTGACCACCGCGCGGGCCTTCTGCTTCAAGCCCGGCGAGGCAGGTCGGGCCAGCCCGGCCTTGGTGGCCACAGTCACCACTTCCTGCCGGCCCTTGAGCGCTTCGCCCAGCACGGATTCGGACGCGCCCAGGCCGTAGGGGGGCGCTGTGTCGAAGTAGCGGATGCCCAGGTCCAGCGCGGTGTGGACGAGGCGCACGGACGTGGCCTTGTCGCCGCCTCCGTTGAGGCGACCACAGCCGAAGCCCAGCCGGTGGGTCAGCAGATCGGTTCCGTTGGTGTCCATGAGGGGGTCGATGTGCGCAGGCGCTCGGCCAGGCGGGCCGTGAGCGCCAGCGCGGTGAAGGTGGGGTTGGCGTAACTGGAGGTGCGGAACACGGCGGCACCGGCGACGTACAGGTTGCTCGTGCCGAACACGCGCAGCTCGCTGTCGACCACGCCGTCGCGCGGGTGGTGGCCCATGCGCGCGCCGCCGCACTGGTGGTAGGTGTCGGTGGCCTGGTCCAGCGCGCGCGGGTCTTCGCCATCGAGCAGCGGGTCGATCTCCACGCGGGCCAGGCCGGCGGCTTGCAGGCCGTCGCTCGCCCGGCGCACGAAGGCGGCCATGGCGCGCACCTCGGCCTGGCCGCCGATGCGCCAGTCCAGCGCGGCCAGCGGCATGCCGAAGCGGTCCCGGCGCTGGGGGTCGAGCGTGATGCGGCTGTCGTCGCGCGGCACCTGCTCGGCGTGCATCACGAGCCAGACGCCTCGGTCGGCCGGGTTGTGAATGCGGTGGTGCCGCAGGTACTGCACGACCATCGGCACCCAGGCGCTGCCCATGCCACGCACGTGGCGCAGCACGTCGCCCAGGCCCTGGCGCGGCACGGCGCCGCGCATCAGCGAGCGGGCCATCACCTTCAGGTGCTGCAGGTGCTCGGCGACGCTGGACTCGAAGGCGAAATAGCCCGTGACGTTGAGCGAAGGGTCCGCACTCGCGGCACCGGTGTTCAACCGCAGCTTGGGCTGGTACTTGTGGCCGCCCAGCACGATGTTCTGGAACGTGCGCAGGAAGCGGGGCTTGTCCAGCGGGTGCACGCGGCCGCCGCGCAACTCCAGGTGGTCCTGGAAGCCGGCACCGACCCAGGGGTTGCCCGCCCAGGGCGCCTGGGGCTGTTGCGCCGCGCAGGCCAGCAGCAGGCGGGCGATCTCGATGGTGCCGTTGGCCAGCACGATCCGGTCGCCGTGGACGGTGGTGGCGCTGCCGTCGGGCCGCGCCACGCGCACTGCGGCGATGCGCTCGCCGTCGGCCGCCAGGTCCAGGCCGGTGGCGTGGGCGTGCAGCAGCACGGTGAGCCGGGGCGATTGGCGCAGGCGTTCTCCGAAGAAGCGGGCCAGCGCAGGCTCCTTGAGCCAGCGCGTGAGGAACAGCGTGAAGCCGGGGATGTCGGGGTAGCCGTCGCCGAACAGCTTGTGCGCCCGCGGGGTGTGCTCGTCGAGCGCCTCGGCCAGGCGCAACTCCCTGGCCACCGCGTCGTACCAGGGCAGCAGTTCCTCGTAGGTGATGGGCCAGGGCGCGTCGGACACACCCGCGCGGGCCTCGAAGTCGGACGGCACGAAGCCGGTGAGCTGCCCGCCCCAGAGGTTGGATGTGCCACCCAGGGCGCGCCCGCGGGCCACGGCGATGCCGTTGTGGGCGCGGCCGACGACGGTGGCGTCGTTGAGCGCCTGCGAGGGCGTTTCGAAACTGCCGCCGCCCGACTCGAGCACCAGCACGCGCTGGCCCTGGCGCTCCAGCAGCACCGCCAGCAGCAGCGCCACGGTGCCGCCACCGACGATCACCACGTCGTGCGCGGTGTCCGGCGGCGGGGCGTGGTTCAGGTCGACGATCATGCGGCGACCCCCGTGGGTTGCGGGTGGTGCGTGCGCAGGCGGTGCACGGCGCGCGTGGCGGTGAGCCAGACCAGTGCCTCGCCCAGCACCATGGCACCCACCACGCCCGTCATGCCCGCGCGGGGCCACACCAGCCAGGCCACCACCAGCGCGACCGCGGCGGCCAGCAGGCTCTGCGCGGCCAGGCCGGCGTGGCGGTTGATGGACATGAGCACCACGCGCGGCACCTGCGTGGCCGAGCACGTGGCCGCGTAGAGCAGGAACAGCGCCATGGTGGTGGCGGTGAAGGGAATCTGGCCGTGCGTCCACACCTCCAGCAGCCAGGGCGCGGCCAGGAACACCAGCAGCGCGCCCGCGGTGGCGATGAGCAGGCCCAGGCGCTTGGCGCGGCGGTAGAGCAACCAGAACGGGCCGTCGCCCTGCTGGCCCTTGAGCGCGGTGAGTTCCGGCCAGAGCGGGTTGCTCAGCGCGTTGGTGACCTGTACCACCACCCGCGCGATGGTGCGGTAGGTGTTGAACACGGCGGTGGCGGCCGGGCCCAATGTGGCCGCCACCAGCAGGGTGAAGCCTTGCAGGCTCAGCGCATTGGTGAGCGAGAGCGAGAAGAACAGCGCGCCCGGCTTGGCCGTGTCACGGATGTCGCGCCATCGGGCTTGCCGCACGCCCCAGCGAAGGAAATCGGTGCGGTGCTGGCTCAGCCACAGGCTCAGCAGCGTGTAGCCCACGCGGGCCAGCAGCATCGACGCGGCCACGCCGATGAAGCTTTGCGTGAGCGCCAGGCCGATCAGGCCGCCCGTCCAGTCGCACAGCCGGCCGGTGGTGACGAGGTAGGTGCCCGCCGCGTAGCCGCCGGTGGCCTTGTAGACCACCTCGGCCAGGCTGCAGAAGAGCGCCAGCACCACGCTGACGGACAGCAGCATGAGCACCGCCTTCCACTGCGGCGCGGCCAGCGTGGTGGACGGCAGCAGCCACAGCGTGCCGCCCACGATGAGCAGCGCCAGCAACGACACCGCCAGCAGGAAGGCCAGTGCGCTCTGGAACACCTCGGCGGCGCGCGCCTTCTGGCCCTGCGTGATGAGGCCGATCATTCGGTTGCACGCTGCGTGGGAGATGCCCGCGTCGGCCATCGA
>SXGQ01542533.1_pt1 | contig 13292 bp, 12 predicted proteins | sample 3178371 | NCBI WGS metagenome assembly SXGQ01 (sample SAMN11356859, study PRJNA531348) | freshwater metagenome | isolation source: freshwater sample F1-20 | place: China: Fuxian Lake, Yuxi | collected 2017-12-25
ACCTATTACCTTTCCGTTATGGAGAATTGGGATGGTCTCCTCTTTCACCATTACTTCACCAAGTAACTCAGCGTCTGTATCTCTCTGAATCTCTCCATCTGATAAAGCAGCGTCAATCCAAGGGCGCTCTCCCCAACGTGCTTTATCGCCGATCAGATCATGTGGGTAGACCGTTGCTGCAGTCGTTGGTCGCATCTGTGCTACAACAACATGTCCTTCTGGCCAACTTTTCGGATTATCTCGTAGAGGCACCCAGAGAAGCAGGTCAGCAAAGGATAAATCGGCAAGTAGTTGCCACTCGGAGATGATCGCACGCAGACGGCTGATGTCAAAAGCATTAAGCGTGCTTCGCGCGGTCAGTTCTTCAAGCGTAGCCATTACCTCATTCTCCTATTTTCGCCATACAGATCGCACTTTCACTTGCGTCATACCATTCAAGCTCATCATCAGCACCATAAATGAGATAGAGAGCTACGATATCAGGATAACTTATTGAGTATTTTCCAGTTACAACTCCAGCTTTAATTTCGCTACCACTCGCTATCGATACCTCACTCAATTCGAGAGCGACTATTAATGGCTTCTTAATCAATTCTGCATCGGTTCGTGCAAGTTCAAGTGCAGCGTATTCAGCCTCCTCTTCATCGCTGACACCATATTCCAAAGCTAACGCGGAGGTAGGTACATAGAGAATCTCACATGGCATCTGCGAACTTTCCATGAATCGAGCAAATTCACTCTTGCTCATGGGTAGATAACAGCGCATACCCGAAGCCTAATTTGATTTTGCTATCCAGTCGAATAATGGTTGAAGCGCGCGAATCGTACTCTTGCTGGGCGCACCAGTGATTTGTATCTCCGCATCGAAATAGATGGGATGAAAATAGGCCACTCCGGAACCTTGCAGTTCCCGCTCTAGAGCGCGCAATCGCTTCTGCGCCATTGAATTTCGAGGAACTTTATTGATCACCACAGCAGACCAGGGCTCATTGGAATCGCCTACTAGCAATTCATCACATAGCCGGAGTATCGATTGATCATCAATTTCAGATAGCAATATATTTTTATATGGGTGATCTTGCCTTTTCATAATTGGCAGTAGTATCGCTCCAAGATTCTCTTCGAGAATTCGGTTCAAGGTGCGTGCACCGACTCTGGGCAAGACTCCTTTGACACTAGGATTGCGATTGTACGGATCTACTATCGAATCATTCGTTCCATTACCTTGGGTGAGCATCTTGGATATTAATTCGGGAAGTTCGTGTATCTCACTTTCACTGAGACTGATCGCTCCAGAAGGTGCCTTGTCGCCCAGAGAGACTATGCGGTGAAACTCATCTCGCATGTGACTTGCATGCAGGGTGGAAGGAGTAGTGACCACCACAACTGATGATCTGTCACTAATAGGAATTTCAGCAAGCGCAAAGTGGCGTCCGGCGCACTGTATTCCTGACTCTGCTAAAACATGCATTACCTGTGCTTCAAGAACTGGATCGATTATTGCTAAACGAATATTCATATCAGTCATGGTCATCAAACCGCTGGGCCACAGATATCGATGAGTTTGCGAGTAACGTAATAATCGAGCGTGTTTGAATCTCATTAAATAATGCGGAGATAGTAATCTTCCCGTCAAATTGGGCATCATCATCCTCAACTTCTCTGATTCTCACTTCCTCCACTACTGTGATTAATTCGACCTGCTCATTAAGAGCAATGTTGCTAGGTATCGAAAAGAAGTAGAGATCGATGACATCGCCCGATTTCAATTGTTTTGGCGCTTGGGATTTAGCGACCACGAAAGTTAGTAATCTTCTCTCTTCTATCTCTATTTCGCTGGAGAAGGCTGCTCTGGGAATAATCTCACCACGTGTGATACTTCGCAGTGCCCTATGGCCATCCAAATCAACACCACCACTGACATATTTCTTATCGGAGTTCGATAGGTATAGAGAGTCAGGGGCGAAATCCTGGGCGGACACTATCTCGCCTACTGAGATATCACGACTTGCAGTGAGGTAGATGTACTGGGGTGGAGTCTGGCGAACCGATAAATAAACCCCACTCGCACCGATAATCAAGAATACAAGCCCGACTAGTTCTCTTTTTCGCATGCTCGTTACTACCGCATTCTCAATGGCCCAGTAGAACGAATTTCGCACTCATCCTTTTGGATGAGAAGACCTTATTCGAAAGGAGGAGGGATAGTTTTAGAGTAACCGAAATTCTGCGCTCATGACTCAACTAATCGTTCAGGAAACCCTTGATTTATTCGATAAACCTCGCTTCCAACCGCATCTATCTTCACTTTCTTTCAAGCCAACACAAGATGAAGATGCTTACGTCGAAGATGAATATGAATTTGGGCGACAAATCACTCCTTACGAGCGACTTCCTGAGCCAAGAGAATGGGTCGATCGATTCGTTCACGCTGCTCTCGAAATTCTCAATGGAAAACGGGCGCCCATGCAATTATCTCGATGGTGCAACAGGAGGGTTTTCGCCTACTTGACCGAGAATGCGAGAGTTCGACCAGCGACTATCCGAGTGGGCAGAAAGCGAATCTGCCAACCCTTCGATCAAATTCTTGAAGTTACAGCGATGCTCCATGGAAACGACCGTAGTCGAGTGTTAGTTGCCCGATTTGAAGGTCTGGATGGCAGGTGGCTCTGCGTGGAGCTTTACTCGATTTGAATCACACCGCTTGATCAACGGTTCCGCGGATCTCCGTGGCATCGCTTGTATTTCTTTCCTGAGCCACACGGGCATGGTGCATTCCGCGAAGTCTCATGGCTAGAGCCAGTCGCCTGTTCTTCATAGTCTCCAGGGGCTGAATAGTGAAGTTCCTGCTCGCCACCACCGAGTTCGGGGAGCGAGGCAGATGCAAGGTCTCCTTGTGCAGTCCGCTCCACACTTACCTCTGCATGGAAGACATAGCCAACTGACTCCTCTTTGATCCCCTCCATCATCGCAGTGAAAAGGTCATACCCCTCTTTTTGATACTCAACAAGTGGATCGCGTTGTGCCATCGCACGTAACCCGATTCCCTCTTGCAGATAATCCATTTCGTACAGATGATCACGCCAACGACGATCTAGGACGCTGAGTACAACTCGGCGCTCTAATTCCCGCATGATTTCCACTGAAAGTACCTGTTCTCGTTCTTCGTGTTTCTCAAGGGCATTAGCACTTATTACCTCGCTGAGGTACTCGGTAGAGAGGGCTGAAATATCGCCAACCTCTGAGACGAGTTCCTCAGGTGTGACGGATACTGGATAAAGTGCTTTCAATTGCTGCCAAAGCGCTTCAAGATTCCAGTCTTCGGGGAATCCTTCAGATGTAGCGAACGCAACTTGACCACGAACTGCATCGTCGATGAATCCAAGTATTTGTTCGCGCAGGTCTGCGCCTTCGAGAACACTTCGTCGCTCCGCATAAATTACCTGTCGTTGACGATTGAGTACATCATCGTATTTGAGGACGTTCTTTCTAATCTCAAAATTTTGACTCTCTACTTGGGTCTGCGCAGATTTAATGGCATTGCTAACCATCTTCGACTCGATAGGAACATCTTCAGGAATCCCTGCAGCACCGAGGAAGCGCTCAACCAAAGCGGAATTGAATCGTCGCATCAAATCATCTTGTAGCGAGAGGTAGAAACGAGACTCTCCAGGATCGCCTTGACGTCCCGAACGTCCTCGAAGCTGATTATCGATTCGTCGAGACTCATGCCGTTCGGTTCCCAGGACATAGAGCCCGCCAAGTGCAACCACCTCATCGTGGTCAGTCGCGACGAGTTGGCGCTGTCGAGCTAATTCAGCCGGCCATTCACGCTCATAATCTGCAGGAGTATCAACGGGAGAGAACCCCCTTTGTTGCAACGTAAAGTCGGCAAAGAACTCAGGATTTCCACCCAGCATGATGTCAGTTCCACGGCCAGCCATATTGGTGGCGACAGTGACCGCTGCCTTGCACCCTGCTCGGGCAACAATTGCAGCCTCACGTTCGTGCTGCTTTGCATTTAATACTTCGTGGGCAACACCTCGGCGGACCAGATGAGTGGATAACTCCTCAGATTTTTCTACGCTGACAGTTCCCACAAGAACCGGTTGCCCCTTGCGATGTCGCTCGACGATGTCATCAACCACAGCAAGAAACTTTGCATTCTCAGTCTTGTACACAAGGTCAGCCTGGTCGGCACGCGACATCTCTTTATTTGTTGGAATGGGAATCACACCCAGTTTATAAATTTGATAGAACTCTGAGGCCTCAGTCATGGCTGTACCAGTCATTCCTGAGAGCTTGTCGTAAAGCCGGAAATAATTCTGGAGGGTGATTGTCGCCAAAGTCTGGTTTTCGTCTTGAATCTTTACCCCTTCTTTAGCTTCAAGCGCTTGGTGTAAGCCTTCGTTATAACGACGCCCCTGGAGGATCCGACCGGTGTGCTCATCGACTATGAGTAACTCACCACCCATGACTACATAATCTCGATCTCGCTTAAACAACTCTTTCGACTTCAATGCATTATTCAAATAACTTATCAGTGGCGTATTCGCAGTTTCGTAAAGGTTCTCAATCCCGAGCAGTCGTTCAACCTCTGTGATTCCTGCCTCTAAAATACCTACAGTTCTCTTCTTCTCATCGACTTCGTAATGTTCGCTCGATGTTAACTTCTTCGCAATTGAAGCAAACTCAGAGTACCACTTAGTTGGGCGATCGGCTGGCCCGCTGATAATCAATGGAGTACGTGCTTCGTCAATCAAGATTGAGTCCACTTCATCTACAATTGCAAAGTTATGCTCTCGTTGAACACAATCGTCAATAGACCAGGACATGTTGTCTCGAAGATAATCAAAACCAAATTCATTATTAGTGCCGTACGTGATATCTGCTGAGTAGGCAACTCGTCGTTCTTGTGGGCTCATATGAGCCAGGATCACTCCGACGCTCAAGCCAAGGAAACGATGGACTCGACCCATCCACTCGCTGTCGCGCTCGGCAAGATAATCATTGACGGTCACAATGTGCACGCCTTTGCCGGATAACGCATTCAAATAGGCCGGCAGAGTCGAGACCAGAGTCTTTCCCTCTCCAGTGCGCATTTCCGCAATATTGCCTCGATGGAGGGCGATGCCACCCATCAACTGAACGTCATAGTGACGTTGACCCAAGGTCCGCTGCGCAGCCTCACGAACGACGGCAAAAGCCTCTGGCAGGAGATCATCGAGATCTTCACCCTCAGCGAGTCGGGTTTTAAATTGGTCGGTTTTAGCGCGAAGTTCCACATCAGTAAGCGCTGTTATCTCCGCTTCATGGCTGTTGACGATTCGGGCAATCTTCTCCAGGCTGCGCACCTGGCGCCCTTCTCCAGCGCGCAAAATCTTATCGAGCAGTACGACCACGCGTATTCGGCCTTTCGTGATTAGAGCCCTACTCTAATGCGCCGGGCGGTACATCCTCCAATTGAGCGAATAAGCCGCTGAAATTCCCCCAATACACCGAACTCCAGCCCCGTGGAGCGCCCGGTAGCCCTCGCGCATAGTCGCTCCCGTGGTGAGCACATCATCCACAATAAGCACTTGATTAACCTTCAACGATTTATGAAATCTAGATAACAAATCCTCTCGGACTCTAAATGCACCATCCATATTCCGAGCGCGATCAGTTGCATTTAATCTTTTCTGAGGTGCAACTTTCCGCGTAAGTGAAAGTAAGGGAATTACCTCATCTCGCGTATCTCGAGCTAACTCTCGACAAATATCAAAGAGAAAATCTCTACCTCGTGCACGACGAGCACGAGCTGAACTTGGGATAGGAATAAGCAACAAGCCTTCGGGAAAGAGCGACCGAGATTGACGGAGTGAATCCACTAGGACGCTCTCTAATTGATGATTGTTGTCATCCTTTGCACCTAAAACCACACGGGAGACTTCATCACTAAAAGGTAATTTGGTAGCAATAGACATCTGCCCAGCAAGAGTACTAACCATGATTGGCTTGTTGCGTGGAGCATGAAGTAACTCTTGTGAACATACCCTACAGAGGACAATATTGGGAGTGGCACAGACAATGCATTGAACGGGAATTGCAAGAGATCGAAGAGCACTCCAGAATGACATCAGGTAAAGATAGGTGGCTACAAAAAAGAATTTAGAGTGAGAGAGAAAAAAGTCTTTCCGTGAGTTCTTCACTACGATCTCGTGGAATTGTTAATACAAAAAGTGAACCCTGTCCATACACGCCAGCCGCTTCGATGATTCCACCATGCAACTGAGCATCCTCTTGGGCAATTGATAGGCCAAGTCCAGTACCTCCCCGAGTCCGCTCTCGTGACGGGTCAGCCCGCCAAAAACGATCGAAGACCCTATTTTCCTCCCCTTTGCGTAGACCGATTCCGTAATCGCGCACCGCCACTGCGATTGAATGTTCCCCCACTCTTACTTCAACATCGATTGACTTACCCTCTCCATAGGCAATGGCATTATTTAGCAGATTGCGAAGGATTCGATCCATTCGCCGTGGATCCACGACCGTGACTATAGGTTCTGCAGGATGGCTATACCGGAAAATCGATCCATGTTCCTTCGCAATCGGCGTTAGGGTGTCGACGCCTTTCTCAACAAGGGCCACGATGTCAGTAACATCAGGTTCAAGATTCACTACTCCAGCATCGAATCGGCTAACTTCGAGTAATTCGGTAAGCAAGTTTTCAAAGCGTTCTAATTGAGCAGAGAGCAATTCTGCACTTCTGGAGATTGTTGGGTCGAAGTCATGTCTTTGTCGGTAAATCAGATCAGATGCCATCTTCAAGGTAGTAAGTGGAGTCCGCAATTCATGCGATACATCCGAAACGAACCGCTGTTGAACTCTCGATAGGTTCTCAAGTCGGGTGATTTGATTCTGCAAAGCGCTGGCCATTTCATTAAAGGATTGTGCGAGCCTGGCAATCTCGTCTGCTCCCTCGACATGCATACGCTCTGCGAAATCACCTGCCGATAATTTCTCAGCAATCTCTGCAGCTCTTTTGACTGGAGTTACTACCTGCCGTGAAACAGCCCAGACAACGAACAGGAGTACGAGAACCAGGGCAATCGCGCCAATAAGTAAAGTCCTAGAAATCAACGAAAGCGTCTGATTCTCCGGCGCAGTGCTGAAAAGGAAGTACATCTCAAATTGTCCAAAATTCGCCAGGGTGAATTGTCCACCGACAATCAGAGCGGGCTCTAGCCTCTCAATGGGTACGGTAGTGAGAAAAGAAGTTGGGTACAGGATCTCTCCGTACAAATATTGCAACTCTTTACTGACCAACACCCTGTCACGCAGTTCCTTTGGTATGGACTCTTTTAACACTTGATTAGTAGATCGTTCATAAATGAGATACTTCGTCGTTGGTGAGTTTGCCTGAAGAATTACCACCTCGGGATTACGCTCATTTCCCTTGGCACCAGCAAATTCTGTGATTGTTCGATCCATTGCATCCCGGAAGCCTGCAACGGATGAAATTCCTGAGATTACAAATCTATTCTCAGTCTGGAATAACTTTGACTCACTCTCGTTTAGCACTGCTTCAATTTTTGATTCCCTGATTCCATCGCTCAATAATTGATTCAAGATTGAACCTAAGACTGATACCAAGAGCGTGGACAACAATAAGGTGGTCCCAAGGACTCTGAATGCGAGTGAATTTGTAAAACGCATTATTTTTGCTCTGTGAAATTACCAGCGCGATATCCAACCCCTCGCACCGTCAGCACTAACTCAGGCTGATTAGGGTCGCGCTCAATCTTTGATCTAATCCTTTGAATGTGCACATTGACCAATCGTGTATCTGAAGAATGTCGGTAGCCCCACACCTCAGAAAGAAGCGCCTCTCGTGTGAAAACTCGACCTGGTTCTCGAGCCAGGGCTAAAAGTAAGTCAAACTCCAAGCGAGTAAGCGCAATGACTTTCTCGCTTCTTCGAACTTCGTGGGCAACTAAATCAATCGATACCCCACCGAATTCTAATTTTGACGACACGGCAGAGGATGTTGGGACCCTTCGCAGACGAGCTTTGACCCGAGCAAGCAACTCGTTGGTTTGAAAAGGTTTGACGATGTAATCGTCTGCTCCCGCCTCAAGACCCTTGACTACATCTGTGGTGTCCCCTTTTGCCGTGAGCATGACAATTGGAATCATTGACTCAGCTCGAATCAATTTACATACTTCGATTCCATCAAGTCCAGGTAGCATCAAATCCAATAGGACCAAGTCTGGTTGCGAGGTGCGAAAGACATCCATGACCTGGTCGCCACGTGAGACTAGATCAACTCCCATGCCCTCGCCCGTAAGGACGATTGCGAGCATCTCTGCTAAATCCTGGTCATCATCGACGACCATTATTAGCGTCATTAGCTGCCATGCTCCCAGGAGTTGAGGTAATGCTCTTGATCAGGGGTGAGAACATCTACCTCGCCACCCATGCTCTTAAGTTTCAAGGAAGCCACCTCTTTATCGATTGTGACCGGCACTTCATGAACGCCAGGTTTGAGGTTCTTGGCCTCGTAAACTAACCACTCAGCGGTGAGAGCCTGATCTGCGAATGAGAGATCCATTACCGCTGCTGGGTGACCTTCTGCGGCGCCAAGGTTGACCAAACGACCCTCAGCCAGAAGGAGCAGACGCCTTCCGTCTTTCATCACATATTCATCCGTCTGATGACGAATCTTTGGATTCTTGCGCGCATTCTTCTCTAGCCAGGCAACATCAATTTCGATATCAAAGTGGCCGGAATTGGCCATGATGGCGTTGTCCTTCATTAACTCAAAGTGCTCAGCTCGTAGTACATCTCGATTGCCAGTTACAGTGATGAATACATCACCAATCCGCGCAGCCTCATGCATTGTCATTACTCGATAACCATGCATCATGGCATCGAGGGCTTTCGTCGGATCAATTTCCGTTACTACTACTTCGGCGCCCAAGCCTTTTGCGCGCTCTGCAACGCCGCGACCGCAATACCCGAATCCGGCAACTACCACGACTTTTCCGGCGATTAGGGTGTTCGTTGCTCGGAAAATCGCATCAAAGGTTGATTGGCCAGTGCCATATCGATTATCAAACATATGTTTGGTATCAGTGTCATTTACAGCGATCATTGGGAATGTGAGGGCACCGTCTCGCGTCATTTGCGTCAAACGGATCACGCCCGTTGTCGTCTCTTCACAGCCACCAAGAATTGTGGGCAGTAATTCACGACGGGTCGTATGGAGAGTGTTCACCAGATCGCAACCATCGTCGAAGACAAAGTGTGGAGCGATATCAAGCGCAGCATTGATATGGCTGTAATAGCCATCACGATCGATTGCATTTCGTGCAAAGACGCTGATTCCATACTCATGTACCAGCGCCGCTGCTGTGTCATCTTGAGTCGATAATGGATTTGATGCGCAAAGTGCCAACTCCGCGCCACCTGCAGCAAGAGTTCGCATGAGATTGGCTGTCTCTGTGGTCACATGCATACACGCTGAGATTCGGACACCTTTGAATGGCTGCTCCAGGGTGAAGCGATCGCGAATCTGAGCCAATACCGGCATACTCCGCTCTGCCCATTCAATTCTCTTCTTACCTTGTGCCGCTAATTCAGGGTTAGCAATATCGCTCTTGATAATCGTTGCTCTACTCACTTGGACGCAAACCTTCCACTCGGGCCACCTAGGACTGACACACTCACGGTGAACTTTACCGCCCTTTGCCTGTTACCACCCAGAGAGAGCCTTCGCCATTGACCTGATATTCGCCCGGGGCCACAAAGGCCCCATTATCACCTTTCACTGTAACCGAAATTGATTTACTCGCCGGGGCAGTAATCACGAAAGCACCTCTCCAGGCAAATGCAATTGTGAAGTTAGCTACATGGATCCGCTGATTGATTACACCGTGGAACTCGCTAAGCGCAAAATCCTCGATGGGAGGTTGCCAATGACGCACACCGCCCTCAGTTGCCCCTAAAAGTTCATATGTCGGAGTAATGATCTCCGACATTTCATTACTTTCTTTGAGCAAGGCCAGGAAATTCTTTTTATCGATGGGTTTTTTGGTTAAGCCACCTCGAATCACATTATCACTGTTAGCCATCGCCTCGATTGCAGTTCCTCGCAGGTAAGCGTGAATACACCGAGGTGGGAGGTACACGCTCTCTCCGGGGGCAAGCCGTACCAAATTACATAGAAGCAACGCTAAAGGATCAAGATTCGGGGCGTACAGTGTAATCAATTCGTGAAGCCACCCTTGATGAAGCGCATTCAAGTTTCGCGCTTTTGCTATGACTTCTTCAAGAATATCGAGACGATCCTCGACTCCAAGAATATGATCGAGAATTTCTATCACCGAGGACCCCATTAACAGCGGCTCTGCAATAATTCTCTTTGCATGTTCAGAATCAAGTCTTTCGACAAGTGCCAGAATCTCCTCTTTGGATGCCAAGCCAATCAAAGCATCGAATTGAGAGAGCGCCACAATCATCTCTGGCTTGTGATTATCATCGCGCTTTACTCTTTCAAGTGCGCGTAAATCAGATAACGCAGGATGCACTTGAAGTGAGAGCGGACTTTCTACAGCTAAAATCTTGGCAAGAAAAGGCAATGGGCCGAATTCTTCCGTAAGTTGATCAAGGGTCTGTGCGGAATTTAACAGGAGCGCTGGGCCATGGGGACTATCGCCAAACCAAAGCTCTGCCTCGGGTTCCTTACTTGACTGCGCGCCTCGATGCTCGGCAAGGGTTTGGAACGACCCCCACGTGTAGTTCTTGACGATACCCCGAATGGGAATCACTGATGAAAAACTACTCATCCACGCTTTCGAGCAGAATCTATAAGGAGAACCGGAATCTTGTTTCGAATGGGGTAATCAAGAGCACATATTTTACAGAAAAGTGATTCGGTCTCGAGTATCAAATCTCCGCGACACTGCGGGCAGACGATTATCTCTAAAATCTTGGGATCGACGCTCATTGCCGAATCACCTCCAAAGCCTCATCGCGGATACGACACATTACATCATCGCTATCGGCTTCGACATTTAACCGTAGCAAAGGCTCAGTGTTGGATGGCCGCACATTCAGCCACCAACTCTGTGAAGTTATCGTCAAGCCATCTAAACGATCAATCTCGCCTTGAGCGCCAAAAGTCTGCTCAACTCGCTTGAGTGCACTCTGCACATCGCTCACTTCTGAATTTATTTCTCCACTACTGCTGTACTTTCGATACTTTCTCATCAAAGAAGAAAAGGTGGCTCCAGAGGTGGAATTACCAAGCGCTGAAATCGCATAGAAAGCGGCAAGCATCCCAGAATCTGCATTCCAAAAATCTTTGAAGTAAAAGTGGCCTGAATGTTCACCGCCAAAGATTGCACCTGTCTGGGCCATTTGTGCTTTTATATTGGAGTGCCCTACCTTGCTTCGTGAAGCAACGCCACCATTCGCGGTAATAATCTCTGGAACAATTTTTGAGGAAATCAGACTATAGATAATTGTGCTACCTGGGACTCTTTTCAATTCACTCTCCGAAATCAGTGCAGTGAGTAGTGAAGGCTCTACGACGTGACCTTGCTCATCAACCAGAAAGCAACGGTCTGCATCTCCGTCGAATGCCAAGCCAAGATCGGCCTTTTCAGCGACGACTCGCGCCTGCAAATCTACAAGCGTGGAGAGATCAAGAGGATTAGCCTCATGGTTAGGAAAGGAGCCATCTAATTCAAAATATAAGGGGATAATTTCAAGATTTAGAGAGCCAAGCACGCTTGGAACCGTGTGGCCTGCCATTCCATTTCCCGCATCTACTACCACTTTCAAACGACGAATCTGATCACATGGGACCAATTTGCGAAGATGTGCTCCATATCCTTCGAGAAGATCTACTGATCGCTCTTCTCCTTTTTTCTCTGATTGTGGAAGCACGCCATGAATCAAAGAATCACGAATTTCGGCTAAACCCGACTCTGCTCCGATTGGTTTAGCTCCTGCGCGAGCCAATTTAATTCCGTGATAAGAGGCGGGGTTATGACTTGCTGTAAACATGGCTCCAGGAATATTCATAACTCCTGTTGCGTAATACAACTGATCGGTGGCTGATAAACCAATGTTCACCACATTGGTTCCAGTAGCGCGGACTCCCTCGGAAAATGCTGCCACCAGGACTGGTGATGAGGGGCGCATATCAAAACCAATCACCACCTCAGTTGCCTTCACGAGATTGGCAAAGGCAATTCCAACATCTCTGCAGAATTCTGGTGTTATTTCAGAACCAACTAAACCTCGAATGTCATATGACTTAATAATTGGCGCAAGCGATTGCGCGGTGTATGCCACGCCAATTATTCTGAGGGAAGCGCACGCAAATGTCCACGCCGACCAATAGTGGGCGCAGTTGGCTCAGGTACATTTGAGATAACGCTACGAACTGCTTCTGCGATTGCTAGAAGATCATCTTCGCTTGGTCCGGGTTCGATCTCCTCGTGGGCGAGTCGGATCAGTTCCCAACCTCGTGGTGCCGTCAACTTCGCACCATGGTCGCTGCAGAGATCGTAGCTATGCGGCTCTGCATAAGTTGCCAATGGCCCTAATACAACTGTTGAATCGCTATACACATAGGTGAGCGTCTGCATAGCGGGTAGAGCACACCCGGTGCGGGTGCACTTACGCGAGGCAGGGCGCAACTTAGCCATAGTCACAAGGTATCTCTGAATAACTTTTGATTCGGGGATGCCACTCCGTTCTCATCACAGCGGAATCGACTCATCACCTAGCCATTGGAGTCAGGAATTAATAATGAGGAATCGACAACAGGAAGAGTGGTCAATTCCTTCGATTGTGCAGGGGCCAGGGTCGTGCCTGCCACCCCCGAGATACTTTCCATAGTGATAGCCAGGAATCTTGGAGGAGTTCCAGTGGTAAATTCGATTGCGCGCGCCGTATCAGGCACTTTCCAGAGACCCATAGGGTCGGTTGAAACAGTGACTTTGGACCGCTTCCCACCTGACTTCACCACGACGAAAGAGACCTTGGGCTGGGATGAAACTATGGAGAGATAGCCGGATCTTTCAGGAAGAGCAATCTTCGCATCTTGATTTTGTTGCGCGCTACCCGACCAGATCAATTCACGGCGTTTATCAAAAGTACCGCGCGTAACTGTGCTTGCGATTATCGGCTCGGTAGCTCGGATCTGCAATGAGAAGAGTTGATCGTTAGGCAGCTTAGGAAGTTCGACTTCGACCACTCTCTGAGCTGGCACCCGCAGTGAGTCCAATCCTACTGGA
>SXGQ01075601.1_pt1 | contig 13291 bp, 11 predicted proteins | sample 3178371 | NCBI WGS metagenome assembly SXGQ01 (sample SAMN11356859, study PRJNA531348) | freshwater metagenome | isolation source: freshwater sample F1-20 | place: China: Fuxian Lake, Yuxi | collected 2017-12-25
CCCCGGCGCGTGGGCAGCCGCGACAAAGCCCACACCCAGCGTCACCGAGCCGACCGCAAGCGGCACCCGTACACCGAACCTATCAGACACCTTTCCCATCACCACGCCGCCGATGCCAAAGCCGATCATGGTGAGCGTGTACGGCAAGGAGGCACCCGCGCGATCGACCGCGAACTCGCTCTGTACCGCTGGCAGGATCACGACGATTGCGTACATGCCGCAGCTCGAGAGCGTCATGAATGCGAGGCTCGCAGCCAGACGCAGCCAGGCGTACCGGCTCTCGATCAGCGAACCGGTGTCGGTGGCGACGGCGGTCATGGGGCGGGGGGTATCATCTTGAGGTCGACTATGCCACAGCGGAGCGCGAGCCCCGGTCGCCGACCGCGGGGGACGGGACGATGACTGTACGAACGCGATATTCCGGATTACCCTTCGAGACCGCGAGTAACGGGCACGCAGGTAGCGGGTACATCAATACAGCCAACAAAGGAGACATGCCTTGAATCTCAGAGCCTTTCGCCGATCCGCCTTGCAGGCCACCCTTGCTGTATCGCTTGCGGCGTCACTCCTTCTCACCGGCTGCTCGGACTCCACCAACACCAATGTTCCAGGAGAGCTTGAGGTCGCCGTCTCATCGGGCTACCCGATTCTCGGAGCAACGGTCACATTGAAGGGCTCGAATGGCGCCAGCCTGCAGGTGGTCGACACCGCCAAAACCGGCAGCGTCAAGATTCCACGCGTTGAAGCGCTCGGCGTTCTCGGGTTCGGCCCCTACCTCGTGCAGAGCGTGGGGGGCGCAGCGAATGGCGTACCGATCGCGGAGCAGTATTTCTCCATCGCAAGCAGTGATGCAGGGCGCACCAATGTCACGCCCATCACCCATCTGATCGCGGTCGAAGCCACGGGCTCGACCAATACCGACGGGATCAAGAAGCTCTTCTCGAGCGGCTTTGATTCAGCCAAAGCGCAGCAGCTCACGTCGGCCAAGCTCGCCACGGCGAAAACCAGCGTGAACGAGGTTCTGAAAAGTGTTAATCCACGGATCGACCTGTCCACTTACGATCCGCTTTCCGCCTCGTTCAAGTTCGGCGATGCGATCGACAGCCAGCTCGATTATCTGAAGCTTGCGCTACGCAGCACCAGCAAGTCGCTCGATGACGTGCAAGGCTTTATTGCCAAGGCGGCAAAAAAAGAATTCAACGCCAATGACATTGGCGACATCAAACCTATCAAGCGCGTGATCGCGTTTGGTGACAGCCTGACCGATGGCGGCACCTACACGGTGTGGGCGTCCTTCGCTGCGTCAGGACAACCGCGGTTTGACCCTGCCACGCCGCTGCCGTCACTGGAATCTGCCTCGATCTGGGGGGGCAAGTTCACCACCAACCCTGGAAAAGTCTGGGTTGAGCATCTCGCAGCCTCCTATGGGTACGCGATCAAGCCTGCCATGCTGATGGGCGGAACGCAGCCCTCGGCGAATTTGCTGCAGTTGGGATGCCGTACCTGCACCAACTATGCCCAGGGCGGTTCGCGCGTTGCGCTACAGCCCGGAATCGGTAATCGGGGTACGGCAGCCGGCCCATCGAACTATGACCGGACAAGCGCGTTCAACGCCGCCTCCACCATCCCAGTCAAAGAGCAGATCGACATCCACCTGGGGAACCCCGGCGAGGGTAAATTCAAGGCTGGTGATCTGGTGGTGGTCTTCGCCGGAGCCAACGATATTTTCATCCAGGCTCAGAGCGAGCAAAGCCAGCAGGCAATCGCCGAAGCGGTCGGTGCCGCTGCCATGCAGTTGGCCGAACAAGCGGCCCGGCTGAAGGCCGCCAACGCCAGTTCGCTGGTGGTCATCGGCCTGCCCGACATGGGCAAAACCCCATCGGGCGCGGCGAGCGGTGCTGCGAGTGCCGCGAGCCTGAGCGCGCTGTCGCTTCAGGTGTTCAATGGCACGCTTGCGGCGGCCCTCAAGGCGCAAAATATCGTGTTCGTCGATCCCAACGAGATTCTCACCGCCGTCCTGACCAAGCCGGCAGACTACGGTTTCAAAGTCACGATCGATACCGACGCGAGCAAGGCGCTCGCGAGCACGGCCTGCGGAATCAATCCGATTGCAGCAGCCGCTCAGTTTGATGATCCCAAGAATCCCAGCTCGCTTTACTGCTCCACGCCGAACACAACGGCCTCCAATGTCGGCACACTGCGCGCCGCCGGCGCCGACGCCACTTACATGTTCGCCGACGGCGTGCATCCCAGCTCACAGACGCATAAGGTGCTGGCGGACTATCTCGGCAGCAAGCTGCCGCGCCTTCTCACCGACGCGATGCCGGCGACAGCAAAGTAGGCGTCGCGCGGCGTCCCATCCAGCATGCTGTCTGGTGCCGATCACGGTACCGGACAGTGGAATGTGCTTGCGCGAGGACATTCACACGGCAGCGGCCTCCACCGGTCGAACCACCGCGCAGCAAAGGGCTGTCATCAGGCTCGCGAGCCAACGAGCGGGGGGCGACACGCTGGACACTGGCGCCCCTGTCGCGGGGAGCCCTTTGCGCGCTTTTTCTTATTCAACCTTGGCGCCCGATTTACGGATGATTGAGCGCATACGATCGGTTTCGCTCCGCATAAAAGCGCTGAATTGTTCGGGGCTCATCTGAAGCGGGACCATCCCGGCTGCGATGAGACTCTTTTCAACGAATTCCCGATCACTCAGGATCGAGGCAACCGCCTGGCTCAGCTTACCGATCACGTCCGCCGGTGTCGCCGCTGGTGCAACGAACCCATACCAAGCGCCAATATCCATGTCGGGAAGTCCAGCCTCGGCGAACGTGGGGACGGTGGGCAGCAGCGGATTGCGGGCCGCGCCGCTCAGGGCCAGAACCTTGATACGACCGCTGGTAATGAAACCCTGGATCGTCGGGATACCTGGGAAGGTGAACAGCACCTGCCCGCCCAGTACGTCGGCCACAGCGGGTGCAGATCCCTTGTAGGCGACGTGCGCGAGATCAGTCGCCGTGAGCATCTTGAACATTTCACCCATGATGTGGGCCTGGCTCCCCACGCCGTAGGACCCATAGCTCAGTTGACCTCGCTGCGCTTTGGCGTAGTCGATGAGTTCGCCCACTGAATTGGCGGGCAGCGTTGACGCGACTGCAAGCGTGAGCGGCAAATAGGAACTCGACGCGACGGGTGCGAAGTCGCGGGCCATGTCGTAGGCGAGTTTTTGAAACAGGACAACATTGAGGACAAATGTCTGATCATTGGAGAACAACAGCGTGTAGCCGTCGGGGGCGGCTCGTGCAACGACCTCGGCACCAATCGCGGTGTTGGCGCCCGCACGGTTTTCAACCACCACGGGCTGCCCGAGCCGTGCTGACAGTTGACCCGCCATCAATCGACCCGTGATGTCGGTCGCCCCCCCTGGTGCAAACGGCACGATCAGGCGGATCGGCCGCGACGGGTAATTGTCGACCTGCGCCGCGCAAGGCAGGGCGATCCCCAATGCCGCGAGAAGGGCGCTCATGGCGAGCAGGCGGCGGATAAAGCAGGCAATCATTTTCGAAACTCCTAAGCTAGACTCATGGGCAGCGCGGGCGTTGTGCCAATGCCGACCCGTCGTCAATGCTCGCCCCAAATCGCCCGCGGTGTCCAGCGGGTAACGCATCGTGCCCTCAACCCGATCCGAGTCCACCGATCGCCAGCCTTCGACCATGCAAAAACCTCTTCGCGTATTGATCTCAGGTGCTGGCGTAGGCGGGCTGTGCGCCGCCGCCGCGCTGCTCAGGCGGGGCATCGACGTCGAGGTCTACGAACAGGCAACCGAATTGAAGGAGGTGGGCGCCGGCGTTCAACTATCGGCCAACGGCACGCGCGTGCTGCATGCGCTGGGCGTGGCCGAGGCGCTCAGCGCGCGCTCGTGCGAGGCGCAGGGTAAAGAGATCAGGCACTGGAAAACCGGCGAAACCTGGAAGCTCTTTGACCTTGGGCCGCTCTCCATCGAACGCTTCGGCTTTCCCTATTTCACCGTCTACCGGCCCGATCTGCTGGAGGTACTCACTCAGGCCGTCACCGCGCTCAAACCCGATGCCATCCACCTCGGCGCGCGCGTGGCCGGTTTCGAACAGAGTGGGGAGCGCGTCACGCTTCTCCTCGATTCGGGTGAGCGGGCAAGCGGTTCCGTGCTGGTGGGCGCAGACGGCGTGCATTCGCGCGTCCGGCAGGGTCTCTTTGGTCCCGACCGCGCGCAATTCAGCGGCGTCGTTGCGTGGCGCGCAGTCGTCCCCATGGCGCGGCTGCCCGCACACATGGCGCGCAGAGTGGGCTCAAACTGGGTGGGACCGGGCGGCCACATTGTTCACTATCCGCTTCGCGCGGGTCGGCTCATGAACTTCGTCGGTGCGCTCGAGCGTTCCGACTGGCAGGTAGAGTCCTGGAGCCATCGCGGCACGCAGACCGAACTTGCCCATGATTTTTCAGGCTGGCATGAAGACATTCAGCACTTCATTGGTCAGATCAACACACCCAACAAATGGGCGCTCATGACCCGGGCGCCGCTTGAACGCTGGAGCGTGGGCCGGGTCACGTTGCTGGGCGACGCCGCCCACTCCATGCTGCCCTTCCTCGCACAGGGTGCGGTGATGGCCATTGAAGATGGCTATATGTTGGGCCGGTGCCTTACCGACTTCCCGCCAGAAGAAGCGCTACAGCGCTTCGAACGTGCGCGGCTCGCACGCACCACTCAGGTCGTTCAGGGCGCAGCAGCAAACATGTGGCGCTTTCATAACCCCCTGCTCGCCGATCCGGATGAAGGCCGGCGCTTTATCGAGCGCGAATGGGCCGGTCATCGCATCTCAGACCGCTACGATTGGCTGTTCCGCTACGACGCGACCACCGAGGAACTCTGATGAAACTGAACCCTCTCATTGCCTTCAGCCGACGTGGGCTGCCCGCCCTCCTTGTCTGCGCCGCCGGCCTCGCTTGCACCCAACCTTCGGCCGCCCAAAACCCGGGGGCGGACTACCCGGCACGCACCGTCCAGCTCATTGTTCCCTTCCCGCCCGGGGGCCCCACCGATATCGTTGGACGGCTGGTGGCCCAGCGGCTATCCGAGGGACTTGGCCGATCGGTGGTGGTGGAAAACCGACCCGGTGCGGGCGGCACCGTGGGATCGGCCGCCGCAGCCAAGGCGGCGCCCGATGGCTACACCCTGCTCTACGGCAGCACCAGCACGCTTGCCATCGCACCCAGCCTTTACCGCAGCCTCTCCTATGATCCGCGGCTCGCCTTCACGCCCATCAGCCTGGTCTCGCGCGGCGCCATCGTGCTCGCGATTCACAGCGCGGTCCCCGCGGCTTCGCTCAACGACTTCATCGCCGAGGCACGGCGCGCGCCCGGCAAGTTCGCTTACGCATCGGCGGGCAGCGGAACGCCCCCGCACCTGGCCGCCGAATTTTTCAAATCGGTCGCGGGTATCGATCTCCTTCATGTCCCCTACAAAGGCGGCGCCCAGGCGTTAAACGACGTGGCCTCGGGTCAGGCACAGGCCATTTTCGAGGGCCTGGTCACGCTGGCCCCTCAGCTCCGGGCGGGTCGAATCCGGGCGCTCGCCATTACCGGCGAACGACGCGACGCCGCGTTCCCGGACGTACCCACCTTCGCCCAGGCCGGGCTGCCGCAATACGACGCCTACTTCTGGAGCGGGCTGGTGGCCCCGGCCGGAACGCCGCCCGACATCATCAGCCGGCTGAACGCAGTGCTCAACCAGGGGCTGGAGCGCGCCGACATCCGCGAAGCCTTTGAGCGACAGGGATTGCAGACTGCAGCAAGCAGCCCCCAGGCCTTCGGACAATTCATCGCCTCTGAAATCGAGCGGTGGGCGCGGGTCGCCAAAGCATCCGGCGCGCAGGTTGATTGAGCCCGCCCCGAACATGACCCACGCGACGCCCGCCTCGGCGCATCCGACAACGCCCGATCAGGCGGCGACGCTGGCGTTTTCGCTTGCGGCGCCGCCTGACGGATTCATCGACGATCCCTATCCCTGGTATGCAGCGCTCAGGCGCCACGCACCGGTTCATCGCCTGGCCACCGATTCGCTCCTTCTCACGCGCTGTGCGGACCTGATGGCGGTGTATCGGCACCCGGGAGCAAGCTCGGACAAGAAGCGAGAATTCGCACCCAAATACGGCCTGGGGTCGCCGCTTTTTGAGCATCACACCACCAGCCTGGTATTCAGCGACCCGCCGCTTCACACGCGGGTCAGGCGTCTCCTCACTGGCGCGCTCAATCAGCGCGCGGTCGCGCGGATTGAGTCCGGGCTGATCGAAATGGTCGATGGACTGATCGCCCGACTGGCCTCGCTCCCCCAGCCCGATCTGATTCGTGACTTCGCCGCCCGCATTCCGGTAGAGGTAATTGGCTCGCTTCTGGACGTACCGCGAGAAGAGCGTGAGCCGCTACAGGGCTGGTCGATCGACATCCTGTCGGCGCTTGAGCCGGTGCCCAGCACGACCCTGCTCGAGCGTGGTCACCGCGCAGTGACCGATTTTCTGAACTATCTGCGCGATCTGGTGGCCCGACGCCGTCAGAACCCGGGCGACCCCGACGTCGACATGCTCACCCGGCTGATTCTTGGTGAAACCGACGGCGAGCGCCTGAGCGAACTCGAGCTGCTTCACAACTGCATCTTTCTCCTCAACGCAGGCCACGAAACCACCACCAACCTGGTCGGTAACGGCCTGGAGGTTCTCATGCGACATCGCGACCAGCTCGAACGACTGGTTCGCGAACCCGCCTTGATTGCGCCGGCGGTGGAAGAGCTGCTGCGCTTCGAGAGCCCGCTGCAGCTCAATAACCGGCTGGCCACCGCACCGATCGAGCTGCCTGCCGATCCGGTCACCGGACGAGGCGCCTTCACGATTGAAGCCGGCACCTTCGTCACGCTCGGAGTCGGTGCGGCCAATCGGGACCCGGAAGCATTTACCGACCCCGACCGACTCGACATCGGGCGCCGCCCCAACCCTCAGCTTGCGTTCGGCCACGGCGCGCATGCCTGCGCTGGCATGAACATCGCGCGCTTGGAGGCACGCGTAGCCATCGGCAGGCTGGTCGCACGCTATCCAGCGCTCGAACTCGCCGCGCCCCCTGAGCGTGATCGCCGGATCCGCTTCAGGGGATTTCGAACGCTGCCGGCCGCGTTGAACGCCTGACTAGGGGCGCGGCCGCGCCGCGGCGAGCGACTTGTGGGTGAACAGATAGTGGGTGGAATCAAGCGGCTTATGGCAGGCCAGACACTCGCCCTGGCTGAACCCTGTTCGCACCGTCCGGTCAGTGCCAAACACAGCGTAGTGCCAGTCGCCGTTTCGAATCATCGCGGGAATGTCGCTCCCCCATCCCTTGCCCACGGCCATCGCGGTGTAGAACAGCAGGCGGTCGGCCTCGAAGAAGGTATCGGAACCCACGAGGGGCTTGCGTTCAGCATCGAGCTTGGCTGCATACACCTCGACCACCACCGCCGAGCTGTCGTCGGGCACCCGGCCGGCAGCCACATCAGCCAGCAGTTGGGGGCTGGCATAAAAGCGCCGCACCTGGCGGGTAGCGGGAAAATTCATGGTGAGATAGTGCGTAAAGCGCTCCCGGTAATCTGCGGGAAAGCTCATTTTGCTGCCGGTCAGTGCGGCAAACGGGGCCGAGCGCGCAGGCGTACCAGCGGGCGCTGCAGGTAGCGCGGCATAGTGCGTCGCAAGCGGTTTGAGATCGGTTTCCCCCAACTGCTCCGCGATCGCATTCATGACGCCGCTCTTTCGGCTCCCCTCACGCAGCGCCTTCAGCTGATTCTCGAGGTAACCCGCTCGCTGGCCGGCCAGATTGGGAATCGTCTCGCTGATGCTGAGGCCGTTTACACCATGGCAAGCGGCACAGGTGGTGTTCGCGAGCGTGGCAGCACGCTCTGCCACGGGATCGGCCGAAGCGGGCGTGGCAATCGCCGCTGCAACAACCAAGGCAAGAATGCCGCAAGCATGGTTTGAACGGTTCATAGTACTTTCCCCGGGTTGAGAACGGCATGCGGATCGAGCGCAGCCTTGAGCCTGCGCATCAGCGCGATTTCCTCTTCGCTTCGCGAATGGCCCAGATACGCGCGCTTGAGCAGTCCGATACCGTGTTCGGCCGATACCGAACCCTGCCACTCGGCCACGCACCCATAGACGATACGGTCGGTATCGTCTTTACTGCGAATGCCGTCGCGAATCTGGGCACTGACGTGAAGATTGCCGTCAGCCACATGCCCAAAGCAGACCACGCCCCCCTCCGGCCACGAGGCAAGGAGCCGAGCCCGGCATTCATCGGCGAACGCGCCAATCGTGCCCACCGGCAAACTCACGTCATAGTCGACATGGGGCGCGAACGCACGCGCGAGTTCACCGGAGGCGTCGCGCGTAGACCAGAGCGCCGCCCGCTCACGACCCGATTGCGCGATCACCGCATCACTGGCGCAACCCTGCTCAAGCGCCGCGGCAATGCTCGCCTCGAAGAGCTCGGCATCGCGCGCTTCATCGGTTCCCATGGTCTCCAGCAACACATGGATCGAACCATCTTCAGGCATGGGGACCGATCCCCGCTGCGCCCGCGCGAACGCATAAAAATCGGGCCACATCGCTTCATAGGCGGCAAGCGTCGGGCCCAACCGCTCACGGGCAAGACGCAGGAGCGCGAGCACCTGCGGATAGTTGGCCACCGACACCATGGCTGTACAGACACTGCGCGGCTTTGGGTGAAGGCGGAGCACCAACCGGGTGATGACCCCCAGCGTGCCCTCAGTGCCGATGAAGAGCTGCTTAAGGTCGTAACCCGCATTGTTCTTCAGCATCGAGTTCATGGCCGACACCACCGTGCCATCCGCAAGCACGGCCTCCACGCCCAACACCAGCTCCCGCATCATGCCGAAACGAAGCACACGGTTGCCGCCTGCGTTGGTTGCCGCGTTACCGCCCACCCGGCATGACCCGCGGGCGCCGATATCGAGCGCGAACATGAGCCCCGCGTCGTCGGCGGCCTGCTGGACCGCCTGTAGCGTGACGCCCGCCTGCACGGTGATCACCGAGCCATCCGGGTCGAGCGATTCAATCGCGGCGAGCCGTTCAAGCGATAACACCACCGCGTGCGCCGAGGGGGTGGCGCCGCCCGTGAGCCCGGTCAGTCCGCCCTGCGGAACCACCGGAGCACGGTGCGCGTTACAGATTCGGAGCACCGTTGCCACCTCTTCGGTGCTGCGCGGCCGAGCCAGCGCAGTAGGCGGCGAATCAACGGGTGCCGAGACCATCCAGTCCTTGAGGTGCCGGGCATCGATCGGCGCACGCATCAGGACGCCCGAGGGAAGCGCACGCTCGAGGTCATCGAGCAGTGCCACAGTATTGAATGGGGGGGCGAGGCTCAAGACAGCTTCCTTGTACGAACAGTTAACGAGGCCAGATCAGCCGACTTTAAGTCCGGCCGATTCAACGCCGGCTGCGCAGATCAGTTCGTCTTCGTCGCCCGACCCGCCGCTTGCCCCGACCGCGCCCAGCAACTGGCCGCTCGGCGACACAATCAGCACGGCACCGGCCTGCGGTAAAAACCGGCCGTCAGCCGACGCTGCCAGCGTCACATAAAAATTCGGATTGTCCTTCGCGCGCTGGGCGAGCACGCGGCTCGATGCGCCCATGCCCACTGCGCCCCAGGCCTTGCCGCGTGCAATCTCAAAGCGAAACATGCTGGCTCCGTCTTCACGCGCAAAGGCCTTGAGGTTACCGCCTTCATCGAGTACCGCAATGCCCATCGGCTTGAAATTCTCGGCACGGGCGCGGGCCAGTGCCCCATCAATGATCTGCCGGGCCTGAGCGAGCGTGAGCATATCCAAATCAGTTCTCCACAAAGGACGCACTAGGCGCGAAGCGGGGTGTCGAGGGTGAGCATCGGATAGTGGGCATTGCCACCGGCAAACTCGGGAAACTGGTGAAAATCAGCACGCATCTCTCGGATGACTGGCGAGGCGAGCGCAGCGCTCAGATCGTCTGGAGAATCGAACATCAGCTTGTTCCGCTGCATGAAGTCGACCCGCATACCGGACAGCCCGCCGATCCAGTCAACGCGGGTGCAGATCTCAATCTCGCGCACGTTCGGGAACTTGCGCATGATGGGCGGGTGATGGTCGATGTAGTGGCGGTGCCAGGCGCTGAGGTCGGCTGCCTGCCCAGGGTAGTGCACAAGATAGCTGCAGCGGGTCGCGCGCGGCGGCAGCTCACGATCAAGCGACTCGATGCGAAGCGCACGTACCAGCATGATTTGCTGCTGGACCCGCATGCCTCGAAGCGCCTCGATGTCGCCCGCTGTGCCAAGCGCCTGCAGCACGCCGGCAGGCCGAAGCGCGTCTTCCAGGGCCTCGATCCGAGGCGCATAGAGCTGGAGCGCGAGCGGCGGCCCCGGCTCATCGTTGGGAAAGGCATGACGGGTGCCAGCGGGCGTGGGCAGATGGATCAGCGCGCGTTCGAGCCCCACGACCGACGCCAGCACCTGGGCAATCTGTCGGAGCGAACCTGGCTCCAGTGTGACGGCAGCGCCACCGGGCAAACGGAAATGAGCGAAGTAGCAGAACATGGGTCGGTACCTGCCTCGCTTTATACGCCAGTTCGCCGCGCACGGCGAGCAGCGGGGCGGGTCGTCGGGGAATGGAATCTGCATCAGATCGGCGATCGCAACCTCGGCAACCAACGCGCTTCATAATGCACCCATGCATATTCCTGCCGGACCTGCGCCGGTCGCCGGCGTGGTCGGCGCCGGCATCCTCTCGCTTGCCGTGGCCATGGGCATCGGCCGGTTCGCGTTCACACCGCTGCTGCCCCTCATGCTTCGCGATGGCGATCTCAGCCCGATCGCGGGCGCCGAGTGGGCCATGGCGAACTATGTGGGGTATCTGGCGGGGGCGCTCACTGCGGCGCGCGTCGCAAGCCAGCCGCGGCGGGCCAGCCTGATCGGCCTTGCCGGCGTCGCCATCACCACGCTCGCCACCGGGCTCCTCAGCGGCGCTGCGCTCGCGTTCGCGGGCCCCTTGCTGCGGGCGATCGCAGGCGTCTTCAGCGCATGGGTGCTGGTCGGTGCCAGCGGCTGGTGCCTGATGGCGCTCGCGCGTGCGGGGCGCTCCGCTCTCACCGCGTGGATCTACACCGGCGTGGGCTGCGGCATCGCGCTGGCCGGACTCCTCGCCTGGCTGGGCGGCGGTCAGCCGGCGCGCGGGCTTTGGCTGGAGCTGGGCCTCGTCGCGGCGTTGGGCGCGATGATGGTTGCCGCGCTCGGCGCACCCGCCCCAGACCCGGAGGCCGGCGCGGTCGATCACGCCGCTACCCGGATTGCACCATCTGCCCAAAGCGTGGGCAGATCCGATACCGGGCTGATCGTTTGCTACGGCATCTTCGGGTATGGCTACATCGTGCTCGCCACCTTTTTGCCTGCGATGGCTCGCGACAGCATCGATGACCCCGTCGTGTTCGGCCTCACCTGGCCGGTGTTCGGCCTGGCAGCAGCCGTATCGGTTGCGACCACGGCCCGCTGGGGCACTACGCTTGCGCGTGAACGCATCTGGGCGCTCGCGCAATCGGCCATGGCACTCGGCACCGCCCTGCCGCTACTCAGCGTGGCGATCGGCGCGCTCATCGCCTCAGCGGTACTCGTGGGCGGCACCTTCATGGTGGCCACCATGGCGGGAATGCAGCTCGCTCGGGAGCGCCATCCCGATAACCCCACGCCGCTGGTCGCTCGCATGACGATTGCGTTTGCGTGCGGTCAGATCGCAGGGCCGCTCCTGATCCGGTCAATCGGTGATACCGCCTGGATGGGCGTATCCGCGCTTATCTGGGCCAACCTGATTGCAACCGTCCTGCTCGCGGGCTCGGCCGCATGGCTCTGGCGGCTGCACTTCGCAAGGACTCCGCTTCGTTCGGGCGCAAGCGCTTAACCGCTACACTGATCCCGATCCAACCGGCCAATCCCGCGTACCCGTCACCGCGAAGCTTCTTTCCATGCTCTGTCTTCCCCTGCTGCGAGCAGCCTTTGCGAGCCTCGCGCTCCTCCAGTGCCTGCTTTCGCCAGCGACAGCCGATGAGGCCGCGCGCTATCTCGCAGTGATTGACGCGGGTAGCAGCGGCTCCCGCATCCATCTCTACGAACGTACGGCCGCTGAGCACGGCGTGGACGTAAAGCAGTTATTCGAGGACAAAGCAGGCGAGGCGCTGTCCTCGTTTGAGCGTACGCCCAGCGAGGCCGGCCCTCGCGCGATCCAGCCGCTGCTTGAGCGCCTGCTCGCCCGGCTCGCGCCATTGAATATAGAACGCAGCGCCGTGCAGGTTCACGCGCTCGCCACCGCGGGCATGCGCCGCCTCGACGCCGACCATCCTGCCGCTGCCCAGGCGATCTACCAGAGCGTGCGAAGCACACTGACCTCGGCGGGCGTCGCAGTGCGACGCATCGAGACCCTGAGCGGCCATCTCGAAGGCGTGTATGCCTGGGTCGATGTCAACGATCTGAGCGGTGCGCTCGCGAGATCCCCTGCACAGGTGCTCACGGCCGTCATGGAAGTGGGCGGCGCCTCGGCACAACTCGCTTACGCAGGTGAGGCCCCGCCGGGTGCGCAGGTCACCCCAATCACGCTCAACGGACGCAGCCATCAGGTCATAAGTTTCACCTGGCTGGGCCTGGGCCAGGATGAGGCACGACGCGCCATGATCAGCGCCGCTCGCAGCCGATCAGATGTCAACGAAGAGCAGTGCTACCCGGACAACCGCAAAGCGGCTGGCGGACTCAGTGCCTTCGACGCCGATGGCAGCCGCTACCTGGTCGCCAGGGGTCGTTTCAATTTCGAACAATGCAGCCAGCTGTATGACGCGGTCTTCCGCCCGTTCGGGCTCGCGGCACTGGCCACCCCGATCCGCCTGTCCAAGGTCCCAATCGCAGGGCTTGCGTCGGTTTATTTCTCGCTTGCTGACTGGCAGGCCCTCGGTCAGCCGGGCGCCCTCGCCAATACCCTCAGCGGCCAGTGCGAAGGCGCGGACGCTTACGGCGAAAAAGTCGTGGGCTTCATCCGGCGTGATCCGAAAAATCGCTTCGCGCAGACGGCCTGCGCCAATGGCACCTTCGTCCACGCGCTGCTCTTCGGGCCAGCCGGTCTTCGCGTTGACCCCGCGCAGGTCAGCGCCGCGGCACGTATCAACGCTCAGCCGCCAAGTTGGGCCCGAGGCTTCGCTCTGGTGGAACGCTGACCGACCGGTGTGTC
>SXGQ01168859.1_pt1 | contig 13289 bp, 13 predicted proteins | sample 3178371 | NCBI WGS metagenome assembly SXGQ01 (sample SAMN11356859, study PRJNA531348) | freshwater metagenome | isolation source: freshwater sample F1-20 | place: China: Fuxian Lake, Yuxi | collected 2017-12-25
AGCACGACGATGAGGGGCATCAGCATGCTGGTCAGCACGTTGAACTGGAAGCCCAGCACCGAGTAGAGCCCCATCGTGAGGGCCACCGAGACACCGATGGCCACGGCAACCAGCGCCGTCGTGCGCAGGCTGCGGAACAGCACATACAGCGCCAGGAGCGTCACGCCCAGGATGGGCAGCGTCAGCCGCTCGGTGTTCGAGACGGTGACGCGGTTGTAGGTTTCACTGATCTCGAGCGACCCGTTGAAGAAGGCCTCGAAGCCGTCGGGCAGGCGCTGCCGCACGGCTTCTTCCACGGCGGTAACCGTCTCGCCGCGCGCCTCGTCGATGCGGCGCTCGTCAAACACGACGACGATGGCCGTGACCCGTCCGTCGGCTGAGACCAGGTCGCCACGCAGCAGGGGATCATCAAGCGCCTCTCGCCTGATGCGGGCCACCACGCCGGCATCCTCGAGATTGCCTCCCGCCAGGGGCGTCACCTCGATACCGGCATCGTCCTCACCCTGGGCCGGCAGGGGCCTGACGATATTGGCGGTCGAGAGGCTGAAGACCTGCTGCACGAGGGGAATCTGGCCGATGGCGCGGGTGATCTCGTCCACGGCCCGAAGACCTTCGGGGCTGAAGACATCGCCCTTCAGGGCCACGATGACGTTGCGCGTGCCCCCGAATTCGTCAATGAAACGCTCGTAGGTCTGGTACTCGCGGGTGTCTTTCGCCACCCAGGCGCTGAGGTCGTTATTGATGGTGACGACGTTGGCCTGCGTGGCCAGCACGGCTGCGGCGGCGAGGATGAGACCCGAGAGGATGAGGCGCCATCGGTAGATGGCGCGGGCCAGTCGATGCGGGTGCCAGACCATGCGCAGGGGACGGAGTCTAGGGCGTTTCGAGTGCGCGCCGCGTGAACGCGGCGTCGGTCAGCCCGAGGTTGTAGCGGGCTGCGGTGACCGAGAGCTCTGTCCGGGTGCGCTGCGCGTGGTTGACCATCGATATCTCGGTGGCTGTCCAGATGCCGTCGAACTGGCGCAGGGCTTTCACCTCGTACGACTTCTCGCGCTCGTTGCGGCGGTTGTAGATCTCGGCCGCCATCACCATCAGCGTGTCCTGACGGATGGTGGAGACCACGCGGGGGTAGGCGGCATCCGCCGCGGTCGCCCGTGATTCGAGGCGCCACACCGGATGGGCCTGCCCGTCGGGCCCGGTCCATGTGGAAGGGCCCTGGATGAGTGCGTAGGTGTAGTGGTCGAGCTCACGGCCACCGATGTCCTCGTAGGTGAGGTCGCTGCCGACGAAGCTTTCCTGCGTCTCCGCCCCCGCGATGCGTCGCACACGGCCCAGGGCCGGCAGGTACAGGAAGCGCTCGTCGTCTTTTGAGGGGTGCTCCCAGACGAGGAAGCCAGTGCCCCTGATGTCCGCCGGCGCCTGGAAGCGCACCAGCATGCGGTCACCCTGACCATCGCGGCCGCGCATGCCCTGCACCACGAGGGCGCGTTCACGCATGCGGCCCTGCCGATCGAACAGGCGCATCGTCATCTCGAGGCGCGAGTCGCGCCCGGTGTCGCGCGCGTCGACGCGTCGGGCGATTTCATCGGCCATCAGGGTCTGTGCCCGGGGCATGGCCAGCCCGGCCAGTACCAGCGACGCAACGACCAGCCAGCGTCCGCGATGCATTCACACCCTCCGCAGCCTGGTGACGGCCACACCCACCGACATCAGCAGGATGAGGGCGCTGCTCACGTAAGGCGCCCCGATACCGTAATGATCAAACAGCCATCCGCCCCAGGCTGGACCCACGACGCGACCGAGGCTCGACAGTGACGAGGCCAGTCCCAGCATGCCGCCCTGATCGTCGGGGTGCGTCAGCTTCGACACCATCGAACTGAGTGACGGGCCATTGAAGCCGCTGCCCGCCGACAGGGTGGCCACGGCCAGCATCAGCATCGGCACGCTGCCCGCGGCAGGAATCAGCAGCAGCCCGACGGCAATGGCCGTCATGCCCAGGGGAATGAGGCGTGCCTCGCCGAGGCGATTGACGGCCCGGCCCACGAGCGCCCCCTGCACGACAGCGGTCGTGACACCGGCAAAGGCGAACAGATACCCGAGCGTACCAACCGTGAACCCGAAGCGCCGTTCGCTGAAGAGCGCAAAGGTCGACTCGAAGCCAGAGAACGCTGCCGTGACCAGGAAGTACAGCGCCAGCAGCACGGTGAGCCGCGAGTCGCCCAGGGCACGGCGCAGCGCCTCGAGGCGGCCAAGGACGGGGCGCGCCTCGTCGCGGGTCGTGTGCGACTCGGGCAGCAGCCACCAGGCCGCGAGGAGATTTGCGCCGCACAGGGCCGAGGCCACCCACATCGGCGTCGACGGCCCGAATCGGCTGAGCAGCCCGCCGATGGCCGGCCCGAAAATGAAGCCCAGCCCGAAGGCCGCGCCGACCATGCCCATCCCCTTCGCCCGGTTCTCGGTGGTGGTGATGTCGGCGATGTAGGCCTGCGCGGTGGGGATGTTGGCCCCCGCGATCCCGCCAAGGATGCGGGCCGCAAACAGCAGGGGCAGCGAGTCGGCCAGGGCCAGCATCAGGTAGGACGCGCACGACCCGGCCAGCCCCAGCAGGATGATCGGACGCCGGCCCACACGGTCGGACAGGCGGCCCCAGAGGGGCGACCACACGAACTGCATCAGCGAGAAGCTGGTGCTGATGAGGCCCACCGTGAAGGCCGTAGCCCCGAACCGCTCGGCATAGAACGGCAGCAGGGGAATGATGATGCCGAACCCGAGCAGGTCGATGAAGACTGTCAGGAAGATGATGACCAGGGGGGACACTGCTCCCTGATCTTAGCGTGAGCCGCCCTACAGGCGCCGTTCGGCGTTGGGGAACGACTGCCAGACCGGCACGCCGCAGAAATGCGTGCCCTCGGTGCACCGCGGCGAGACGATGCGGTTGCGCAGGACGCAGGGGGGCCCGAGGTGCCGGGCCAGCTGCGGGTGGACGGCCTGAACCTGCGAGATCTCGTCCATCGAGGCCAGATAGATTTCCTCCTGCGCGTTGAAGCAGGTGCGCAGCGTCCACTTGTGCTGCAGCGACAGGAACGACCCCGACTCGACCATGCGCAGCGCCTTGGCATTCGGCAGCACATACAGCGCAAACTCGAGGGGCACGCCCAGTGCGAGTAGCCGGTTCTTGGCGGCCCAGGCATCGGAGATCGCCTGGTGGTAGACCGCCGACGCCGCCGGGTTCTGCCGGATGAGCCGCGGCGTGACCACGTCGGGCTCGCGCGTGTCGGCAAACGTGAGCATCGGCCGCGACGCCGGCACCATGCGGTGCCGCTGGTCCTGCGAGTCGGCGGTGTGGCTCAGGCGCTTCTCGAACACATAGGCCGGGTGGTTGAGCGAGCGCATCAGCGGCGAGTGATGCGACACGTTCAGCATGTCGATGCGGTAGGGATTCCGCGCCGGGTTCATCACCCGATCAATCGCCTCACCATCGCTGAGTTCGGCCGTCGTCAGGCCGAAGGTCGCCCGGACGGCATCGGCCACGACCCGTTCGGCACCGGCCGACCAGTCGCGCAGGCGCGAGACCCGGCCCCCCAGTCGGCGATCGAACTCGCGCGCGAAGGCATCGCCCGACTCGGTGGGGCGCGGCATCGCCATCTCGGGCAGGCGTTCCTGCTCGAGGGTCGCCAGCCCGACCTTCTCGAAAAAGAGGGGATCGACCTTGCGCACCAGGTCGACCATCGCGCCGATGACCATCCGCGCCTCGTAGGGCGTGTCGGCGGTGTTCATCATGCGGTAGAGGCGGTGCAGCACCAGGCCCGACACGGTGTGCACCATCGACGTGAAGGCCGCGATGGGAATGACGTAGCGTGCGGTCTCGATGGCCTTCTTCTCGGCCTCGCGCTCGACAGCCGCCAGCCGTGCCGGCGTGTTGGTCGGCCGCACGTACCGCAAATCCTTCAGAATGGCCCAGGCATCGTCCTTGAGGAGGGCCGACAGCTCGGCGTAGGCGTCCCAGGCGCGCAGCACGGCCTGCTCGAAGACAGCGCGGGCCTCGCCCTCGAGCGGCGGCATGAACGCCCGCGGCTCGCGCAGCTTCACATAGCGCTGGCTCGACTGTTCCGAGTTGTAGAAGGGATAGGCGTGAAGGAAGCTCCACACGAACTGGCGCGAGACATTCTCGAGCCCGAATTCAAAATGCGCGTGCTGGAAGACGGTGTGATGGCCGCCCTCGAAGGTGAGCGGCCCGATGGAATCGCGCTGCCGCTCGGTCACCTCGTCGCGCGTGATGACGCGCGGCGAGTAACAGGTGCGCGCCGCCGCGATGGCCCCGTCGTAGGGGGCCACCGGTGCACTGAGCAGGGTGACGCGGGGCGGCGCGGTCGTGAACGCGGACATCGGGCAACAGTATAGGCGAGGGCACGAACCGGAGGTCGGGGCGGGCCGCTACTCGTCGTCTTCCTCGTCGGGCTGCGCCATGTAGCGCGAGAACTCTTCCATGAAGGTCAGCGACTCGAACGAGCGCATCCGATCGAAGAAGAGCACCCCGTCAAGGTGGTCGGCCTCGTGCTGGACCACGCGGGCCGGAAAGTCGCGCAGCTCGAGCTCGAACCGCTTGCCCTCGCGGTTGAGCGCACTAATCCGCACGTGCGGAGCCCGCGGCACGCGGCCGCGGATGTCGGGGATGCTCAGGCAGCCCTCCCAGCCGTCGACCTTCGCGTCAGACAGGGGCGTGATTTCGGGGTTCACGAACACCATCGGCTCACCCTCGCCCCGGCCCGACGGGTCGAGCAAGGCCACAAACAGGCGCTTGCCCTCGTGCACCTGCGGCGCCGCCAGGCCGACGCCCGAGTATTCCTCCATGGTCTCGACCATGTCGTCGATGAGCTTCTGGAAGACCTCGGTGCGGATTTCGTGCTTGTCGACCACGCGGGTGCGGGCGCGCAGCACGGGGTGTCCCATGCGCGCCACTTTCAGGATGGACATGACCCTGAAATCTTATACTGACGGGCATGGTCGAGACTTACCGGTTCTGTCCCGTCTGCGGCGCCCCGCTCGACTCGCGCGTGCTGCGGCTGGGCGAGCCGGCGCGGCTGGTCTGCACGGCCCAGGCATGCGGCTTCGTGTTCTATCTCGACCCCAAGCTGGCGGTGGGCACCGTCATCGCCGACGAAGCGGGCCGGGTCGTGCTGATCCGTCGCGCCATCGAGCCGGGTTATGGCCTGTGGGTGTTTCCGGGGGGCTACGTGGACCGGGGCGAAGAGGTGACGCTGGCCGCCGTCCGCGAGGCACGCGAGGAATCGGGCCTCGACGTGCGCCTGGGCGAGGTGCTCGGCGTGTACTCCTACGCCGGCCGCATCCCCGTCATCATCGTCTACCGGGCCACCCCCATCGGCGGCACCCTCGAGGTGGACGACGAGGGGCTCGAAGCCCGCTGGTTCACGCCCGACGAGATTCCCTGGGACGCACTGGCGTTCCGCAGCATCGGCGAAGCGCTGCGCGCCCACCTGGGGTAGGGGGAGGGGCCGGATCGCGCCCGCTGCGTTCGACCTGCACACGGCCGCGAAGCATGCGCCAGACCGCCGCACGGAGTGGCTCTGGCGATTCGCACTCGTCGCCGCGCTCCGCAGGAATGCTCGCGTGCGATCGGGATCAGGCCGCCGTTTTTCGGGCCGACCTGAGCAGCACCACGGCGAACCCCAGGTCGATCAGCCCGCCGACCAGCGCACTCATTGCAACGGGCGCCCTGAGAAACACGAGGCCAACCGCCGCCATGCACAGCGTCGCGCCCAGGAGCCGGGCCAACACGATGCCCGCCGGATGGATACAGGCACCCGCGACCAGCAGGGTCCACACCGCTGCGCTGGGCGAGGCACTGAAGGCGACTGCCGCAGCCATCAACCAGGCGGCGGATGATGCGGCGATGCCGGGGGCACCGTCCAGATATCCGGACCGCATATCTGCCTGCGCTGCCGCGATGGTGATGTCTGTCTGCATGAAGGCCTGCGGATGTGACTGTAGCCTGACACGCCACGGAGGACAGCGCCGGGCGGGTCACGCCTACGCCCCGATGCCGAACTGCCGCAGGTGATGGTCGGCGTGCCGCCACGCCCACACGCCCCACTCGTCTACCGAGAGCGGACCGAAGAGGGGATGCACGCGTCCTTCGACCGGCGCAAACGTGCGGACGAGCCTCAGCAACTCTTCCCGATCGGCGTCCCAGGCCACGGGCTTCGTGCCACCGCGCCGCTGGTCGGCCTCGGCCACCGTCTTTGCACCATGGGGCCATGGCACCGGGGCGTGCAGGGCGACCCATCGCAACACCGTGCGCGTGAAGAGCGTGTCGACACGCCTGCACGTAATGAGCCCGTTCGAGGCACGGTAGCCATCACTCAGGTGACACAGCATCTCGTGCGCCGTCATCGTCCCCCACTGGCGCGGGGCATCAGGCGTGATCCGCTCGAGACGGGCGATGATGGCCGAGTGATGCGACGGAACGTTGAAGGTGTTCACCGGCGGTCCCGTCTTTCCTGTGTGCCTCGTGCGTGTCCGCGGCCCGCTAGTCGGCCAGGCCCTCGGCCTTGCGCTCGGCGGCGGTGATGCGGCCCGCGGCAGCCGCCACCGTCTCGGCCTTCGTCGCCATGCCCATGTAGGGCGTGACGTACTTCGCCACCACCCCGGCCGTGTGGCCGATGCAGAGCTTCTCCATCAGGAACGCGAACTGATCCTCGAGGCTCTGGCCGATGGCCGCACGCACCTCCTCGGGCAGCGTCCACAGCTGGCGCTTGAACGGACCAATGGCCTTCTTGCGGGCCTTGTAGATGAACTGCTCTTCCGTGTCCTTCGGCTTGCGCTCTTCCTGCGCATGCTCGCGCAGCCACGCATACATCTCGTCCCTGAGGGCCGCCGGGAACGCCGGGTGGTCGTAGACCATATTCTGGAAGTTCGTCGCCAGATGAATCTCGCACGCACCGACGCGCGGGAATGCATCGAAGGCCTCGGCCGGCAGCGTCGAGGCGCCGTGCTGCACCGCACCACCCAGGCCATAGGCCGTACGCGCCACCGTCGACAGCTCTTCGAGGGCGACGAGGTCGATCTTCACATCCATGCGGACCTTGCCGTCAGGCCCCACAAAGCCGCCATGGGCCGTGCCCGTCTGCACGCTGATCTTGCTGATGCCCACCGCCCCGGGCGCGCGGCGCGCCAGCGCGGCATTGAAGCCGGTCATGAAGGCGTGCAGCTCGTGCGTGTCAGAGTTCTTGCCGCCGACCTCGCCGATTTCGCCGCCCACCGACACGGTGACCCCCTGCGGCTCGTGCGCGCGGATGAACGCCGTGAAGTCGGCCGCCAGCTCGCAGTTGACCGCCTGCTGTGCCTCGAGTGTGGGCTGGTCGAGGTCGACGAGCGTCGAGGTGTCGATGTCGATGTTGAAGAAACCCGCCGCCATCTCCTCGCGGATGAGCGCGCGCAGGGTGTCGAGCTCCTTCTCGCGGTCGGGGCTGTTGTACTTCTTCGCGTTGGTCTGCACGTGGTCGCCCTGCAGGAAGAGCGGCCCGCGGAAACCCTCGCGCAGCGCGGCGGCCACCATCACGACCGCATACTCGTGCGGACGCTGCTCGGTGTAGCCAATCTCCGATCGGGCGATTTCCAGGATGAAGGCCCCGGCGTCGAGCCGGCGGGCCGCCCGCATCACGGCGCGGCCCGTGTCGTAGGCCATCGCCCGCACGTTGATGGCCGGCACGGTGAACCCGCCGGCCTCGCCCCGCCCCATGGCCATGTAGAGGTCGTGGATCGACGCGAAGCGGATGCCCGCAGCGGCGCCGGCCTCGAGGATGGCCTGGCGGGCCTCGCCCTTCTCCTCGGGCGTGGCGCCGAAGACCGCGGTGTGAATGAGGGCATCAATCTGGGCAGCTGTCATGGTCGCAATCCTCTCAGGCAGGCATCGGGTCGCCGGTCCACGCCACGCAGGGCAGACAGGGCTACCACTGGGTTTCGGTCACACCCCGGCGATGGTTGGCCGCACGGGCCATCGTGAAGAGCAGGTCGGAGACCCGGTTGAGATAAACCGGGATGACCGGGTCGACGGCATCGGGCCCGAGCAGCAGCACGGCCCGCTCGGCGCGCCGGCAGATGGCGCGCGCCAGATGCAGCGCCGCGCCCGCCGGTCCGCCGCCCGACAGGATGAAGTGGCGCAGCGGCGGCAGTTCGGTGTCGAGCACGTCAATCCAGCGCTCGAGTTGCGCGATGTGCGCCTCGTGCACGTGCGCCTTCTCGACGCGATCGGCGATGCGGTGCCGGGGATCGGCCAGCTGCGCTCCCACGGCAAACAGGTCGCGCTGCATGGTGACGCACATGGTGTCAAGGTCATCCGGAAGGCCGGCCGCGCGGGCCATGCCAATCGAGGCCTGCAGCTCGTCGACCTCGCCGTAGGCGGCCACTCGCGGATGGGTCTTGCTGACCCTCGTGCCATCAAAGAGGCTCGTCTCGCCGGTGTCGCCGGTCTTTGTATAGATTTTCACGTGCGACAATTATAGGGCTTCAGCCATTCCCCGAGTCCCCTCCTGTGCCTCGCCCCCGCCGCACCCGCCCTCACCCGCTGCCCACCCCCGCCGATCGGCAGCGCTTCCGGCGGCAGCTGCTGGCCTGGTACCGCACGCACGGGCGCGATCTGCCCTGGCGCCGCACCAGCGACCCCTACCACATCCTCGTCTCGGAAGTGATGCTGCAGCAGACCCAGGTCGATCGGGTGCTGCCCAAGTATCACGAGTGGCTCGACCGCTACCCGTCCTTCCAGGCCCTCGCCGACGCCGCCCCCGACGACATCGTCCGCACCTGGTATCCGCTGGGCTACAACATCCGCCCGCATCGCCTGCAGTCGATCGCACGGCAGGCCGTCGAGGCGCACGGTGGCCAGCTGCCCTCAGACCCCGAGACGCTGCTGTCGTTCAAGGGCATCGGGGCCTACACGGCCGGCGCCATCCGCAGCTTTGCCTTCCGCCAGCGCGCCGCCATCCTCGACACCAACGTGGCCCGGGTGCTGTTCCGGGTGTTTGTCGGAAAGGGTGAGCTCAAGAGCCACGCGATGACGCAGCGCCTGTGGGCGCTGTCAGACGCGCTGGTGCCCCGGCAGAAGGATGCGTTCGACTTCAACCAGGCCCTGATGGATTTCGGCGCCATGCAGTGCCCGGCCCGCAAGCCGCGCTGCCTGGTGTGCCCCATGCGGAAGCACTGCCGGTCGTACCCGCTGGAAGGCTAGCCGCCCCCGGCCATCAGCTGCGTGATGAGCGCGCGATCGGCCTCGGGGAACGCCAGCGCCCCGAGCCCAGCCCTCGGCACCCACTGCATCTCCTGGCCCATCGCCGGCTGCGGCGCTCCCTCGAGGCGGCACCGGTAGAAATGCAGGTGCACCACTTTTTCCGGATAGGCGTGCGACACCGACTGCACCAGCCCCTCGACGCGGCACTCGACCGCCAGTTCCTCGCGCACTTCCCGCCGCAGGGCCTCGTCGTGCGACTCGCCCGGCTCGATCTTCCCCCCGGGAAACTCCCACAGGCCCTCGAGGTGGGTGCCCTGCAGCCGCCGCGTCAGCAGGAACGCTCCGTCACGCTCGATGACGGCGGCGACCACGGTCACCTCACGCAGCGACGCGGTCACGAGGCCACCGACATGGGCAGCGCCACGACCCGGGCCGTCACCGGGCCGGCGGGGTCGCTCACCTCGACCTGATGCCCCGGCGTCAGGTGGTCGCGATGCAGCATGGCCAGCGCCACGGCGTGCCCGAGGCGAGGCGACCAGGCCGTGCTGGTCAGCCGCCCGACCGTGCGGCCGCCCGCCTGCACCTCACGGGGCAGTGCCGTGCCGGGGCTGAGAGGCCGGTCGAGCGCGAGCCCCGCCAGGTGCCGCACCACGCGACCGCCCCCGCGCTGCGTGACGCGCACGATGAGCTCCTGGCCGACATAGCAGCCCTTGGTGAACGAAATCGCCCGCGACTCGAGGCCCGCCTCGAGCGGAATGGTATCGGTGTCCATGTCGAGGCCGAAGGCCGGAATACCCGCCTCGAGGCGCCGCACCTCGCGCACGTCGAGGCCGGCCGGGATCGCCTCGCGCAGCACCGGCAGGTGCTGTTCGTCGGCCACCGCCTCACAGGGGCCGTAGACCACGATCGACGGGTGCCCGTAGACCAGACTGTCGACCGTCACGCCCGATGCTGACAGCCCGCACGCGCCTCCGGCACCGAGGCACTCGGTCACCGGCATCTCTGCCGTCACGTCGGTGACCTGCACATCTTCCGAAAACACCAGCCCGTCGAGACGCGCAGCCAGCGACGGGGCCAGCACCGCGGGCACGTCGAGCAGCACGGCGGCCTCGGCCCCCACCATCCACAGGTCGGTGATCATGCGGCCCTGCGGAGTGAGCCAGGCGGCATACACGCGCTGGCCCGGCGTCACCAGGCGCACGTCGTTGGTCACGAGTCCCTGCAGCCACTCGAACCGGTCGGCCCCGGTCACCCGCAGCACACCGCGGTCGCTGCGGCCAATCCGCAAGACGCCGGTATACACGGAGGCGTAGGCATCCTGAGACGACATGCACTAGGATTCTACCGGTCTTGATGAGGAACCCCCGCATGCTGACGCGTCTTGTGACCGCACTCCTCCCGCTGTGCGGCTGGCTCTTCCTCGCCGCGCCTGCCGATGCACGGCAGGACTCCGCCAGCTATCTCGTCTTCCTCCAGCAGCGCCCCATCGGCCGCGAAGAGGTGCGCATCACGACCTCGGCCGAGGGCATCACGGTGTCGGGCACCAGCCGCCTCGCCGCGCCCATCGACATCACCACCGACAAGGTCGACATCCGCTACGACACCCAGTGGCGGCCCCTCTCGGCGCAGGTCACCAGCGTCGCACGCGGCACGCCCATCGTCCTCCAGACGCGGTTTGCCGGTGGCCAGGCCATCAACACCGTCACGGCCGGCGACCAGACCTCCGAGAAGACCGATACGGTCTCCGAGACGACGATTGTGCTGCCGAATACGTTCCTCGGATCGTATGCCGTGCTGGCCCAGCGACTGCGCGGACGCACGGTGGGTGACACGCTGCAGGGCTATGTCGTCCCGCAGCTCGAGGTGCCCATCCGCGTGGTGAACGTGGCCACCGAGCGAATCGACACGCCGCGCGAATCGATTCCAACGACGCGCTATACGCTGTCGGTCGAGAATCCCCCGCCGGCCGGAGCGATCGAGGTGACGCTGTGGGCCTCGGCCAGCCGCGGCGACCTGCTGCGCATGAGCATTCCCGGCCAGGGCCTCGAACTGAGCCGCGAGGACATCGCCTCGGCCGCCACGCGCACGGCCCAGTTCTCGCTGCCGACCGACGAACGGGTGACGATTCCCGCCGCGGGCTTCAACATTGCCGGCACCCTCACCCGGCCGCCCGGGGTGACGGGCGCCCGGCCAGCCGTGGTGCTCATCGCCGGATCGGGCCTCGTCGACCGTGACGAAACCGTCGCCGGCATCCCCATCTTCGGCCATCTCGCCCGTGGCCTCGTCGACGCAGGCTTCATCGTGGTGCGCTACGACAAGCGCGGCGTGGGCCAGACCGGCGGACGCGCCGAATCTGCCTCGCTCGCCGACTATGCCGAAGATGCGCGCACCATCATCCGGTGGCTCGAGCGGCGGCCCGAGGTCGACAAGACGCGCCTGGCCCTGGTCGGGCACAGCGAGGGCGCTGCCGTTGCCATGCTGCTGGCCGCCAGCGAGAAGCGCGTCAGGGCGGCGGTGCTCATGGCCGGGCCGGGCACGACCGGAGCCGAGCTGATCCTCGAGCAGCAGCGGCACGCGCTCGACCTCATGAAGGCCACAGACGCCGACCGTGCCGAGAAGGTCGACCTGCAGCAGCGCATCCATGCGGCCGTGCTGAAGGGCACCGGCTGGGAAGGCATTCCCGACGAGATGCGCCGCGCGGCCGACACGCAGTGGTTCCAGAGCCTGCTGACCTTTGACCCGTCGAAGACCATGCCCAAGGTCGAGCAGCCGCTGCTGGTGGTGCAGGGCGAGCTCGACACGCAGGTGCCGCCGCACCATGGCGACAAGCTGCTGGCGCTGGCGCGCGCGCGCAAGAAGAAGGCCGACGCGCAGCTGCTGCGGGTGCCGGGCATCAACCACCTGCTGGTGCCTGCCACCACAGGCGAGGTCAGCGAATATGCCTCGCTCAGCGGACGCGAGGTGGCCCCGGCGGTCACCACCGGCATCAGCGACTGGCTGCTGAAGACGCTGGCCGTGGCCCCGGCCCGGCCGTAGCGGTCACGGCGCGATCAGAGCGCCTGCCACATCGCATCGACCACGTCGCGCAGCCGCGACGCCGCCTCGGCGTCGGTTTCGTCGGGCCTGACCCGGAACGGGGGCCCGAAGGCGATGCGCACCCTGTGGCGGTTTCCCGGCAGCGCCCCGCGCCACTGGTAGGCCTCGTTCCGGGGCCACACCTCATACGCCCCGCGCAGGGCGACGGGAATGATGGGCACGTCGAGGTGGCGCGACAGAATCGGCGCGCCCTTCTTGAAGCGCTTGACGGTGCCGTCAATCGAGCGTTCCCCCTCGGGGAACAACACCAGGATGCGCCCGTGCCTGAGACCAAAGGCCCCGGCCTTCATCGCGGGCACCAGGTTGGCATCGGGATCGACCGGCACCAGATTGATCGCGCGCGCCATGGCTGCCGTGATCGGACTCGAGAAATACTCGGCGGCCCCCACGAAGAACAGCCGGGCCTGCACCCAGTAGGGAAGGATGCTATGGAGCACGAAGGCATCGACATAGCTCTGGTGGTTGGGACAGATCAGGAACGCGCCGGTGCGTGGCAGGTGCTCGAGGCCGGTCACTTCGACACGACCGAAGGCCGGGCGCAGCAGACGGCTGCCCGTGAACAGCACCGGCCGCAGCAGCGACCGATCGGCCAGCACATTCCTGAGCACCGGGTCGGTGTCGGGCGGCAGGTCGCGCAGCAGCGTGGCCCACGACTCGGCGGGGGCTGAGGCCGCGGCCACGGCGCCCTCGCGGGGACGCACGGCCTCGATGAGCTGGCCGAGCGTGAAGATGTGGTGCGTCTCGTCCTCGGGCACCTTCACACCGAAGCGCTGCTCGAACTCGTTGAGCAGCTCGACGCGCGACATGGAATCGAGCCCGAGGTCGAGCTCGAGGTTGGATAGGGGCCGCATCACGGCCGACTCGCCCACGCGCTGGCGTGCGATCACGAGCGCATCCTGCGTGTGTGCATCGTCGGGCCAGGCTGCGGCGGCCGCTTCAGTGGCGGGTG
>SXGQ01039884.1_pt1 | contig 13288 bp, 12 predicted proteins | sample 3178371 | NCBI WGS metagenome assembly SXGQ01 (sample SAMN11356859, study PRJNA531348) | freshwater metagenome | isolation source: freshwater sample F1-20 | place: China: Fuxian Lake, Yuxi | collected 2017-12-25
CCGAATATGCAAACCATCCTATCTCTGGCCTGCATGAATATGGGTATGAGCATGGAAGAGGCTTTGACGGCAGCCACGCTCCACGGAGCCTATGCGCTCGCAAGAGAAAATAAATGTGGAAGCATTGAGGTAGGGAAAAGTGCTGACTTCATCGTTCTTGATACTGATTCATATACCGATCTGATATATCACTTCGGTGTGAATCATGTGCAACAAACTTGGTCCATGGGGAAAAGAATGCAATAAAAAAAGCTCTCAAATGTGAGAGCTTTTTCATTTACTTCATAGGTTTCTGTATGATTAGAGGTGTGCAATTGCATTGATCGCGAACAATCGGAACTGCAGCTTCCGCATTCTTTCGTGATGTATAATCTCCAATCGTCACAACATATCTCATAGAGCCATCGGGCATTTTTCTTTCCGATAAATCGCAACGCATGCGCTTGCTTTTATAACTCTGATATTCTTCTTCGGCTGCTGCACGTGTTTTGAATACCCCAACCTGTAATGTAAAAGACCCAGAAGAGGACGGCTGTGGATTGGATTCGGATTTGTCATCAATGATAAGAGAATCAATGCCGAGCTTTGTGTTTTCTTTGGATGGTTCTGATTTTGGTGGAGGATTGTATTTGCCTGCACCAACGGTATTTCTCAAAATCTCATAAGCATCAGGCAAGAATTCAGATCTGGGGTATGCATCACGGAACTTTTGCATTTCTTCTCTTGCCTTCACCGTATCTTTCTTGGTCGCATAATAACTAACGATCCTGAATTGTGCATCATCAGCCCATTCAGAGTCTGGCTTTCCTTTGACGATTTTCTTATACATTGGGATTGCTTTTGCATTATTCTTCAACAATGATGCATGCAAAAACACCACACCGGGATCATCAGGAAATTCAATGATCAAGTCGAGCAGGGCACTCATTGCATTGGTTCTATTACCCATTCCCAATTCCTGCAATGCACCTTTCACTTCAATGGATTGACCAAATGAAGGAGCAGTGAATAGTAGGATTAAACTGAGAACCGATACTATATGTAGTCTCGGTTTTACCATGCTGTGAATGATTGAGTTAGTACTCATGGTCCTAGTTCTGCATTGACTGTGCAACAAATGGTGATATCAACATAAATAAAGCACCACTTTTGTGCCAAAAACATGGTTTTTCAATGAATAAGAGTGCTTGTCTACAGAAAATAGTATTGTAATGGGGAATTCTTACTACATGAGCAAGGAATGGCCTTATTTCAGGAATGGTGCGATCAAGGCCGCCGCTTCTTTGGCAGCGTTAGGTTTTCCATGTTTTAAGGCATTCAGTCTCATTTCGGTGAGTTTTTCAGGATGTTTGAGAAGATGCTCGATTGCATATTCCAGTTCAGTTGAAAGTGCTGCATCCTCAATGACGATTGCAGCGCCATGTTGATGAAGTGCTTCGGCATTTTGTGCTTGCTCATTATTGGAAGAACCCGGCAAAGGGATCAAAATTGCAGGCTTTCCACAAACTGCCAATTCAGCCACCGTTCCGCCTCCTGCTCTTGAAACAATCAAATCAGCGCTTGCATAAGCAGATGGCATATCATCAATGACTTGCATCACATGTACATCTTTTGGAAGTTCACGATTGACAATAAAATCAGTTCCGGTTTGCCAGAGAATTTGTATGCCATGTTCTGCAAATCGATCTATACATTTGATCAGTGCTTGATTGATGGAACGTGCTCCAAGTGAGCCGCCAAATACGAATACTGTTTGTTTGCTGGGGTCGAGACCAAAGACACTTGCAGCTGATTCCCGCAAAGGAATTGTGCTCACGAATGTGGAGCGCAATGGATTTCCGCAATGGGAAATATGTTTACGAATTGAAGCTTTAAAAAAAGATGCAGTTTCTTCAAAAGCTGCAATTATCATTTTTGCATATGAGCCGAGTAGGGCATTCGTTTTTCCGGGTCGAACATTCGGTTCGATGATAATAAGCGGAATACCTGATAGTATTGCATATAAACCTGCAGGCAATGAAATATAATTTCCACCGCAAATGATACATGATGGTTTGCTTTGTTGCGCTATTGCGCGTACTTCAAACAATGCCTTCATTATTGTCAAGGGTACTTTGAGCAATGATGAGGATAGACCGCGGAACCCTTTGAGACTTTGTAATGGAGTGAATGAAAATCCATGTTTGGGTAAATATCTGGACTCTATTCTGTCGGGGCTTCCGGTGAATTCAACTCGCAAATTGGGGATGAGTTTTACTAATTCCTCTACGATAGCGATTGCCGGAAACAAATCACCTCCGGTTCCGCCCGCAGCTATCAAGATGCTTGATTGTTTTATGGAATGTTCTTTATTCATGATATTCAGCCAAGCAAATCTCTCAATGCTTGATCGCAATCTGTATAATGGAATCTGTATCCTGTTTCAATCGTTCTTTGAGGTAATACATGTTGGCCACCAGTTGCAATCACTGATCCTTCTCCAAGAAGAATATTCAATGCAATATCGGGAACATGAAGCCAGGATGGTCTGTGTAGGATAGACGATAACATTTCTGTAAATCTGTTCATAGTGACAGCTCCCGGCGCGACCAAATTGTATGTACCTTTCACATGCTCATGTTCCAATGCATGAAGGATGAATCCAATGATGTCTATTGGATGAATCCAAGACATCCATTGATTTCCTGATCCAATCTTTCCACCTACGAAAAGCGAGAAGGGTAAGAGCATTTTGGAGAGCGCTCCCTCTCTTGGATCCAACACAATGCCAATTCTTCCTATCACGACACGTGTGAATTCATTTGCTTGCAATGCTTGCTTTTCCCATTCAACACAAACATTTGACAAGAAACCTGTCCCTGCCTCTGAGAATTCAGTGAAAATCGCATCTCCTCCATCAGAACCATAAAATCCTATAGCGGATGCTGAAAAGAAAAATTCAGGTGGTTGTGAAACTTGTGATATTGCTTTCACAATTCCTGCAGTACCATTTTTTCTGCTTTCAAAAATTTCTTTTTTCTGTTGATCTGACCAGCGTTTTGCAACAGGTTCACCCGCTAAATGTATTACTGCATAAGCACCATTGATTTTCTCGATACACTCCGCTGAGATATTGAGTTCGCCACTCCATTTTATGAAATCATGAGCAAAGGGAAGAATGCGTCGAGCTCTATCCGGTGATCGACTAAATACTATGACTGCATATCCTGCTTCACATAAGACTTTCACAAGTTTTTTGCCGATTAAGCCGGCAGCACCAGTTACAATGATGGATTTCATGAGGATTGCTCCCTTCTGTTCGCTAATGAATGTGGAAGAACTCCGGGCCTCGCATATGCATATCTGTCAATAAGCTCGGTGGAAAAATATGCATCAAGTCCGGCAACAGTCAAAGTCCCGGCTTTTTGCAAATCTACATACCCATCTTCTTGCAAGTATGATTCAGGGATGATGGCTTCAATGATTTCTCCGATCAAGAATATGGTGCCATTCAGTGGAATAGGTACATGCATGCGATAGTGCATCATCAATTTGATTACGCTCTCCTTAACATAAGGGGCCGTCCCGCTTGATGTATATTCTTCCGTAAATCCACATTCAGTAAATTCGGATGAATCATCATCAAACTTTGCGCTTGCTTGATGAGCCATCGGAAGCATGCTTCTATGCACATGATTGATGGTGTATTGTTTCTCTTCCAGAATATTCTCCAATGTATGTCTGCGCACCGTGTCCGGCCTAAATACCATTCCAAGCAAAGGAGGATTTGCACCTATATGAACGATTGAATTGAAGACGCTGATATTTGTCCTTCCTTCTGCATTCTTTGTTCCAATCAAGGCCAATGATTTGAAACCTGACAAGGAATTGAACAGAGTCGCTCGATAACGTTCGGGCATAGAGACAATGTCTTGGGATTGTATGCGCTTCGTGATGTTCATCGATCTTCCCAATCAAGCATGCCACCTACCAGATTCAATACATTGAACCCTCTAGCATATAGGTATTCACAAGCTCTTGCGCTTCTTCCTCCGCTTCTGCAATACAATATCAATTCATGTTCCTTAAAATGTTCCAATTCTTGAATTCGAGAAGGAAGGGCATCCAATGGAATCAAAATTGAGTGTGGAATATTTGATTGTTCATGTTCTTCCGGCTGGCGAACATCTATAAGAACGGGTGTTTCGCCAATATCGAGCCTCATTTGTAATTCTTCGGGAGTGATAAGTCCATAACTCATGATTATAACCTATTAAAATGTACTTCTTATGCCAAGATTACATCGCAAAGATGAAAAATCCCATGTATTACCATTATTGTCAAGACTAATGATTGAATTGAGCACTCGCTGATATTCTGCTTCAGCAAAAATGAAGATCGATTCTGAAATTTGCTTTTGCAGTCCCATTCCGATATTTGCTGAAAACCAAAGCGAGGATACTTCGTCGAGTGATTTTTTTCCAAGTTGCAATTCTCTAGTTCCAGTTTGAGTATATGTGAATGAAAGTGGTGATTCTATTTGTCTGAATGCATCAGCTTCTTTATCAGGTAAAAAAGCAGCTTGTCCCATTGCGAACATATAGAGTAATTCATGCATTTGCCATCGGAATCCTCCGGAGAGTGCCAAAGAGGGAAGATTTGCTTGAAGAACTATTGATTCTCTGAATGGAACATATGTATTGAGTAAACTATCATAGACTTGCACGGCATTCGTGTCTTGACCTCGTAAAATCACGGAATAAGGCAAATACTCTATCCGGAACATTGGTGAGAAATTAGATCCGCGTTTGGAACCGATATGTATACCAATTCCTAAAGGAGAAGCACTTTCCGCTTGAAAACCACCAGGTGCTTGTAATAAAGCAAAAGATGTTTGTGAAGATTGCACTTCATGAAATTGTGAACTAGCAATGGCATATATACCCCATTCCCAACCGGATTGCATTGTTTCGATTGGTTTTTCTTCAACTTTGGTTTGAAAAGAAGTACCCTCATAGTGCAATATGAACTTTGAAATATTACCCGCAATATCTGTTGCTTCAATTTCCATCATGCCTTTTGTAATGCCAAATGCAGGTTTGACAAACAATGTGTATTGCGGCATTCCTTTTGAAATATTTGCTTCAGTAATTTTAACATTGTTCTCGTAAGCAATCAAACCTTGTGACGAGAGAACCCGAATGCGTTCCAAACCTTTGTCTTGTGACCGCTCATCTCGGATGATGATATTCATTGCTCTATCCAAATTCCTTCTTTCGAATAAAGGTGGCAAAGTGTCGATGATTTCCTGCAAGACCTCAAAGCCTTGTCCGATCATGTTACCATATGCATCATTTGTTGCAAAACCATAAGAGTAGAGACCAAAAGGAATGTCTGACTTAAAGACATGGACACCGAAAGGAACATCCATTTTCATTGTCACATAATTGCTAAGGCCAACATTTTCGGGTGTGTATTTTATAGTGTCGACTATCCTGCCATTGAATCGCAATGAAGGTAAACCCTCTGAAGGAATAATGATGTTCACAAAATGCTTCCAATTCGTATAGCTTGTTTTAGGAGTTGAAAAGCGATATTCTTTTAAAAATTGCTGAGTTGGACTAACAATCAACATCATTGGGTCGCCGATGGAATCACCTCTTATAGTCAATCCTCGTTCATCATTACGTGCAATACCACCAAGATATCCATGTGAATATTGGGCAACAAGAACAGGTTCATTTGCAGTCAACATGATATTACGAGAGCCGGCAGAGGTATTCTCATACATTTCACCTTGTTGCAATTCTTTTGTAAACACTGAGTTTTCAAATACCTTGGTATTCGGCCTTGATGCCAATACTCGATAGGCATAACTACTTCTCTTTGCGAATTGACCCAGTATGAAATGTTTGCCCCATGAAGAGACAGGAGGAACTTGCTCAACGATATAATTGCAAAATGGCACACGCATAGGAACATCTGCGCATTGATGTCCACTAAATACTGCCACGGGCTTAGATGCTTGAATACGAGTTCCGGTCAAATCAGGAAAAATCACGCTGTCCCTACCTTGCCTGTCTTTTGCCATCGGCTGAAAGTTCATCGCTGCAATTTGATACACATCACCTTTATTCATGATCACCGGGAAGGGTATTCTTGCAATTTTGTTTCGTGAAGTCATTACAGATGGCGTGATATACACGAATGTGCTATCCTGTGTTGCAACAATCGCCATGTGAGATACCAAATCATTCGTAGGAGTTGATTGATAACTCATTGCATAATATTCAATGCCTAGAGCAGTTGTAGGCAATGCGAGATAAGAATCGGTTGAACTTCCACGTTCATTCAAACAGGTTACTGAAATTGGGTGATCTGCTGTTATGCGTACAGCATTAGGCTGCAATGTTCCATCACCAGTTACCTCTGCAATCGGAGGTACTCTTAACCTACGCACTGTGCCGCCTATCACCAGCGTGTCCAATTTGTATTTGGCTCCGATAATTTCAATACGAAGTCGAGTTGTGATATCGGAACTGATGAATAATTCGAAATTCGGCGTGCTTCTGTCCTCTATGTATACATCTCCCCCACGCGCATCGGTCAATTTCATTTTGCCGACTCTGTCTCTTGAATGATGCCAGGAATTTTCCTGAAAACAAACCCAGAACTCTGTTCCCTCAGATGTTTTAGTGATACTCTTTTGAGATTCTTGTGAGAATACATGCATGAAGGAAAACACCATCATGAATGATATCATCAACAACAGCATTGGTTGTGTATTTTTCATTTTTTGTGAACCATACTCATATGATACAATCCCCTTTCTGTCCGCATGCGAATGATATAAACACCACTTGAAACATTCGTCGGATTGTCAATCGACAAAACAAATGTATGGCGTCCCGCATTTTTAAACTCAATCGGAAAATCCTTAATTAATTTACCTTGAGAATTAAACAATGTGAATTGAACCTCACCATCTGCTCCAAGATGATAGATGAATGAAGTTGTATATTCAAAGGGATTGGGAATATTTAAATCCATCCCTTCAGCTTTTGACTGTATCACAGGTGGATCGGTAAATGTGATTGTACCACCGGATTGTATGATTGATTGACCTGTTCCGCCTATTTGAAATGATATTGCATTGATTTGGGATGATGTTTCAGTTCCTGCAAGTGCTTCCAAACGCAGGAAAAGTAATATTCCCTGCGACTGTATAAGCGGATTCTGACATGTAATGGCATACATGCGTCGCTCTGCATCTTCTGAAATCATTGTGATTGCGGGATTCTTGCAACTAAACAGTGTGCCCGGTTTCGTTATCACTTCCTTGAGCAATACGCGTTTCTTCGGAATTGAAACCATCAATGTACATGAAGCATTTCTTGCATCATCAGTTGTTTTGAGCAGCATTGGAAGGTCAATTATCAAACCTTGGCGAAGAGAGGTGTCCGGAATGGAAATCTCGGCAGTGCCTGCATAAAGCAATGATTCCATTACGAAGAATACAATGAAGCTAATTATATATAATGGCAATTTATGCACAGAAAAGTCAATAGTATTGAGGTTGGGAAATGTGAATGTATAATGGTTTCATCCCCTGCAAAGATATAAAATTTGGACCTTGTTTATCCCTGATTGGAGGTCTATGTGGATAAAGAAACGTACTTCTTACAAAGCGGCGCAAATCAAGGCAACGTCTATGATATCTTCTGTGCAACAACCACGTGATAAATCGAAATATGGTCGGCTTAAACCCTGAACTATAGGCCCTATTGCTCTTGCACCACCCAGTCTCTGAGAAATTTTATATGCAATATTTCCGGCATCAAGATTAGGAAAGATCAATATGTTCGCCTTACCCATAAGAGGAGACTCGGGAGCTTTGAGGTTGGCTATTTCTGGAACAAATGCTGCATCAAATTGCAATTCACCGTCGGCAAGTATGGTTGGATATTTGAGATTGAAGAGCTGAAACGCTTCGCGGACTTTATGTGCGTTTTCATGGGTAGAGCTTCCTTTTGTTGAGAAAGACAAAAAAGCGACTCTCGGGTCCATGTTGCATATTTTTTTGAAATTCTCAGCTGTGATGGCCGCGATATCGCATAATTGCTCGACACTTGGGGAGGGTACCACAGCGCAATCGGCATAGAAAAGTATTTGTTTGGGAAAGATCATCGCAAAAAAACTACTCACGGTTTGGATGCCTTCAGCAAGGCCCACACTCTTTATTCCAGCTTTTATCACATCGCCTGTGGTGGAAATATTCCCGGCTATGCAACCATGTATATTTCCAAGTTTCGCCTCTATGCCGGCAAAATAGAGAGGGTTTGATAAAAAGTGCCGAGCCTCTTCTGCTGAATTCATACTTGAATTGGAGTTCATCAATGCATCAATATGTTCTTGCTTGATTGACTCTTTCGGATCCCTGATTTCGATGGTAGATATATCTATTTTGTGATTGTTGGCAAAATTTACAATATCCTGCCTATTTCCAACTAATAGAGGATTTGCAAATTGTTCTTGCTGAAGCATTAGTGCAGCATGCATAACACGAATGTCCAAAGCATCGGCAAATGCGATGGTGCGAAGCTTACTTTGTGCATTGTGAATAAGTAAGGATCTAATGTCTGACATCGAATCATTATTCATGTAAAGACTTAATTGGATTGCATTTTGTAAATTGAGGATAGAGAATGTGATGATTCACCATTCAGTCTGTACAAAAATGCAAAAAAGGGTTTGATGAACCAGTATAATGCCTCAATCATACGCATCCTGATTTGTATCGCGATATTGATATCGATGCAAGAATTCGTGCATGCTCAAGGAAGTTCAGGATCAAAAGGGAAGATGCCCAGACTATCAATTGTGGACATGCCCACTGCAAGAATTCTCCCTCAGCGTGCTTATAGGGTTTCAGGATTGCTGATGCAAGAATCGGGAGTGCTCACACAAGCATCATATGGCTTGGCAAAAAATGTGAATCTAGGATTTTCATATTCTTCGATGCCGCTTTTTGGTGAAGGTGATCCAACTTTGCAACCACTCTTATTATTTGAAATCAAAGCACGATTATTCGCAGAAACAAAAAAGACTCCTGCCATTGCAATCGGTATAAATACGCAAGGGATTGGTCAGTGGAGAGATGTCAGACGTTTCGATTATAATGCACCAGGAATCTATGCATGCGCTTCAAAGAACATCGTTTGGGAAGCCGGTATGCTTTCTCTCCATGGTGGAATCAACTATCCGGTTATGCCTGCTGCTTATTCCCAAACACCAAGTGCATTTTTGGGCATTGAACAATCGATGTATTCTAATGTGACGTTTTCAGTGGAATATTCGGGAACATGGAATGAAGACCCGCTATTCATGAATCGTAATGGTTTACTGAATTGCGCAGTCAAATATTCTCCCTTCAAAGGTGTAAATCTATTTTTTCAGGGAAGAGATTTATTGGAAAGCAGAGCTAATGCTCAGGGATTTTTACGATATGCCGGTATAGAGTATATCGGTTTGTTTTGACATGGATATTCGACTATTATTGTTTGATTTGGGGGGCGTGCTCTATAATATCGAACATGCCAGAACCAGAAATGCCCTGAAAAATGTCAGCTTGAATTCAGAGTGCAATATTGGTTTCTCACTTGAAGTAGCTGACCCCATTTTTTCTCAATATGATGCCGGAAAAATCACTACGAATGAATTCGTGAATGCGCTCCAACATGATTATGCTTTGGAGTCATCTGATGAAGATGTTTTGCATGCTTGGAATGCCATGCTTTTGGGGCTCTATCCTGATTCACTCTCGCTTATTTCTTCACTTCAAGATTCTATCTCTCTTGCTTTGCTCAGCAATATCAATCCATGTCACCATCAATACATAGCAGATGAATGCTCGCTATTATTCTCAAAATTCCATTACAAGTTTCTTTCTTATGAACTTGGAATGAAAAAACCTGATCCTGAGATTTTTCGTTTTGTCTTGGATTATACAGGTCTTGAACCAGAAACAATTCTGTTTCTTGATGATACACCAAAAAATTGCGAAATCGCTCAATCACTTGGTATGCATGTTCGTCTTATCGATCCACTTGCACGCGATTGGGTGCAAGACATCACATCACAATTTGTATAAATCAATGATACACTTGATGTTTATCGTTTCAATCTTGCTGCAGTCTGCAACAGTGTTGGGGCAGGATACATTTTATCCTCATTATATTGCAAATCCCCTTGAAGCACGCATTGGATCATTTTATCAGCCAAATGTAGATCGATTAAGATTGGATATTGGTCAAACTATCGACTTGACCGAACATCAATTTGGAAATGGATGGAAAGCTGGCATAGGTGCAGATGCATTTATCTTGACAAGATTGCGCAGTGAAGGAAATTTTAAGTTTCCTGTTGAAACTGCAGATTATTTTTTTGGTTTACAGGCTTCTGCTCATGGTTCAATCAATTCAACTCCTGTCGGAGCACGTTTGCGACTTTCCCATATTTCCACTCATCTTGTTGATGGTTCGGCTGATGCTCAAGGTGTGTTTTTTCCGCGTAAACCCTTTGTGTATAGCAGGGAATTCGCTGATGTCTCCACTTATGCAATGATGGGGCAAATGCGACTCTATGCAGGTATCACTTGGATATGGTCTACACAACCAAGAAATATTGGAAGAATTGTTCCACAGATAGGTATTGATACGCGATACACAATCACACCAAACATGATGATTGAAGCAGGTTATGATGTAAGAGTAAGTGAAGTTGCAGGTATCACATTGCCAACACATTCATTTCAATGCGGTGTGAAGCATGCATTCTCCAATCGTACTGGAATTTGGCTTGGTCTGATAGCATCCAATGGCAGATCAATACATGGAATGTTCCACACTGAACGAGAAGATTTCTTGGGTTACGGCTTCAGGATTGTTTATTGATGCGCTGTTTCATGCTTCATATCGCTTGTTTATGTATTGCTTCATCACTTTGTGCAATTGGAGATGATATTGATGAAGCAATGCGCAAGTCGGTACCTCCGCAGTTGAAATTTCTTCGTGTATACGGAGGTGATGATGAATCAATGCCTCCAATTGCATTGACGTCAAGGCCGACGAATCTTCGCAGACCAAATATCCCATTTAATTTTTCACATGTGACAATTGAATTGGATATCCAATCGCCAACACCACCACAAATGTTTGTAGTCTTTTCACATTGTAATGCTGATTGGTCCGAACATGATAATTCATTCTTGAATGACCCGGCTTTGCTTCGAACAAGCAGCATCGATTGGCGTATAGCTCCGCCGGCATCAGTCTGGTATTCGTATACCGGCACATTGAAAATTCCAAATGAACATGTAAAGTTCAATTTTGGTGGAAATTGGAAAGCAAAGTTCTACTTATATGATGATCCTCAAATTCCCATTGCCATAGCACATTTCTTCGTCGTTGATCCCCGTGTTGAAACAAGGTTGGAGGTGTCTGGTGATTTTTATTCTCCACGAAATACTGTATACTCTTCTGGAGCATATACGATTGATGCCAATGTTCGTTCGGTTGATGGTATGAATGACGGGCAATTGAATACGGCTGTTTTTTATAGACTCAATCGCTATGAGGAACCATTCATTGTTTCTGATATATCATCGTATGAAGATGTGAATCAACGCACTCATGCATATCCTCTGCAAACAATGCTTGCAGGTTTTGGAATGACAGGAAGAAGATTTAGAATTGAACGGATTCCGGCAGAAAATGAATATCGTGTTTTGAACTTGGCTGATTATTCTCTCTTCCCTCGTTCGAATGCACCATTGCGTATGTGGACTCCGGATCTTTGGAGAAATGGATCATTCTTCGAAAAATCTGATGGAGGTTTTATGAATACGAGGTTCATTGCAACAGGTGACAGAGATTATATTCAATTGGAGTTTTTACTCAATACGCAATTGATACAAGCTGAACGCGAAGTATTTGTCAGTGGATCATTCAATAATTGGAAGCCCGATCCTAGTTGGCTCATGAAATGGGATGAAGAAACTAAATTGTATAGACTTCGACAATGGGTGCCGCGCGGTAGACATAGCTATTTGTACATGACCGGCGAAGTGGATGCAGACAACAGAAAAGCTATTCGTTTGACTTCAGAAGAATTCGAGGGTAATACTGCAAGGGCAGGCCATACATTTATAGGATTAATCTATTATCGTGAATTTGGGATGGGTGGATTTGACTCGATAGTTGGAGTTGCCGGAGGAAGTGTCTATGGTTCATGGTAATCCTCCTGCTTTGCTATGGTTTCTTGGTACTATATGGTCTTATGTTCTCTTGTTGATTCGTCCGATAATCATGCTCTTTTCAGCCAAGTTCAGGGAGCGTGAACAAGGAGTGCTTATGCAGCATGTCTATAGGAGAATACCATGTGATACCCTCTCAGTGTGGATTCATGCTTCATCATTGGGTGAATTTGAACAAGCAAGGCCAATCATTGACGCGATGAAAAAAAAGAATCCAAGTATTGATGTGACGGTCACCTTCTTTTCTCCTTCGGGCTACCGCATTCGTCATGCATATGAATTTGCAGACAGGGTATTGTATTTGCCAATCGATTCTTCTGAGAATGCTTCATCCTTTCTGAATCGCATCAATCCCGATGTGATTTTGTTCATACGGTATGAATTATGGATGAATTATCTTCTTGAAGCGAGAAAACTGGCCATACCTGTATATGCAGTAAATGCCACATTCCCGAGTTCTTGGATTTGGAAATTCTTTCCGTGGCTTTTACGGTCGATATTAGATTTGTTTTCCGGTATTTATGCTGTAAACTCAACTGAAATGAATGCCTTCAAAGCCTTGCATCCTTCTGTTACCATTTATGATGGAAATGATACCAGAATAGACAGAATACATGAGCAAGTTTCTGCAATCACTTCAAATCAGTCCATGATTGAAGATTTGCTACCCGGTATTGAACACCACTCAATGCCATGTATCGTGCTGGGAAGTTCATGGACGGAGGATGAAACTGTGTTCTTGTCTGCACTTTCATTGATTGATGAACCATTGCGATTGATTATCGTTCCTCATGAACCAACAATAGACCATTGTAAAGCAATCAATGAGTCATTGCCAAATAGCATGTTATTGAGTGAGTGTGAAGACATTGGCAATCAACATATAATAGTTGATTCAATTGGGAATTTGCTTGCCATCTATGCAATAGCTGATGCAGCATATATCGGCGGTGGATTTGGTGCAGGTGTCCATAGTTGTGCTGAACCCGCCGGATA
>SXGQ01228258.1_pt1 | contig 13287 bp, 5 predicted proteins | sample 3178371 | NCBI WGS metagenome assembly SXGQ01 (sample SAMN11356859, study PRJNA531348) | freshwater metagenome | isolation source: freshwater sample F1-20 | place: China: Fuxian Lake, Yuxi | collected 2017-12-25
CCAGACCAGCCTTGGTGTCATGGCCATAGCGAATGAGAAAAATCATGCGTGGCCGCTCGATGAGCGACTCCCGGCGCAGGTCTTGGCTGTCAAAACGCGCCAGCACCCGCTGCGCCAAAGCCGCGGTGTTGCCGTCTTTGAGGCCCTGACTGGCCAGCAACTGCTGCACCAGCAATGCGTCGCTGGGATTGTCTTGCCGCGCGATCTGCAAGGCCTGAGCGTGTTGACCAACTTCATTGAGTAACTCGGCCAAGGCCAGTCGAACACCGTGAGCCTGTGGACGCTCTTTCAAATGGGCTTGCCAGATGCCCAGCGCCTGCTGCGTCTGACCGGCCACCCGGTGGGCATGGCCCCAATGAAAGCGCAGCCAGTCCTGCGCCAAGGGGCCACGAAACTGCGGATGTTGAACCGACTGGGCCAGCAACTCGATCGCCTTTAGAGGCTGCCCCGTGCGATAAAGCAAAATCGCCCGACACGGTTGGGCCTCCCACTGCGCCACACGCTGGGCCAAAGACTCGCAATCCTGCTTTGCGCCGGTCATGTCAGCCAGGAGCAGACGCAAGGCAAAACGCCAAGACCAGAACTCGGCGCGCTCGGGCTGCAGGGAAAGGGCGCGCCCGAGATCCTGCAAGGCCGGCTCAAACTCGTGGAAACCCTGTAATACCAGGGCGCGCGTGAAATGGCCTTCTGCACTGAGTTCGGGCTTGGACCACCAGGGTGCCAGGGCCGCACGGGCACGGCCCCACCACCTCAGGTCGCCCTCGGTCAGGCCCAGTTCAAACACAGCGCGCGCATAGTCCACCGCCGCCTGCAGGTCATCGGGTCGGGCCCGGCGCGCCTCATCGAGGTCGCGCAAAGATCGGATGGATGCACTGGCATGGACCGAACTGGCCAAAACCACCTGGTCGCGGGCAGGCTCAAACCGCGCTTGAGCGAAGGCCAAGTGGCCCGATACGACCAGGCCGACTGCCAGCAGCCAGCGCCCCGTGCAAAACCTGTGATTAACAAGCTGAACCATTGTTCGATTATGATGGATGCGGGTTTGAGCTTTACGTCAAAGAAAAACCCTTTGTTCAATACCACCTTCGAAGGTAAATCATGAAAACTTTGATCTCTGCTCTGGCCGCCGCATTTGCACTGGCCTGTGTCCCCGCCATTGCTGGAAGCCACGCTGGCGGCAAAATGGACGACAAGAAAGTGGACTGCAAGAAGAAAGAAAACGAGAGCAAGGCCGAGTGCAAGAAGAAATAAGCACCTGCACTTGACGAAAAGCCCGCTTCATGCGGGCTTTTTTGTGTCTGGCCATCGAACCGCGCGATTCCAGGGTCAGCTCGCCAGACGATTGTGCGCCGTCAATTGAATCTGAACTTACCTGTCAGTTCGATGGTGGTGTCTTCATCGACCTTGATGACAACGTCTGCCTCGTACCACTCACAGTCACGCCACTGCACACGCATTGACTCTGTTTCGTGCCGCATACCCGTCAGAAGCAGAAACTCAACATAGTCGCAGAGCAAGGGACGCTGCATCCGGTCCCAGTCCAGCTTGGCTGCGCCTTCCCATGACGACATGAACACACGCAACTTGGCTAACAGAGCTGCGTCTGCTTCACCGCCCTAGTCCGGCCGCACGGTGCAGGGCAACGCCATCACCTTTGCAGCAGCCTGCCGCCGCCACAGCGCAAAGCATCTGGTCTACGCTAGCAGCTCGAGCGTCTACGGCGACAACACCACCCTGCCCTTTTCAGAGGATCAGGCGGTCGATCATCCGATCAGCCTGTATGCAGCGAGCAAGAAGGACAACGAGCTGATGGTCCACACCTACAGCCATCTGAACATCTTGCCGACCACCGGCTTGCGCCTGTTCTCGGTCTTATGGCCCCTGGGGCCGGCCCGACATGGCGCCCTACAAGTTCGCGCGGGCCATCTGCGCAGACGAGGCGATCGAGGTCTAAAACCAAGGCCAGGGCCTGCGCGACTTCACCTACATTGACGATGCGGTCGAATCGATCGTGCGCCTGCTACACAAGCTGCCCACGCCGGGACGCAGCCCCGGTCTGGGCAGTGCGAGTGCACCCTACCGGGTCTTCAATATGGGCAACGGCCAGCCGGTGGTACTGCTTGACTTCATCGCGGCGCTCGAGCACAGCCTGGGCCGCAGCGCCCGCAAGATCATGCGCCCCGCCCAGGACGGCGACATGAATGCCACCGCCTGCGATAGCACGCAACTTGAGGCCTGGATCGGCTTTCGGCCGGCCACGCCGCTGGCCGAGGGTGTGCGGCGGTTGGCGCAATGGTTTGAGCAGCATCGCGGCTGCTGAATCTGCTTTGGCTGCAGGCCTTGCGCCTGCCATCTGCCTCTTCACGACCTGCGCCGCATCCGGCTCAAGAGCCGGATGACAGCCTGTCGCCCTGACACTGGAAAAAAGCCAGTGCGCGAGGGCCGACTGGGCCCGTCAAATTGAGTGCCTGACGCGCTCGCCCAACGGCCTCGCGACGCATGTGACACAGAAGTGTCACGCTGGATTCATGACGGCGTCAAAAACATTCTTTAACTTCACACAGCATCTTTCCACCTTATTAACGGCAGCTCCATGAAACTCCCCAACACAAATCTGAGCCAGGCATCTGAGTCTTTTACTCACAAAGTCGCCAGCGTCACCCCTGCCAAGGCTACGCCCCAGGCAGACGCCGCCCGTCCTCAGAGCCGCCTGTCTACAACAGAGAGTGCAGCACCGGCGCGCACCGCAGGAGCCGACTCTAAGGGGGCCGAGGGTCTGATCAAGGCCCGCAGACGACTACAGGCTGATGAGGATCTTGGCGAGGCCGAGACCGGCCAGCTCACTTCGGACGATCTGGCCGCTCAATCAGACGAACAAACGCTTCACCTCGAGCCTGTGCCCACTGGCTTGGGCGACAGCAACGCAGCCGCATTGATCGACAGCAGCTACGCACAGCCGTCGACGCTGCTGGCACAGGCGGGCTCGTCGGCCGCAGGATCGGTCAGCGGCGCCGGTACAGCCAGCACCTCCAGCGGCGCTGCCGGCGCCGCCAGCGCAGCGTCTGGCACCGTCATCGGCTCCAGCGGCATCCTCGCTGCGCTGGCAGCGGTTGGCGGTGTGGCCGCCATTCACGATTCCAACAGTTCCTCGAGCAACCCAGCCAGCCGGCCCACGGCGGCCGGCACGGTGATCGATGGCTACATCAGCGGCGCCACGGTGTTCATCGATGTCAACGGCAACGGGCAACTCGATACCGGCGAGCCCAGCACCATCACCGACGCACAGGGCAACTTCTCGCTGCCGGCCGACGTTACCGGAACCCTGATTGCCTTCGGCGGCACCGATATCTCGACCGGTCTGGAGTTCAAAGGAGCACTCAAGGCACCAGCGGGCGCTGCCGTGGTCACGCCGCTGACCACCCTGGTGACCGATCTGGTCGCCTCCGGCATCAGCGTGGCCGATGCCAAGACCACGGTACTCTCGGCCTTGGGACAAAGCGCCCTGTCCACCAGCGTCGACCTGCTCAAGTTCGACCCGGTCAAAGCCACCCAAAGCACCGACAGTGCCAGCCGCACCGCCGGCCTTGAGCTGCAAAAAGGCGCGGTGTTGGTTTCCAATATGGTGGCCGATGCGGTCACAAAAATCCAGCAGGCCTCGGGCGCCGGCAACGACAGCCGCGACGACATTGCCCGTGACGTGTTCTCTACTCTGGCCGGCGAGCTGCGCAGCAGCGCCAGCAACAAGCTGACCACCGGCGTGGCCACTGTGGCAGAAGGGCTAATGACCAATCTGGCGGCCAAAAGCAATATCGGCGGCGTATCGGCGGCTGCCTTGCAGGCGGTACAGGCCGATCTGCTGGCTGATAAGTCGGCGTTTGCAAACACGCACACCGGATTCCGGGAAGCCATCAAAGACCTGTCCAACGTCGGCAACGTGGCCAACGTCCAGCGTGAAAGCCAATCGGCGCCGCGTCTGCTCAATGCCAGCGTTGACGGACTGGGCGATGTGCTTACGCTCTACTTTGATCGCGCGCTCGATGGCAGCAAGCCACCCACTGCAATTCAATTTACCGTTCGCAATGGCGGCAGCGATGCAAGCCCAAGCAACCTGTCGGTGAGCAGCCTGCAAGTGGTCAACAACCAGGTGTTGCTCAAGCTCGCTGCACCGGTCAATGCCGCCCAAGCGGTGCAGGTGTCCTTCGCTGACGACGCCAAGGTCAACGATGCCAATACGGTGCAGGACACCAACGGTGTCGATGCCCGCTCCTTCTCGAGCGTGACGGTGGGCAACCGCCTTTCGCTGACACCGAGCCTGAGGGAAAACTTCACGCAGGCCGCGACGGTGACGCTGGCCGGCGCAGAGATCTCGGCCTTTGATCCGGGCAGCAAGCGCTTGTTTGTCACGTCGAGCGCCGGGCTGCAGGTCGTCTCAGTCGATGCCGAGCTCAAAATGACCCTGCTGGGCACGGTCAGTCTGGGCAGCAACGACATCAACAGTGTGGCCGTCAAGAACGGTCTGGTGGCTGTGGCGGTGGCAGCCACTGACAAGACACAGCCGGGCGAGGTCTACTTCCTCGACGCCGGCGCCCAACTGAGCATCACCGGCACAGGCGCGAGCAGCGTGATCGCTCAGACTGGCCTGGTACAGGGCAAGGTCAACGTGGGGGCGCTGCCCGACATGCTGACCTTCACGGCCGATGGCAAGACGGTGCTGGTGGCCAACGAAGCCGAGCAAAACGACGTCGACGGCAACAACCCACCGGCCCTGGTCAATCCTGAAGGCTCAGTCAGCCTCATCAATCTGAGTGCCGGCGCCGCCAGCGCCACCGTAACCACCGCCTCGTTTGCTGCTTTCAACAGCAAGGCAGCCGAACTCAAGGCCAAGGGCGTACGGCTGATGGCCGGTGAGGCGGGCTTTGAGAGCGTGACCGTCGCACAAGACCTCGAGCCTGAGTACATCGCCATTTCGCTCGATGGCAAGACCGCCTTTGTGACGCTGCAGGAAAACAATGCGATCGCCATCTTGGACATCGCCTCCGGCAAATTCACCGACATCGTGCCGCTGGGCCTCAAGAGCTTTATGGGCCTGCCCTTTGACGGCAGCGACCGCGACGGCCCGCCCAGCGGCAGCAACAACTACAGCAACTTGGTCAATCTGCAGACCGATCAGCCCGTCTTTGGCCAGTACATGCCCGATGCGATTGCGTCCTTCCGCGGCGCTGACGGACGCACCTATTACGCCATTGCCAACGAAGGCGACGATCGCGACGACTTCATTACTCCCAATGAGACGACTTCGGTGAGCTCGAGCAGTTATGTCCTGGACGCCACCGCCTTCGGTACCGGCGCGGAGCTCAAGGCCAACGGTGAAATCGGCCGTCTGACCGTCTCCAACGCCCCGGGCAACAAGGGCGACACCGATGGCGACGGCGACATCGACCGTATCCTGTCCTACGGCGCCCGCTCGTTCTCCATCCTCAATGATCAAGGCGTGATTGTCTTTGACAGCGGCTCACACATCGAGCAGTTCTTTGCGGCGGGCGGCACCTTTAATTCGACCAGCCCATCGACCAGTGGGCTTTTCGACGACAGCCGCTCGGACAACAAGGGACCTGAGCCCGAGGGCGTGACCGTCGGAGTCGTCGGCGGTCGCACCTTGGCCTTTGTGGGCCTCGAGCGCGGGGGCGGCGGCGTGATGGTCTATGACGTCACCGATCCGGCGAGCGTGAACTTCGTGCAGCACCTGCGCAACCCGTCCGATGTCAGTCCAGAAGGCTTGACATTCGTTGCCGCTAAAGACAGCCCCAGTGGCCGCAATGCGCTGTTCGTGACCAACGAAGTCTCCAACAGTGTGACGGTGTTCAAAGACAACCCCTACACCTTGCAACTGCTGCATTTTGCCGATGCCGAGGCGGGCATGCTCGCTTCGAGCACAGCACCCAAACTGGCGGCGCTGGTCGACAAGTTCGAAGACGCGTACACCAATAGCATCACCTTGGCCGGTGGCGACAACTTCATTCCTGGCCCCTTCATGGCAGCGGGCACAGACCCCAGCTTGCTTAGCGTGTTGGGTGTGCCCGGCAACAGAGGCAACATTGAGATCGGCGCTTTAGACATTGCCATTCACAACAAGATCGGCGTAGGCGCCAGCACCCTGGGTAACCACGAGTTCGACCTCGGCTCCAGCGCGTTGGCCGGCGCTTTCCGGCCCGGATCAGGCAGCCCCGGCGCAGACTTTGTGTACCTGTCGGCCAACCTTGACTTTGCGGCCGACAGCGCCCTGAGCTCTCACTTTGTCAACACCGTGGATGCTGCCGGTTTGGAAGAAGCAGCCAGCTTGAAGGGCAAGATTGCGCCCTCGGCGGTCATCACCGAGGGCGGCGAAAAAATCGGTCTGGTCGGCGCGACTACGCAGATTCTGGAGTCGATTTCCTCACCCTCGGGCACCAAGGTCAAAGACAACGACAACGTGCGCAGCGACGACATGGACCTGCTGGCCGCGCAGCTGCAACCGGTCATCAACGACCTGATTGCCCAGGGCGTCAACAAGATCATCTTGATGTCCCACCTGCAGGTGCTGGCCAACGAAAAGCTGCTGGCCACCAAGCTGCAAGGCGTGGACATCATCTTGGCTGCTGGCTCCAACACCCGCTTGGGCGACGCCAACGACACCGCTGTGGCCTTCGCTGGCCATGCCGCTAACTTTGCCGACACCTACCCGCTGGTGATCAAGGACAAGGACGGCAAGAACACACTGGTGGTCAACACCGACAACGAGTTCACCTACCTAGGCCGACTGGTGGTGGACTTTGACAACGCCGGCAATCTTCGGATCGACAGCGTGGCGACCAACAGTGCGATCAACGGGGCCTACGCGGCCACCGACGCCAACGTGGCGGCCGCCTGGGGCACCAGCGCCGAGCAGCTGGCCACCACCGCCTACGCCAGCGGCACCCGCGGCGGCCAGGTCAAGGCCCTGACCGATGCGGTGCAGTCGGTCATCACCACCAAGGACGGCAGCGTCTACGGCTACGCCGATGTGTACCTGGAAGGCGAGCGCATTGCGGTGCGCAACCAAGAGACCAACCTGGGCAACCTCAGCGCCGATGCCAACGGCTACGCGCTGCAGCAAGCCCTGGGCGACGCTGCCGCACAGACCCACGTCGTCTCGCTCAAGAACGGCGGCGGCATCCGCGCCCAGATCGGCACCCTCTCGGCGCCCAAGGCCGACGGCTCGGTGGACAAGCTGCCCCCCGACGGTGGCGTCTCCCAGCTTGACGTGGAGAACTCGCTGCGCTTTAACAACCAGCTGATGGCCTTTGACACCAGCCCGGCGGGCCTCAAAGCCATCTTGGAGCACGGCGTGGCTTCCCTGGGCAGCCAGGGGCGTTTCCCGCAACTGGGCGGCGTGAGCTTTTCTTACGACCCGGACCTGCCTGCCGGCTCGCGCGTGGGCGACATCGCCCTGGTCGAAGATGGCTACCGCGTCAACCTCTACAACGACGGCGTTTTGCTGGCCGGCGCCCCCGAGAAGATCACGGTCGTGACACTGAACTTCCTGGCCAACGGCGGCGACTCCTACCCCATCAAGGCCAACGGTGAGAACTTCCGCTACGTGGTCGAGCAAACGGGCGGCGACTTTGCGCTGACCGCGCCGGTGGACGAGGCCAAGAACTTCACCGCCGCCGACACCATCGCTGCCGCGGTGGGCTCGAGCACCTTGCTGACCGAGCAGAAGGCATTTGAGGTCTACATGAAGGCCTTCCACGCCACGCCGCAGACGGCCTACAAGCAAGCTGAGACCCCCGAATCGCAAGACACCCGCATACAGAACCTGAACGTGCGCGCTGAGGATGTGCTTTCGCAGCTTGGCATGTCCCAGGTCGGCACGTTCGCCACCAATGCCTATGACGCTGGTGGCGCTGAAATCGTCGCCTTTGACGCGGGCAGCAAGCGCATGTTCTTGGTCAACGCCGTGGCGGCAGAAATTCAGGTGGTCAGCCTGGCTGACCCGGCCAAACCGGTGCTGGTGGGCAAGCTCGATTTGAAAGGATATGCCACCACCACAGGCTCGACCCCACAAGTGAACTCGGTGGCCAGCGCAGGAGGCGTGGTGGCTGTGGCCCTGGCCGATGCCGACCCCACCAAAGCCGGCAAGCTGGTGCTGTTCAATGCCGACCTGGCGGTTACCGCCACAGCCGCAGCGCCGGCAGGCGCGCGCGCCTTGGACGCAGGTGTGGGCCCTGACATGGTGACCTTCACCCCTGACGGCAAGCGGGTTTTGGTGGCCAACGAGGCCGAATCCATTAATGAGCGGGCCAGCACCGACCCGTTTTACAATGCCGGCGCCCCCTTTGTGGCCAACGGTGGCATCACGGTGGTGACCTTGGGCAGCGAGGCGGCCAGCGCGATTGCCAACGCCACCGTGCAGCAACTGGACTTTTCGGCCTACAACGGCAAAGAGGGTCTGCTGCGCGAACGCGGCGTGCGCATTGCCGCCGGCACCACGGCCGCCAACGACCTGGAGCCGGAATACATTGCGGTGGCGCCCGACGGCAAGCAAGCCATGGTGACGCTGCAAGAAAACAATGCCGTGGCGGTGCTCAACCTCAGCGGCGCGACAGCCAGCATCGTGGACATCGTGGCCCTGGGCTACAAAAACCACGCCCGGGGTGACCTGGTGATGGCGGCCTACGACACCTTGTCGCCCGCCGAGTTGGGGACCATAGGCACAGACGCCTTTGGCAACGCGGTGCCAGCCGGCGGCTTTTCTGGCCTGCACTACACCGGCCGGGTCGACGGCAAGATGCGCTTTTTGGCGGTCAGCGACCGGGGCCCCAACGGCGAGCCTGTCAATGTGGATGGCGACGCAGCCCTGGAGCGCCCCTTTGTGCTGCCCAACTACCAAGCGCGTGTCTCCACGCTGGAGTTTGACCCCGCCAGCAAGCAGCTGAGCATCGTCGGCACCACCATGCTGACCCGCGCCGACGGCACCCCGTTGACCGGCCTGCCCAACATCGCCGGCACCGACGAAGAGCCGGTGCAGATCGTGCCCGCCAGCGACACCAGCAAAACCGGCACCTTCACCTCAGGCACCACCACGCTGGGCTACAAAACACTGGCCTACGACACGCTGGGCGCCGACCTGGAAGGCGTTTACCAAACGGCCAGCGGCAACATGTGGATGGTCGACGAGTACCGCCCTGCGGTGTACGAGTTTGACGCCGCAGGCAAGATGGTGGATCGTTTTGTGCCAGTGGGCACCGCAGCTTTGACGGCCGACACCACAGATAACTTTGGCAAAGAGACGCTGCCTGCGCATTTGATTAAGCGCCAGGCCAACCGCGGCTTTGAGGCCCTGGCCGTGGACGAAGCCAAAGGCTTGTTGTTCGCCTTTGTGCAAAGCCCGCTTGACAGCGTGGCGGGTACTACCGCCGACACCGCAGGCCCCCTGATTCGCATCGAGGTGATGGCCATGCGTGACCTGGCTGCCGGCGCGGCGCTGCCCCAGGGCGGCACCTTGGCGGCTGCGGCCGTCAAAGGCCAGGTCATTGCCGAATACGCCTACTTGCTCGACAGGCCCAGCTTGCGGGTGAGCAGCCAGATCGACAAAATTGGCGACGCGGCCTTCAACCCCGCCACAGGCACCATCTTTGTGTTCGAGCGCGACAACGAGGTCGTGCCCGAAGGCAAAAAAGTGCTGTTCGAGATCGACCTGCGCGGCGCCACCGACCTGCTGACTGCCACGCCCACTCTGCCTGCGGGCAAAACCGCGCTGGAAGCGCTCACAGTAGACGAGTTGCTGGCCGCCGGCATCAACCCGGTGTACAAGGAACTGCTGGCCAACTTGCCCACCTTGGGCTTCTTGCCCAACGACAAAGCAGAAGGCCTGGCCTTGCTGCCCAACGGCGGTCTGGCCGTCATCAACGACAACGACTTTGGCGTCAACGGTGCGGGTACCGAGACCGTGGGCTTTGGGGTTTTGAACTTCAATGGTGCCAACCGCATTGACGCCGACAACGACACCACCGGTCAGCCCTCGGGCACCATTCCTGGCATCAACATTGTCAAAGCGGGCCTTTATGGCGCTTACATGCCAGACGGCATTGCCGCTTTCAGCGCCAAGGGCAACACCTACTACCTCACCGCCATCGAGGGCGACTCGCGCGGTGTGGACGAAGTCAAGGTCTCAGACCTGGGTAAAACGGGCAAGCCTGTGGCCGATGCCAGCGCTGGCGCATCCTTGCTCGATGGCGACTTGAAGGTGCTGGCCAACGGCATTGACGTCGATGGTGACAACGACATCGACAAACTGGTGGCCTTTGGCGGGCGCTCCTTCACAATCCTGGACGCCTACGGCAACCGCGTCTTTGATAGCGGCGACCAGATTGAGCGCTTGATTGCCGAGGTCTTGCCCGCCAACTTCAATGCCAGCCACACCAGTAACTCGCTGGACAACCGAAGCGACGACAAAGGGCCAGAGCCCGAAGGCGTGACCACTGCCGAGATTGACGACAAGGTCTACGCATTCTTGGGCCTAGAGCGCATCGGCGGCGTGGCGGTCTACGACGTCTCCAACCCTTACCAGCCCAACTTCGTGAGCTACTCCAACAACCGCGACTTCAGCAAATCGCCCGCACTCGGTGCCGGTGGTGATCTGGGTCCCGAGGGCCTGATGGTCATCCCCGCCTCGGCCAGCCCCACGGGCAAGCCTTTGGTGGTGGTGGCCAACGAGGTCAGCGGCACCGTGACGCTGTTCAACGCACAGCAAACCTCTTTGACCGAGACGGACCCCAAGCTCTGGCTGGGTGAGCAACTCTCGAACTCGGACCTGTTCAGCCTTGGTGCCGTCGACTCCAGCGCCTTCATGCTGGCCAACAACAGCGTGTTCGGCATCTAAGTCGTGCACCCGGCCTGTCGCCCCGCAGCATCCAAGACCAAACACTCAGTGCGCGTTGCCGTAGAAAGTCAAAGCTGTGAAACTTCTCTTCATTCAATTCAAAACGGTATCGCTGCGCTTGCCCAGGTTCTGGATGCGCACATCCTGGGCTTCAGGGGTATCGGCCTGCTGGTAAGGCGCCGTGGCATGGAAGGCCTTAAGGAATTTAAAGAGAGCATCCTGCTCGGTGCCCAGCGTGGCGGTGGCGGTGCTGGCGGCACCGTCGGCCGTGGCCGCAGTCAGGGTCGAGTCGAGCCTGACGAGGTTGACAAAGTCAGCCGTAGCCGGGAAGGGATAGCCATCGCCACCGCCGGCGGCCGTGTTGGTGCCCTCGGCCAAGAAATTGAGCGTCACCATGCGGAAGGTCCGGGAGGCCGCACCCACAATGGCACCGTCTCGCACCACCACGTCGTTGCCCACCTTGAGCGAGCGGATGCGCTCGCCCGCCGTGGTCGGCAAGAAGGTGGTGGAGTCGAGCACCTGTGCGGTGCGCGTGGCGTCGTAGCTAAAGGACATTCCCGCAACCTGCGGGAATCGCCCCTGGCTGCCCAAGGTCGCAACGCCGTGCTCCAACAGACTCTTGAGCTGGGTGGCGGTGACATTGAAGACCCAGAGCTTGTTGTTGAACTTGAGCGCCGTCTCGACCGCCAACTGCGAGATCTCGCCGGCCTGCCGGCCCGCGTCGGTATTGGCCTTGGGCGCCGTCAGGGTAGCCGCCGCAATCGAGCCGGGCACCGCCAGTACTTCGCCAATTTCAGAGCGGATACCGCCGCCATTTTTGAGCGAAATCTGCACGCCCGGATCGAGCAGGCGGGCGTACCACAGGTTGGCATCTGCGCTGAGGTTGCCAAAATTGGTCTCCTCGTTGCGCACCAGGGCGCGGCGGCCTTCCAGGAACACCCCGGTCTTGCCAAAGACATTACCGTCTTTGGACCGGAGGACGGTGCGGATCGCGTCGCGGATCTGTGCGATGGTGCCCGAAACGGTCAAGCCTTCGGGGTTGTCCACCTCGCTGGTGGCCCATGCGCCCGATCGAATGGTGTCAAAGCGCTGCGCAATCAGCACGCCCTGCGCATCAAAGGGGGCCATGAAGCGACCCAGGTATTTGTAGTCGGCATCGACGTTGACCACCACCGTCGGCTGACCCGCCGCGTCTTGGGTTAAGAACGGATAGTCGCCGGCCGACCTGTCACCGGTGCGAAGTGCATCGTTGCTGTCCGACAGCAGCGTGTTGGAACCACCTGCCACGATAATGTCGACGTTGCGCAGCCGGGCGGCCAGGGCTTTTTCGGTGGCCAGGGTTTGCATGTGAGCCAGCAGCACGATCTTGTCAATGCCTGCCGCCGTCATTTCGTCTACGCCTGTCTGAATGCGGGCAGCCAGCGCCGCAATGTCCGGCTCGGTGGTGGTCAGCGCCGGTGCAAACGTCAGTCCCCCCGGCCAGGTGATGTTGGCAAACACGGGCGAGCTCGCGCCGATCACGCCGATGGTCTGCGACCCGACGGTGACCTTGGTCCAGCCGCTGAGCTTGCCGCCCTGCTCGGCTGCGTTGCCGCCATTGGCGACCCGGATGCCGCTTGTATTGGTGTCGGTGCTGAAGTCGGTGTTGTAAGCCAGGTAAGGGAACCGGGCCCCAGCCCAGGCGCCATCGGGCTTGATCAAATCGGTGAATTGCCGGGTGCCCAGATCAAGCTCGTGGTTGCCAATGGCCGAGGCTTGCACGCCCAAGGCATTGAGAATGGCGATGTCCGCACGCCCCACCTCAGGCTTACCGAGCAAGGTCGTTAAACCAGTGTCATTGGCCGCGTTAAAGCGTGGGCCCGCAATGTAGTTGTCGCCCGAGCTCACCAGCAAGGTTTGCTGGGGGTACTGGCTGCGGAATCGGTGCACCAGGCCGGAGAGAGAGGCAACGCTGTTGAGGGCCGTGGTGTCGGAGCCGTCCGCATCGGAGATGTGGAGCAGCTGCAGGGTGAAAGTTGGCTCAGGGCCCTCATAGGCTCCGCCACGTCCTGCGAGAAGGGCTGTTGCCAGGATGAACGGGCTTGCCCATCGAAAAGTCTTCTGAAATTGCATAGTCTTTCCGAGTTGGTCGTATGGACGAAGATCAAGTCAAGTTTGTTTTAATCTCGTTAAAAGAAGGCCCATCCATCTCATCGATCGATTCATAGGGCTCGCGCACGTCACCGGTCTTGAGCCGATGCAAGGGAGAGTTGAACCAGGGGAGCCGGCCATGCCAAACCGGCGATCAAGCGGGCAGCCTCATCAAGGGCTGGCCCATGCGGATCGTGCGACCGTTTGCGATGCTCTCGGCCAGCTCAAAGCCCGCTGGCGCGAGCACGATGATGGTC
>SXGQ01318371.1_pt1 | contig 13287 bp, 22 predicted proteins | sample 3178371 | NCBI WGS metagenome assembly SXGQ01 (sample SAMN11356859, study PRJNA531348) | freshwater metagenome | isolation source: freshwater sample F1-20 | place: China: Fuxian Lake, Yuxi | collected 2017-12-25
ACCCAGTAGCGGCCCATCACGACGGCCTCGCAGCGCGCAGCACGCGCTCGCGGAGATGCTGGCAGGCGACGCACTGGCAGCCCTGCGCGAGCGCGGCGAGGGCAGCGTGCAGGCCGACGTGCGGGTGGACCGGGCGGCGCGTCACGACGCCACCTCGACAACGATGAGGTCGCAGTTGAGGCGCTCGACCGTCGTGCCGAGCACGGCAGCGGCGTCAGCCTGCGAGTCGTAGCCCGCGTCGCGAGCCATCGCGTCAATCGCGTCGTCGGCGTCGCGGCCTGCGTAGTCACCGATGCAAAGGCCCGAGCTGCGGTTCGTGATGCTGAAAGTCGTCATGTCGTTCACCTTGTTCTGTCGCGGCCCCGCGCCGTCGACTCCTGATATGTAGCGCCCGTGCTAGCACCGCGCAAGTTTATTTTCGCGGTGCCGTGTCGATTTTCGCAAAGCCCTTATTTATGCGCGGCCTCGCGACGCGCATCAGCCATCGCGCGCACCGCGTCGACCATCGCGTCGGGCAGTTGCTTGTGCGGCTCGCTCTCCACGATGAGCCCGTACGGCGCAGCCGCCCGTACCGTCCAGACGTGGGCGCACGTGCGGTCGTCCCACGTGCGGATGATCGTCATGCGCTCGATGCCATGCTCGTGCATCGTCGCGTCAATCGCCTCGGCGGTGCGCACGCCGATCACGACGCCACCTCGTCGCGGCTGCTCAGCTCGAGCTCGACGGCCGCGCGCCAGGCAGCGGCGTACGCGTCGCGGATGGCGGGCCAGCCGATAGCGTCGACGGTCGCGCGCGGCAGGCCCGCCAGCGCTGCGACGCCGTAGACGCCTCTGGCGTCCCAGTGGTCGCTGCTGCCCGCGTCGGCGTCGTCGAGGACGTCGGTCGTGCACTCGCCGCTCGTTCGGTCGTCCTCGACCATCGCATCGGCCAGCGTCGCGAGGTCGTCGGCGTAGTCGTACTCCGCGACGATGAGGTCCGCGAGCAGCGCCTCGACGGTCGTTTCGAGCGCGCGCGCCGCGCCAACGCGGCAGCTGTAGCCCGCGTCGCTGTAGAAGGCATCGAGCGCTTCGTCGGCAGTGCGGCCGGGGTAGTAGCCGAGGTGCAGGCTAGAGGTGCGGTTCGTGATGGAGTAGAGCTGCATGATGGTCACCTTGTTTGCCGCGTCGCACTGTGCGCCGCTGACCCCCTATATCTACGCCCGGTGCTAGCACCCGTCAAGATTTATTTTCGGGGTGCGTGTCGATTTTCTTCCGCGACGATTCTCGCACTTTTCGCTCGCGTGCTAGCGCGGCCCGTGCTAGCGCTCGCGCCATGACGAAACCCTCGAGTACGCTCCCAGTCCTGTACGCACGTGTCCCAGTCGAGACGTACGCCCTCGCGCAGCTGCTCGCGGGCAGCGGCAAAACCAGCGTCTCCGCATGGCTTGTCGCGCTCATCGAGAAGCAGCGCGGCAAGCGCCAGCACGTCGCCGCAATCGCCGAGCACGAGCCCGTTGCCGCCGAGCACGAGCCCGGTTATGCCGTCGCCGCCGTCGCGCCCGTCAAGCGTGGCCGTGGACGTCCGCGCAAGGCAGCGCCCATCGACCGCGAGGACGGCCATCAGCGCGCAGCAGAGTCGGCGTGCAGCGGAGACGACCAGTGACGCCCGCACGCCGACGCTACCTGCTGCTCGACCTCGCGTCGCGCCACATCGCCGTCGCTCGTCGTGGTGGCGCACAGGCTATCGCGGCACTCCGCGACGCTGCCATCTGCGCGCTACTCGCGACTCGAGACTCCGACAATGTCGCGCTGCCCGACGAGGAGCCGTCGTCGCCTGCGCTGCCCGCTGAGGATGCCGGCGACCCGCGCATCAACGGCAAGGGAGGTATCGCGTGAGCCGCTTCCTCGACGACGCCATCGTGGGCGCGCTCACCGCGAGCATCATCGTCGCGCTCGGCCTCGACTCGTGCTCGTGCTCGTCGCCGCTACAGGCGCAGCCACGCCCCGCGCCCGTCGCGGAGCCAGGCGACCTCGAGGACGTGGCGCGCTGCCTTGTCGCGGAGAACGTGCCAGGCACCGACTGGGCGGCGATCCTCGACGTCCTTGAGCGTCGAGCTCGACGCGCTCACGTCAGCGTCGGCCGCATGGCGCGCGCGTATTGCGCCGTTCACCGCGCCACGACGCCGACAACGCGGCAGGCCCGTATTCGTGCGCTGCCGTCGCCAGACTCGACGCGGCGACTGCTGGACAGCTACCAGCGCGCCCTCGTCGCTGCGCGTCGCGGCGGTCCAGGGCGATGCGACGCGGACCACTGGGGAGACAGAGGCCACGACACCGCGCGAGCGCTGCGCCTCGGCTGGCAACCCGTCGACTGCGGCGAGACAGCCAACGCGTTCTTTCGACTGCCTTGACGTATTCAACGACCGTGCTAGCATGGCGACCGAACCAGCAGCCGTGTCAGCGGTGAGCCGCTCGCCGCAAAGTCGGGTAACCCTACCTCGGCCTGCAATGGCGAGCGGCTCCGCTGGTTCAATGCCCCTGACAGGGCAGGAAGGGAAATGGTGAGACAATGATCAACGATTATCAGTCTTTCGTCGCATCGAAAATGGCGACGGTAGACACGATCGGAATCGACATTGATCGGTCGGTTCTAAACGACAATCTCTTTGAGTACCAGCGCGACATCGTCGCGTGGGCGTTGCGTCGTGGGCGGTCATGCATCTTTGCCGATTGCGGTACGGGCAAGACGCTGATGCAACTTGTATGGGCCGATGAGGTATGCCGAGCGACAAAGTCGAAGGTGTTGATCTTGGCTCCGCTTGCCGTTGCCGACCAGACCGTACGCGAAGGCGAGCGGTTCGGGATTGACGTCGAGCACGTCGATAGCGTCCAACAGGCCGAATCAAGCTCGTCGTCAATCTTGATCACGAATTATGCGCGTCTTGAGCGATTCCAGTCTATGCAATGGGCTGGCATCGTTCTGGACGAGAGCAGCATTCTCAAGGCGTACGATGGCGCGACACGTAACGCGATCATCACTGGATTCGCGGACGTGCCGTACCGGCTCGCTTGCACGGCGACCCCTGCGCCAAATGATCACATGGAGCTCGGCAATCATTCCGAGTTCCTTGGCGTCAAAACGCGCGTTGAAATGCTGGCTGAATACTTTGTCCACGATGGCGGAGAAACGTCAACATGGCGGCTGAAAGGTCACGCCGAGGATATCTTCTGGCGATGGGTCTGCTCATGGGCAGTGTTTATCCGCAAGCCGAGCGACCTTGGATACAGCGACGTCGGATATGAAATGCCTGAGCTTGTGATGCGCGACCGCGTTCTGTCTGTCGAGCATCGCGATGCGTGGAGCGAAGGCTATCTCTTTGCGCCAGACGTCAAGACGCTGTCAGACCAGCGTGCGACTCGACGTGCGACCCTTGCAAAGCGCGTCGCTGAAGCTGCTGATCTCGTCGCGGCTGAACCGCACGAGCCGTGGATGATTTGGTGCGAATTGAATGATGAAAGCGCAGCGCTGACGAAAGCAATACCTAATGCGGTCGAAGTAGCTGGAAGTCATGCGGAGGACGTCAAAGCTGATCGATTGCTCGGATTTGCGGAAGGCCGATATCAAATCTTGGTCAGTAAGCCATCGATTGCTGGATGGGGCATGAACTACCAGCACTGCGCGCGGACGATATTTGTTGGCGCGTCACATTCCTATGAGCAGACGTACCAAGCGCTTCGTCGTTTCTGGCGATACGGGCAGAAGCGAGACGTGCACGCGTACGTGATTAGAGCTGAAACTGAAGGCGCAATCAGCGCAAACTTGGCGCGCAAAGAGGCCGACGCGCAGCGCATGGCCGATGGAATGTTGGCGCATATGCGGGAAGCTCAGCGGCTCGCTGTGCGCGGTTCGATAAAAGAGTGGAACCCCTATCAGCCTGGCGTCAAGATGACGATCCCGGCGTGGTGCAAGAAAGAGGCATGACCATGACCAAAGTGATTGACCAAACAATGACGGATCGGTTTGCAATCTATAACGCCGACTGTGTGGAAGCGGTCGCGGCGTTGCCAAATGACAGCGTGGATCTGTCCGTGTTCTCGCCGCCATTCGCGAGCCTGTACACTTACAGCGCCAGTCCTCGAGACATGGGCAACAGCATCGACAACGACGAGTTCGCGACGCACTTTCGATTCCTTGTGGCAGACCTACTGCGCGTGACAAAGCCGGGTCGATTGATCGCGGTGCATTGTATGCAGCTCCCGACCAGCAAGACGCGTGACGGCGTAATTGGTATCCGAGACTTTCGCGGCGAATTGATCCGGTCATTTGTCGAGGCCGGTGGCATTTACCATAGCGAGGTCTGCATCTGGAAAGACCCCGTCACCGCGATGCAAAGAACTAAGGCCCTCGGACTCCTGCACAAGACAATCCGCACGGATTCGTCGCAGTCGCGACAGGGGCTTGCGGATTACGTTGTCGTGATCCGAAAGGAAGGCAAGAACGACAGCCCGATTGCACACTCAAACGATTTGCTCGCGCGCGTTGAAACATGGCAACGATACGCATCGCCGGTGTGGGTTACGACTGGAAGTGCGGATGACGAAGGATTCGCGCGATGCACTGCCGACATCAATCCGAGCGAGACGCTTCAACATCGCAGCGCACGTGAAGACAAAGATGAGCGGCACATCTGCCCGCTTCAGCTTGAGGTGATTCGTCGCGTCGTGCGGCTGTGGAGCTCACCTAACGATGTCGTGCTTTCACCATTTGCTGGTATCGGCAGCGAGGGGTATGTCGCGCTGCAAGAGGGACGTCGATTTATCGGCGCTGAACTCAAGGTCAGCTATTATCAGCAGGCCGTGAGGAACTTGCACGCAGCGGCGACTCCGCGCATCGCCGATCTATTTTCGACCTCTGGAATGAATCCATGACGACACCAGCGCGGCTATGCCCTCGCACCTTGCGCACGCAGTACGCCCGCGAGATGCGCGAGATGGCCGCGCTGGTGCTTGACTTGCGGGCGTTGCGGCAGGACGTACGCGCCGACGAGATGACGCGGGCTCGCGACCGTCGCGGCGCAGAGCTGCGCGCCCTCATCGCTCGCGCCGATCAAGGAGCCGACTCGTGATTGATGCGGTTCAGCGCGCGCGGATATGGGCGCTCATCCGCGCCGACGTCGCGGAGTGCGAGCGCCGCGACGTGCTGCCGCCGTGGGTCGGCCAGCCCGAAGACGCGCGCCTCGAGGCTGCGTGGCGCAAGCTCGTCGCCGTCGACGTCAGCGACCGCACGCGGCACATTGACGAGGTGCAGGCCGATCTGGTGCGCGCTCGTGCGGAGTGCGATGTTGCGCTCGCAGTGCGTGACGGTGAGTGGCGCGACGCACTCGATCAGCCGCGCCCGACATGGCGACGCCTCATCGCGGAGATGCGGCGCATCCCGATTGCCGACCTTGTCGCGTTGTCGGCCAACGATGACACGATGGGTGCGCTTGCACGATGGGCGCTGCGCAAGCCGACGACGATGTGTGACGAGGGACGTTGACGCGAATCTGTCGTTAGAGTAGCGTTGCAACGACAGAAAAAGAGCGGGCTCGCGGCGCTGGAAACGCCCGAGCCCATGACCAGGAAGGTGACTCCCGATGTCGAACAATATTGCACGGACGCGCATCCGTCCACTGTTCACTCCGCTTGCGGCGTCTGCTTTTGATACGCTTGACGAGGAGCCGTTACGTGGCCTGCTAAGGGTTTTGTGCGGTGATCCAGCATCTTTGGAAGATCCGCATATTTGGCATGAGCTTCTTCGCCATGGAATTTTGACAAATTCTGGAACGCTGGCGAAGGGATTGATTGCACCCGGTGTCCGCATTCCTAAGCCGAGGCGCTGATGACCGGGCGCATCAGAACGATCAAGCCTGAATGGCTTGAGGACGAGCTGCTTGCCGGTGCCAGTAATGAGGCGCGCGTGCTCTCCGTTGGATTGATTCTCATGGCCGATGACTACGGCAGAGGTCGCGCCAACATCGCCACAATTGCGTCCGACGTGTGGCGGTTTGCAATGGCGCAAGACGATGGAGCGCACGCCGCAGAAGTACTCGCGATGGCCTCGCGAGCCTTTCGCGAGCTTCTCGCGATGCGATTCGTCATTGACTACGAGGTCGACCGTCAGCGCTACTTTGCGATCCGAAATTGGAACAAGCACCAGAAGGTCGACCGACCGAGCAAGCCGAGAATCCCGGCACCGTCAGAAGCAGAAACGCCTACAAAAAGCGACCATCGCGAGACACTCGCGAGTGTGGGGCGAGAGATTGGCGAGACACTCGCGACACCCTCGCGCCTGACCTGTACCTCCGACCTCCGACCTGTACCAGCGACCACGACCCCGACGACGGTGGACGAGTCGCTCCGCTTCCCCGATCCAGATGCAGAAAATTTCAACGAACGCGATCTTGAGCGTGCTGTCAGCGACGTGCGTGGTACGGAATGGAGAATCCCAACCGCTCCTCACCATCGTCGACAGGCACGCGAGACGGCTGCGCTGATCATGGCGTTTGCACATCAAGGCGGCTACGACCCGAACGCAATTGCGAGAGCGGCTTACGACGCATGGCGAAAAGCGTCTAAGTCAATTGACCCGATGGTGTGGTGCGCGGACTGGGCTGCTAAATTGCCGCCACCGCCAAAGCCTCAGGAGAAGTGGCGTGACCTCGAAGGCTGAGCAGCTCTGCGACGTCAGCGCCGAGCGTGCGCTGCTCTCCGCGATGATGGCCGATGCGCGCGTTGCCGACGCGTACGCGTGCCCGTCTGACGCCTGGACGAAGCCCGCGCACGAGGCTGTTGCCAGCGCGATACGCGCGCTCCTAGATGCATCGCTGCGCGTCACCGAAGCCACCGTCGTGTCGATGCTGCGCCAGCGTCAGCAGCTCGACGCGATCGGCGGGCCCGATGCCGTCTACGCGCTGTCCACTGGCGGCGCGATGCTGGTCGACGTCGCGGTCATTCACGCACGCGTGCTCGCGCTGGCGGGCCTGCGTCGCAAAGAGCGGCACCTCCTCGACGCGCTCGCATCGGTGCGCGCCGAAGACAGCGCCGCGTCGGCTGTCCACTGCGCAGCCGCGCTCGAGGACGACGCCGCATCCAGCGTCGAATCGTTCTCGCTCGCGGAGGCTGTCGAGCGCGCGTATCTGCGGGCGACAACGACAGAGGCCGGCGCGCTCGTGCCGACTGGCATTCAAGCCGTCGACGACGCAATCGCGGGCCTCGGTCCCGGCGACCTCGCCATCGTCGGCGCGGACACCAACGTCGGCAAATCATCACTCGCGCTTACCATCGGCGAGAAGCTCGGCGCGCAGAATCTGCTGCTCGGCTACATCAGCATCGAAGACCCGCGCCAACTCATCGAAGACCGTCTGCTGTCGCGATTCGCGCGCGTCAGCGGGCACGCCATCCGCTCCAAGCAGCTCAGCTACGAAGACCACGAGCGCATCGCGCACGCAGTCGCCACGACGCGGAAAGCGGGACCGACCGCAGGATTCGTGACAAGCTGCATTCCTGGCGCGACAGACTCCGACGTCGTGCGCGAGATGGCGCGACTCGTACGTGTGCGCCACTGCGACGTTGTTTTCGTTGACTACGCACAAGCGATTACGTGCTCCACCAAAGTCGAGAACACGCGTCTTGAGGTGCGCACCATCGCGTCGCGCATTAAGGCCGCAGCGGCTCGCCTCGGCGTGCCTGTGTGGCTGGCGTCGCAACTCACCGTCGAGCGCGGCGAAGGCAAAGAGCCGGGCAAGCACGACCTGCGCGATTCGCGCGACCTCGCGCACCTCGCGGAACTCGTCATTGTGCTCTGGCGCAAAGAAGAGCAGGACAGCGCCGTCGTGCACGGCCGCATCGTCAAAGGCAAGACGGGCGGCAATGGAGTGCAATTCCAGTTCAAGCGCGGTGCAGGCGGCAGTCTCAAAGAGATTGACGCCGTTGAAGATTCGACGCTTTACACCGATAAGCGAGGGCGTCGATGAAACCGCACACGTGGAAAATTGACGGCGTGCTTGAGTGGGGCGAGCCTCGTAGACGCTGCGCGAGGTGCGGAATGCTGGCGCATTGGATTGGCGCGCGCGAGGCGTGCCCGTGGGTGATCTCGCAGCGTGCCGGCGACGAGCGCACGACGCTAGCTGCTGACGCAGTGCGCTGGCCGGGACCGTATCGGAGACATCAGTGGCGCACGTGCAAGCGCTGCTCATGCAAGTTTCGCCAGCCGCAGCGCTTTCGCGCGCTGTCCTATTGCGGGCCAGTCTGCGTGCGTGAGCACGAGCGCGAGCGCAATCGTGATCATGCTGCGGCGTATCGCGAGCGACAGGCAGGCGAGCAGCCGTGATCGATGACGACGACGAGCTCAAGGCCGCTGCGCCGTTCCTCGAGCACGACTGGCAGCACGAGGGCGAGCGCGAGGTCGGCGGCAAGCTGCGTCGCTGTCGTCGCTGCGGCGTGCTCGGTCACTGGCCTGCTGCTCACGAGACGTGCGTTGTGATTCTCAGCCGCGTGTCAATGGTGTCGTCAGCGCTTGCGCCGCTGCACGAGGGCCAGTGGCCCGGCCCGTACGTCGAGGGCGTCGAGCCGACGTGCGTCATCTGCGAGCGACGGTATCGGCGCAACGTGCGTCACGGCAACAGCTCGACGTGCGGGCCGGTGTGCTCTGCGACGCTGAGCCGAAAATCTCATCGCGAAAGCAAGCAACGATTGCGAGCAGCTGCAAAGGCGCGCAAAGCATGAGACGGCACGTTTTCTACGACGACGGTCTGACATTCGACGGCGACCCGCTGCGTCGCTGCTACGGCTGCGGAGTTGCGGCGCACTGGCCTGCTGCGCAGGACGACTGCAACGCGGCATTCTTCAAGGCAGGCGTGCCCATCATGCCGCGCGACGGCACGCAAAAGTGGCCGGGCCCGTATCGCAAAGAGCCGCCGACGAAGTGCGGTCATTGCGGCGAGTATTTCCAGCGCGCGACATATCAGCACCGCGTGCGCTACTGCGGGCCCGTCTGCTCGGTGGCAGTCGCGAAGGTGCGCCACAACGAGGGCCGCAAGCGCTGGCCGTCTGCAAGGCATCGATGACGCCGCGCTTGCACGCTGCTACGCTCGCGCCCGCGATGCGCCTAGTTATTTTTGGCGGATGCCAGACGTGCCCGTTTACGGCGACCGACATCATCGGTGCATCGGCTGACGCGCTGCGCATCGAGCACGCGTGTCGCGTCAAGGATGACCGGCTCATCCTCGGCAGCGACGACCTCGCGACTGAGCCGCCAGAGGTGCCGCCGCGCTGGTGCCCGATGCGTCTTGAGCAAATCGTGGTGGAGCTCGACATTGCACCAGACAGGACAAGCAACTGATGACCGGTCAACTCCCAACGCAGTGCAGGCGTCACCCCGGCTTCGTCGCTGGCAAATGCGGCGCGTGCGAGATCGCGAAGAATCCCGCAGCAGCAACGGCCGAAAAGCGCATGAGCTCATTGCACGCCAAGCACTTTGGGCGCACGTCGCAGCAGTCGCGAGAAGCGCGCGAGCAGCACGAGGCCGACGCTCGAGCTCGACGCGAGGAGCATCTGCGGCAAGAGGCAATGTCCGCGATGCGCGGGACGACGCGATGACCCTCGACGTTCGCTTCGTCGTGCCGGGCCCTGTCGTGCCGTGGCAGCGCGCGGCGTCGGTCGGAACGCGCCGCTTCACGTCGTCGAAGCAGCGGTCCTACCAGCGCACTGTGCGGCTCATCGCGCAGGCGAGCAGACCGCGCGGCCCATGGCTACCGTCGAAAGCATCGCGCTATCGCGTGGACATCGACGCGTATTTGCCTGACGAAAGGCGACGCGATCTCGACAACGTTGCCAAAACCATTCTCGACGCGCTCAACGGTGTGCTCTACCTCGACGACTCGCAGGTGGTGACGCTGCTCGTCGCGACGCATATCGACCGCGCAGAGCCTCGCGTCGTCGTCGCCGTGCGCGAGGTCGAGCGCGAGCAGGTAGCCCCGCCACGCAGCCGCCAACGCGCCGCAAAGGTGGTCGCGTGAAACGCCCCGCACGCAGCCTGCTCAGCATCGACGTCCGACAGGTGCTCGCCGAGCACGTCGCAGAGGTCGAGCTCGTCGCCAGCCTCGAGGCCGCGCCCGTCATCGACTCGGCCATCAGCGTCCTCGACGACCGCGCCATCCAGACGATCACCGCCGAGCACGCAGCACGCCGAGCGCGACTGGCAGACGAGGCGACGCGCATGGCGCTGCTCATCCTCGCTCGCGAGTCAAAGGGCGAGTCTCCGCGCCCACCGTTTCGTGGCGTGCTCGGTGCCCTGCGCGCTCTCGATGAGGTCCGCGCAGACGGTGCGCCGGTGCGCTCGTCGTCGTCACCGTCGCGCTTTGAGCCTGAGCATCGCGGCGCAGGCGGCACCGCATCAGGCGACGTCGCGCAGCGGGCTGTCGAGCGCATCGCGCCGGTGTCGCGTCTATGGGCGCAGTGCTTGGCGCAGGGCTGGACGCTGACCACGTTCCCGGCGCTAGCACGGCTGTCAGCCGATCAGGCCCGCGAGGTCGCGATATGGGCGACGCTCGGCATACCTGGCGCGCGCGTTCCGCTACAGCATCCGCAGCCGATGCGCGGTGAGGGCGCACGACAGAAGCAACCGCGCTACAGGCTCGCAGTTCGCGGCAAGCCGAGAGTCGGCGAGGACGTCGACCCCTACGACGACCCGTCACCACGCGACGTCGCAGAGCACGCAAGCGCGGTGTTTGGCGTCGAGGTGCCAGTCGGGCACGTAGTCGCACTCCGACGCGAGGGCATCGCGGAGCTATACTCACGACTTGCAGGGCGCGGGCTCATTCCGCGCGATGGGAGGCTGGACGCTATGGCTGCGACACGAGCGACGCCGTGGGATGTGCAGGGATGGAAGGAAATCTCGACCGTGCTTGGCTGCAGTGACAGGCAGGCACAGAAGCTCGCGGCACGACCGCAGCGGCCTGCGCCAACATACAAGACCTTCGTCGGCGTCGTCGCGGTGCAGTCCGAGCTGCACGAGTGGATGCGCGGTGAGATGCGCCGAAAGTAGTGCCGATGGTCGTTCGTTTCTATTCGCGTCAGTTCGCGGCAACGGGCTTGCACGACGCGGAAATAGCGTCCTCACTTAGAATCGCGAGGCAAGACGTCACCTGATGGCACGCACTAGCATGATCACAGAGGCATTCACCGAGCGTATCTGCGCGCTCGTGCGTGAAGGGATGCAGCTCAAACAGGCGCTGTATCACGAAGGCGTGGGCAGAAGTACGCAAGCCTATTTGGCGAAGGAAGCTGAATCAGGGCGCGAGCCATACTGTTCATTTCTGGACGCAGTCGCGCGCGCGGAAGCACAGTTTGAGCGAGAGCAGATTAATGCAATTCGCCTGCAAAGTACGCCGACTGCTCATGGCGATGCGCAGGATTGGAAAGCGCGCAAAGAATTGCTGGCATCGCGGTTTCCTGATCGATGGGCTCTAACGCAAACGATGGTGCTGAAGGCGCAGGACCAAGCGGCTGCTGACGCCCTCGAGGTCGCGCGCGAGGTGCTGCCGTCGCAGTGGTATGCGGCGCTGCTGGCGGCGCTGGCGGGCGTCGGCGAGGGTGACGCGCAGGCTGATGGCGACGAGGGCGAAGAGGCGCACTGATGTCGCAGGGTGGCTTTGTCCGCGAGCAGATTCGCGCGCGCAAGCTACAGCGGGCGCGGGGCAGTCTCGCAGCGCAGGCGGCGCTACGGCTTGCAGAGCTCGAGGCGAAGGCGTCTCCGACGAAGCGCGACCTCCGCGCGCAGCTGCCGCTCGTAGAGTACGTGCCGTCGCTGTCGCCGCGATGGAGCGCGCCGCATCACCTCGCGCCGGTGGCCGAGCTCTTTGAGCGCGCCATTCGCGGAGAAGTAGTTAGAGCTTGTGTGAGCGTCCCGGCGCAATTCGGGAAGACCACGCTCATCCAACACGGCATCGTCCAGGCACTCTCACGGCAGCCGACGTGGCCTGTCGTCTACGCGTCCTACAGCGCCGACTTTGCGCACGACCGCAGCAAAGAGATTCGCGACCTCGCGCGCGAGGCTGGGCTTGCGCTGCGCGACGACACAAGCGCGGCTGGACGCTGGCGGCTGGTCGAGGGTGGCGGTCTGCTCGCGACGGGCATTGGCGGCCCGCTGACGGGATACGCGGCACAGGTCGTCGTCGTCGATGACCCGCACAAGAATCGCGAAGAGGCCGAGTCGCGGCGCGAGCGCGACAAGGTCGAGGACTGGCTGCGCTCAACGGCGCTCACGCGCATCAGCCCGACAGGCTCTTGCATCGTCGTGCACACACGATGGCACCCTGACGACCTTATCGGCAGGCTCGAGGCTGACGGCTGGCAAGTCGTCAACCTTCCTGCGATTACCGCTGACGACGAGTCGCTCTGGCCGTCGCAGAGGCCGCGAGAGTTCCTGCGCCAGCGCGAGCGCGAGGTTGGGCCGTACGAGTGGGCGGCGCTCTACATGGGGCAGCCTCGAGCTCGTGGCGGCGCGGTGTTCTCGGCGTCGCCGACGACATACGCGGTTGCGCCCACTGAGCTCTCGCGCGCGATCGGCCTCGACCTCGCGTACAGCGCCCGCACGAGCGCTGACTGGTCGGTGGCTGTCGTGATGGGCAAGCACGGCGTAGGACCGGATGCGCGCTACTACGTGCTTGACGTGATGCGCGAGCAGATGCGTGCGAGCGACTTCGCGCTGCGTCTCGGCGAACTGAAAGCACGCTGGCCGCACACCTCGACTCGCATCTACGCAGGCGGCGCTGACCGTGGCGCGCTCGACTTCCTCGCGCTGCCGCCGCCTCGCGGTGTCGGTTTGCAAGTCGACGTGAAGCCCGCGCTCGGCGACAAGTACAGCCGCGCGACTCCGTTTGCCGCTGCGTGGAATGCAGGCCGCGTGCTGGTGCGCGAGGGCGCTGCGTGGGCGCGTGACCTGTGCGACGAGGTCGCGCGATTTACCGGACAATCCGATGCGCACGATGACCAAGTGGACGCACTCGCGGCGGCGTTCGATCTGCTGTCAGAGATGCACGTCGGCTCACCAGTCGCGAGTGCTGGTCGACGCATGAGCGCAGACCTCGCGCACGATTTCGCGCCGCCGCAACGAGGGCGCAAGAACTACTGGGGCTGACGCCCTCGGAGCAATACCGATGACGACTCCTCGCAAACCGCGCGCGACGAGCACTGTCGCAGCCGCCACGCCTGAGCCGATGGGACCAGTCGTGCGCGTGCCTGAGATGGGCCGCGTCATCCGTCCGCA
>SXGQ01045003.1_pt1 | contig 13285 bp, 21 predicted proteins | sample 3178371 | NCBI WGS metagenome assembly SXGQ01 (sample SAMN11356859, study PRJNA531348) | freshwater metagenome | isolation source: freshwater sample F1-20 | place: China: Fuxian Lake, Yuxi | collected 2017-12-25
AAATTTTTTAATTATCAGTTTGGTCAGTTAGAATACAGGAGTCTTAGATGGGAAACGAAAAAAATGGAGATGGATAGTTTTCAGGGAGTTCCTGTAATGAACTATACAGACAATATTACTCAATTCACAAGAATTTTAGAACACAAATGGTTTGATTATCAGAATCAAAAAAACACCATTATCAGTTATGAATTTCCCGCGGACTACAATGGTGCAAACGAGGCTTACTATCCTATAAGAGATGAGGAGAATACTAAGATATTTACAAAATATGAGGAGTTGGCAAAATCACAAGAAAAGTTTATTTTTGGTGGTCGACTTGCGACATATGTCTATTATGACATGCACCAAATAATTGCTCAAGCTCTAAAAAAATCTTATGAACTCCTCTCTATTTGATTATTTTCAAAAACAACTTTACAACTATTATAAGTTTCTGTCTCAATATGAAATCACCTTCAAACACATAGGTTCAACAAAGGATGATTTAATTTACTCCGTTTCAATTTTTGACCCCAACATTTTATCTCCAACCCAAGTTGAAATCAATCAAATGTTAAGGGTAATCAGTAAAATATCCTCCTTTGCCAAATTATTCGATATTCATCTTACAAACGAAGAGGTTTGTATTTCGAAACAAAGTATTTATCAGTATGAATCTAATTTTGAATAACGCAAAAAATTATTTTTCAGACAAAGAATTTGAAGCTTTAGAGGAGTTTGTCCATTATTTACAAACTGAACTCCCTCTCAATCAGGATACTTCAGTTTATTTTGAAAAAGAAAGAAACGAACCCATGACAACTGGGGTTAGATTACCCAAACACAAAATACATATCTTAGCAAAAGACAGACTTCTGATTGATATTCTCAGAACATTATCACATGAATGGGTTCACGAATTTCAACACCAAAAAATGGGATTGAAAGACACAGAAAAAATTCAAGATATAGGTGGACCTGAAGAAAACATGGCGAATATTCTTTCAGGTATATTTCTTAAAAAGTTCGTTAGGGATTTCCCGAACCACACAAGTGCCGTTTTTGGAGAGCTTGACTAACTGTTTTATCTTTTTATTTTTTATTAACATTTTATAAAACAAAAAAATTAATTATGAAAAAACTATTGCAATTTTTCGGAAGAAATGATTTAGTTAAAATCCAAAATTTTGGATGGATTTTGGTTATCATTAGTGCTGTTTTCCTCATTATGGGTGGAACACAGAAGGTTATCGGAACCAAGGAAATGGTGGACAATTTTACCTTCATGAAACTTCAAGATTACAGAGTTTGGATTGGTGCTTTAGAAATTTTGGGTGCTGTACTTTTGGTTATCCCAAAAACATCAACTTATGGTGCGGTTTTGATTAGCACCATTATGGGTGGAGCAGTTGCTTTACATCTATCTCTTATGAATGGGAATGGATATCAGGCCGCGGTTCTTATCTCGGTAGTTGGTTGGGTAGGACATTGTCTAAGAAAATACGGATTTTTTAATCTTTAAAAAAACCCCTCTTATGAAGGGTTTTTTTTATTAACAGTCTTTTTCAGCCTCAACATCTAAAAGGGTCATACCAAAAAACTCCTTATTACTATCGATAGCAACGGGAGCTCTTTTTTCCCAAGGTTGAAATCCCTCACCTTTGTGAGGACTACCACAACAATCAATGTAAAAAAATTCTTGAGGTGCGGGTTGAAACTGAGCTAATTGACAATTAACGGGAAGAGGTTTATCAGGCATTTCACCTTTGATAATCTCTTCAGATTCGTCCCGAGTTTCTGAATCTGTAATAATGGGGTTTGCAGGTTTTTGACTTTCTTTTTTCTTATTAACAAGTGGTTTTACAATCATCCACAATGTAATAACACCGAAAAGGACAAAAATGATAATTTGTATTGACATAAGTTTTAGTTTCTTATAAATATACTTCCAATCTTAACAAACAAAAATTTGAAAATATCTAAAAATTTCTTATTTTTGTTTAATGAATGCTCAAATTCAAGACCTACAAATTAAGTCAAGAACCACAGGTTTTGCATCACCTGCGGAGGCATATGTTGATAAACGTCTTGACCTTAACGACCTAATCGTTCAGGACGTGCACACGACCTTTTATTTTCAATATAAAGGAACAAACACACTTGGAGTTAAGACAGGAAATGTCCTCGTTATTGACCGTTCTATTGAGCCTGGTGAGGGGGATTTGGTCGTCTTATCTGAAAAAGAATGTTTCAAAATTAGAAAGTACGAAGGTCAACCAAATGTTTGGGGAAGAGTTAGTTGGATTCTAAACAAATTATAATATGAAAATTTTAAACATTATTGGACACCCAAACAAAAATAGTTTCAATCATGCAATTCATAACACGGTTTTTGACTTTGGAAGAACTGCAAAAGACATTTCCGTTATAAATCTTGACCTTTATGAAGAAGATTTTGACCCAATTATGAGGCAAGAAGAAACGGAAAAAAACAAACAACTTGTATTGGAATATCAAGACTTGATTGATGAGGCTGATGTAATTGTTATTACCTCACCCGTTTGGTGGTTTAGATTAACTCCAATGATTGAGGGATTCTTTGATAAAGTATTAACACCTGGATTTGCTTACAAATTTAGACCAATAACAAAAGAATATGGTATTCCAATTCCATTACTTAAAAACAAAAAGGTCATTACGTTTTTAACGCACGGTGCACCAGCATTACCCGTTTATACAATTTATTTAAACTCTGTCAAGCTGCGACTCGTAATGGGTGTTTATTCTTTTTGTTTCGGATGGTTCAAACAAAAGGTTGTACAGTTTTGGTCAGTCCCTTTTGTCAGTCAAAATGAGAGGATGGTTTATCTTGAAAAAATAAAAACTGTAATGAGACAAACATATTCCAAAGTAAAACGAAATTTATGAATTTAATTGACCTCGTAGGTTGGTTGGCTACCGTATTAGTAATTAGCTCTTTTTTGTTTAAAGACATGCTTCGTCTTAGAATTACCAACTTCCTTGCCTCCTCGACATGGGCGGTTTATGGAATTGTAAAAGAAGACGGACCACTTATTGTTGTTAACCTAACGGTAATGACAATTCATCTTTTTTGGTTTTATAAAAATGTAAAAATATGGAGGAGCTAGACTTACACGGAGTATTTCACAGTGAAGTTAGAGATAAGGTTGAAAACTTTGTCCTTCTCAATTCAACAAAACTACCCGTTAGAATTATAACAGGAGATTCAATTAGAATGAGAAACCTTACAGAAAATATATTGAAGAAACACAATTTTGTTTATGATACACCAGCTCACAACGCTGGTGAAATAATTGTTTTAAGTTAATGGAAAACAAAAAAATTGGAATTGTAGATTGCAACAACTTTTATGTTAGTTGTGAAAGAGTATTCAACCCCATATCGATTGGAAGACCAACCGTTGTTTTATCAAATAACGACGGATGTGTTATTGCCCGTTCTCAAGAAGCAAAAGACCTCGGAATCAAAATGGGGGAACCATTCTTTCAAAGAAAAGATTTTATGGAAGAACATAGATTCTGTGTATACTCATCCAATTACAATCTTTATGGTGATATGTCTGACCGCGTTATGACAATCATCAAACGTTATGCAAATGAAGTTGAAATATATTCAATCGATGAATGTTTCGTTGACTTTTCAAACATTCCTGACGAAGAACTTGTCGATAGATTACATCTGATAAGAAACGAAGTCAAAAGACTTACAGGAATACCTGCATCAATCGGAGTTGGTCCAAATAAAACATTGGCAAAACTTACATCACACATTGCAAAACAACAACCAACATATGAAGGTGTTTGTTCATACTGGACTTTACAAAATTTTAGAAATTCACTTTACACAATATCAGTGGACGAGGTTTGGGGAATTGGTAGGAAATGGTCCAAAAAGTTGAAAATGATTGGTGTAGAGAGTATTGGTCAGTTTGTAATGCTTAACGATAGTTTGGTGAGAAAGATGATGAACGTTAACGGACTCAAAACAAAGATGGAAATTCTTGGAATGTATTGTCATCCGATTAAACCGATACCACAACAAAAAAAGAATATTGCTTCCACACGTTCCTTTGGTCAAGATATAGATTCTTTTGACCAAATTGCTGAAGCAATGTATTCATATATCAAAAATGGTGTAAAAAAATTGGAAGAGAATGGTATATCACCAAATCGAGCCACCTTTTTTATGGCGGGAAACAAACATAAAGATGAAAAACATTATTCGAGTAAACAAATACTATTTCACAAACAAACAAGGGACATAAATGAGATATGGTCGCAGATATATCCACATTTAAGAAAGATGTTTAAAACAGGAAAAAAATACAAAAAATGTGGAATTATATTCAACGACCTGATGCCCGAAAAAGTTGAACAGGCAACTCTTTTTATAAGTTCAATACAAATTGTTCAACCACCAGTAAACACAGAAAAGAATTGGGAAATGAGACAAGAATTTATATCTCCGAAGTTTACAACAGACTGGGACGAAATACCAAAAGTTTTTGTTTGAGTTGGATATTTTCATTATTTTTGTGGTATGAAAGAAATAATCAGATTTTGGTTGTTGAAACGTGTCATCAAAAACACTGAATTGACTGCGGAGATTTATCAAATGCTTTATAAGCACAAAACTTATGTTCGGGCTTTTTCTCCACAACCCCAGTTACAACCAACTTGGGAATTCCCTAAACCCGTATTATCTTCTGTATTCGTAAATCCAACTGACTTGCCGAAATTACCTTTGGACAGGAATACTGAACTTATGGCCGCACTCAGAGAACTTGAATGCAAATCCATAAAAACTAAACAAGACAAAGATTCTATTGGTATAATCAAAGCAGCATTAAAAAATGTCAAGTAATAACAGAATTGATGGAATTTATGTCCCACTCAAAGTTGGGGATGTTATCTATACAGGTAGATTCAAAAACAAAAAAACAACGGTAAAAACAATTGGTACAGACGAGCATGGTATGCCAACTGTTAATGGTAAATCAGTATGTAATTTCAGGAAAACACCTCCTATTCAGAAAACTCGTGGCCCAATCGGACGGTAATGTCCAAGTAATTATATATTCTTTCCCATAACCTATCAAGTATTTCTTCTATTTTCGAGTTAGGAGTTTGTTTTTTGAAAACTCCCAACACCATTACATCACTATTAAACTTAGGTTTGTAAATTTTCAATTCTAATAGATAATCAGGAAATTTTGGAGGGATTCTTTCCAAGAAGTTTTTTACTAATTCAAACTCTTTATCCAATTTCTCGTCAACTGTCTTGTATTGCTCCTCTGTAATCAAGTATTTCATAATTAATTTAGGAATTTTTCAAGTACCTCGAAACTTTTGAAAAATTCATTAGGTAAATCTTTTTGTTTCTTTATTGATTTGAGATATTTTCCATCTTTATCATATACATTCACTTTACCCACAATGTTAGAATCTTCAAGATTTGTAACAAAAATAAATTTACCCTCTTGAGTTTTAACAACATTTGTCCACTCACCAACACGTTTTCCTCTCACATATTTACCTTGAAGTCTAATACTTCCATCAGGAAAAAATAAAGTCCATTCTCCAAGTTTGTTTCCATTTTTACCAAGTGTTCCCATGGTTTTCACTTGACCTGAAGGGAAGTATGTAATTGTTGGACCAATTTCAGAGGGACTGTATCCATAAGAATCTGTTGAGCTTACATATTTCAATTTACCACTCTTTGTGAAACCCGAAACTGATAGTGGGGTATCTGAAAAATCTACAACCTTATAATCACCAAAGTAATTTCCAAAAGTCCAAACTCCCACCCTATCTCCGTTATTCCAAGTACCTTTTTCTTCAATCATACCATTATTATGATACTCTACGAACTCTCCGTCATAAAGTTCTCTTGAGTTTCTACTACCCTTAGTTTTGATTTGTCCATTAAGATGATAGGTCACAAATGGTCCAACTTCTCTACCATTCACATAGGTAACAATAGTTCGAACTTTTGTATCTTTGAACGATTTCCATAGTCCTTGTTTTCTATTCTTTTCATCTTGAGTACCCTTTCCTTTGACTGGAATTTCAACGTCACCTGGGAAATTTTCACTCTCGAGACTATACCTTGGTACTCTATCACTGACAAATTCATAAAATTTAATTTGATTGACACCAATGTTTGAGTTGTCATTCTTATCCATGAATTGACCTGACTCGTAGTGAAGTTGATACGGGGATTTAGGGTCATCAAGATTATAAAGAACAAAATAACTTGAACCTTTTGGGTCAGTTAGATAATCTTTGAAATATTCATAACTACCAATCGTACAAATATCAATACGAGCACCTCTCGCTCTACCTTTACATTTACCCAAAATATCACGGTATTGTTTCCAAGTCTCCTTGTTTACACCAAAAATCTGAAACACTTGATATTTCATATTGACGTTATCGAACACACCAAGGTATTTTACACCACCCGTAGATTCTAATTTTTTAATTTCAGAGGGTGAAACGAAATTATCTTGTCCTACGATTTCGTCGAAAACGATATCACCTTCTCTCACTTGGATAACCTCATCTAAGAACTTTTGTAAATCTTGGGCGTTTCTGTAAAGGTTCAGGTCCTTATGTGTGAACTTCTTTTTATTCTTTTCAAAGATTTCGAAATACTCTTGATACTTGTAGATATCTTCAGCCTTAATCATTCCCGTTCCAACTCTTTTCGAGAGCCAAGCAATATTGTTGAATTTACCATTTGACACCCCTTGGATTTTATTGAAATCATCTTCAGTCATAGGTTTACCTTCACCAACATACTTGTCTTCAAGTTGTTGAATTTGAGAAGCTAAATCCTCCAATAAAATAAATCTTAAGCTATTTAGCAGATTCATACCCCATAAATACTCTAAGACTCCTGATTTTTTATCCTCTCAGAAACCCAATCAATAAGTTTTTGTTCGGCAATTTTATAGGATAATTGAAACCAAATTTGGAGGTCTTCGGGGTGAGCCTCATAATAATGATACACTGTTTGTTCACCACCGACCATTCGAACAAACAAACGTTTGTCACCTGATTTGTATAACTCAAGATTTACGCCAGGTAATTTATAATGTTCTTTGCTAATGACCTCAATTTTATGAGGAAACTTTTTGTTCAAAAATATTTTGACGTAATCTTTCATCCAACAAATATAAAGATAAATACAATATCATTATATATTTATTGATATGAAGTTCCGTCTAACCGAACAAGAATTAATTAAAATGATTAAAGAAATCATCAAGGAATCCGAAGAACCTCCAAAATTACTTCCTGTACCTCACTACTTACAAACTGATGACAGTACTTGTGGTCCTGCATCACTAAGAATGGTAATGGCTTTTTACGGTCTTGAGGTAAGTGAAGAGGATTTGGCAATTGCGTGTGGACACACTTATGAACTTGGTTGTAGAAGTGAAGATATGGCTTGTGCGGCAAAGGCCTCAGGGTTTGATGTTTATTTCAAAAATAATTCAACTGTTGAAGAACTTTCAAGACTTGTAAATGCAGGTGTGCCCGTTATAGTTGATTGGTTTTGTGGAGACCCACCCGAAGGGCATTCATCAGTCGTCGTTGGGGTGAGTAATACTCAGATTTATATTTTGGACCCATTCTTGGAAGAAATGAGGGTTGTTGCAAAAGAAGATTTCAGAAGATGTTGGTTTGACTTTTATGATACTCCAATAACTCCTGACAACTTATACGTCGGACAAATTATGGTTTTGAGACCGACTTCTAAGGTTAAGAAAAATTTTGACACCGATGGTAAAATTGAACAAACTGATATGAAAGAAGTGGAACTCAAGGAAAGATGTTGGAAGGGATATACTCAAAAAGGGATGAAAACTATGTTTGGGAGGAGATATCCAAACTGTGTAAAAAGTAAAAAGTGAGACTACAAGAGAACATATCAAGGATAAAGGAAGTGATGGGTTTGAATGAGGGAAAGAATCTTGATGGTGAGAAACTAAAGGTATGTTCGAGAAATCCAATGACAGGATTTTATAGAGATGGTTATTGTAGAACAGGAAAAAACGACATAGGAAGTCACACTGTGTGCGCAGAAGTCACAGAGGAGTTTTTGGAGTTTACGAAATCTAAAGGAAATAATTTGGATATGTTAAAACCTGGTGATAAATGGTGTTTATGTGCAAAAAGATGGAAAGAGGCAAATGAAGAAGGTATAGCGCCTAAAATAATCAGACAATCAACCAATATAAAAACATTAAATATTATAGATATTGTCAACTCAGAGCTTGATGAATATGCAAGAACCTTAAAAAACGCAAGACAACAAGGGGTTGGGTTAAGATTTTCAAAATCTGCAATAAAAAGTAGTCCTCAAAGATTTAGACCTTATAACAGAAAAGGTATTAATGAATCAGACCCAAAAACAGGAACAGGTGAAAAACCAAAAGGTTCGGGTAGAAGATTGTATACAGACGAAAACCCAAGTGATACAGTTTCAGTCAAGTTCAGAACGAAAGAAGATATCATTGATACATTAAATAAAGATAGTTTCAAATCCAAACCCCATAAAAGACAATCACAAATTATCAACCTAATTCATCAGAGAGTTAGAGCGGCATATCAAAATACTAAAGAATCTGAAACAAAACAAAGGTTAAAAAGAGCTTTCGATTATATCGAAACTGTTAAAGAAAAGTCAAAAGAAAAAACAATTAGATTACAGAAAGAGGGTTTCCACAATTTGCAGGAGGAAAGAAAAAGAATCCATTTTAATTTCAAAGAACTTTATGCCAAAGGTATTGTTTTTATAACACAATGTCATGACCTTAGAACTGGTGAAAAGTGTGAGGGCTCGAATTTAATTACGTTATACAACGTAAAATATCCCGTGAAAGGACAGGAATTTATTTCAAAAGCTCTTGAACATCCAAAACCTGAAGATATTGAATTTTGGCAAAAACACCAAGACCAACTCACTCAGGACAAATATGAACAAATATTAAAGAGCATTGTGATGTTTGAGAAATCAAATTTATTTTGATGAGACAGATTATCAGAAAAATACTCTACGAGACAGTCAGAGATAAAGAGGAGTCTGCGAAATTCATCAAGTGCCGTGAATGCAAAAAGAAATTTACTCAAACAATTCACAAGGGAAAAAAATCATTACCAATTTGTCCTTATTGTGGAGCTCATAATACTGACAGAAAAGAATCAGATGAGATAAGGGAGGAACTCACATTAGATAAAAGAATCATCGCAAGAAGATACATGGTTTCATTATCTGATGAGATACCAAAAATTGTGAATTTGTTTTACAACGGATTAATATCTTCAAAGTCTTTCTGTAAAAGTTTTCCTAACTATGGAACTTTTTTAGGTGCGGTAAAAAATGTTATGTTCACAAAAATAGTGGGACAACTTTCTAAAAATACCGATACAGAGAGTGTTTTTAAATACGCTGGTGAAATTATCGAACGACTATATGGTGAATATATCGAAAAAAATTATGATAATTGGTGTAATAAACAAAAGGGGAAAACAGTGAAAGAGGGATATACAGATTTACTATTAAAAAAACTCAGAAAATATCCTTTCAAAGTGTATGTTAATGAGGCTTTGGTTCGCTCCACTCAACCTGATAATGAAAGATATGAAATCATTGCCAACAAGGTTATTCATTTTATGGACCATTTCAAAGCGAAATCAATTCCTGACTACAGATTTCTTCAAGATTTGAGACCAAATAAAGAAGACTCCTACCGACCCAATTTCAAATACGATTTACAGAAGTTTTTAAGAAGTGGAGAATATGACAATTATGTGAAACCTTTGATTCAAAGTAAAAGACCCGAATTCATTTTCTCCAAAGGTTCAGGGAAAAAACACAGGGTGGATGAATTTGTTGCAGTTTATTCCAACGGTGAAAAAATTGTATATAATACATTTAAGATGAATGGAATTATTTTGATTTTTGAACCCAAACAATTTCAATTCGAATATGAAATTGATGGAGAAACCAAAACAAAAAGACCTGACTTTTATTGGGAAGAAAACAAAGAAATCATAGAGGTTGCAGGTTTGGAAGATAAATCATTTGGAAAAAACTACACAAAACAATTAATTGCAGCCAAAGAACAATTACAGAAGATTGGAACGAAAATAACCATTCTTGATTACTTTTCATATAGAAAAGATTTGCAAGGGTTTTATAAATACGTTTGTAAAACTTTCGGTTTTCCTTATGACCCAATGGATTTTTGGACTGCAAACATTTCGAGAGGTATTGATGTGGAAGAATTAAAAAGAGAGGTGGAGGAGTTGATTAAGAAAGGTGCCGAGAAAACATATGGTGAAAGATGGAGACAAAACAAAATCATTACACAACTCCTTACGAAGCCACAAGAACAAAGTGACACAGGAAAACCTGAGGGTTACATCTCCGCTAGTGAATTCAAAAGGGAAACAGGGATTGGTTTAAGAGAATCAGACCCTGAACTGAAAAAACAAATTCAAAAGGCTTGGTGTTTATCCTCTGGTTCTAACATGGGAACATATCTAAAGTTCAAAGAAATATTTCAAAATATCCCGTTGAGCAAATCCACAATAGAAAAAATGAGGAAGAGATTTACTGAAGATTTCAATCCTGAAAAGAGAGATAAAATCTGTGAAGATTATTTGTAGTAGAAGCTTAATTCAACAAATATTTCCTCTTTATTATTCGACAACATTACGAATAGGTTTTCGGTCGTATTAAGTAAACCATATCCATCCGAACTTGATACGTTACGGCCAAGGTAATAATGTACCTTGTAGCCCCTACTAACTTTTTCGATGTCAAAAGCTTTCACAATAGGGTATTTTTTCAATATAATCCCGGTAATAACTTTTTCTAATGCTTCTTTCATTCCAAATAATAAATATTTATAATAAAAAAAATATGTGGCAAGCAAACATCACAATTCAAAACAACACTGATTACAATCTAACGATTGACGGTGTAGGTCCTGGTAATACAAATATCGGACCCGATTCACAAACCTCATGGTCATCAACAGAAGTCCATAATAGTAAATCCTTACTATTTTGGAAAACCCCTGGTGAATTTTACATGCAAGGTAATCTTTCTTTTGGTCCCGAAGCAGGAGTTTATGTCGACAGAGGATGGGAGGCTGATAATGACCAAACAATTCAAATGACCGCAGTTGCAAACGGCAAGTCATGGACACAGACCGCAAACGGTGGGGAAACACTTCTCGCATGGAATGAATTCGAAGATGGGGGAGATATCTCATTAACATTCAACAAACAATAATCCAATATAAAACAAAAAAATGAAAAAATTATTATTAGCACTTGCGGTGTTCGGACTGTCAACGTCATTCGCACAAAAACATCATGACAGAGCATTAACAATTGTTATAGGAAAGTTCGCTTTCTGTGGTGCATCGGGAGCAAAACCAACAGGAAAGACTATTACCATCGAAGGTAAGAAATTTTTCGAAGGTGTTGCACTTTGTCCTGTAATGGATGGTCCATCAGTTGCTAACAATATCTTGGTACCAAATCCATCTATCACTCCTGACAGCACAGAAAATACTGTGTGGTCTTACTTTTGGTATTATGATAGTGTTCCTCAAGCACCAACATGGGAAACTCTCCCAACGGTAAACAGAACTCTCGTTGTATCAAGAGAACTTGGTTTAGGTATGAGCAATATGTGGTGTATGCCATGTAAAGTTCTTCCAAACAAAATAAACGGAACAACAATCGCGGAATGTTATGGTCCACTCAATGAAATGGCATTTCCAATGAGAAGAGCGGTAAGAGCAAAACCTGGTCAAACATCAATTACACAAGCACCCGTCGGAGCAACTTATCCCGTCGGAACAATTATACCTGTAAACCTATTACGGGATATAAAGAATAAGAAGTAATCAAGAGACCCTCACAGAAATGTGGGGGTTTTTTTATCAATCAATTTGATTATATTTACCCCTATGATTTTATATGAAAATTATCAGAACTCCAAGACGGGGGACACTCAAACCAAGATAAATGTTTTGGTCGACATCATCAACGAACATCCAAAGATAATTGATTACATTTTTAACCGTGTAGATACCTGTTTCGGTCCACACATAGTTTACCTTATAGAAGTAAAGATAGGTCAAACACCGATGTTAAAAATCGGTTATACAAAGAATTCTGTCGAGGGAAGGTTTGCAGAAAAAAGATATTCAGGGAGAGAAACAATAGAGATTGTGGAAATCATAAGAAAACAGACCCTTCAAGCTTATGGTGCGGTACAGTTCGAAAGAGCATTAAAGTTATCCTGCACACCATACCAAGTGTCAACAAATTTAACATTACCTGGGAAGAATGAGTTTATGAATATAGGTTTCAAAGATACAATCGTTCAAATATACGACACTCTATTCCCTAAATTTCAAAACGCTGTCGGCTTAAAATCTCCCAATTAAGTTTTTGATTATAATCATTTAGAATGAGAATTTAATTCACTCACTACAGGACACAATACACCCTCACTAACGTTCGGGGTGTCCCTTCGTTCATTCATTAATTTCTCATTCCAAGATGACGGATAATCCTCTCCTACATACTGATAATTTTTATTTCTCCAAATCTACTCCATTTTATCAGTTTTGGACAAATATAATCCCCCTATATTTTTCCAAAAGTCAAGTCATCACTTTACTTTTACAGAAAAAAGTAAAGTTAGTACGGCAATTAACTTGACTTCCCCCACCCATATTTCCCCCCACCTAATGAGGGGACAGATGAGATGGTGATATAGTGGTCATGTATATCATATCGACATTAGACAACACTTCGTGATGAAACGAGACGATATTTTCGACATGACCATAGTATCGTCTAATGAAACGATAATATAGATAATCGTGTATTCACACGATAGTATGAAATATCGTATAACTTGTCCCACAATTTACCACCATATACTACTTGTCCATCGCTATGGGGAGACAAATTGTCTATTTCGTTGAAGGTAATAAAACACTATTAAAGGTTCACTACGTTCACTCCCCCCGTCTATGACCTTATTATCCTTTTTTTGCTGGAAATTATACATACTAAAAAACTGGTCCTCCTGATACCGTCAGAGGGGAAAAAGTGGGGTTTACACTATCCACAACACCATTAGTGGTGGGAGAAAGTGGTAATTAATGGTGGGGAAAAGTGGGGGAATGTGTGTCGAGGGGATTGTGCCGTGTATGACG
>SXGQ01274119.1_pt1 | contig 13285 bp, 15 predicted proteins | sample 3178371 | NCBI WGS metagenome assembly SXGQ01 (sample SAMN11356859, study PRJNA531348) | freshwater metagenome | isolation source: freshwater sample F1-20 | place: China: Fuxian Lake, Yuxi | collected 2017-12-25
AAATCAAAATCAGCAAAGTCTGGACGACCTGCTATAAAATTACGCAGGTTCAACCTGATGGTATCAAAGTCTAGACCTGTGACGGTGATTGCGCTGTTTGCAGCCATTAACGTATAGCCTCTAGCGTGAAATTAAGGTTGATAGGTGTCTCACCGTTTATCGGTCTGAATACTATATTTACCCGTAAAGAATTTGTATCTGCATCGGCTGCGCTTGATACAGCTAATATTTCAATTCGCTCATCATATGTTTCAACAGCATTACGAACATCAAAATTTATCAAACCATCAAGCGCAGGATGAATTAATTCAAATAGATTTTGGCGAATATCAGAACCAAGTAAAGGTCTAAATGGACGTTCGCCTTTGTCTGTCAATAAAAGACATTTTATAGCTTGCTTTAAAGACTCAGTATTTTTACGAATGATAAGCTTACCTGTCACAGGATGCATCTTCATGTTCAGATCAAAATCTTTAAAAACAGGCGTCTTAATTGCACCGGCCATGAGATATCTCCGTTTGTGGTTTATTTATCTCATTTATCGTGGCGCACTATTTTGTGCAGGTAAGCTATTGTTAGTTATTGGTGGTAGTTGCGTAACTATTACTGGAATTGGTAATAAAGATGGCCCAGGAATAGAACCGTTAGTTGATGGGGGATGTGGGCCGCCAGGTAGCTGTCCAGTAGCTTGACAAAAGCTTGTGCCTTGAACTATTGAATTTATTGCTTGAATAACAGCGGTATTACCATATCTTGATGCTATCTCATTATAACGAGCAGCGAAACCGATAGGATCATTAATTAATAGTAAAAGAACTTGAACTTCTTGTTGTAATGAATTAACGGTGGGTCTAATTGGACCCAATAGATTAGTTAATGTTGATGAAACAACAGAAGATGCTTGACTAGCAATTTGATTTGGTAAATTTTGAACTGAAGCAATAAGATTGGCTGCATTATTAATTTCTTGATTAATTGCATTAACCGCATTTCTTACTGTAGATGATACCTGAGAAAGGGATGAACCAACACCGCATCCAGCGCCAGCCGCAAGACTCGCAGCCGCAATAACGCCTGCTGGAGCTGCAAGTAATAATGCTAATGCTTGCTGTGGTGTTGCCATCTCAATTTACTCCGTTCATGGATTTAAATCAACTCTAGAGCCTTTAATCGTTGTAGGGCCAGGAGATCCTGCTGTGAAAGATGTTTTACCAGCTATGGATGCTGCACCACCTGAACCTATATCAATATTATCTGCCGATACTTGTGTCATTTTACCGGTCGACATCACAAACATTGTGCCATTAATGATTTTTGTCGTGTTACCAAGGGCCGTATAATCATGGGTTGATCCGTAAGATTCTGTAACAGCACCACCGACACCTCTGAATCTATCCGCACCCACAGATCGATAATCATTAGTATTGATCTGAGTTACGGAAGACCCAAGGACTTCGGTTTCTTGGTTGCCTTCTATTTTAACCTTCATATCACCTTTGACTGAAAGATTATAGTTTCCTAATACCTCTTGCACCATATCACCATCAACTCTAATTCGAGCATCACCTGCTATAGTTACATTACAGCTACCGTAAATAACAACATTTTTATCTCTGAGGCATATCTCATAATCATCACCAACAATTCTTGTAACTCTAGTACCATCATCCATTATCTCTCGATTTGTTCCAGATGCATGATATTCATGTATGCGACGAGCGCCGTCAGTATCATCAATTTCAAATGTGTGACCTGATTCAGTGGTGCGAACATGATTGAATGGATAGAGTGGTGGTTTAGTAACTGAATGAAGTTCTGGTTGATCCCAAGTAGGGATTTCATATACAGAATCATCTTGATCATATGAAACGGAAGTAGTCTTATTGATTCTGGCCGCAGGTATGTTTGTTAAGCGATTATCAATACGCTCTTTAGTAATCTGAGTATCATTATAAGCATCACCACCTGCAGCAAATGGAGAAGTATCCGGCTGACCAGAATCTAATGGATATACACCGAATGGATCATTAAATCCTTGATTTGATAATGCATCATCACCAGGAACACCATGAAAAGATCCAAGTATCATTGGTGTCTGTGCGCGGCGGCCGTCCATAAAAAATCCGACCACCCAAGATCCTTCTGTCAGGCCTGTAGGTGAATTACCAATACCACTTATTGATGCTGATACTGCAGGCATAAGAACCTGGGCCCAAGGTAATGCATTGGTTGGCAATTTAGCTTTATCTTGTGTGTGCCAACCAAAACATCTGACTTGCACTCGCCCGATTTTTAGTGGATCAAATCTCGATTCGACTATACCAACAAACCAAGTGAAGCCATTTATTCCCATCCATTCCGTATCACGAATAGGCATTATGCTCTCCCATCAACTGGCTGAGAATATGCATCCTTCACACATTCTATCGCGGTAACATATGACATACCACCAGGACCAAATCTGTGGCTTAGAGCAGTTATCAAATATTTACCACCAGAGAATCCGTCCATCTGTCTATCTCTAATTGACATTTCACCACTTTTTGGTATCTGTATGAATATGGTATCACCCGCGGCCAAGCTAGAGTCACCATGTACCAATAGCTTAGTTACATTTGTCATCATATCAGCTTTTGATGCGGTTTCTTGACCTAAAAAATCTTGTCTGCGTCGATATGTATTCTGCATATCAGAATCATTATCAATAATATAAGGTATTGTTCCTTGATAAGAATTTGATATAATAAATTTCTCAAGCGCAGCAGTCGAACCAAATCGCTGAGAAGATTCTGGAGATAATCTTGGATATCGACCTAGATGATCTACATTACCATAATCTCTATTATAGAGATATTCATTACTTCTAAAACGTTTTGCTACAGGATCAAGAGACAAAATTTGTGTGGAGAATTGACCATCTATGATACCCTGAATAATATCAAATCCGATAGATTCCTGCATACTTACTATACGATTTCTATCAAATTGATTATCACCTTGAATACGATCATGTAAATAATAATAGATTTTTTTAGGCTCTTGACGCATTAAATATTGAAATGATGCAAATGTATAACCACGCGATGTACCAAAAAAGAAATAATTTGATGTACTTCGCCTATCAGCTGATTTCGCTTCATTTGCAAGGTGTGTAATAGCCGTAAGCGGACTAATTCTATTAAAAGTAGTAGAATATAAACCATCAGTAGATTCAATATTAATTAATTTCTTATCCGTATCATCGGTCACACCATTCTGAAATATTTTAGTAATCATTGAATCGATTTTTACATTATCTTGAAAATCTTCAACCACTTTATATTGATCTCGCACCATTTCTGGGGCCATTAGAAACATGTTATAAGTATCAACACCATTGTATATGCGATTTTTGTTAGCTAATTTATAGACTAACATTTTACCAGAAATTCTATTGGATTCTTTTTCACTATCTGAAAATGAAAATCTAACTGTTTCGCCGCCAATAATAGGTAGAGAGGTTTTGACCCCAACGGCATCCGCAACAGACAAAGTCATTGTAGGTGATGTGGTAGAAATACTTTCATAATAACTTATTTCTGTTAGCACACTCTTAATATCAAGCGTGGTTCTAGTAGTTGTCGATTCTATTGAAAGCTCGTGGATTAAACCCGAGCCAGAGACTTGAGGTATCATTTGTATAAATTTCTAAACAGCTCTACTATACCAGGGACTTGATTTGGATTTATGATCGAGATGGAACGTCTTCTTTCATTTAAAGCAACTTCATAATCATAGTTAGTTATCAATTTTCTTGATGATGGTGATAATGAACTATAGGTTGTTTGATCCACTACAAGAGTGTGTTCGGGTATCAGAATTTGCTCACCATCACTATTAATATGAATTGTTCTTTGACGAATTATCTGCTCATAATGATGTGTCTGGGCCATAGCATTTGATACCGAATCATATTTTTTTCTAATATATTCATTTAACTGATTATTAGTCATCGGCCACTGATAATGCGGATCAAGTATTTCATTTGGCAGAAGTACAAGCCAATCAAGCATTGGATCACCATAAAAATTAAATGCTACTAGATCTGGACGATCTCCATCATTAACATCATATGTAAAAAATGGTATTAGAGCGCGCTTATAGAAATCACGAAGTATGAATCGTTTTGTCACATCTGTAGCAAATATAGAATTGCTAAGAGATGGTAAATTATATTCTACTAGCGGGAAATTGCTAAAATATGATGCCATCTATTTTTACCTATTATACTGATCAATTTGATCTTTTGTCACTATATCGGTTTCTTTAAAGGTCATAGTCATATCTATTTTATTTGGCATCAATGGAGCTGAAGGATCCTTTATTGATGCGACATAAGCTGGGAAATTTAATGGTTGATAATTTACAGAAAGACTTTGCAATACACATTGACCGATTGTAAATAAACGTTTTGTTAAACCTGAAGATCCCGTAAAAAATTCATTATTATTTAATTGTCCGGCAGCTGTTTTATCGGCCTGAGAAAATTCTATCTCAAATACATTGGGATATTCAAAAAAAGCTCTTGATGCAGCTCCAAATGATCGAATACCTTCTGCTACCCCTTGACCCGTTTCGGGAAATAAAGGACCTAATAAATTGCCTGCAACTTCTGGTGCTGCTCTACCGACACCGTATTTTGGATGCATTGCTCTTTTTATTTGATAGATTATATTCATCATAGTTTTTGCTTCATTATAATTTCTGGGAGATAATTCAAATGTAAATGTATGCTGCCTATGATCAACACCTTGAAATAAAATAACTTTGTGAGGGTTTGCAACTACACCTGTCAAGTTTGCAATTATCGACTGACCTAGTGCTCCCGTTTGACCCGCTGCAAGAGCTGCACCACCTACGGCAGCAGCTCCAGTAAGCCGACCGGCTTGACCGGAAGATTGCCCTTGGATAGTTTGAAATATTGAATTTATTTCATTTTGAACAGAAGTCAATGCACCACTAACAGTTTGTCCAGGAGTTTGACTAGCTAATGCTTGTGATATTTGCTGAATACCTGTTCCGATAGCTGATGCTACTTGACTCGGCTCCGCTATAGATGCGGCGTGTGTAAGCAATTCGCCTAATGCTGAAAGAGGTGGATTTGCATAATCCATTGTATAATTGGCTATAAGCGATGATGGCATGGGTAGAGTAATATGCGCTATTCGTTGGGCAGCACTTCTAGTACTTTGTCCAAATATTTGACTATCGGATTCAAGAGATGATGTTCTAGTTATGCTTCTAAATTCTTTAATCATAAATGATACATGATGATCTATATGAGTATAATCTCTAGGAAAATAAAGGATTTGTCCTATACCAGTTGTTGGATTTCTTCTAGGCGCGACATCGCCTGGTGTAAATTGAAAAATAGGGCCTTGGCCGACTAGACCCCCTATGTTTATACCGTAACTACCTGACATGTTTGAAAACCATCCCTTCTAGTTAGGGTTATTTATGCCATACATAAACGGTGGCATACAAAGGACGTTATCAACCAGCAAGACCTGAAAAATATCGCGGCGATCCTAGAAATATTGTGTATAGGTCGCTATGGGAACGTCGCGTCATGGTCGAATTTGATACAAATGACAATGTGCTCGAATGGGCCTCAGAGGAGATCCAGATACCCTATGTATCACCAATAGACGGTAAGCGACATCGTTATTTCCCAGATTTTGTTGTAAAAATGCGAGATCGTGACGGAAAAGTGATTGTAAAAATGATAGAAGTAAAACCACTAGCGCAAACTAAACCACCGCCACCACATCAAACTGGTAAAAGACCGAGTCGAAAGTATTTGACGGAGGTTGCCACATATGGGATAAATAGCGCAAAGTGGAAAGCTGCCCAAGAATATTGTAAAGACCGTGGGTGGGAATTTGTGATAATCACGGAGAGGGAGCTAAAGCTCAAATAATGGCCAATTACGTATTTGATAGTATTCTGACACAAGGTGAGAAGCAAGGCCTTCTTCCTATTAAGGCACAGCAATCACGTAACTGGTTTCGCGCTCAGGCCAGCAAAGTCGCTATGGGACCAAATGCTCTCATGGCCGAAGATCGTAGCGCGATGGTCACCGTTCCTATGATTGGTCAGATGTACCTATTTGCATATGACCCAAAGACTAAAGAAAAGCTACCATATTATGATAGGTATCCTCTCGTATTTCCGTTTGATTCGACACGCACTGGCGGGCGTGCTGCGGGTACCTCATCATCGCAAGGTTTCATGGGCCTAAACATGCATTACCTTCCGTTACGTCTTCGTGCTAGATTGATGGATGCGCTGTATACGGTGATAAGTGATGAAAAATATGATGAGCGCACACATCTACAGATATCATATAAGCTACTCAGCTCTGTCACACGATATCGCTTCTATAAACCATGCATCAAGCAATATCTTTTCTCGCATGTCAGAACAAGATATTTTCGCGTAGACCCAAAATCATGGGATATAGCATTGTTTATGCCGCTTGAAAGATTTACAGGCGCCAGCACATCAGCTGTTCATCGCGACAGCTATTCAAAGGTACAGTGATATGGCAAATCGTAGGTTTAACGTATCAGAATTTACTGCTGAGATAGGTAAAAAGGGTGTTGCAAAGTCAAACCTTTTCTCCGTATCAATCACACTACCTGAGGCCCTCCGATTTCTATTTGATACGTCTGTTATACCGTTGCGAGTCGAATCTGCATCTATTCCACAACGTAGCTTAATGACTTTGACACAAAGATATTATGGTCCGGAACGCAAGATACCTTACTCATTCATGAATCAGACCATGCGGTTGAATATAATTCTCAGTGATACTATGGTTGAGCGCGAAATATTCATGGCTTGGCAAGACCTAGCAACATCAGGTGGGTTTATTGGAGGTTATCGCAAATCTCAAAATAGACCTTTAGGATTTACAAATAATGGGTTTCATAATTCGACATATTATGATGAGATTACAGGTCTCGTCGATATATTGCAATTTGCCGAAAATCCTACAAATCAAGTTCCATCAGCAATTGAAATAGCTAGTGGTGTATTGCAAGGTGATATCCTTAATTTGCTACAGGATCTTTATCAATCATATAATCCAATATTTCAAAATTACTATGGCCCAAATGATAGACCAATATTTCCGAGATATCGAATACAGTTACAAGAAGCATATCCATTACACATATCAGATGTAATAATGGATTGGAGTCAAGACGGTATTGCAAAACTTGCAGTTGATATGGAATATTTCATAGCGACAGAACGACATCCAGAATCTTTGCCAATGGAAGTACTGACAGCCATAGAAAGCTTGGGTCGCGGAATTATAGGCGGACTAAATCAATTTGGTCCAATACTTGGATTATTTCGGAGAGAGGGATTGGCCGGCGGTTCTCGTGCATTAGCACAAAAAACTGGCATACCAAGACCTTCTGGATTTGTTTGAAAATAGGAGAATATTATGGCTTTACCTAAGATTTCTACGCCAACATTTACGACAATTATCCCATCAAATAAGGTGGAGATTACATATCGCCCATTCCTAGTCAAAGAGGAGAAAAATCTCTTAATTGCTATGGAATCAAAAGATCAAAGCGATATGCAGCGTGCAATGATTGATATGATCTCAAATTGCATTCTGACAAAAGATGTTAATGTCGATAAGCTACCATCTTTTGATCTCGAATATCTGTTTCTTAAGGTAAGAAGCAAATCTATTAGTGAAAAGATATCATTGGGATATAGACACAAAGATGGCATCAATTATAATGGAGAACCGTGTGATGCTGTGACGGATGTTGAGATAAACCTTGATGAGGTTGACGTTAAATTTTCAGAAAATCATACATCTACTATAAAATTAGATGATAAACTTACTTTGAAAATGAGATATCCCACAATTGCTGATCTAAAAACAGGCGATGATATCAATGAATTTGATATGGTTGCTCGTTGCATAGAAAGCGTGTATGATAATGAGGAAATATATGAACCTGATGATCTAAATGATGCAAAGACATTTCTTGGATCATTGAGCAATCAGCAATTTGCAAAGGTTGCTGAATTTTTTAGCACTATGCCAACCCTATCGCATACTGTGACATATACTTGCAAAAAGTGTGGTCAAATTGATACCATTGAATTAAAAGGTATTTCAGATTTTTTTTGATGGCCCTCTCTCATAATACTCTAGCCAACTATTATGTGTTGAATTTTTCATTAATGCAACATCACAAATATAGCTTGTCTGAGATAGAATCAATGATACCTTGGGAGAGGGAAATATATGTTAATATGTTAGTTAATCATCTTGAACAAGAAAAAGCAAGACGAGAGGAGAGCATGTAATTGGCCAATCTTGCAAGCGCGATGGAAAAATATAACCTAGCTGATGGTCAAACATTAGCTGCTGGTTCCGTCATGCTTGCAGCAATGGTTCCATTTTTGCGTGCAAATAATCCAGTCCAATCTGTTGAAAGAGCTGCCGGTGGTATTCAAGAACCACTTACATCTATACGTAAAGTATTCGAAGATATAATAAATGTGTTTAGGGGTATTAATCGAGAGCATGAAAAACAAACTACAATACTTGATCGTATAGAAAGAACAGAGGATGAAGAAAGACAAGAAAAAGTTAATATTATTCGACAAGATGCTATTGAAAGTGATGAAGATGATGAAAAGGAAGAATCCACTAATAATGGATCAAGGTCAATATTCTCAAGACTTTTTTTACGTCTATTAAATGCTGTACCAACTATTGTTAGGGCATTTAGGTTATTAGTTAATGCTATACTCAGATTAGCTAGAAATATAGCACGTCTTTTACTTTTTGTTATTAGAATTATTGGAATATTACGTAGAAGAACACCTATTGGACTTCTTGTAAGTATATTAGGTTCAAGTCTTGGAATTTTTGAACCATTAGAAAGAATTAGTAATGCTTTACAAGATTTTGTCAATGAAGAAAATACGCAAGAACGAGGTCAACCAATTCGTCGTGAGGGCGCTAGTGTATCTGAAGGCGGAATAGGTAATATATTAGGTACAGAGGCCGCCGCAATGAATTTTTTTATGGATAATGGATTTACTAGGGAGCAAGCCGCAGGAATAGTTGGTAATCTAATACAGGAAAGTGGATTAAATCCTAGAGCACATAATATGAGAAATAATGAAAATTCTCAAGGTATAGCACAATGGAATCCTGCGCATGGTAGACAACGACGAGTTGCGGATTATTTAGGAAAGCCAATATTAGAAGCATCATTTGAAGAACAGCTTAGAGCCGTTTTATGGGAATTGAACGGAAGCCACATCCATGCCGGAAATTTATTAAGACGAGCTACCACAGCCGAGCAAGCTGCAGCCATAGTCATGAATCATTATGAAAGACCACATATAGCTCATGGAAATCTACCCGCGCGCGCGGGACATGCGCGCAGATTAGCCGCTCCACAACCACCATCAAATTCACAACCAACGTCAGGGCCAGCACCAACAACTAGAGTAGAATCTACAGGGTCGCAAGGAGAAAGACGTTCTTCAGTCGTGTATGATGAAAGAAATTATGCGGCTACGTCATCTAATAGAAGAATACCACCCCCATATAATGAAACATCACGCGAGATATACATTTTACCAGTCATAGGCTAGGGTATAAACATGGCTAATCTTAGAAGCATAACTCAGATTAATCCAGAATCAATCGTCTATGACGAAAGAACCAAACAATATCATGATGTCGCAAATAGATATCGAATGGTTAAGAAATCGATTGCTGAGTCAATGCAGGCTGCAATTTCTTCAGGTGCACCTACTAGAGGTAATGAAAATTTAGTATCTCAAGCAACATTTGATGCTTTTAGAAAAGATATCTATAAACATATCTCGGAAACTGCAAGACTTACAAAAATTGGCCTTGAGGAATTAAAAAAATCTTTTGATTATCAAACAAAGGAAACTGGACGTCTACAGAGAGCAATTAATAATGCTGATGAAGAATCACAAGAGCAAAATAGAATTGAAAAAATAAGTGATGATTCTGAAGAAAAAAGAAAACGTCGTCAACCCAGACGTGGTCTATCAATGTCATCTTATCTCGGATTAGGTATTGGTGGTATTATAGGTACATTTTTATTAGCTTCATTAATGCTAACACCTCAACAACATCAAGAGATTGGTGAATCGATTGATAATGCTATTAATATGATACCTGATATACAATCAATTATCCGTGATATCAATAGAATTAGTAATCTCTTACAACCTTTTGTGGATTTAATACAAGGGATTCGCGAAGCAGCAAATAATCCAGATCAACCTGGTGGAATAAGTGGAGCGGGTGCCTTCATGGGTGTCGGAGCGGCTGATGTTGATGCTCTCGGCCTAAGACCAGAACCACAAAATGCAAATGGTGCTGCTATTGGCCGGAGTTTGGATGCTGAAAGGCAATTTGCACTTGCACCATCCGCCGCTTTAGCTCCTCCAACTGCACCCACTTCCCCACCTGCGCGACCACAAGAAAATCAAGGAGGTTCGACGACTGGTGGACCTCTACGTTATATTCCTCCGGCGGGAGAAGATGATCCATCATCACCACATAGAGTAATATCAGAAGGACTTTTAACTCCTGAAGAAAGAAATACAGTTAATGCAATGAATGTTGATCCTAATAATAGTCTTGATGAAATACGCAATACAGTGATAGGTATGCTTGCTCGTAGCTTAGAGGGTCGTGATAGAAATGCTTTAGCGGAAAGTATTTCAAGAGGAATAGGTTCAACACCATTAATTCATAATTCTGCTGAAGTTGCTAGAAATATTATAACATCAATTGATAATGGTGTAGGTTTTAATGAAGCAGCACGACGTTTATATGAAACGTTTTTTGAAAGAGAAGTTACTGGTGGCGCAATACCTATGGAATCATCTAGACAAAATCGTAGCGAGGAACTTAGACGGCGCCTTAATAGATATAATAGTCAAAGAGAATCTTCAGTAAATCGTAATGGTATGAGCGGTGTGCGACAAATAGCAGCAATTGGTGGGGGAAATGGAAATAGAGTAACTACAAATATACTTCCTGCAATATCATTACCGCAAAACAATAGATCACCTGGCGGAAGATATCCCGGACAATCCGCGCCGCCGATGATGGGGGCAATTGCTCCACCAATTGGACCTACAAATAATGATCCTTCTGCACAAAGAATAGCATCACTTGCACGTGCAATGGGTATGGCAACATAAAAATGGGTGGGATTTCTCCCACCCATTTTTGTTAGTCTTCCTCAGCCAGTCTCTCAAAGAGACTAATATCACCGTCATCTTCCCATGGCGGCCGAGCACCACGAGAAGCTGGAGGAGCCGCAGCTGTCCGAGCAGCAGGCTCAGCAGACTGTCGTGTCGCTGGACGTTCCTCGCGAGTATCATCCTCGTCATTCTTGCGAGACTGTGGTGCATCACCGAGCACTCGATCAAGACGAGCCTTCAATTCACTGTAAGACTTGAATTGGTCTGGTGCAACAAAAGCTTGCAGCGCGTGCTGTGAACCCCAGATGCTTTCCAGCTCACTATCATTATCTGACAAAGGCTCAGAGCGGTCAAATTCTGACTTGTCATAATTGCGATAGCCTTCGACATTGCGAATCTTCAACTTGAAGTTTGCGCCAGCCCAGAAGTCAAACGGATTGACGGCCTTCTCATCTTCGAATTGAGGAGTCATCAGTTCATTGATCTTGTCAAAAATCTTCTTACCAAACTTGAATAGCTTGACCTTACCCTCATTCTGAGGATTGGCTGGATCCTTGATGACATAGATATTAGCAATGTAAGAAAGGCGGCGCTTTTGCTTGCGAGCGACTTCCTTATCCTTGTCATTACCACTATTCCAGAGCTTTGAGTTCAGCTCAGCCACAGGGTCTTTCTGACCGAGAGTCGTCAGAGAATTTTCAATGTACCAACCACCAGGGCCCTGGAAACCGTGCGACCAGATGCGAACCCAAGGTAGGTCTTCACCCTTCGGCGCAGGCAGGAAGCGAATAACAGCATAACCGTTACCAGCCTTGTCAACTTCAGGCTGCCAAAAACGATCATCGGATTCGCGCTGATTGGTGTTATTAGCAAGCTTACCTAGCTCCTTAGAGAGCCGATCCAGGTTGCTGCCGGTAGAACGCTTCAATGAAGCGAAATCGTTACTCATGTATATCTCCGTATGAATTGTATGTTGCGTGTGTTTTGTGTGAGCACTTCTATCATGACCACACGACTACTTATATCATGACGAGTGACCGTTGTCAAGGAATAAACACCTGACGCATGGTTTTCTTGATGGCATCCGTATCAGCTTTCACAAACGGACCATACTTACGCATAAGCCGTGAGACATCTGGCCAGATGATAGTATCAGATATGCGTGTATCCCACTTATCGTGGAATCCAATAACCCGATTAGCAAGTATCATGCTTTCGATTGATACCTTACCACCAAGATGCAGCTTCAATACCTCTGGATGATCGCCGTTTGTATTCCAAGCCTTTGATACATCTGAGCAGGATTCAACCACATTGTGCATGTCCTGCTTGAAACGATATGTGATAGACTCCATATGACGTTTCCAATCGACATATCGCTTCTCGGCCTCAACCGTGACCATATCACGCACCCATTTGACGCCTTGCGACATATTTGCGACATAAAACATCGTCAAATCATCTTTGTATCGACGCTCAAGTCTGCGAAAATGAAATACATCATTGCGAACTTCAAACGTCTCTTCCTTGATGGGCTTCACCTTACCCATGTATTTGAAGTAATCATAGCCGTCGCGGGTGAAGTGTAACCGCAGCGCGACGTATTCTTGATATGCTTTCATTCCTTCCATTTGAACAGAGCGTCGCCCGTCCCTCTCTCATTAAAATAGGTACTGACTAGATCAAATCGATCAGACAGTATCCGTGACACATCTGCGAAGGTACATGCACCTTCATATAGAGGTGTCTCACTTGCCTCACAGAATACAAATGATGTCTTAGCCAATGTATTCTTGGCACCAGCTAAGACTTTATCTTCGCTACCCTGTGCATCAATTACAAGTAGGTCAACATTCATATCTTCATACAGACCATCAAGTGGTGTGCATGGCACAATTATCTTATTGATAAAATTGCAGCGATGCATTTGCGGATTAGGAGTCGCATATATGCTTGATGACATACCTTCATTGTCGGCGATATGAAATTCAATCTCGCC
>SXGQ01663592.1_pt1 | contig 13285 bp, 8 predicted proteins | sample 3178371 | NCBI WGS metagenome assembly SXGQ01 (sample SAMN11356859, study PRJNA531348) | freshwater metagenome | isolation source: freshwater sample F1-20 | place: China: Fuxian Lake, Yuxi | collected 2017-12-25
AGCACGCACGGAAGGGCGAGCGCCAGCGTCAGAACAAGACGGCGGACGACGAGCACGTCAGCCCAGTGTAGGACCGAGCTTGTCGTTCAGCGCCGGGGCGAGGGTCGCACCGAAGATCGGGTTGATGTGGTCCTGGTCGCGATGCACGAGCGCGCCTCCGACGACCGGGAAGCAGCGCCGGTCGTCGCAGAAGCGGTCGGTGAGATCGACGACCCGCACGCGCAGGTCCCCCGAGGCCCGCGCGGCGGCGACCTGCGGGTCGGGGTCCAGCGCCTCCGACCGCGGGATCGCGCACGCCTCGCCGGCCGGGCGCTCGGCGTTGATCGCGCGCTGGACGCACTCGTCCGTCCCCTTGCCGGCCTTCGGGTTGTCCCGCACGACGACGATCTCCTCGATGTTCTCCGGCAGCCGCCGCCAGGCGTCCGCGTACCCGTCGGCCGCCGACTGCGCCTGTGACCGCCCGGGGCTCTCGACGACCCCGCTGCCGCCGGCCAGCGCGACGGTGACGAGCGTGCGGATCTGCGGCTGTCCGGCGAGCCACGCGAAGACCTCGTCGCGGAACTGCTCGCAGCGCCCGCGCGCGGGCTCGGGCACGTCACGCACCGCCGTGGAGAACGGGCAGCCCGTGTAGGTCAGGGACACGCCGGCCAGCTCGCGCGCCTCCGCCACCCGGTCGACCGCCGCCCGCCACGCGCTCGCGTGGCTGTCGCCGACGAGCGCCATCGTCGGCTGCGCGTCGCCCTCGGCCCCGAACCGGCAGACACGCAGGCGCTCGCCGCGGCCGATGACCTCACACGGCGCGTTCGTCGTCTCCTTGGCCTCCAGCGGCGTGGGGACGACCATGGTCGCGAGCGCCGGGTTGACGCATGGGTTCTCGGGATCCCGCGACGCGGCGCCGAAGCAGGGCGGCCCACTGGCCAGCAGCGCTTCGCTGCGCTCGGCGGCCTGACGCAGCTCACGGTCGCGCACGTGCTCGCCGGCGGCGGCGACCAGCAGCAGCGCGATCATGCCGACCGCCGCCGCGCCGAACGTCCAGCGCACCGGCATCCGCGTGAGCTTGCCGTAGCGCACGGGGTCCTCCACGTAGCGCATGGTCAGCGCGGCGAGGACCAGGGTCAGCGCCACCGCGATGGTCGCTGTCACCCAGCCGGCCGCGACGCCCAACACGACCGGCAGCAGCACGAGCAGCGGCCAGTGCCACAGGTACGCGGCGTAGGACGCGTCGCCCATCCACTGCACCGGGCGCTTGATCATGACGCCCGACATCGACCCCTTGCCGCGGGGCAGCCCGGCCCACATGATCGCGATCGCCCCGAGCACGGGGAGCGCCGCCGCGAACCCGGGGAACGGTGTCTCGTCGCTGTAGGTGAAGGCGGAGAAGAGGATGGCGGCGAGCCCGATCCAGGCGACGGCGATCCGTATCGGGACGGACCCGTGGGTCGCCCGCGCGCCGGCGAGCGCGAGGAGCGCGCCGACGCCGAACTCCCAGGCGCGGGCCGGGGTCGAGAAGTACGCCGCGACCGGGTCGACGGCGGTCCGCCACACGGCGTACGCGAAGCTCGCGGCGGTGGCGATCGCGACCGTGCGCACGACGAACGGGCGCGGCGCCGTGATGAACCCGCGCGAGAGCGCCAGCGCCACGATCATGATCACCGGCCACAGCACGTAGAACTGCTCCTCGACCGACAGCGACCAGTAGTGCTGCAGCGGGGACGGGTCCTCCGCGGCGGCGAAGTAGTCCACCGACGACGACGCCAGCTGGAAGTTCTCGATGTAGAGGACGCTGGCCTGGAGCTCGTCGAGGAACTGCGCCCAGCGCGTCATCGGCACGGCGAGGAAGACGACGACCGACGTCACCGCCAGGACGAGCAGCGCGGCGGGCAGCAGCCGCCGGACGCGGCGGGCCCAGAAGCTGCGCAGCGACACGGTGTCGCGCCGGTCGCCCTCGCGCAGCAGCGCGGACGTGATCAGCAGGCCGGAGATCGCGAAGAACACGTCGACGCCGACGTAGCCGCCGGGCACCGTTCCGGGCGACGCGTGGTAGGCGATGACGAGCACCACCGCGAGCGCGCGCAGAGCCTGCACCTCGCCGCGATGGCCCGTGGGCGGTGGCGCGAGAGGCTCGTACGTCGGGGTCGACGAGGTGTCCCCGGTGAGGGGGTTCGGCTCCTCGAGCCGGCGCGGCTGATAGGTCGGTGTCGCCATCGATCCGCCCCATATGTTGGCGAACCGGGCGGCTCGCGCATTCCACGCGCGCAGATCCGGGCTAGGACACGGTCAGCGGGCGGCGTACCTCGGCGGTCTCGCCACCCGCCGTCGGGGTGGCCCGGACGACGACCTCGTAGCCGTCGCCCGCCGTCGCCCCGGCCTCCTTGAGGCGCAACGCGGTCAGCCCGGTGACCGCGGTCGGGAAGCGGTGCTCGGCCAGCACGCCGGCGCCGGAGCGCAGCGTCGTGCGCACCACGCACGGCTCGCGCAGCGCCAGCCGCACGCCCAGCCCCGGCGTCCCGAGGCCCAACCGCGTGACGGTCCCCCGCGCGCGGACGCGCACCAGGTCATCGGCGCCGCCCTCGTACTCGCCCTCGTGCAGCGGGCGCTCGAACGACGGCGGCCGCGTCGGCGCGGGCGGCCGGCGGAACGGGCCGCTGATCTCGTACAGCGCGCCGACGGCGAACGACCGCTGCGAGCCGACGTACATCCGCGTCCCGGACGGGTCGAACGTCACGCCGACGATCTCCGTGCCGAGGTGGATGTTCTTGTCGAACGTGCAGAACCGCGCGACGTCGCGCTCGGGCGTGATGAGGCAGACGTCGAGGTCGTCGCCGTCCTCGCAGACGTAGAGGTCGCCGCTGCGCGAGACGCAGATGTTGTCGACGCCGCGCAGGGGTGCGTCCGGCCCGGTCTCGGCCGCGTCGTAGAGGACCTCCATGCGCTCGGCCTCGCAGTCGTAGGCCCACACGCGGTTGTCGCCCTTCGTCGTGAAGTACGCGACGCCGCCGTCCCACCATGATCCCTCGCCGCCGTTGAACCGCTTGGCCCCCTGGCGGCGCGCCTGGACGCGAGTCGACACCGGGAACGCCGACCGCTTGACCGGGACCCACGTGACCGCGCGCGTCGTCTCGTCGACGACCGCGGCCTCTAGCGTCCCCGCCGTCAGGTCCGGATATGCGGCGGGCGTGAAGCGGTAGAAGCACCCGTCGGGCTTGTCCTCGGTGAGGTAGAGCTGCTCGCGCACCGGGTCGACGCACACCGACTCGTGCGTGAACGTGCCGAGCGCGCCGCGGCGCTGGCCGTTGCGGCGTGTCGGGTCGACCTCCCACACGTGGCCGTACTCGTATTCCTCTCCGGACAGCCACGTGCCCCATGGCGTCGGGCCGCCCGCGCAGTTGATCTGGGTGTTGCCGAGGGTCCGGTACGCATCGACGATCTTCCCGTCCGGCGCGAAGCGGATCGCCGAGCAGCCGGCGCCCAGGAACGACAGCGACTCGCTGTTGCTGACCAGGATCCAGCCGCCGTCCTCGGCGGGGAACGTGGCCTGCCCGTCGGTGAAGACATGCCACGTGTACCGCGTGCCCGGGACCCGCCGGCCGCCCTTCGCGATCTCGCGGACGCTGAAGCCCTCGGGCACCTTGATGCCGAAGCGCGTGTCGACGGCCGGAACGCCGTACGGGCCGGGACCGGGCGTCGTCGCCCCGGCTGCCAGCGCGTCGCGGTAGAAGGCGGGCCCCAGGGCCAGGGCACCACCGGCCAGCAACCCGGCCCGGAGAAAGGTCCGGCGCGACACGCTCTCCATGCCACGAACGCTAGCGTTCGGGACCCGTGCAGTTCCAGTGATTCACCGAATTTCCACGCGTCACCGATCCCCGGGAGACCCATGAGCACCGTCGAGAGCCCCCTCTGGGGCGGCGAGACCACGAAGGCCGTTGAGAACTTCCCGATCTCCGGCCAGCCGATCCCGCCCTCCGTCGTCCACTGGCTCGGCCGCATCAAGGCCGCCGCGGCCCGCACCAACGCCGAGCTGGGCCTGCTCGACGCGGACAAGGCCGAGAAGATCGGCGCCGCCGGCGACCAGATCGCCGCGGGCGAGTACGACGACCACTTCCCCGTCGACGTGTTCCAGACGGGCTCGGGCACGAGCTCGAACATGAACACGAACGAGGTCATCGCCGAGCTGGCCGGCGGCGACGTCCACCGCAACGACGACGTGAACATGGGTCAGTCGTCGAACGACGTCTTCCCGTCGGCCGTGCACCTCGCGGCGCTCGACGAGGCGACGAACACGCTCCTGCCCGCGCTGGAGGCCCTCGAGGCGTCGTTCGCCGCGAAGGCCGAGGCGTACAAGGACATCGTGAAGTCCGGCCGCACGCACCTCATGGACGCGGTCCCGGTCACGCTGGGCCAGGAGTTCGCCGGCTACGCCGCGCAGATCCGCCTGGGCGCCAAGCGCATCGCCAACACGCTGCCGCAGGTCGCGCAGATCCCGCTCGGCGGCACCGCGACGGGCACGGGCCTGAACACGCACAAGGACTTCGCAGCGAAGACCCGCGCGCGGCTCTCGGAGGCCTCCGGGCTGAAGATCAGCCCCCCGGAGGATCCGTTCGAGGCGCAGGGCAACCGCGACGCGCTCGTCGAGCTGTCCGGCGCGCTGAAGGTGCTCGCCGTGTCGCTCATCAAGATCGCAGGCGACCTCGCGCTGATGGGCTCAGGCCCGCGCGCGGGCATCGGCGAGCTGTACCTGCCCGAGCTGCAGAAGGGCTCGTCGATCATGCCGGGCAAGGTCAACCCGGTCATCCCCGAGGTCACGCTGCAGGTCGGCTGCCAGGTCATCGGCAACGACACCGCGATCACGATCGCGGGCTCGCAGGGTCAGTTCGAGCTGAACGTCCGCGTGCCGCTCATCGCCGCGAACCTGCTGCAGTCGATCTCGCTGCTGGCGAACACGGCGACGGTGCTCAAGGAGAAGTGCATCGACGGCATCGAGCCGAACCTGCCGGGCTGCGAGAAGAGCGCCGAGTCGACGCTGGCCGTCGCCACCGCGCTGAACCCGTACATCGGGTACGACAAGGCGGCGGACATCGTCAAGGAGGCTGCCGAGTCGGGCGGCACGCTGCGCGACGTCGCGCGCAAGCACGGGGTCGAGGACTCGGTGCTGGATGAGGCGCTGGACCTGCGGAAGATCGCGGAAGGCAGTAACGCGTAGAGCCGTACGCGTCGAACCACCTGCGAGAGCGTTGCTGTCGCGTTCTCCGTGACTATTGCGGAGAACGCGACACCGGTGCGGCGTTATCCGCACCTCAGGGCCACCGCTGCCCGCGCGGCACGGCGCGATGACATCCTGGCAATCCTTTCACGGGATGGTAGATCTGCAAGGTTGCTGATCAAGCGCCTACCGTACGCCGCCGTGTCCGTGTCCCCCACCTCATCAGGTCGCGCCGGACCGCGTCCACGTGAGCGACTGTCGCTCGCCGAGGCAAGGCGGGTCGCGCTCGCAGCCCAGGGCTTCGCCGACCGCCCTCTCGGTCGCGCCGTCGACGCCCGCGCGCTGCGGGCCCGCGTGACCGACCGGGTCGGCCTGCTCCAGATCGACTCGGTCAACGTGCTGCAGCGCGCCCACTACCTGCCGGCCTTCAGCCGCCTCGGGCCGTACGACCGCGCGGCGCTCGACCGGTTCAGCGGTCGGTCCCCGCGCAAGCTCTTCGAGTACTGGGGGCACGAGGCGTCGCTGCTGCCGGTCGCGCTGTGGCCCCTCATGCAGTGGCGGATGGCGCGCGCCCACGAGGATGCGTGGGGCGGGATGCGACGCGTCGCCGTGGAGCGCGCCGACCTGGTGGCGACCGTCCTGGCCGACATCGCCGATCGCGGGCCGCTGCGGGTCAGTGAGCTGGCGCACCACGACGACCCGCGAGGCCCGAAGGGGCCGTGGTGGGACTGGTCGGACGTCAAGCGCGCCGTCGAGTACCTCTTCTGGAGCGGCGCGATCACGAGCGCCAGACGAGTGCGGTTCGAGCGCAGCTACGACATCCCCGAGCGCGTGATCCCCGCGGAGATCCGAACGCTGCCCACGCCCTCGGCCGACGAGGCGCAGCGTGAGCTGCTGCGGATCGCTGCCCGCGCCATGGGGGTGGCGACCGAGCCCGACCTGCGCGACTACTTCCGCCTGCCCGCCGCCGAGTCCAAGGCGCGCGTCGCGGAGCTGGCCGAGGCCGGAGACCTACAGCCGGTGACCGTCGACGGGTGGGGGGCGCCCGCGTACCTCGCACCCGGGGCGCGGGTCCCCCGGAGCGTCGATGCCCGGGCGGTCGTGGGCCCGTTCGACTCGCTGATCTGGGCGCGGCCGCGGGTGGAGCGGCTGTTCGGCTTCCGGTACCGCATCGAGATCTACACGCCGAAGCCGAAGCGGGTGTACGGGTACTACGTGCTGCCGTTCCTGCTCGGCGACCAGCTGGTGGCCCGGGTCGATCTCAAGGCCGATCGCGCGGCCGGCGCGCTGCTGGTGCAGGCCGCACACGCCGAGCCCGGCGCACCGGAGGACACGGCAGAGGCACTCGCCGCCGAGCTGCGCGCGCTGGCCGGTTGGCTCGACCTCGACGACGTGGTCGTCGTCGGCCCAGGCGACCTGGCGCAGGCGCTGGCGGCCGTCAGCTGAGACAGATCACGGCTCCACCACCAGCCGCGCCACGATCGCCCGGTGGTCGCTCCCGGGCACCTTGCGCACGCTGTACGCCGCCACCCCGATCCGCTTGTCGGCGAGGACGTGGTCGATCGTGATCTCGGGCGGGAACCGCCGCCCCGCCGGCCATGTCGTGCGCCACCCATCGCCCATGGCGTCGGCTGCGTCCTGGTAGCCGCGGCCCAACACGCCGCGCAGCTCGGGGTGATCCAGGGTCGCGTTGAAGTCGCCCGCGAGGATGCGGCGCGTCGCCCCGCCGGTAGCCGGCAGCGCGTTGAGCGCGTCATGCCAGTCGCGCCAGCGCTCGGTGCTGACCGGCGGCAGGGGATGGACGGAGGTGATGCGCACCGTCGTCGACCCGACGGTGAGGTCACCCTCGGCCGGTTGGCCCGTCGGTCGCAGCGGGCGCGTGCTCAACAGCGCGATGTCGACCGGCGCCGCCGAGCGGTGCGGGAAGCGCGCCGCGGCGCCCTCGGCGTCAAGGCGCGCGAGCCACGCGGGTCGTGACTCCTGGAGGCTGAGGACGTCGACGTCGTGCTCGCGAGCGATGCGCATGACCGTGGCGGGGTCCGCGGTGCCGACGAGGACGTTCACGCTCATCACCGTCAACTCGTTGCCGGATCCGACGGCGGGGTCGGTGAACTGCACCCCACGGGGCAGGACATAGCCTGCGAGCGCCACCCCGGCCACCAGGGCGACGACCGCCACCTGCCAGCGGCGCAGCAGCGCGGCGACCACCACCGGGACGAACGCCGTGAGCGCGACGTAGGGCGTGAGCGCCAGTGCCGGGGCGACCGGGTAGGGCAGTTCCAGACCGGTGCCGCGCACGACCGCCCAGATCACCCAGGGCGCCGCGATGGCAGCGGCGAGCAGCGTGCGAGCCATGCGCCCACACGCTACGCACCCGCACCACTCGGCCGACGTTGTGCCCGCTCAGCGGGCAAAACGTCGGCGTCAAGCTGGCGCGTCTGCCTGCGGCCCGGCCGCCGGCTCCGCACGCTCCTCCGCGGCCCGGCGCCCGGTCGGCCACCACCCGAACCGCCCGAGCAGCTCCGCCGACGCGGGCAAGAGCACCGGCCGGACGATGAGCGCGTCGAGCAGCACCACGACCGCCAGCCCGATCCCGAACTGCCGCACCGACGAGAGGTCGCTGATGGCGAACGGCACCGCCGCCGCGACCATCGCCAGCGCCGCGCCCGTCGCCGCGCCGGCGGTGTGGTCCAGGCCGTCGCGCAGGGCGCCCTCGGCATCGCCGGTCTCGACGAACCGTTCGCGGGCCCGTTCGAGCAGGCTGACCTCGTAGACCATCGTGATCCCGAAGATCGCAGCGAAGATCCCGATGACCGTCATCGGGTCGAGGTAGCCCGGCCCGCCGAGCAGCGCATCGTCTCCGCTGTAGAGGATCGTCAGCACGCCGAAGGTCGCACCCGCGGCGAGCAGGTCCCACACCACCGCGAGCAGCGGCAGCGCGATGGCCCGCAGCAGCAGCATGAGCAGGAGGGCCACGACGACGGTCACGCCCGCGACGACCGGCCAGATCCGCGACGTGGTCTCACTGGCGAAGTCCGACAGGTTGCCCGCCGGGCCGCCGATGGCGACCTCCAGGCCGGTGGACGCGGCGAACGCGTCGGCCTCGTCGCGCAGCCGCTCGCCGAGCTCCTGCGTGGCCGGGGTCGAGGACGCCTCCTTCGAGACGATGACGATCTGCCCGGCGCTGCCGCCCTTCTCGAGGTTCACCGCGAACGTCGCCTGGTTACGGTCGGCCGGCAGCGCGCCGGACAGCGCGGCGAGCACGAAGTACCCGGAGTTGAACAGGCCGGGCGAGTCGCGCTGGAGGCGCTCGAGGTCCTTCGGACTCGGCAGTTCGCCGCGGAAGTCCGACACGCCCGCTTCGAGCTGGCCGAGGCCGGCGACGAGCTGACCGGTCGGCTCGTCGCCCGCCGACAGGCCGCCCTCGAGCTCGCTAGTGCCGGCGGTGAGCTGCGAGAGGCCGTCCTCCAGCGCGCCCGCGCCGTCGCGCAGCTCGGTGACCCCGGACGTGAGGTCCTTGCCGCCGCCCGCGAGCTCGTCGATGCCCGACGCGAGCGCGGTGTTGCCGTCCTTGAGCTGGCCGATGCCCTGCTCCAGCGCCGTCGACCCGGCGTACAGCTGCTGCAGGCCGGTCGACAGCTCGGCGACCTGTCCGGCGAACGCGTCGGCGATCCCCGCCGCGCCCTGCAGCTGGGAGGTCGCGCCCGCCAGGCTGCTGCTCGCGCTGTTCGCCGAGGTCGTCGCCGCGGCGACCGACGCGACGGCGGCCTGGTAGCTCGGATCGTCCTTGACCCCGGGGATCTGCTCCAGCTGGGCAGCTGCCTGCTCGAGCTGCGTCACCGTCTGCTGCGTCGCGCTCGCCGCGCTCGACACGGCCTGACTGCTCGCCGCGACGTCGTCGGCCATCTTGCGCACCACCGGGGCGCCCTCGGTGACCGGCGTCACGGCGGTGCCCAGGCCACCGGAGATCTGCTTCGAGCCCGCCAGCGCGGTGGCGGACCCGTCGCGCAGCTTGCGCGACGCGTCGAGCGCCTGCGCCAGGCCGTCGGAGATCTTCTCGGCGCCATCGCGCGCCTTCGTCAGCCCGCCGCGCAGCTCGCCGGCGCCCGCCTCGGCCTTGCCCGAGCCGCTGGAAAGCTGCCCCGCGCCTCCCGCGGCCTCGCCGATCCCGGCCTTCAGCTCGGCGGCGCCGGCGCCGGCCTGGCCGAGGCCCTCCTCGAGCCTGCCCAGGTCCTTCTTGCCGCCCTTCAGCAGCTTCGTCGACTCCCGGAGCTTGCGCGGGAGAACCGCGAGATCGCCGCTCGTCGCCGCGATCGCGCCCGGCCCGATCACCGACGCGACGGTGGGGTCCTTCGCGATGTCCGTCTGCAGCTTGTCGAGCTGCACGAGCGTCTTGCGGGTCGTGATCGGTGGGCCCTCGGAGACGACGAGCATGTTGTACGGCGTGGGCCACCCCGGGCCCATGACCGTGCTGACGCGCTCGAACGCGAGCCGGGCCGTGTCGTCCTCGGGGAGCAGGTCCACCGAGGGCGGGCCCGTCTTCAGGTTCAGCGCCGGGAGGGCGAGCACGACGAGGAGCAGCGTCGCCGCGGCACCCGCGGGGACGGGGTGGCGGATGACGCTCGCACCGCCGCCGGTCAGGCGATGCCAACCGGCCACGAGGAACGCCGGAGCCGGGAAGCTGAAGGCCTGCAGCCGCTCGCCGAGCAGCGTCGTCAGCGCCGGGAGGACGACGACCGCCGCGCCCACGGCCAGCGTCGCGCTCAGCAGGACGCCGACGCCAAGCGACGCGAGGATCTCAGTCGGCGCGATGAGCGTCGCGACGATCAGCGCCACGATGAGGGCGGTGCCGCCGATGAGGATGCCGCGGCCCCCGGTGTCGACGGCGTCGAGCGTGGCGTCGGCGGGCGTCTCGTGACGGTCCTCGACCTGCTCGCGCCAGCGCCGGTAGAAGAGCAGGCCGTACCCGACGCCGAGCGCCAGGCCCGTGGTCGCCCCGAGCGCCAGGGTGATGGCGTCGACCGGGATCGCCTTCCCCATCAGCGCGACGGCACCGAAGCTGCTGAAGGCGGTCGCGGCGCCGAGTGCCGTCAGCGCGAGCGCGGCGACCGGCGCGCGCAGGATCAGCAGCAGAACGAGGAAGACGAGCGGCAGCGCGAGTGCGATCGCCGTGCGCGTCGAGGAGATCGCGGTGTCCTTGATCGCGATGTCAAGCGTGGGCTGGCCGGTGATCGAGGTCGTGACCGGGCCGGTGATGCTCTTGGCGACCAGCGCGTCGATCTCCTCCTGACGGCCGCCGACCATCTCCTCTTCCGTTTGCGCGACCGACGCGACGACCATCGCCGCCTCGGGCGACGGTCGCAGTTCCTTGGCCGTGTCGCCGCCGTCCCAGGCCGACAGGACCCGGATGTCGGGCTGGTCGGCGAGGCGCCGGACCAGCGCCGGCCCCTGCTCGTCGAGCTGCGCCTTCGGGCCCTCGAGCAGGATCGGGACGAGGACGCTCGGACCGAACTCGGTCTCGGCGAGATGCTGGGCGCGCGAGGACTCCGTCCCCTCGACGACGGTGATCGACGGCGACAGGGACGAGCTGACGCCGGCGCCGATGAGGATGAGCACGGCGGCCAGCGCGCCCCAGCCGGCGAGCGCGACTCGGGGATGCCTGATCGACAGCTGCGCGAGCTTGAGCACGGACCTCTCCTGAACTTCCGCGGGACGTCTCGCACGCTACGGGCGCTCCGCTGCCGTGCCATCCGCAATCCGTCACCAACACATGTGCGGATTGCTACGGGTGCGATGGGGGCCTGTCCCGGGCACCATGGTGGTCATGACGTTGGGGAGACTGGTACTGCAGGCCGCGGACCGGCATGCCGCGTACGTCGCGATGCAGGCCCCGGGCAACGGGGGCTGGGCGGACGTCTCGTTCGCCGAGCTCGGCCGGGCTGCGCGCGAGATCGCCGCCGGACTGCACGAGCTCGGTCTCGGGCCGGGAGACCGGGTCGCCATCCTCGGCGCGACCCGGCCGGAGTGGACGCTCGCCGACTGCGGCGTCCTGCTCGCCGGCGCGACGGTCGTGCCGATCTACCACACCAACCCGCCGTCGGAGTGCCGCTATGTCCTCGCGCACTCGGGCGCCTGCGCGGTGATCTGCGAGGACGCCGAGCAGCTGGCGAAGATCCGCGAGGTCCAGCCCGACTGCGTCGACCTGCGCCACGTCATCACGATGGTGCCGACGGATGACCCGGACGCCCTGACGCTCGACGACCTCCGCGCGCGGGGTGTGGCCGCGGGTGCCGGCACGGACGCGATCGAGCGCATCAGCGGCGGCGTGCGCGACGACGACGTCGCGACGATCGTCTACACGTCGGGCACGACCGGGCCGCCCAAGGGCTGCATGCTCACGCACCGCAACGTGCTGGCCACGATCGAGATGTACGCACGCCAGGTGCGGATCGAGCCGGGCGACTCGGCCTTCTTCTTCCTCCCGCTCGCCCACGTGCTCGCCCGGGTGACGCAGTTCGTCGCGCTCGACTCCGGCGGCACGTTGTCGTTCTACAGCCGCGACCCGGCGAAGCTCCTCGACGACGTCGCCACGCTGCGGCCGACCCACCTCCCGTCGGTGCCGCGGCTCTTCGAGAAGATCCACACCCGGGCGCTGGCCACGGCCGCGGACGAGGGCGGGATCAAGGCCGCGATCTTCACGCGCGCACTGAGCACGGCCCGCCGAGCGCGGGCGATCGAGCGCGCCGGCGGGAGGCCGTCACCGGTTCTCCGTGCGCGGCGCGCGCTCGCCGACCGCGCCGTCCTGCACCGCGTCCGCGACCTGCTCGGCGGCCGCATCCAGCTCTGCCTGACGGGCGCGGCGCCGATCAGCGTCGAGGTCCTCGAGTTCTTCGACGCGTGCGGGATCGTCATCGTCGAGGGCTACGGGATGACCGAGAGCTGCGCCGCGGCGACGCTCAACACACCGGGCCACGTCCGGTTCGGCACGGTCGGCCGGGCGCTGCCCGGCGCGGAGATGCGCGTCGCCGACGACGGCGAGGTGCTGCTGCGCGGCCCCCACGTCTTCCCCGGCTACTACCGCAACGACGAAGCGACGCGCGAGACGATCGACGACGACGGCTGGCTGCACACCGGCGACCTCGGCGCCATCGACGACGACGGCTACCTGCGCATCACCGGGCGCGCGAAGGACCTCATCATCACGTCGAGCGGGAAGAACATCACGCCCTCGAACCTCGAGGCCGAGCTGCGGGAGTCTCGGTGGATCTCGCAGGCCGTGGTGTACGGCGATCAGCACCCGTACCTCGTCGCGATGCTGACGCTCGACCCCGAGGAGGCGCCGTCGCTGGCGGCGCGGCTGGGCGTCGCCGACGACCCGGCGAAGATGGCCGCCGACCCGCGGGTGCGCGACGCGCTCCAGGAGGAGATCGACCGGGTCAACCGCGACGTGTCACGGATCTCGGAGATCAAGCGGTTCGGGGTGCTGGAGCGTGACCTCACGCTCGACGCCGATGAGCTGACGCCGACGCTGAAGGTCAAGCGCAACCGGGTGTACGAACACCACCACGACTTCTTCGAGCATCTGTACGACGGCTGACACTGACGTTCCTTGCGGTCAGCGCGAGGAACGTCGGGTTCTACAGCTCGTCGAGCCCGATGACGAGGCCCAGTCGGTCGGCGCCGCGCCGAAGGCGCCCGTCGAGCGTCACCACACGGCGACCGGTCAGGCGGGCCAGCGCGACGTACTCTGCGTCGTAGGTCCGCGCCCAGCCCAGCTCACGCGCGACCGCCCATGCCTCGCGACCCAGCCGCGCCGGGGCCCGCCGTGCGACGTCGAGTCGTTCCAGTCGGTCGAGCATGACCTCGCCGTCCTGCACCGGAACCCGGCTCTGCCACACCTGCAGCCGCAGCGTGGCGCGGGCCTCCGACCACATGAGCGGCGGCGCGATGAGGTCGCCGCCCAGTCGCTCCAGCCCGCCTTCCTCGACGAGCGATGCCACGGCCACGCTCGCGTCGACGACGAACGTCAACGCCCGCGCCGGGCGTCATCGAGCGCGCCGACCCAGTCCGGCGCCGGAAGTCCCG
>SXGQ01814558.1_pt1 | contig 13285 bp, 27 predicted proteins | sample 3178371 | NCBI WGS metagenome assembly SXGQ01 (sample SAMN11356859, study PRJNA531348) | freshwater metagenome | isolation source: freshwater sample F1-20 | place: China: Fuxian Lake, Yuxi | collected 2017-12-25
GACCTACCTTTAAGGGCTATCAGGTTAAGTCAACCATTGCTACACCCCGTGTTAGGGCAATTAGATTTCCAGTCTACTGCTTCGATGTAGAGACAGATAAGTACAATACAATCACTGGCTATGAAGGTAGAGCCTTTGACCGTATTAGATTACTGGAAGAGATAGAAAAAACTGGAGATGTAATTACATTCCAAGACCTAAGCATAGGCGAATCACTACAAGCAACAATAGAGCAAATCTCATTTACTCGTATGACTCCACCTGATAGACGTTTCGATGGCTTCGGTGGCATCATAGAAATTACTATAAGAACGGTATAATTATGACACCTCCTGACTGGGCTGCCTTTATATTAACTCTAACCACCTTATTTGGAACGTTGACAATAACGGTTAGGCACTTAGTAAAGCACTACCTATCTGAACTTCGTCCTAATGGGGGCACTAGTCTTCGTGATTCTGTTGACCGACTTGAAAGACAAGTTGAAGAAATAATGAGGATACTAATACAAAAATGAGCGTATTAAAGATAGCAAAGGCTGAGATAGGTTATATCGAAGAGGGTTCTAGTAATAACACCAAGTATGGCAAGTGGTATGGGCTAAACAATAACCCTTGGTGTGCGATGTTTGTCTCCTGGTGCTTTGACCAAGCAGGTGAGGCTAAGAAGGTAGCAGCCCAAGGGGCTAAAGGCTTTGCCTCCTGCGCTGCAGGACTCAAGTGGTTTACTAGTAAGAACAAGGTTATACCAGTCGGGAAAGCCCAAGAAGGTGATATAGTATTCTTCCAATTTGATTCTGACATTGAGCCAGACCACGTTGGTATAGTGAAGTGGAACAACACTACTCTGAAGTATCTACAAGTAATTGAGGGTAATACCTCAAGTGGTACTAAGGGTAGTCAATCAAATGGAGATGGTGTGTATCTTAGGAAACGCTCCTACTCCCTAGTAATGGGCGTAGTACGCCCTTAAAGGATGGATATGAATAAGTTAGTCGCTAAGTTAAAAGACCCAAAGACTAAGGCTGCATTTAAGTCTTACCTACGGGCTGTATTAGCATCGGCAGTAACTATGGGTCTAGCACTTGCTGCTGACCTTGCTCCTCAATATGCAATTTTAATCGGCTCTGTGGCTGGACCATTGGCCAAATGGGCTGATAAGACCGAAAAAGAATACGGCATAGGCTCTAATTAAGTACCCCTAATAAGGCCTACAAGGCCCCTTAGAGACACGAAAAACCCCCGCCCTAGTAGAGATACTAGGAAGGGGGTCTTTTCTTATTTATCCACCCGTTGAATAAAACCCTGAACCATTAAATTTAATAGCAGGTACAGTATAAACTTTAGTCATATAATTACCACACCTATCACATGCTGGTTGCTCATCGGAGTCAAATGCTACATGCATTTCTATGGTACTATCGCAAGGGGTACAAACAAAATCATATTTAGGCATGGCATAAGTGTACCACATGTGATACTGTAAGCGCACGGGAAACCGTGGGGCAGAAACTTCAATTGACGGGTGACGGCAAAAGCCTAAACCAGTCCACTACCACCATGATTTATTATGGGGGTAAGGGGGCATATTCTTAATATCAGGGTTCGGGCAGTATTCGATTGGCACAAGCCAATCAAACCTGATATAGTTACACCATGAACGTATTACCTAAGCACGTATCCTATTCATCACTTAATACTTATCAAGAGTGTGGATGGAAATATAATCTAACTAAAATACAAGAAGTACCTGAGAAACATGCTGTTTGGTTTACAGGTGGTTCTGCTGTCCATAAGGCTACCGAGGTATGGGACAAACAAACTCCTGGAGATATTCCAAATCTTGAGATGCTATGGAATAAAGTTTGGCATGACCAAGTAAAAGAAGATGAAGATATCAACGGTGACATGAATACATGGGAGTACGCCAAGAAAGAAGATTTATCTTGGTGGTATGGTGAAGGTTTCTGGATGTTAGAACGTTGGGTAAAACTACGGTCTAATGGTTGGAATGTTTACAAGGACTATGTTGAAAAACAATATCAAGTACCTTTAGTAGATACTGTTGTCCACATGGCTATTGACAGGGTCATGACGGACTTTGATGGCAATATAGTCCTTTTAGACATTAAGACGGGGGCGTCATCCCAAAGACACCCACTTCAATTGGCAACTTATGCGTGGGCTTTGCGCGAAATTGATGGCCTTGAGGTGGACAAAGCAGGTTTTTGGGATGCGCGTAATGGTCAAATAATTACGTGGAACTTAGAACATTTAAACAGCACGCAGGTAGAACACATTTATTCAGAGTTTGATAGAGCACGCAAGGCTGAGATATTTTTGCCTAATTTATCTAACTGTGGTCGTTGTAGTGTGCTACCATACTGTAAGTTTATGAACGGTAAATATACAGAAAAGGAGAAAAACAATGGCTAATGCTAACTTCCAAGTTAGTAGTAAGTTACCAGATGGTCGCATTTTTGTGATTGCTGGTGATAGTGCCGATGAGTTCAAGCAGAACTTGACTCATATACTGGGTGATGTCGGGGCTGAGAATTTATTCTCAACCATGGCAACATCAATAGAGGGAGCACCTATCTCATTTAACAATGCGATAGACAACCTTGCAAAAGGACTGGGTGCAACTCCTGTAGGTCCAACCTTCACCGCAAGTACTGGCCCATCAGGTCGTTCTTGTAAACATGGTGAAATGACAAGGCGCACAGGCGCTGGTGCAAAGGGACCATGGAAAGCGTTTATGTGCCCTTCACCTAAAGGAACTCCAGACCAATGCGAACCAGCATGGATTCGGCGTACCGATGCTGAATGGAGCACCTTTTAAGTAATGAGAACTTTAGCCCGTGCCGTAGGTAGCAGAGATATTGGCGGTGAACCATTACCAACAATATTCCGTACCTTTGATGTTAATAAAATTGTTATAAGACGGGCAGAAGTATCTATGATTGCTGGCACTCCAGGGGCAGGTAAATCAACACTTGCCCTTGCGATTGCCCTTAAAACTAATGTACCAACACTTTACATAAGCGCAGACACCAATGCTCATACTATGGCTATGCGTTTATTATCAATGATTTCTGGTCAATCACAATCCGTGGCTGAACAAATGTTGATAGAGAACGTTGAAGATTCACGGAAAAAAATTAATGAAAACTCAGGGCATATCTTTTGGTCTTTTGAATCAGCCCCTACCTTGGTTGATTTAGACTTAGAGGTTTCTGCTTTTGAAGAACTATGGGGTTGTCCACCAACTTTAATTGTGGTTGATAATCTAATGGATATTGCTAACGATAGTGGTGAAGAGTTTGCAGGAATGCGTTCTACAATCAAAGAATTAAAATACCTTGCAAGAGATACCAATGCTGCAGTTCTTATTCTTCATCATACAAAAGAATCTTATGTTGGCAATCCATGCCAACCTAGGTCAGCACTACAAGGAATGGTAGCACAATTACCAGCCTTAATATGTACAATTGGTTCTAATGCTCCAGGATATATTGCCGTTGCTCCTGTTAAAAACAGATATGGTAAGGCAGACCCTACTGGAGACACTTCGTTCTGGTTGCAGTTTAACCCCGAAATAATGGAAGTTTCCGACATTCCCGAAAGAATATGAGTGTCAAAGACGTCTGGGATTTAAACCCAGATTATACAAACGCTATGGATATACGTGGTGAACCCACTAAAATATGTCCATGTGGTTCATTTTTATGGAAACTAATTGTTAGTTGGGATGAAGATTCCAATACAATAAGTTCATACTTTATCGATATGGAGTGTGCTGTCTGTGGGACAAAGGCAACAGCCCCAACAGAGGAGAAACTATGAGAAAAAACAAACTGATATATATTCTGATGTGTTTTGTGGTCTTTGCGGGCACTTGGCATCAACCTGCGGTTGCGATTACTACGGAAATAACCCGTACAAATCCTAAATGTAAAGATTTAAATTTAACACTTAGTCAAAATAAAAAATTTGCTAAGAAATATGCATTTATAAAAGTAGAACAAATAGGTTGGAACGAAAAAGAATGGGAAGCATTACTTGTTCTTTGGACTAAAGAATCTCGTTGGGATTATACAGCAAACAATCCAAAGTCAACAGCCTATGGTATACCTCAAATGCTTAACATGCCCGAAGATACGCCCTTGACCAAACAGGTTGATTTAGGGTTAAAATACATCAAAAAGCGGTATAAAACGCCTACTTTAGCCCTTAAACATCACAATAAAAAGGGCTGGTATTGATAAAAAATGGCTAACAAAAATGGACGTAAAGGCTCTTTGTTTGAGACAACTGTTCTAAAATGGTTGCGCTCTAAAAATGTAGTAGCCGAAAGATTAACCAAGGCTGGCGCTAAAGATGAAGGCGACATTGTTGTTATGGTTAACGATAAGACTTATATTTTGGAACTTAAGGCTACTAAAGCAATTAAACTGCCTGAGTTCTGGAGCGAAGCAGTAATTGAAGCAAAGAATTATGCAAGTGCTCGTTCGATAAGCGCAGTACCACCATCTTATGTTATAATTAAACGTAGAATGGCGGGAATAAATCAATCATGGGTGGTGGAAGACTTTGACCAGTGGATTAAGAAAGTCACAACGTGCAGATGTCAATAGAATTGTGCTACCAATTAAGGATATATTAGAACATTATGGAGCAAGAATACCAGACCGAATTGGATGGTCATCAATCAGATGTCCCTTTCACGATGACACACATAAATCAGCAACAGTCAACATTAGAGAAAATGTATTTTGTTGTTTCGCCTGTCAAATTAAAGGCGACACTTATAGAATTATTATGGAAAGAGAGGGATTAAGATTTAATGAAGCAATCAAATTCGCAGAAAGAATCTCTGGGCAAAGCATCAAAGTACTACGCAGCCGCAATACACGAAGCAGAGGATTACCTCGCAGAACGGGGGATTACTTTGGAAGTAGCACGGAGAGTGGGATTGGGCGTCGTGCTAGACCCAATAACGGGACATGAACAATATGAAAACCGCCTTTCTATTCCGTATATTACACGTTCGGGCGTGGTTGACATTAGATTCAGGTCAATGGATTCGCAAGAACCGAAGTATATGGGGCTGGCTGGTGCAAACACACATCTCTTCAACACGAAGTCGTTTTTTAAAGCGACGTCATTTATTTGTATTTGTGAAGGTGAGATTGACACGATTACGTTGGATTATGTTTGTAATTTACCTTCGGTTGGGGTCCCTGGAGTGAACAATTGGAAAAAACATTACACTAAATTGTTAGCAGATTTTGACAAAGTATTCATGTTTGCAGACGGTGACCAAGCAGGGCATGATTTTTCTAAATCACTAACTCGTGAACTTGGTAATGTAGTTACAGTTCAAATGCCAGAAGGGGAAGATGTTAATTCTATGTATCTCAAGCACGGTGCTGAATACTTTACGAAAAAGGTGGCTAACTCACAATGACCGTTTTAATTCCATCTAACAAGGGTTTCGAATGTAAAGATTGTGACTTTATAACTGATGATATATTTTTGTTTTTAGAACATTGTGATGTTTCATTTACTTGGGGTGTGCGTTTAAGTAATAGATACACAATTGATTTGTTTGCTGTGTTGCAAGAAATTAGCCATCAATTAGAACACGAATACATTGACAACGCCATGGATTTAATTCAGTCTATAACTTTAGCCTTAGTTAATTCTTCTGAGGGTGAACAATCGTTTCATAAATTTGTAACAGAAGCGATAACTGTTGAAAAAGTATCTGATATGTTAATCGGAATAGAGGAGATGCTAAGGAAAAATGACAAAAACAAATAAAAATACACAAGAACCTAGCGATTTTGAGATACGCGTGTGGGGCGTGTCAGAAGAACTTATTAATTTATTGTTATCAAAACATAAAGATTATGGACCAAGAAATATATCTGATGCTCCTGGTGGTGCTATCAATGGACTTAGAGTCCGTATGCACGACAAGTTAGCACGTATAAATAATTTATATGATTCAATTAGAGATATGGCACCCGAACACGAATCCTTTGAAGACTCCTTCAAGGATATGGCGAACTATGCAATCATAGGGTTGTTGGTGTTAAGAGGAGAGTGGGACAAATGATAGAAATAATGTTAGCGTTTCAACTACAACTAACGGCTCTGCTGGCTTTAATAGCAGCGCTATTGAGATAGGAATAAAATGAAAGTGTTTGGACCTTACAAAGGTAGTAAACAAAACGGTGGTCGTCCAATTTACGTTATCAAACGTAAGAAAAAAGATGGCACAACCGAAAGCACGTCTACTAATAAAGCACGCCTTGATTACAAAAAGGCTACTGGCAAGAAATTAAAACGTAACCAAGAAGTAGACCACATAGATAACAAAGGACGTAAAGGTAAAGATGGCATAAAAAATTTACGCGTTTTATCTAAAAAGAAAAATGTAGGTTTAGAAAACAAAAGACGAGCAAAGAAAAAATGAGTAAAGCAATCGTAGTGGTTTCAGACCTCCAAGCACCGTTTCATGATGTAGATGCGGTGAATGCGCTCAAAAAGTTTATTTATGCTTATCAACCAGACTCAGTAGTATCGGTTGGAGATGAAATAGATTTTCAGGGTATTAGTCGTTGGGCAAAGGGGACTGAACTTGAATGGGAAAGGTCGATGGGTAAAGACAGAGACATAACTGTAAAGTTATTGGAAGAACTAACTGTTGATACAATCGTACGTAGCAACCATTCAGACAGGTTGTTTAATAAGATACGTGGGGCTGCTCCTGGGTTTTTAGGATTGCCTGAGTTAGAGATTGAAAAGTTTTTAAAACTTGATGAACTTGGTATTAATTATTATCATGGTCCTGTAGAAATAGCACCAGGTTGGTTGCTTATGCATGGAGATGAAGGCAATATTCAACCGACAGCAGGGGCTACTGCTCTCGGGCTTGCGAAGCGAAGTGGTATGTCAGTCGTGTGTGGTCACACACATCGCATGGGCTTGGCTCATTATACTCAAGCATGGGCTAATGGTTCTCGTGCTGTGTGGGGTATGGAAGTTGGGCATCTTATGAATATTAAACACGCGAAATATATTAGAGCAGGATTGTTTACGTGGCAACAAGGGTTTGGAATCTTGCACGTGGACGGTAAAAATGTTACTCCGCAAATTGTGCCCATTATCAAAAATAGTTTTACAGTCGAGGGTAAAACGTGGCGGTGGTAAAAAAAATCGTTGAGAACTATCATGGCGTAGTTAGTTCTATAGCCTATGAGTTCTCCCGTAAATATCGTATGGTAGACGTTGATGACTTGCGCCAAGAGTTATGGGTTTGGTTTCTTACTCACCCAAATAAAGTTACACATTGGCAGGATTTACACGATAAAAAACAATCTACAAAATTAGTTGCTCGTTCATTACGTAACGCGGCCAAAGATTACTGTCAAAAAGAGAAGGCTAGGTCTGTTGGTTTTCGCGTAGAGGATAACTATTATTACGATAAAAACATGCTAGAATCGCTTATTCCTGCTGTTTTAACAGGTAATAAAGAGGCTCCCATGATGAACGATTTGAGTGTGTCTAATGTTAAAAAGGTTGCGTCTGAGGGTAACAACTGGCCTGCAATCTGTTCGGATATAGAAAAAGCAATTAGTAAATTACACAAGGAACAGCGAGATATCATATTCTTGCGATACGCAAGCGGATACGAATTAGGCGCGATAGCATCTGAGTTATCTATCTCACAAGATGCCGTGCGTATGAGAGTAAACAGAGCATTAAAAAATATGTTAAACTTTTTAGGTGGTAATTACCCACGCAAGGAACGCGATTACACAAAGGAAGAAATAATGCAAGACGTAGACACGCAAGAAGTTCTTGAGTCTGCTATGCCTGACGATGAGGAATAATGTGCTTAACAGCGAGGTATATACACGACCAACACAAACTTTTCTCCGTGTGGCTCGCGTGTGCACGCGTAAGGGTGTGTGGCTCGCGTGATATGTAATCCATGTTTGCAAGGTGGAATTATGAACACGTACAAGCGTGATGAATTAGCACACCAACTGCATCGGGATTGTGAGTACAAGGATTGTGTGTGCCAACATAAGGTCGGTAATTGGACAATAAAAAAACCCCCACGCGATGAGGCGTGAGGGCTTCTTTACGTGGTACTAGGCAGATACCACTTGCTTGATTTCCGTGCTTTCTACTGTGAAGTAATCACGTAGTTTTTCGTGTATTAGATTTTGCACATTACACACACTCTCGTAATGAACATCATCTCGTGTAGTAAGTTCCACACGTAGTATGTATTTTTCCATTAGTCTATCCTTTCTACCTCTAGTACACGCTTGACCTCGGTTTCATCAAGCGAGTATACTCTCCACTCATTGTTTGCATCAAGCGCAAGGTCAATAGCCTTGTAGACATCATCACACGTAATGTCTTGATAGACCTCAACCAAGCACTTAGCCTTCACTCGATAAGTGCCATAATCACTCATAGCGCCACCGAAAGTATTGCGCACACAATTCCTAGCGTGGCAAAAGATAACCACGCTATCATGCGCAACTGTTCCCACACAGTTTCTTGTGTGAACTTATCATCACCATACATCATCTGCCCACTCGCTTTCTATCGGGAGATAATTATCCTGTACGAACAACGACCTAGGCAACTCGTACGTAGTGTAGAAAGGGATTAAGTCATCGGGGTTTACACCTCGCAACTGTTGTTCCTTTTCACGCTCGAATTGGTCTTTGTTCGCCCATATTCCATACATGCCTGTGAACTGTAATGAGTATTCCAAGCACTCATCATACGCAGGACATTTCATACACACCGACCTTGCACGCATCGCACTAGGCGTGTGTGAAAAAGTCGTGCGTATAAATCTTTGAGATGCGCCTTGTGCGCGCACCTCATCGAAATCGGGGAACCAATCGTTAGGATTTGCATCAGTAGCACACAAGGCTTCTTGCGTGAATTGAGGCATACTCATAACATACCACCTTTCATTAAGAATACACGATATGTGCACTCAGGTTTTTCACCCACGCATGGTGCGTGGCGTTCAGAACCACACGATACACAGGGGTATTCGTATGGGTTATCTATATCGAACTTGTCGTCAGGTAATGGAGAATACCTAACGCTAGTTTTGTCTATGCGTGGTGAGTAAGTTATCTTTACACGTATCGGTCCGTCAATATCCCAACCTTCCTCTACGTGTAAGTACTCACCAGCATTGAGCATGAGAGTAGCAGTTTGGTTTCCAGCGCGAGTGGTTTTCCACTCAAGCGTATCCCAATCACTTACTTGCTTGCGCAAGGTTGCACTCATGTTTCATCTCCTCATCGTGTCCGAATTGCCCAGCGTTCTCACGATAAGCGTGAGCCTTCATCAACCACTTGCTTGCATCAACCATTTTCTTCTCGCGTAACGAGATTTGATAATGCTTGTAACACATTTCAGCCATACTTGCGTATGCCCTAGCAGGTGGTCGTTTGACTATGCGTTTCATTAGAACTCCCATGCTGTTGAGTATGCGGATATGTCTGTGGTTTTTTTAGGTGCGGGCTTGTAACACATGCAAGGTGTTACCATATCGCACCATTGGCAGGTTTGGCATGTTGGACACACAGCATCAGCCTCAAGTATTGTTTCACTCATCAACCCATTACACGTGGTACAGGGGAAAAGTTCCTCCAAACCGCTTGTGTAATAGTTACGTGTACTTGTGGTCTTGTATGACCCCCAGTAGTAATTTGCATCGCAACTGCCGTTAGACCACCACACTTTACTATCGTCCTCTGTACCTTTGTCTGCGTGGATAAGGTACATTTGATAGTCAGCCTTAGGGTCTATCGTAAGCACACATAATTTAGAGCCTGATGTGTACTCCTCTATCATGTTGTACATGTGTGGATTATCTAGTGCTTTAACACCGCCCATTTTAGCGAGAATATCCTCGGTAAATATACGTGTGTCTGAACGTGTATCACCAGCAGGAATATCTATTGGTAACACTCCGTTGTGCGCAAGCACAGTCATGTCGTCCACTACGTAAAATGGGTGGCAGTTAGCAACGTTGATTAGTCCATGCGTTGCGTATCTTGCGTGCCATAGTGCGTAGTCGTCAGGATACTTGGCGCGCAATTCCAAGAACCGATTGACCGCATCGTCAGCATCAAGCGTATGCTCAACGAGAATACGTTTCTCGCTTGAGATTACGATTGCAAAACCGAAGCCGTCAGGATTGTTTATCGCGGAATACATCAACTTATCACGCGATGGCAGTACGTTAGGTGGAACTACACATAACATACACATTAGTACTCCTCACTTTCGTATACGTTTACACTTGACGCAACTTGCGCGAAGTTTTCATACTTGTCGCGGTTATCGTTTACATACGAAATGAAACGATGCCACGTTAGGGGGTTTTCTTTTGGTGATACCTTCATGTTACGAGTGTACTCAACAGCAGAGTGGATAAACTCTATCGCTGATAACACACGATGAGGTCTTAGTGAACCACGAAACACACGAACTTCTAGTGTGTGGTCGTTGGTGATGTTGATTGCTTCGTACCTGTCGGCTGTCTGCCCTAACTTGACCTTTGGTACGAGTTTGCCCTTGTCGTCAAATCGTGCATAGGAACTTGTACGACCTGCTATCTTGCACACGTTCCTTTGGTTATCATACACAAGTTTCTGAAAGCGTAACTCGTGAGCCTCATCACGTTTACCTTCTTTCCTGAAAGCCGTACGAGATATGTGTAAATGTATACCACACGTTTCGGTATCCCATGAACGGAAACCATATCTGCGTAACTCTTTCATGAAACTCAAGTCAAGCGACTTGAACTCATCAAATGAGTGTGGGTGCGACACTATTTCGAAGCCACTATCGAGTGAACTATCATACTTCAGGTACACACGTTCACCTAGAGCATCTCTCACGATGTTAGCACCTTGTTTGCAACCAGCACCGCCTTCGTCCTCGACCTCTAATTCCAAGCCGAAGTAGTACGCATCACTCCCGAAAAAGCGTGGTTGAGGTTTGTAAGAGTACGAGAAGATACCAAGACTATCCATGTAACACACATGTTCGTCTAAGAACCGCTCATACATGTAAAGACCGCACTCCTCACACTCGACTTCCACGTCATGGCATGATTGGCATAAGTACCTATCTCGATGTGCTGAGTACATAACCTCATCGAAAAAGCCTTCACACGACTCGCATGAGTGAATATCGGCATCATTAGCGCAAGCATTTCTGCAACCACTACATATCGTTCGACTATTGTACTCGTGAGTTTGCCTATAACCGCTAATTACGAAGCGAAGGTTACACATACCGCACTCGAAAGAACAGTTTACGTGAACCATTTGCTCCTCCTCTAGCGGTACTGTGTTGCGCCAAGCCATTACCGATTGCCATAGAACTGGGCCGTGGTCTGACGTGTGAAACAGGAATTGGTCGCATTGAGGACAATTTTCACGTGTGTCCTCATGTTGAGGGAAATGAGCGACAGGCATCATACGTTCTAGCCCCAAGTGGTCAGACAACGTAAACAAAACAGGGCTGTTGCTACACAGCCTTTTTCGTATACATGTGTAACATCTGCGCGTGAAAGACACAATGGGGTCTGAGTTTGTAATTTCGCCAGAGAACAATTTCCCTGTGCGACCACACATGTCCGATGAACACCTGCCCCAGCCGTCTGTCCTGATTACTATTGCGTTCAGGGTAGATAGTTGGAGTTGCGTGAGCATGGCAAACTCATCGTGAGTTTCCACCTCACGATAGTATGCGCTGAACGTACCCTCAGGGGGCACTTGTGTGTTAGGCATGATTACTCCGTTTCTGAGCATAGTTCATCTGCGTGTTTCCATGAACGCTCGTAATTTGTAAGTTTACCCTTGTGAACCATTTGCTCACACAGTTTATCCATACTGTTTTGTATGTCTTCGCAATCCCCACAAGTACTTTCCAACACGTATGGGTGCGCTATTAAGTTAGAAAACAATATACGCATTAGGTGTGCGTCTATCGTTAACTTTATATTTACGTCAGGGTCGCTTGTAACTTGATTTAACAATCCGAAAACTTTCTCCACGGATTGTAAGGTCGTACTGTACTCACTCGCTGACTTGATAGTTATATCATTACGCATGATTACTCCGTTTCATGTAGCGTACAATTACACAATTCCCCTTCGGGAATTGCATACGTAGCCAACTCGGTGTCGGCTACGGCAGGTTCTACTGTGTACGTAATTTTCTTACGTTTCTCCCAATCTCGTATGAGTTGGGCAGGATACACAGCAGACCACAACGTTATGTGTGCCTTCGTTTCGTGTATTAGCATTTTAGTTCTGCTCACACTTGGGGGGCGTGAGCGTGCATCAGTTAGCGTGAAATACACAGGTAAGTCGCAACGATAGAGCGTGTCGCTCATGATTACTTCCTACCTGACTTCATCTCACGTACTTGACGTGTGAGCCGAGCATTTTGTAGTGCGGTGGTGGTGATGAGCGTGATACTTAGCGACAAGGCGATGATTATCGCTATGCCGTCTGTGATTTCGATGTACATGTGGTTCCTTTCGTGAAGTAAGAAATCCCTCTCGTAATGCGGAAAATGGATTAACCACATACACGAGAGAGATTTTCTTGGTGACCTTTTGACCACCGAAAGTAACTATACCACAGCCCATTTTGAGCCTAGAAAAGCCTCAAAGAAAGAAAGAAACCTGTACGTATGTTTAGTCTAACCATAATTTGATTTTGGTTCACAAACGATTTGCATGTGTGCGCGACAGCGATGTATGTGGTGCGCGTGTGTGCTAGATTTTGCTGGTCGGTGAGCGTGTGTGTACGTAACAGCGATGTATGTAGCGCGTGTGCGTACAGGTGCGCGCATACAAAACGGACAAAACGGACGCACGCACTCGCGAACGTAGGAAAACCACCAACACAAACCGCAAAACAGAAAAGGACAAAACAGGACAAAACGCCCCACTTCCACGCTCAAATTGGTTTATTTGCTTTTTATCTGCTACCTTTATCTCAATGGGGAAAATCCTCATTAGAAAACAGGTTAAAAATGGAAAAGGCTCAAATCGCGGAGGTGGTCGAACTCTTTACGTTCGACACTCCCGATATTCAAAAGTCTGCCGTTAATCGCTTGGAAAGCGCGTTAACAAAAACAGGCTCAGCATCATCACGCTTATCAATGGCTAGCGCTTCACTAAATGCGTTGGCAAATAAGTACGACCTA
>SXGQ01341422.1_pt1 | contig 13284 bp, 19 predicted proteins | sample 3178371 | NCBI WGS metagenome assembly SXGQ01 (sample SAMN11356859, study PRJNA531348) | freshwater metagenome | isolation source: freshwater sample F1-20 | place: China: Fuxian Lake, Yuxi | collected 2017-12-25
AACTTCGACGGCCAGGGCGTCGACGAGAGCGTGTCGCCCCGCTACTGGTGGACCGCGTCGAACTGGCGCAACCGGATCAGCGTGCCGATCACCTTCGGCCCCGCGCCGAACGTCTGCTCCGTCCTCGAGTCGGGGATCACATCGCCTTTGATCTTCAACTCGAAGGACTGTTTGAAATACCGCGCCGCGTGCTCACCGGCGAGCCTCGTGATGGCGGGCTCATCGCTGGTGCCCCGGTAGGAGTTGCTGAACCCAACGCGCACGACCTTGCCGTCTGCCGAGCGCGCCTCGACCGACGAGGCGATGGCGTGCTGCCCGTGGTGATGGGTGAAGTAGAACGGCTTCGCGATGGCGATCAACTCAGCCTTCTCCAATTCGAGCGCGCCTTCGAGGGCTTCGACCTTGGCGCTCTTGTCGAGGATGCTGGTGACGATTTCAGCGACCTGCCCATCGGGGTCAGGCAGCAGTGGATAGGCTTTCGCCGACTTGCTGGCCGGCGTCTGCGTGGCGAACCCGGCGAGGCTGACCTTCTTCAAGGCCGGCGTGGGCGCGGGCGTGGGTGCGGCGGTCGCCGCTTTCGGTTCTGCGGCGACGGTGGCCGCGTTCTTGGTGGTGCTTTTCGGTGTCTTCATTGGTTTTCTGTTTTGTGGTTTCTGGTTCTCGCCGCTCACTACGCGGACTGCGTAGCTTCACGGCAAAATGGAGTGCGGTGGTCGCTGTGGGCGGCTTTCACCTTCGTGACTTCGGCGAGCAGGTCCGTTCCGGTGACTTTCCACTCGCGCGTCTCGGCGGCAGTGGAGCCGGCGTAGATCGCGTTCAGGCAGACGTTGAGAATGTCCCCGCCGGACAACCCCTTCGCTTCCGTGGCGAGGATGTTCAGGTCGGCGAACACACGCTCACGATTCGGCAGGTGCAGCTCGAAGAGCCGACGCCGCATTGCCTTGTCGGGGAGCCGGAACTTGATGTGGCGGCTGATGCGTCGCAGCAGCGCGGGGTCGTAATTTCCGAACAGGTTCGTGGTCACGATGACCACGCCGTTGAACCGGTCGAGTTCCTGCATCAGGACGTTGCGGTTCTGATTGATGCTGGTGGCGCAACTCTCCCCGATATTGACGCGGCGCGAGAGGAGCGAGTCGGCTTCATCGAAGAAGAGCACCGCGCCGAGTTCGCTCGCGCGCTTGAAGCACGCTGCGATGTGCTTGGCGGTGTCGCCGAGGTATTTCGAGATCACCGCGCTGTAGTCCACTTGGTAGAGCGGCTGGCCCAGCCGCAGCGCCACGCCGAGCGCGGCGCGCGTCTTGCCCGTCCCCGGCGGCCCGTGGAAGTTCAGGATGCACCGACCGTCCTGCGGCTGGAGCTTGCTGATGTTCCAAACCGCTTCGAGGTCGCCGCGGCGTTGGATGGCACGCAGACCGGCGGCGATGTCATTGCGCACATCCGCGTGGAGCACGAGGTCGTCGAGCGCGTGGTGCGGCTGCGGGGTGACGAGCACGCCAAGGTCTGGCGCGTCGCCGTTGGATGCACCGTTATTGCGACGGCGCGGATTGCGATGGTCTGCCGCAGTCGCGGCATCGGGTGGCATGGATTCTTCGTGTTCAGGCATAGGTTTAGTGCGTTGAGGGTTGATGGGTTTCAGTGGTTGTCGTCAGAGCGATGATGCGCGCTTCCGCGAGGGCGGAGGCGCGCTCGAAACAGGCGGCGGCAGCTTGCGCGAAGGCCGTCGCGTGCTGGGCGTCATTTACGCCGCAGTTGAGGGCGAGCATCAGCTTGGCGCGGGCTTGCTCGTGCTGGGCGAGCAGCGCCGCTTCGAGTTTTTGGACGGTGGCATCGCGCTGGGCCGCAGCCCCGCGCGCGTGGTCAGTGGATTGGCTTGCGTTCATGGCCTCCTTCCTCGTTCGCGCCGCTCGCGGAAGTCCATCGCTGAGCGTCTCCATATTTTTCTCCATTTGCGCAGCGGCCTGGCGCTTGGCGCGAGAAGTGAGTCGCGGGCGTTTCGCACTAACGAGCGGATTGATTCTTCCGAATACGCAAGCGTTGCCCGTGTGCGAGCTAATTAAGATTTTGAGGACCGAGCGGAGAGGCAACCTCGAGAAAACCGCTTGCGTTCATTATTCTGTGGGTGACAATCCTCGGAAGGTAAATCTGCCATTCCAATATGAAATTCGAAGGGTCCCAAGAGCTTAACAATTTGGCGAGAACCAAGCTACTTGATTCCTTGGTTGATGACCTTTCCGTGATTCTGCTAAACGAGAAAATTCCGCTAGACGTGGTCAACGGCCAGAACGGAGAAATTATCGTCCCAGCCAACCAAAGATTCACAAAGTCGCTCCTGCGCAGAATGGCTGAAAACCATGACCGCTTGGACATCGATCGGTCACCGATCCGCGACAAGGTCCGCGAAATTATTAACCGTTTCGAAGAGCGGCTTACTGATGAACAACTAAGAATTGCGAGAGGGCAATTCCCTGAATCCTTGGAACGAGTTGAGTTACGCAAGAGAGCAGAAAACGGTGATCCGCAGGCTCAGTATGAGCTAGGCTTTTCCTACAAGAACGGGACAGACATGTTGGGCCGAAACCCGGAAAAGGCTAAGCTGCTTTTCAAGGCGGCCGCTGATAAGGGAAACATCAATGCTCTAACTTGTCTCGGTATCTGCTATAGTGAAGATAATAATTTGGCATTAGCGAAACAATGCTTTCAGGAGGCATCCACAAAAGGTGACGCTGAAGCTCATTACCTGCTCGCTGGTTTAAGTCCAGAAAGGGAAGCTATCTGTTTGTATCATGCCGCTGCTAAAAAAGGAAATCCGCAGGCAATGCGGAAATTGGGCGACTACTGGGCACTGGGTAGGGATCATTGGTGGTTTAGGCACGGAGTCCAGCTCGCCGCATACTCTTTCAATGAAGAAAGCTCCTCTTTGGAAGATTATACTGGGACCGGCCGTGCGGATAAATTGGACAGAGCTGAGGCTGCAGAATGGTATCGCTTAGCTGCGGACCACAACGATGCCGAAGCTCAGAGAAAGCTCGGAGACTGCTATATCGAGGAATGGGTAGTTCCCAAGCGTTTCGAGGAGGGAACGCCGGGTTACCGTGAGAAACAGGGAGCAAAATGGTATCGAAAGGCCGCCGAACAGGGTGACGCGGAAGCCCAGCAAAAGCTTGCTTGTTGCTATGAAAATGGGATCGGAGTCGCCCAAAGTGAAGTTCAAGCAGCGAAGTGGTATGGCAAAGCGGGGTCGCAAGGAGACGAATTTTTTTCGTACGAAGCGTTGGGCGATCTTTATTCGAGAATGGGAGAAAAGAGGAAAGCTGCAAAAGCTTATCGAAAAGCTGGATTCCGTGGGTCAAGTTCTAAGATTCGTAACTTGGGACCAAAGAGCAGTTGGTGATTTCTTCGCCACGTAAATAAGAATAGAAACCTAGTCCTATCAGCATTCGTTGATCGCAGGTGAAGCGATTGTTGTTCGTAGCTGCGCTCGCACCGAGAGCAAACACCCGAACGGTCCTCGCTGGGCCTTCCGCAGTATCGGCAGCGAATCGCGCTCATAGCAGTCCGCCTCCTTCCACGTCGAGCCACGTCTCCAAGTCCGCCATCGCCGCGCGCACGCAGCCGCCGCTTCCGACTGCGATGCGCAGGGCCACATCGCGTGGCACTTTCCAATGCGCCCGCAGGAACTCGGCGATTTCCTCCGTGCCCGGCGCCGTTAGTTTGATCGACTGGAACCGCGTCTGGAACCGCTCCGTGAGCAGGTCGAGTTGCAGATTGCTCGTGCCAATCAACGCTTTTCCCGGCGGCAGCTTGTCCAGATACGACAGGAGAATATCCTGCGCATCGCGACTGCATCGATCCAACTCGTTGATGATCTTCACCGACCAGTTCGAGAACAGTGAGCCGTAGGGCAGGGTGCTCATCCAGTCGCGCACAGCATCAACCGTCACTTCCTTGCCGTTGAAGCTCTCGATACCGAGCGCCGTGCCGGTCAGCTCGCGGGCGACCAGTTCCGCCACGGTTGTCTTGCCCACACCCGGAGGACCGTAGAGCAGGAGCTTGCACGCGGCATTGCGCGCATCACGCACGCGCCGCGCCTTCGCGACCTGGGCTACACACACCGAGCGCGCCTGACCAATCAGGTCGTCCGCCGTCTGCGGACGCCAGTTCATCGGTGACGGTTTCGGAACGGGCTTCAACGCCACGGGCTTGTGACCATTCCTTGAGTTAAGCCGCAGCTTCATACGCGCCTCCTTTCAAGCTGACCAATTCGCGCAGCTTGCCGGCCACGGTGGCCGCTCCCTTTTTATAGAGCGCGACCACCACCAGCTCGCCATCGAGCCACACGGCCCAATGCCTCGTTCCATAGCGAGTGACTGTGACCACGGCTACCAGCCCTCCCGGCGCACGCGCGCCTTCACGGTGTTGATCGATAGGTCGAAGTGCGCCGCCGTCTGCTTCGGGCTCCGGCAGTGCTTGTAGAAGCGCTTCACGGCCCTCCAGTCCGTCACTTCCGGCAGCGGCGTCTCCGGTTCCGCAGCGCGCCCGTTGGTGGCCGAGGGTTCGGCCTCACGGGAGCGCGTGGAATCGCGTTGGAACGCGTCGAAGCGACGGCTGGATGTAGAGTGAACCCCGTTCACACTGGCCGCAGGGGCCGCGGTCTGCCGGCCCTCCAGCGCGGCGAGCCGCTGCTCGATCGGGCGGAACTTGTCGCTGACGGCGACATTCGCTGCGTCATTCACGATGCGGCTCACGTCGATGGTAGAACCACCGCTGCGGCGGCTGCCGACGATTTCGAGGACTTTGGCGGTCACGATCTCGCGGATGAGTTCGACGGGGATTTCCGTGATCGAATAGACCACGCCGGTAAGCGACTGGAGACCCAGCAGCGATTTCATTTGCTCGCGCGCGGTGCGCGGATTTTCGGCCTCGATGCGATCATCGAAGACAACTTTGCCAGCTTTGCTGGCGATCAACTTGAACAGTTTTTGTGACATGATGTTTGATGGATTGGGTCAGCTTTGGTGATTGCCGAGCGCCAGCGGGAGCTGACCGATGTTTCCCGTTGGACTCGGTTTGCGGCGCGGCTCCGCAGAGTGCGGAGTTTGCGTCGAAAATGATGCGCGCCCCGCGCTCGCGGTGAGATAGGGCAGAAAGCTCGTGTTGCTGACGAGGAAGCCGCGCCACGGCTGCCAGTCGCCGAACAACTCAATCTCCTTGGCCGTCATCACCGCCCACCGCCCCGGCAGCTTCTTGAGCAGCTTTGTGCCCTTGTGATGCACGAGAGCGGCGACCGCGCGGCTGTCGCTCATCGGCCCGTCGAGTTCGCCGATGATCTCGGTCGCGCTCTCCCAGTTACCCCACGTCCCGTTGTGGAAAAGCACAGACTTGCAGAGCCCTTCGTAACCGAGCGCCGCGTCGGCAGTCACCGGGAACGGATGGCAGAGCAGAGGCTCCACGCCGCCGACGCTGGCCCACCGGAAATGGATGATCACTTCGCCGGGCACCTGTTGAATCAGGTGGTTCAATTCTCCCGGCGTAAGCGCCTTGCGCCAGTGGATGCGACGTTTGTCGCGCCATGCCACGCCCGCACCGTGCGGGTTGGCGGCGTGACAAGCGCGCAGGATGGTCAGGTCAGGACGTTGCTTCGGCGGACAGATTAGGACGACACACATGATTGAAAAAGGGTTGAGGTTGAGGAAAGGGACGCGCTCACAGCCGGGCCTCCGGGTAGCGCTGATCGAACTTGCGGCAGAGGCGCAGCGCCTCGGGGCCGTAGCTTGGAAACTCGCGGTGCAGTCGGCCGAACAACCCCAGCGCGCACGGCCGTGCGCCGCCGGTCCACCCAAGGTAATCCCACAGGAATTGCACCGCGCTCTCGGCGGTCTGGGTGCGCTTGGCTTGCAGCTTGTTCTTCCGAAAAGCGCCGAGGCACTGCACTTGCGCAGCCCGGCGGCAGAGCCCGAGCACGCTGCCCAAGTGATGTAGCACTTTCACTAGGCTCGTGGTGCCGGCGAACACGCGGAACTCCACCGCGCCCACATACTCATCGCCCCGCATTCTGAATGCCTTTTGGAAGTTGAGCATCCCGCGCCCGCAGGCCGCTGCCGCCGCTTCCTTGTCCGCCACGCTGCTCGTGTTCACGATCTTGCGCATGTGGCGCTCCACGTCGGCGGCGAGCGTGTGGCTGTAGCGGCTCAGGTGACGTCCGGTGCCCGTCTGGCCATAGAGCGACATCGCGTGCCACTGCGCGATGTGGGCGAGCTTGCGCACGAAATCGCTCACCATGCCCGCTTCCCGGCTGCCAATCACCGACTCGATGCCCACGGTGATATGGACACCGCACGAATTATCGACGGTCGCGCCGATGGCGTTCATCCACTCCATGAACCGGCAGAGTGCCTCGACGCCCTCAACCCCGTGGAGAATGGGCGAGACGAATTCACAGGGCATTTCGTCCGGTTGGCAGGTGATGGAAGCATCGCGGTCAGCCCGCCACGTCGCCCCGTTGAAGGTGGGCGCAAGGAGCTGCTGTCCGTTGGTGGCGCAGGCCGTTCTCACCGGATACCCGGCGTGGTAGCCGCCGACGGCAAGACCGCAAGTGCGCGGCACTTTGGTTTCTAGTTCAACGCCAAAGCGAATATTCATCGCTTCAACGTCCTCGGGTTTCCGCAGACTACGCAGAGTGCGTAGCTTTTGCGCATGGCTTGTGGTGGATGTTGCAGACATGCCCTTGCCTCGTTCAGACGACCCGCGAACGGGAAGCCGAAGTGATCGCCATATTTTTCACCATTTTTCGGAGCAGCTTTCGGTTGGCGCGAAAGATGGGAGTAAGCCGGAAGCCTGCTAGCACTCCGCACCATAAGTGAAGTGTTCACAGGTCCCACGCCTCCCTGAATCCGACAAACTTCGGAAAGCGCGGTGCTTCCTTCGCGCCGCTCGGCTGGTGCTTAAACTTGACCATGCGCCCGACTAACGAAGCGCGCTGCTCCCATAGTGTGACACGGTCGATCCCGCCGAGCACATGATTGTAGCCCAAGCGGAACACCACATTGGAATCCACGGCGCTGACGACGAATCCGCCAAGTTCGCCCCGACCAACTTTGCCCGCCTGCGCCGAGCTGCGTTTGGTGCGCCCGAAGGCGTCCCGCTGCGCTTCGTTCAGGTTGCTCATGCCCTCGTAGGTGTCGAGCACCACGGCCTCCGCGTCCTCGAACCGCTTGATCTTGAGCAGCCAGCCTTCGCGCTCGGTGGAACGCCCGCATTTGTATGGCGAGTCCGGCGTGCGGATCATCACGCCTTCGTAGCCCTCCGTGAGGCACTTTTCTTCATACTCCGCGAGATGGGCGGCATCGCGGATTTCCACAGGCAGGATTTTCTCGACGTGGGCGAACTCCGGCAGGCGTTTGAGTTCCTGCATCCGGCACGCATAGGGCACGTCCACGCCCTCGCTCACGTAATCGAATACTGCGAACGTGAAGTCCGGCTCGCCAGACTCCCGCCCGATGTGGCCGGCGGTCTCGCTGAACGTAGTGCCGCGGACGATCAGCTCGCCGTCGAGGCCGTCAGGCAGGTTGGATTCAATCCACCCACGGGTGAAGCGGTTGGACACGGGTTTGAACGAGCGCGTCAGGGCGCGTCCGTTGATCTTCAGGCATCGGATGCCGTCGAGCTTTGGCGTGGCGAGCACGGGGAAGCTCAGGGCATCGGGGCGCTCGCATTTGCCGGCTAGCATAGGCTTGGTGATGGCATTCATCGTTTGGTTTTTGGTTTTGGTTTCTGGTCTAGGCTGCGCAGCAGCGCGCCGAGTTCGGCGAGCACCTCCGCGAAAAGGGTGTGCATCAACCGGCGGAGCGTTCTCATCGCCCGCCTCCCTCAATGGCCTTGATGCACTCGGGGCCGAAGCCCGACTCCACGGACTCGGGCACGGTCAACGTCTTGCCACACCGTCCGCACTTCCCGCAGTGGCAGAGTCGCACCTGCGGCGGGAGCGAGCGTCCCGCGCTCAACTGGCGAAACAGCCACTCGAACGCCTTCGCGCTCGGCGCATCCTGGGCAATGCGCGACCGCCGTCCGTGGTGGTAACGCTCGGGGGTGAAGACCGTGCCGAGGAACGCGTAGTCGTGCTCGTTGTTCGGACCAGTCAGAACGCTCACGAAATGGGGTTTCGTGTCATCAGGTCGCCGGACCTTGAAAGTGAAGCGGTTGCCGGTGGCGGTGTTCTCGACCGTGAAAACCGCGTTCCCGGCGAGGATAAAGCGAATGGGATCGTTCATACGCAGAGTGCGGAGTTTAGGCGCAAAAAGAGAGCTGCCCTTCCGCTGTGATCGCGCTCAGCCGTCCAACGAGCGTGGCGAGGTTGAACTTGCGCAGACCGCCGCGCTCCACGTCGAAGACGGTGATTAGACCGCCGCCGCGCAGTTTGTCCGGTGAGGTAGTGAAGCGCATCGTGCGCGCTGCGCCCGAGGCTTTGATGAAGGTTCCGAGGTATTCAGTTTGTGGCTGTTTCATGCCCTTGCCTCGTCCGGGCAGCCGCGTGGAATCCATCCGTTTCCATCGCCAAAATTTTCACCATTGAACGGAGCGGGCCGCGCTTGGCGCGAAAGGTGGGGTGAGCCGGATTCCTGCTATCGGCCTGCACCATTTTGCAGAAACGACTGCACCTGCTTGGGGCGCTAAATTACCCTTCGCATTTCAGAGAAAATGCGGCAATCAAGGGGCTTCATGAGTGAAGCACTCAAAGCATCTCCAATAAGCCCGCTATGGCATTCATTTGCTGATGCTCCGTTTGCCCTAGCCCCGGAACGCGGCGAGGAGCTTCACAGGCTAATCCAGGAGCGAAACATCCAGTTCAAGCTCGACGATGAAACACAGCAGGTGCGGTTCGATGGTGTCGACCTTTTCGGGGGGCTTGGCTTGGTATGTGTGGGGTTGCGTGGGCTGGAGCGGCTTTGGATCCACGCATACGCTGCTACCCACATCTATTTTCGCTTTCAGGCGACAGGCTTCTCCGAGCCTTTGGTTCTTCCGGGCACTGCTGAAGGCCGAATCGTCGCGGAGCTTCTTGAATGGGCATTGCGAGGCGAAATGCACGGCGACGAATCTCCATGGCCGGAACACCTTCCCCGGCCGCAAGCCAAGCCAGCGGATGATCAGAACCAAGTCACCAACGAATTGTTTCTTGGAGCCGGTGGGTTCGCGGTCTTACACGAACTCGGTCACAGTGCGCGGGCGCATCGAGGTAGCGATCTTCCGCGTGACGTGTTCTATCGGCAGGAATTTGAAGCCGACGAGTGGGCATATGACTGGGTCATGGATCGGTGGCGTGATTTTGACCCGCGCGAATTGGTTTTCAAGAAACGAGCCACATTGATCGCAGCTCTTTTTGGCCTGATCACAGTCAATCAGGTGTATCGTCCGCGCCGAATCTCGGTTTCTGTTCACCCGAATACAATCGACCGTCTCATGCGTTTTCTGACGAAACACGCAAACGAGGATTCAGGATTACAGGTAGGGCTCCCTTGGGCTGTCGCAGGAACAACGATCCATCTACACCTCTCTCAACGTCTAAAAGATACACTTCCGCCATTCAATAGCTGGCGGACCTACTTTCACGTAATCCGCGATACCATAGACCAACCGTGAAGCGAAGCTTCAGTCGTCGATGAGGTCATCGAACATGCCGGGCTGGAATGGCTCCAGCGCCGCTTGCTCATCCCGGAAGAACTCAGCTTTGGTCTTGCCCATCTTACGGCCCTTTTGTGTGTGGCAGTCGAAGGCGTAGTCCGGCACTTTCTCGCGGCCCGCCTTCTCCAGATCAGCCGCGAGTTTGTCGGCATCCAGACCAGCGCACTGGTCATAGACGAAGTTCTGCAAGTGATCGGCATCCCGATTCTTCTTTGCCGCGCACAGGAGGATCACGGCCTTGCTGATGAAGATGCGGCCCTTCGCCTGCTTTGCCGGCACGTTGGCGTTTACGAGCGCGTAGCCATCATGCAGTGCCTTTACCTCCTGAGTCAGAATCCCCCAGCAATCTTCGGCGGAGACTGTCAGTAGCCGCTTCCACACATAGTTCCCGTAGCCGCTGGCCCAAAGTTCCAGCGCCCAATATCCAGCAAGGCGAGTATCTCCCCGGCGAATAGCCTTCTGCATCGCCGAGGAGACCTCACCAAACTCGTAGCCTCGTTTAGTTAGAAATCGCATGTCCTGATTTTCGTTCGCCAAACACGTGAGGCCAAAAAGAAAGGGGGGTGTTGAGGGGTGCCGCGAGCGGTCAGACGGTGGTGTTGAAGGCATTCCTTCCTCCTCGTCGTCCGGGCCGCGTGATGTCCAACGCTGAATGGCTCCATTTGCATCGCGCTACGCATCGAGGCTGAAGGATTGGCGGCGGGGAGCATCAATCGCGGTCTTGTCCTGACTTTGATAGCTCTCGAAGCGGATGTGTGCTTTCCACTTCCGCTTGAGGTAACGCTTCTCGGCAGCGATGCGCTCGGCGGAGCGAAAGATCGAATTACCACCGAGGTTCTTATCCCGCTCCTGCACGAAGCAGAATCGCGCCTCATTCCAGACCAGGCGAGTGATCATCAACTCTTCAAGCGTGGCGTCGATGTCGCACTTACACTTGAGCAGTTCATCCCATTTCGGCACGCCACCACTTGCATCGCGAACGACGCCCACAGCACCTCCAACCCAATGATGCACGCCAAACGGATCGTTGCGTTGAAGCAGCCTTGGATCGCTGCGCTGGTGCCAGCCGAACAACCGAGCCCCGGCACCGCGCGCGCCATAGGCGGAGTTCTCCAGCATGGCCAGCGTCTCATCGGTCGAGAGCTTGCGGCAGCGCAGCGACACCATGCAGACACAAGCCGTGATGTCGTCGTCGAGCATCACGATGGAGTCCTCGGTGAATCGCTGCAGAATCCAATTTCGCACCGCGCTCACGCCCGTCACGTCATCGGGAATCGTGACTTTCTCCAGCGGGATGGCGGCATAATCAGCCAGCTCGCTTTCGGGAACGACGAGCGTGGCTGTCGGGAACAGGCGGTGGCTGGTGATCGACCGCGGGCGGCTGCGGCTCATGATCACCAGGCGCTGGCTCAGCGGAGCCAGTTCCGGCCAGTCCTTCGGGGAAGGCAGGTTGATTTCCGCTGGCGGCAGCGGCTTTGCGAGCGAGGTCGAGGATTCGTTTTCCATGAAGCACACGGCCAATGCCGATTTTTTTGGTTTTGCGGGTGATTGAGAAATCCACTTCGCGGACGCCGAGGAGTTGGAGCGCCAGCATCCAGTCGCGGAGATCGTGGAACATAAAGACCAAGTAGTCGTGATGCTCGAATGCCTGAATCTCCATGCGAGGCACCGTCTCCACGTCGTCCTCCGGCTTCTCATCGTAGAGGCGCGCAATCTCGTCCTCCATGAAGCCGGTCAATTCCACGTCGAAGGACGGGTCGCTCGTGCGGATGCTCTCGATGACGCGTTTCAGATCGTCCTCATCCAGTTCCGCGAGTTCCGAGAGGCGGTTGTCGGCGAGCAGGTCCGCAAGTTCCTCGGCCTCGCTTGCGTAGTCCTGATAATCGACGGGCACCTTCTCCGCGCCCATGAGCAGCGCGGCCTCGAGACGACCGTGCCCGCGGACAATCAACCCACTGCGTTTGCTGACGGTGATCGGCCCGCGCCAGCCCTGCTCCTGAATGATGGAAGCAAGGAGCTGAATCTGATGCGCACTGTGCCGGTTCGGATTCACCGGATTCGGCTTGAGCGTCGCAGGATCGACGAGAGCATTGTGGGCGCAGTGGATCTTCACGATGCCCACGGCATGTCAAACTTGCGGGCCACTCCGCATGTTGCGTAGTCTGGGGATATGTGGCTCTGCACCCAACACGGCTTTTTCTCCATCGTTCAAAAGAAACCTGGCGAATTTCATATTCGCGGGCGGCTGCGTCAGGACATGGACAACCTCGTGAAGCTCTGTGGCGCGGAGTGGCACATCATCGAAACCAAGAGCGGCGACTACCGTTACCGGATCGTCTGCGGTCAATCTGAAGTGAGCGAAGTGATGGCTAAGCTCGCGACCGCAATCGATTACTCGAACTTCAAGTCACGCATCCACGCGAAGCCCGATCAGGCGGACAAGTCGGCAGCTTACTCGAAGCTCTGGGGCAACCTTTACGACCTCCAGGGATGAAGCACAAACAGTTCGCTCGAACGCTCGTCGCGTGGCGGGAGGCAAACAACTACACGCAGCAGGAAGCAGCGGACCGGCTCGGCGTCTCGCGGCGTTCGCTAGAAAATTGGGAGCAGGAACGCGCAATGCCACAGGGATTCGGGCTCAGCGCCATGCTGAAGATTATTGGGGAACCGGAGGCGAAGCGCCGGAAGGTGAGATAATCGTGTCGACACGATTATCTCGCGTTGACGCACGGCGCGACGAATGGACGCCATTCCGCCGGACGTTGCCAAAAAGCTACTGAATCGCGACTTCGCCAATCTCGTCAAACGAGTGCAGGCGGGAGGTAAGATCAGCCGCACCGAGCGGGCGATGTTGCAGTCGATGGCCGCCGGCGCGGGCGGCGACGGCCCGGCGTTTGTGCGCAACTTCGTGGAACTGGCGGTGGCTCTGAAGGTCACGCGCCAGACCATCAACGGGTGGAAGAAACTCGAAGACGCGCCGAAAGCGACATCGAGCGGACTGCATGAGGTGGCGCAGTGGCGTGAGTTCATGCGCCAGCGCGGCCTCAAGGGCGGCGAGGAAACGCCCGATGTGCAGCAGGCGCTCAAAGCCCGGAAGCTGCTCGCCGAGGTCGAGGAGCGCGAACTGCGGCTGGCGGTAAAGCGCGGCGACTTCATCCCGGTGGAGCAAGTGCGCGCGGAGTGGACGAATCTTGTCGGCCAGGCGACGGCGCTGCTCCGGCGCAAATTTGAAAATGAGCTGCCTCCGATCCTCTCGGGACTCGACGCGACCGGCATTCAGGAGGAATGCCGCAAAGCCATCGACGAGGTTTTGACCATCCTGCACCAAGGCGGCGAGTCGGCCTGAAACGTCAATGCCCCTGAGCCGTCTCGTTGTATGCCTAATTGACGCTCGCCTCCTGGCGTGACGCAGCTTCAACAAATCTGGCGAGATGCTTGGAAACCCCCGGACCGACGCCCGCCGTGGGCGTGGGCCGAACAGCACATTGGCTCGATTCCATATTCGCCGATTCCCGGCCGCTTTCGCTCGGACAACTCGCCACAGATCCGCGAGCCGCTTGAAGCGCTAATCGATCCGCGGGTCCGCTTGGTGTTCATCATCGCGGC
>SXGQ01047428.1_pt1 | contig 13283 bp, 15 predicted proteins | sample 3178371 | NCBI WGS metagenome assembly SXGQ01 (sample SAMN11356859, study PRJNA531348) | freshwater metagenome | isolation source: freshwater sample F1-20 | place: China: Fuxian Lake, Yuxi | collected 2017-12-25
AGAAGTAAAACCTAAAGCAGATGTCTACGGTGAAGATCCTAATTTAGATGTTTATGCTGATAAAGACATCCCAGGACAAGGAATGACTGAAGATAAACTTAACGAAGGATTCGCTCCTGAGACTGATGAAGTAGGTGAATTTTGGGTGGTTGAAAAACCATCTACTAGTGCTACTTTAGATGATATTTGCTTCAAATGCGAAAATGTAATGTACTTTGCTCGTCAAGTAGCTGGTGGATTAAAACCAGAAGACATCAAAGGTATATTCCATAATGAAAATAAAGCTAAAAAATTAGCTGAAAAATTGTTAGCTGAACGTGATAAGAAAAAAGATGAGGTAAAGAAAGCAGCTGAAGCTTACAAGAAAATGAAAGAAGAAACTTTAGCTAAAGTACAGGAATACATGAAAAATAAGAAAGCTACTAAAGAAGTAGTTGATGAGTTAAAAGATTTAACTGATAAATAATGAAACGCTCTGAACTAAAAAATATAGTTAAGGAATTAGTTGAAGACGCTTACATTGACTTGTCTAAAGTTAAAATAGGTGATACTAAAATTGATCCTGAAACTGGAGTTAAATCAATACTAACAGCTATTGATCCTGAGACTGGTAAACTAACATGGAATGTTTCTTATGAAGTAGACCCAAAACAAGTATACGAGAAATTAAATGATCTAATTAACTATATGAATGCTGAAAAAGGTGATACTGAGTTAAGTAAAATAAAAGATATACTTAAAAAGTTAAAAAATCAAACATCTCGTTTAATGAAAAAATAATGATTAAGTTAATTGATATATTAATTGAATCTGCTCTTGAAGAGAAAAAAGATCGTTGTCATCGTATAGCAGATCGTCGCTATGATAAACCATCTGCCTATAAATCAGGTGCTATTGTACGTTGTCGCCAAGGTAAAATTTGGAAAGATCTTAAAGAAGATGAGTCATTAAGAAAATGGTTTGGTCGTAGAGGTGCAGTTGGAAGTGAAGGTGGATGGGTTGATTGTAACACATGCCGTGAAGTAGATGGTAAAACTAAATGTAAACCATGTGGTAGAAAGAAAGGTGAAAAACGAGCTAAATATCCATCATGTAGACCAACACCTGCTAAATGTAAAGACAAAGGTAAAGGTAAATCTTGGGGTAAAACAAAATGATAATTAGAATAAAAGAAATAGAAGCATTAGATCCTAAATCAGAGGAATTACTTGATGACTTAAAAAGTCAAATGAGTTCTTTAATTGATGGGATTGAAGATAAATTAGAAGATGCTTCTAAAGAACAAAAAGAAGGTATATTAACAACAGCTGGAATTGCTTTAGCATTACCAGCTATTTTAGGTTTAATATCTCGCTTTGGTAAAGCAGCTACAGGTATTGTTCGTAGAATAATGGGACAAAAACCAACTCAACAAAATGATACTGAAAGATACTTTCAACAAATGGGTCGTGTAGCTGATGAATTGCATGGTTTATATATGAAACCACTTGAATTAATTGTTAGACGTTTTATTAAAGATGAAACTAAAGCCAAAAAAACAGCTCATTTTATATTCCATATTATTGTAGGAATAATGTTATTATCAGCTGGAGTTACAGCTTTTAAAGCTATACAAAGTAAAAATTTATCACTCGCCACACTTGAAACAGCTTTAGCAGCTATTAAAGGTGGAGAAATTAAACAATATATAACTAAATTATTAGCATAATGATAGACAATTTTAACATACATACTTGGAAATTAAAACAAGCTATAAATGAATTAGAAAACAGACAATGTCCTGATTGTGGATGTAAAATGGAAGGACAGATGTGTAATGAGTGTGGTTATATGGAAGAAGGTGCTACATTCACAGATAAACATGATGACAATCCTAAATTAAAAGGTGATCAAAAAGATTTACCTGATGAATTACAAGCTAAAATTGTAAAGAAAGAAGCCACATTAGGCAAAAGTAACAAATTCAGTATAGGTGATAAACTCCAAACATATGGTGGTGAAGAACCAGTTACTGTTGTAGGTGTTCAACCTCATTTAGCTGCTGCTTTAAAAGATGACAAAAATCCATTAGTTGTTAGTTATCTTAAAAAAGCATTAAGACAAGGTCTTGTAGATAGAGAACAAGCAAGTCAACCATGGTATTTAGTAAAATTCGAAGGTGGCTTACCAGATACTGATCTTAGATATTGGGCTGAAGATGAATTAATGAATGGTGAATTAAATGAAGGTGAAGATCATGAAGTAGCAATGGCTAAATCTAGTCTACAATCTATCATGAGTTCAGCTTCAAAATTAATGATGATGTTAGGTGATGAAGAGCGTAACATACCAGGATGGATTCAAGACCATATTACTAATGCTGAAAACTATATTGATCAAGCTGCTCAAGGCTTTCATGAATTAGAAAACAACAATGAAGAAAATTAGAATCATAAAATCAAGACCAATAAAGGAAGAGGAAGAAGTAGTTGATCAAGTACCTCAAGACACAGCTCCTGAGACACCTGCTATTACTTATGAATCTAATCCTTTAGAGTTCATGTTACAGAAATATCCAACATTAACTAAAACTTTAATTGAGTTATTAACTGATGATTTTAGAAACTATATTACTGGTGTTTATATAATGGCACCAAAACCAACTGTATTTAAAATTGTTTTACATAACAATCGCTCATTTTATTTAACATTTATGGGTGATGACAAATACGAGGCTAAAGTAAGTGGTAAAAAATACTGGTTATCTAGTATTGGTGAATTAGAAAGAGCTACTATCAGTATAGCTGAATTGTTAATGCTAGGTACACCTCCATCTGCTCAAGGTCCTGAAACAGAAATGACTGCTACTCCAGAAGAAGAAACACCTGAAGCAGAAGAAACAGGAGGTGAAGAAGAAGGAGCACCTGAAGAATTAGCTGAAGGTATTAAATTAACTAAAGAAACACCTGAAGATATACAACAAGATTTAAAACCATTAGGATATAAATCTAATAATTTTAAAAAAATATCTGGAAAGAAACTTAAACTTGTTGTACCTAGAAAAGAAAGAGACACAACAGTTGATAAAATTGTTAAAAATCTTTCTGACAAAGGATATAAAAAAGATAAAGATCCAGATAACAAATATCAAATAAATACACCTGATGGTACATCTTTAATAGTTAAACCAGAAGAAGCCCAAGGTCAAGCTTCAGTTCGTATTGAAATAGAAGCATTAGCTGGATTAATGAAACAATTAAAGCAACTAGGTTCAGCTAATATTAAAATAGGTGGAAAAATATATAAAAATATTAGTGGTGGACGTAAAGTTGAAGGCACACCTAAAGCTGATTTAGCATTGACTAATACTGATGGAGAAGATGTGATTTTTATATCACATAAAGATGGAGATTCAGCTAAAGATTTCCAACAATATGGTGGTGTTTCAGCTGTTTCAGACCATCCAGAAGTACAATCATTTGCCCAAGCAGTGCGTGATAATAAAGAAGTAAAAAAGAATGGTGGTGTGATGGTTAGAGGTGGTGGATTTAAAAGAAAAGTAAAAGATAAAAAACTTATTCTTCAATCAATGTATGGTTTAAATTATGGTGGACCATTTAGTAAAAACAATGTTCAAATCATATGTCAAGGACCATTACGTTTAGAAAAATTATCAGGTAATACTTATGAATTAAAAAGTAATCATGATATGCTTAATGGTCAATTACCTGTTGAAGGATATGTTGCATATTTTATGGCTACTTTTAGATCAGATAGAAAAGATATGGATATAAAATATTGTAGAATTGGAATTTATCCTGTAGATACAAGACCAACAGCTCAGGATATTTAACATATAGAACGGATTCATTGCCTGTTCGCCTCATGAGAGGTTTTTAACATAAATTGGAGTAGTGGCCCATCAAAAAAGATGGGCTACTTTTTTGCCTGCGCAAGATTAAGATGTTATATTTAAACCTAATGAATATATTTTATATACATTCTGATCCGACTGTAGCAGCTAAAGAATTGGTTGACAACCATATTCGTAAAATGCAGATTGAATCAGCTCAAATGTTATGTACAACATTTTGGCATTATGGTTTTGAAGCACCATATAAAAAAGCACATTACAACCATCCATCAACTAAATGGGTTCGTGAATCAATTCATCATTTTGATTGGTTATTGATTCATGGTTTGGTTATTTGTGATGAGTTTGCTTTACGTTATGGTAAACAACATGCTACTAAAAATGTACTATTGTGGATTAGAGAACATAAAGATATGTTATATGGTAAAATACCCACAACATCATTTGTACCTCCACCACAATGTATGCCTGATGAATATAAGATGGAAGATACAATAGATGCCTATAGAAATTTTTATATTAAAGATAAGATTGGAATTAAACAACTAAACTATAATAAATTAAACAATATACCAAAATGGATAAGCGAATCGTTATTGTTGGAGCAGGCGTAGCAGGTATCAACGCAGCAACCAAACTTGTAGACAATGGATACCCAGGTGAGTTGATTACTATTATTGATAAAGGAAATGATCCTATTAATCGTTTGCCTGAAGAAGTAATGACAGGTATGTTAGGCGCTGGTGGTTGGTCTGATGGTAAATTGACTTATCATACTGCTATTGGTGGTCAATTAGCTAAGTATTGTGGTGATGAAAAGGCAATGCAATTGATGGATCAAGTAATTTCTAATTTCAGACGTTTTCACCCTAAACCAGAAGAAATATTTATGTCTGATCCTCAGGAAGAACCTGAATTCATTAAACCATACTTTGGTTTAAGAATGTTTCCTGTATGGCATATTGGATCTAATTTCTTACATGAAATTGCTAAAACGTGGTATCAATATTTGTTAAATAGAGGTGTTAAATTTATGTGGGAAACTGAAGTGACTAGAATTGATTTTGAAAGAAATAATTTCACATACCAACAATTAAATCCATTAGATTATTTTAAATTTGTTGAGTTTGATACACTTATATTTGCAGTAGGTAAATCAGGAATTGACTTTGCTCAGTATTTATCTGAGTTACATAAATTACCAACTGAACCTAAATCAGTACAAATTGGTGTTCGATTCGAAGCACCACAGAAATATTTTCAGAAATTAATTGATGTAAGTTATGATTTCAAATTATATCAAAAATTCGATAAGGTATCTCTCCGTAGCTTTTGTACTAACAACAATGCGGCTTATGTGGCTGTTGAGGAAACCTATGGCGACGTTAGTTACAATGGTCACGCTAAGAAAGGAAAGGAATTTGAAAACCAAATGACCAACTTTGGTATATTGATGGAAATTAAGGGCATTGAAGATCCATTTAAATGGTCACGTGATTTAGTTTCTAAAGTACAAGCTAAAAGCACTGGACTGTATTACTCACCTAAAGGAACACGTCAACCAGGACTAACATCTGAGGGCACAACAGTATCAGCTACTCAAATTAGTTTAGATGCACTTGCTCATGTTGTTGAACCAGCATTTGATGGTTATTTTAAGTATGTTATGGATTTTATTAATGACATGAATAAGGTATTTAAGTTTGGAGATGATTGGGGTATGTATATTCCTGAAGTAAAGTATTTAAGTCCTGAACCATTAGTTAATTATCATGACTTGTCATTAAAGCAATTTCCAAATGTACACTTTGTAGGTGATGCTTTAAGTGCTCGTGGTATTACAGTAGCTGGTTCACAAGGAATTTATGTAGCTGAAAAATTAATTCAACACAGCCATCTTGTAGATTTAACCTCAATTGATTAATTATATTTAATAAAATTAAATTAATATGGCTAAAAATGAAGGAGTAAGACGATTAAAATCACCTGATGGTACAATTATGTATTATCTAGATGGTAAATTACATAACTGGGAAGAACCAGCTGTGATACATCCAAGTGGTAAAAAAGAGTATTGGTTGTTTGGATATCAATATAGTAAGGATGAATTTATAGAACGTAAACGTGATACTAATGGTATTCCACCAGCTAAGGATCCAAAATATGATACACGTCTCTAACAAATAAAAATAATATGAAGATAGGATTATGTGGAACAATGTCAGTTGGTAAGACAACTTTAGTTAAAGATTTAGCTAAACTTAGTATATTTAAAGACTATAAATTAGCAACTGAACGTAGCAAATACTTAAGAGATTTAGGTATTCCATTGAACACAGATTCAACTATTAATGGTCAGCTTATATTTTTAGCTGAACGTGCTAGTGAATTGTTACATGAAAATGTTATAACAGATAGAACAATATGGGATGTGAGTGCATTTACAATGTTGGCTAAATCAATTAACATATCTGATAAATCTAATTTTGTGACAGCCGCAATGACATTAAGAGATCAATATGATGTTGTGTTCTATATTGATCCTATTGGTACAATGATGGAGGATAATGGTGTTAGAGAAACAGATCTTGACTATAGATATGACATAAACCAGGAAATATTGCGCTTATTAACGCTATATCCGCCTAAAAAACTGGTAGTTTTAAGTGGGTCTACAGGTAGTCGTATAAACACTATATTGGATAATATATTTTAAAATATTTATTAACACATAACAATTAAACATGGCAGACAATTTTGATCTTAGAAAGTACATAACTGAAGCAAAAGTTAAAATTAAATTTCCTGTAAAGGAAATGGCACGTATTGCTAAGGAAAAGTACAAACTTAACGCTGACTTTCCACAACTTAAAGATAGAATTGCTAACCCTAGCGATTTTAAAACAGATCGTAAACAACAAGTAATCAACTACTTTATTAAGAAAGCAGGTGATGAAAACATTGATCCAATGGAAGTTGAGTTGTTAAAGAGTGATATTGAAAAAAATGCTGCACCTGGTGTTAACTGGTCTTTCACTCCTGATATTCGTAATCAACTCTTAAAAGCAACTACTGTTAAACCAGAAAAAGCCGCTGATGAAGAGCCAGGTGAAGGTGATGTGTTTGGTGGAGCTGATGACGCTGAAGATTTGTTTGTAGGTGGCAAAAAACTCAAAACAAGAAAAGCAAAACCAGAAACAGGTGATGAAGAAGGTCCATCTGAAAAAGATATTGCTAAAATTAAATTACCAAAATCAACAGCTGCTGGTTCTAAGGCTGGTAATTGGTTTGTAGATAATAGTGATTTGATTGATAAAATTATTAAACAATATGCTCAGTCACAAATCAAAACAAGTCGTGTAGTTAAAGAAGCTGAAGATGGTGGTTTATCAAGCGCTGACTTTAAAGCAGCCCAAGCTAAATCTAAAGAAGCGGCTAAAGCTAGTTTACCTGATTTAGTGAAAAAACTTGTAGATGAAATTGAAAAATTAAAAGCAGATGATTATGACGCTTATGTTAAAGTGTTAAATGATCTTGACAAATATAAATTCGGAGCTACTAATACTAAAGGAGTAATGAAAATGATTCTTAAAGCATTAGGCGAAGATAAACTTCCAGCTATTGGATCTAAAAGAAAAGATAGTGAAGAAGATGAACTTAAAAAATTAGGTATCGATGATAAAGACATTGAAATTGATGGTGAAGAGGAACTCTAAAACCATCGGAAAGTTATTTATAGCAATAGGTGGAGTTATATTTTTATACTTATTTATCCTATTAGTTACATCAAAGCAAGGTATGCCTGCTGATATTAAGGCTACTATTGACTCATTGACAGCAGTTAATAAACAATTAATTGAACATCAACAACAAATTGATAGTACAATTAACGCTTATGAAGCTGAAGTTGATCAAATTGATTTTCAAGTAGATAATATTAAAGAAAAAACAACTATTGTTAGAGAGTATTATCATGAAGTTGGTCAACAAGTAAATCAATACACACCAACACAAGTAGATTCATTTTTTAAAGCTAGATACAATTATTAATGAAATATATTTTAATCATATTGATGTTATTACCTATATTTGGTAATGCTCAAACACAAGATACAGTACACATTCCAACTCATGTAGCTAAACAAATTGTAAAAGATTTAATTAGTGGAGATAGTGCTAAGGCTGAATTAAAATTATGTAATGAAAATGTTACATTATTAGAAAAAAAAGTAACACTAAAAGACAGCATTATATCAGGACATGTTCAAAAAAGCATAATGTATGAAGAACGCATCAAAAATGAACAGTTAAAATTTGATGCTCAACAATTGTGGGTTGATCAATTAAGAAAAGATAATAAAAAACTTAAAGTAAAACTTCGTTTTATACAAATAACAGGTACAGCTATTGTAGGAGGTTTAGCATATCTGTATCTTACTAAATAAAGATCCTTGCAATCCCATGCACTGAGGCTTAACCGATAAGGTTAGGCCTCTTTTATATATTTATATATATGAGTGATCAACAACAGAACATTAAAGATATAATTAAACAGGAATATATCAAATGTGCTACTGATCCTGTTTATTTTATGAAGAAATATTATTGGATTCAACATCCACAGCGCGGCCGAATTCAATTCAATTTATATCTATTTCAGGAAGGTGTATTACATCAATTTAAAAAGAACCGTTATAGTATAGTTAACAAATCAAGACAGTTAGGTATATCAACACTTGTATCTGCTTATTCACTTTGGTTAATGTTATTTAACAAAGATAAAAATGTGTTATGTATAGCTACTAAACAAGAGACAGCCAAAAACATGGTTACCAAAGTAAAATTTGCTTATGATAACCTACCCAGTTGGCTTAAAATAACTGCTATAGAAAACAATAAATTAAGTCTAAAATTAGCAAATGGATCTCAAATCAAAGCAATTGGTGCTACTGGAGACGCAGGTCGATCTGAAGCAGTATCATTATTGTTATTAGATGAGGCAGCGTTTATTGAAGGTATAGATGAGATATTTGCCTCTGCTCAACAAACATTAGCCACTGGTGGTCAATGTATAGCTATATCTACACCTTATGGTACTGGTAATTGGTTTCATAGAACATTTATAGGTGGTGAACAAGGTACTAATGGATTTATATCTATAAAATTACCTTGGACAGTACATCCTGAACGAACTCAAAAATGGAGAGATGAGCAAGACGCTATCTTAGGAATTCGTAATGCTGCTCAAGAATGTGATTGTGACTTTACAACTTCAGGTGATACAGTTGTTGAACCTGATATTTTAAATTTTTACATATCAACATATCAAACAGATCCTATATCTAAAGGTGGATTTGATGGTAACTTATGGCGTTGGGAATTTCCAGATTATACAAAACAATACTTAGTTGTAGCTGACGTAGCCAGAGGTGATGGTAAAGACTATTCAGCTTGTCATGTTATTGATATAAATGAAGCCAAACAAGTAGAAGAATACAAAGGACAAGTTGGTACTCGTGACTATGGCCACATGCTTGTATCCATCGCTACTGAGTGGAATAATGCTTTGTTAGTTATTGAAAACGCTAACATAGGATGGGACACAATTCAAACTGTGATAGAAAGAGGTTACCAAAATTTATACTACTCAGCTAAATCAGACACAGCAAACATAACAATGGAAAACTTCTTAAATAGAAGTAACAATAATTTAGTTCCTGGTTTTACCAACTCACTCAAAACTAGACCTCTTGTAATTGCCAAATTAGAGGCTTATATGAGAGATAGAGCTTGTATTATCCAGTCACGTAGAACATTAGAAGAGTTAAGAACATTTGTTTGGAAAAATGGTAAAGCACAATCTAATGATGGTTACAATGATGATCTTGTAATAGCTTTTGGAATTGGTATGTTTTTACGTGATACAGCTTTAAAATTCTCTCAAACAGGTATGGACTTAACACGCGCTTCACTTGGAGGCATAGGAAAAGTTTCATATACTCCAGGGCCAAGTGGCTTTTATTCACCACATAGTCCAACAACTAATAATCCTTGGCAAATGGATAATGGAAGAGGACAAGTGGAAGATATTAGCTGGTTGGTTTAAATAAATATTTATAACATATACTAAGATACTATGGGATTATTTGACAATCTAAAACGATTATTCTCTTCTGATGTTGTTATTCGTAATGTGGGTGGCGATGAGTTAAGAGTAGTTGACACAGATCGAATACAATCATTAGGTACTTTACAAACTAATGCACTTGTAGACCGATTTACTAAAATTTATACAACATCTGGCGCTGGTATTTACAATGTAAACAATGTTTACAATTACCAAACATTAAGAGTACAACTTTATACAGATTATGAATCAATGGATACTGATGCTATTGTAGCCTCGGCTCTTGATATTATATCAGATGAATGTACTTTAAAAAATGAGCATGGTGAAATATTACATATTCGTTCTAGTGATGAAAATATTCAAAAGATATTATATAATTTATTCTATGATGTATTGAATATTGAATTTAACTTATGGAGCTGGGCTCGTAATATGTGTAAGTATGGTGATTTCTATCTTAAATTAGAAATCGCTGAAAAATTTGGTGTATATAATATTATACCATTCTCAGCTTACTCAATTATTAGAGAAGAAGGTACTAATCCTAAAAATCCTACTTATGTAAGATTTAAATATGATCCAACAAGTGTATCTGGTATCACTACTCAGCAATCTCAATATGCTGCTGGTATGACTACATCAGACATTTATTTTGAAAATTATGAAATGGCTCACTTTAGATTAATAAGTGATGTTAACTATTTACCTTATGGTAGAAGTTATCTAGAGCCAGGTCGTAAGATTTTTAAACAAATGATAATGATGGAAGATGCTATGTTAATTCATCGTATTGTTCGAGCTCCTGAAAAACGTATTTTTTATATGAATGTAGGTGCTATTCCTCCAAATGAGGTGGAATCATTTATGCAAAAAACAGTTCAAAAACTTAAAAAAGTACCTTTTGTAGATCCACAAACTGGTCAATATAACTTGAAGTTTAACATGATGAATATGATGGAGGACTTCTATATACCAGTTAGAGGTAATGATCAATCAACTCGTATTGAATCAGCGAAAGGTTTAGAATATAATGGTATTGAAGACGTTGCTTATCTAAGAGATAAATTATTTGCAGCTCTTAAGATACCTAAAGCATTTATGGGTTATGAGAAAGACTTAACTGGTAAAGCAACATTAGCAGCTGAAGATATTAGATTTGCTAGAACAGTAGAACGTATTCAAAGAATATTATTGTCTGAATTAACTAAGATAGCCTTAGTACACTTATATAGCCAAGGATATGATGGTGAAAATTTAACTAATTTTGACTTATCATTAACTACACCTTCTATCATTTATGATCAAGAACGTGTTAACTTAATGAAAGAAAAAGTTGAATTAGCTAGTACCATTATGGAAAATAGCTTATTACCAACTGAATGGATCTATGATAACTTATTCCATTTCAGTGAGGATCAATATGATGAATATCGTGATTTAATTATTGAAGATAAGAAACGTAAGTTTAGATTAACTCAAATTGAAAGTGAAGGTAATGATCCAGATGAATCAGGTCAGGTATATGGTACACCATCTCAATTAGCTACTGCTTATGGTAAGGGTAGAGGTGATGGCGCTGTTCCAACAGGATATAATGAAAAAAATCCTAATGAACCTGTACATTTAGTTGGTCGTCCTAAAGCTTCAGCCTCAAATATTGATCGTCAAGATAATCCATTTGGTAAAGATAGAATTGGTACTAAATCATATAGCACAGCTGGTGTAGATCAAGAGGATAGTTTAGCCAAAACACAATGGAAAGGTGGTTCACCACTTGCTTTAGAAACATATCTTAAAAACAAAGGAATGTTTGATGGTATTCCTGTAAACCGTCGCACTAATTTATTTGAAACTAATTTATTGGATGAAAATAATATTCGCGACGAAATTAAATAATATACATATTTATAGATAGTATCATCATACTAGAATTATGCGTATCAAACATAACAAATTTCGTAATACTGGTGTCTTATTTGAGCTATTAGTGCGTCAAATAGCATCAGATACATTAGCTAATACTGATTCTAAAGCTGTTAGAATTGTAAAAAAATACTTCCATAATAGTGAAATCGCTAAAGAACACAAACTTTATCATACTATATTAACAGCCCCACGTTTATCTGAAGGTAAAGCTGAGGCACTAGTTAATACAACAGTTGACTTAGCTAAAAAATTAAACAAAGAGATATTACTTAAGGAAAAATATAACTTAATTAAAGAAGTTAAGAAGCATTATAATCTTGAAAGTTTCTTTAAAGCTAAAGTTAATAATTATAAAACATTAGCTGCGGCTTATACATTATTTGAATCAGCTATGGAAAACAAGTTTGTTGAGCCTAAACAAATTGTGCTTAATAAACTTACCTTAATGGAACATATCACTAAGAAAACATTAATTGAAAATAAAGAATCAGATGTTGAACAAGCATTAGCTAAAGAAGACAAAAATGTACGTATCTTAGCTTATAGAATGTTAATTGAGAAATTCAATAGTAAATATTCAACATTAAGTGAGCGTCAAAAATTAGTACTCAAAGAATTTATTAACAATATATCCAACCCTGAACACCTTAAAGTTTATATCAACGAGAACCTTAATAAAGTTAAAACTGAATTAAGTGACTTAGTTAAACAAGTTGACGATAAGACAACTGAAATTAAGTTAAACGAAGTTATAACGTTGATAAAGCCGATTTCAGCCAAGTCATCTGTAAAAGATGAACATTTAGTAGCATTACTTCAATATCAGCAATTAGCTGAAGAAATCAAAAGGGTAAATGGATAAGAAACTCAAACTAAAGACTGAATTAACCAGTAAGCTTAAAAAAGAAACATCCACAACTGGCACTGGTGCTTCTGTAACCCCAGGTGCAGGTGAAGGTGTAGCTACCAAATATGCATTTGGTAAGCGTGATAACAAAGGTACTCCAAGTGATTGGAAGTCAGCTCCATCAATTCCTAACCGTTCATCTAAAGCTATGGACTATAAAGAATTATGGGAAGCTGGTGAATATGAATCTTTAGTTGGTATTTTAAAACAATTAGGTGCTGAAGAAGATTCTATTAAAGTGCTTATTAAAGCAGTTGAAATGGGAGCTTTAAAACCAACTGATGCTATTACAGTTGTAAAAAAGACATTAAGTGTAAAAGAAGAACTACAAGAAGGATATACTCAGTTTAGAAATGCTACTAAAATGCGTTCTAAACCAGATCAGTTCCATCAAGCAGTTAAAGAAATAAAGAAAAAAATGAACGAAATCAATCGTATTTTTGAATATGTTGATCGTTTAAAAACTG
>SXGQ01238101.1_pt1 | contig 13283 bp, 15 predicted proteins | sample 3178371 | NCBI WGS metagenome assembly SXGQ01 (sample SAMN11356859, study PRJNA531348) | freshwater metagenome | isolation source: freshwater sample F1-20 | place: China: Fuxian Lake, Yuxi | collected 2017-12-25
ATATGGGTTTACTACGGTGCCATTGTGTTTTGTCTGTTTTATTTGGTGGCCAGATGGCCTGCGTAGATATTAAAAAATGGTTAAAAATAGCGTATGCTGTTGTGTTGTTATCAGGCGAGCTAACGAGAAAAATTTATGTATAACGAGAACTTTTTAGGCCTTAACGGATTTATCTGGTTTCTAGGTGTTGTAGAGGATCGCAACGACCCTACAAGAACAGGCCGTCTCAAAGTCAGAGCACTTGGCCATCATACACACGATTTAAGTTTATTACCTACGGCCGATCTACCGTGGGCCAGTGTGATGATGCCTACTACAGCAAGCGGTGTCTCTGGTATTGGCCAGTCCCCATCAGGACTACTTGAAGGCAGTTGGGTGTTTGGTTTCTTTAGAGATGGCAACCGTAGGCAAGAGATGGTGGTGTTGGGTAGTCTACCTGGCAGGCCAGCTGAATTGGCGGACAATAGGGAGGGATTTTATGACCCTAATGAAATATATCCGAAATATATAAACGAGCCAGACGTAAACAGACTGGCCGTGAATGAAAAGGACTCTGGCGGCCAAGAGACCAATCCACACTTGTCTTTAACATTAAGACGAGCAACACGTATAACAGGCATACCTACAGCGGACTTTAATTCAATGCCAACGGCAGATATTGACTATACAGCGGCCGCTTCGGATGGAGATACTTGGAATCAACCTGAAATACCTTATAATGCTCTCTATCCATATAACCACGTATATGAAACGGAATCTGGCCATCTTGTTGAATATGACGACACACCATCACACGAGCGAATACATATACGCCACCGTACAGGTTCTTCAATTGAATACCATCCAAATGGCACACAAACAAATGTAATCAAAGGCGACCATTATACCTTGACCTCCAATGATACCAAAGTTTATATACAAGGCGACTCCGACACTACCATTAATGGCCGCCATAAAATCTTTATAAACAAGGATGGCCAGGCCAATAATCACTATGATATACAGATAGGACCAGGGGCCAATGTAAACGTGCACGTAGATAATGGTGATTTGAATTTACATAGTACCAATGGCCGTATTAATATGAATGCTGGCGGTGACTACAATCTCAAAGTAGGTGGCAATATGACAGTAAGAGTGGCAGGTGAGTTTAATCAGGTAGTAGAAGGTGGTTCAATACACAACACTTCAGGCACAGTGGTGATACGAGGTGCCACAATAGACCTTAACCCATAGAGCGAGCCAGTATAAATCTGGAAAGGCTCGCTAATCTATAAATGTAATAACAACCATAGAGGATGTACTGGCCTTCCAAATGATACTGGCCTTGTTTCTATATGGAACTGGCAAAAAGCGTTAACATCCTTTTAGCGTAAAAATTTCCTGGACTATTTTTACTGTTCCAGGAACGAGCATATATATTACTATGAAAACAATTGAATTGATACCTACATTAACGGTGGCCTGTGATGGAGAACAAACCCATCCTTTGGTTTACTATACATTAAAAGAATACAATGACGGTCAAACCAAGGCGGCCTGTCACTATTGTGGTAAACTATATCTTTATAAGGACAATTTAGATAAACACAGTATTACGAATATACAAAGTTTAGAAGCAAACGATTTGATATGAAAACAATGTTAATACAGTATATGGCCATATTGGTTCTGATATTGGTGGCCTTTACGTTGATGTATATATTTTAAGGATTATTTGGCGACATAGGCACGTCAAATATAAAGGCGATTCTTTCTGTGTTGCCTATATTCTCGGCCATATGATGTTTCTTATTGTTAAACCAGAAGAACGTACCTGGTTCTATTATCACTTCTTCCTTTGTAAATTCTAAATCACCATTGTCCCATACACTGTAGCGATATGTACCTGTAATAGATAAATGATAACGGTCTTTTGTAAGGTAATACTTTCCTTCATCTATATGTTTGCCTGTGATTTGGCCAACAGGTGTACGTAGAAAGGCACAACGACCGACTTTTAATTTTTGTTCGGCCAGGAATCGTTGGATCTCGGTGTGTCTCTTAGTGGCTTCAGTGGGCACACAAATTTCAGTGTCACCAATAAATTCGCCAGGTTTGCTAATGCCTCCCATTACCAATTGAAGTACACCTGCTGTGACAAGTTTGGTATGAGGGTCTTGGCGATCGGTGCCTTTCATACGGCTCACGTTGCCCCAATCTTCTTTATATAATTCCAATTGTTTAACAATACCTGATACGTCTATGTTTTCTTTTAGAATACGAATGTTTTTCATAATATAATAATACTGATTAATAAAATAAACAATACAAGCATTATACCCATAAAAATGTCTATGTATATATCTCTTTTAAAGTTCATATTAAGGTCGACACCAAGATGTTTTTGCTTCGCCATAATACTCACGTGCAAATCCATTTGTGATAAGTAGTTTACGTAAACTTTGTCCATCTACAAATACATCACCTAATACACGACCACCAAATTTATCCCAATTGCCTATGGCTATTTCTATTTTCTTGGCTTTGTTAAGAGTGTCAGCTGTGAATTGTGTTGCTGCTGTGCCTTTCTTTGCTTCTTCAGGACATTGTGCTCGATGGCCTTTTTCTGGTGTATCAACACCATAGACACGTATTAATAATTCTTTCTTTAATGGTTCAGGTAAAAAGGGAGCTTCAAAACCTACTGTGTCACCGTCAAGTATTCTTGTTATTTTATAATTGTATTTTTTCATTTCTATCTCCTTCGCCAGCGCCAAAGTAGGTAGAAACATTAATAGTATTAATATAAATCTCATACATATAATATACAACAATTTAACTATTTTGTCAATAACTTTTTGATTTCTTCATACCAATAGATACCACTGTCACGTAGTTTATCATTTGAATTTCGTAGTTTTTCCATACCACGTTTGAATTTATATAACTGGCCTCTTTTCAATACGTCTAGGTTTTCAATATAATAGATAATATTGTCTATATCAGGACAAGTAAAGTCTGGTATTTTAGGTGCTTTTCTTTTAAGAGCAGAAAGTTTAGGTTTACGAGCCACGTCTTTTCTTTCTATTTCTTATTCTAAATTTAAGAAGTTGTATTTGTTTATACTTCTTAACCTTTTTAGTATAAGCCTTTTTATTAAAGTAAATAGAAAGATAGAGGTGAGCAAGTCCGCCAATTATTAAACCTACCAATATAAATGCTAAATATTTTTCCATTTAATCTCCGTTGATTCAATGGGTGCCTAGTTTCCTAGGCACCTGAAATATAGATTACTATTCTTCGTCTGTTTCGTCTATTTCCTCGTCCTCATCAAAGTCGGAAACATCTTCATCAGAAGAAACGTTTATGGTATCCTCTAAGTCCCACAATAAATCGTCAATTTCAGATTGTTTTTCTTTTATAGCTTCAATTATATCTTCAGGAGTTTTTGTCTTTTTTCTAGCCATTGTAACTCCTTTGTTAATTGGCAGTGATATTTATATAAAATTATATCAATAAATACCATTGACATTAATTATATTTTAATGTAAGAGAGAGAAATGGCATCAATAGTTAATAATCCGAAATACGGAGAAGGACACCAATTAGTATTAAAAGACAAATTGTCTGGCTCAATGGCCACCAGTTTTAGACAAATGGGTTATGAACCTGGTAAATCTATTTTCAAAATTACCTTAAAGAAAACACCTAAACCTATAAAGTCTTTTAAGGTATCTGAAGGAACAAAGAGTGTTATATTGTTTGATAAGAACAATAAGAAAATTATTTTAGAAGGTTCTGAAAGTAGTATCAATGGTGTATTCAATCATTATTCAGTTAATGCTAAAAGTAAAACAGGCCTACTTACACAAATAAAAGAAACGTTTTCTTTAGAGATATTTAAAAACTATTTTGAATTAAATAAAACATTATCAGAAGAAAAGGCCATAGAATTAGTTTCTAATAGTATAAAAGAAGCCAAACAAAATTACGATAGTGTTTATTATTCAAGTGCCATTAAACAATTAGATGAATTAAAAAAATATGTAAAGAAAAAGAATTACACTTATGAAAGACAAGGCGCTGATAGAACAAAAGATTTATATATTGTTGCTCGAAAATTAACAAATAAACTAAGTGATAACTGGAATCCAGGTGATGTATGGATGATACAAAAAAACTTTGATATGAAACCATTACTTCAATCTAAAACGGCCACAGAATTAAATGCTAAACTTACAGAAGCTTTTAATAAAAAAGATATTTTACCTATATCATTAAAACAAGTGGAACAACCTAAAGCTAAATCATCTATTATTGATCCTTCTAATATGATGAATCAAAAATTAGATTTAGATTTGAAATTTGATAGAGTTGATTTATCAGAAACATTTAATAACTTTATAGTCATAACTAAATCTGGTTTTGCTATACGTTGTGGTTTTAAGGCCAGTGCTACTACTCTTAACGTTTCATTAGAAGGCCGTTTTATTGGTGCTGGATTTCAAACAGGTGCTGTTGATGCTAAAGTATATACAAAAGAAATTAAAGAAAATTTTAATTATGATTTAAGATCAAGTGATGTTAATAAAAATGATTATGACGTGGCTAAAAAAGAATTAAAACAAATGTTTAACAAATACAATCGTCTATCTAATACAATAGATAACTATAATACAGCAATTAAATTATTTGATAAAGGTAATAAGTTAGTGAAAGATCGATTTGCTAATCTAATGTCTTATATGTATAGCTTTTTAATTATACCTAAAAAGTTCGAAGAACATATGAAGTTTTGTTATTTTACTTCTAAAAAGATTACCACAGACAGTTCTATATATCTAATTATACAATAGTATAAATAATACTAATGTACACAGACAGAATCAACGAGCCACAATATAACGCTGGCAATTTTCAGGAATATACTTACGAATTAGAATGGATGGAATGTGCTTGGAATATAGGATATAATTGTATTCATTTAGTAACGGCCTTTACGTATCCTTGGATACAACAAAAGTATTAATTACTTTTTAATTCTTCTTTTATTTGATCGACTTCTTTACACCAATCGGCAATATCTTCTTTTAACATTACGTTTGAAAAGCCTTTATACTTAACAAGGTAACACTTACCCCATTTGCCTGTGTAATTGATGTCTTTGATTTCTGGTTTTTCCATTAAGTTCTTTCGTAAATAGCAAAAGTATCGGCATAAATTCTGTGTATATAATCCACAGGTCTACGATAATAACAATAACCATCTGAATGGTATTTACTTTTACCTCTATAACGTATTCTCAAAGGTTGAACCATTTTAGAGTAATCATAAAATATTCCTAAAAATTCAATAGGTATGCCTTTGGCAATTGAACGTTCATCAGCAGGAGACCGAAATTGTCTAATAAGGCCTTCAGCCGACAATAAAATATTTTTGAATTTGTCAGTATTCATAATTTTATCAGCGTATTTCATTAGATACACCCTATAATACAAGTTGCTTCAGCATATTTTACCAAATATTTTGCTCCAACATAGAACAAAACATATGAACCTACTACAATAGAACCAGCTAAGAGTAGAGATTTTATATCTTCTTTTGTCATTTTATTATTTGTTGTTAATATACATATAATATACACTGTATTTTTACATAAAACAAGCGAAAATTACAAATTTTTGAAGAAAAAACACAACAAAATCAATGACTTAACAAATATTTTTTACCGTACACGCTTTGTTCTTGTAATTTTTCAATAAAAATTCAATGATTCGCTCAAAAAATCAAACTAAATAATAATATTATGAATGATGATGACGAAATTGGCGATTTATCTTGGATGATACGAGATTATGAGCCTAAAAAAATAAAAAAGGCAAAAAATTATGGCAAAAAAAGTAGCAAACGCAGCAAACGCACTAAAAAAAACAAGTAAACCAAAAAGAACAAGCATTGGCCGTGGATTTCATAGCAAATCTATGATGAATAAACATAAAAGAAGAAGTTTCAAAGCATATAGAGGCCAAGGCCGATAATGCCAGCAGTTTCACGTCAAGGAGATACACTTTCAACTGGCCACAGTTGTGTAAGTACAACAACACTTGATGTTCCAACACAAAGTACAGTAAGAGCAAACGGAATTTTAATAGCACGAAAGGATGATCGTACAGTTCCTCATCCAGCACCGCCTTTACCTCCTTGTCCTAATCATGTAAGATTTGTAAACGTAGGATCATCAACGGTATTTGTGGTGGGTAAGGCAATTGCTAGAGTAGGCGACTCCACAGATTCAGGACAAATGACTACAGGTTCTTCTAACGTTTTTGCTGGATGATGTATAAATATTAACACTTATGCCAAATTACGATGCCTCTGGTACAGCCTCTTTAAATAAGAGTAAAAGAGCTACTAGACAATATAAAGATTTAGATTTAAGTTTTGGTCGTAATACGGTAACAAATGATGTAAATAAATTAACAGATGTTGAAGCTGTTAAAAGAAGTGTACGTAATTTAATTAACACATCACACTTTGAAAGACCATTTCATCCAGAAATTGGTTCTAACGTAAGAGCGATGTTATTTGAACCAATGACGCCTTTGACGGCATTAAACCTTCAAAGAAAAGTACAAGAAGTTTTATTAAACTTTGAACCAAGAATTAGATTAGTTCAAGTATTAGCAAGACCTGATATTGATAGAAATGCTTATGATTTAAGAATTATGTTTTATGTTATAGGTACACCACAGCCAGTTGTGGTAGAAACATTTTTAGAAAGATTAAGATAAAATGGCAAGTAATAAATTACAAGTATCAGATTTTGATTTTGATGATATAAAAACTAATCTCAAAACATTTTTAAGAAGTCAATCAGAATTCCAAGATTATGATTTTGAAGGTTCAGGTTTTGCCGTTCTATTAGATTTATTAGCTTACAATACACACTATCTAGGTTTCAATGCTAATATGTTGTCTAATGAAATGTACTTAGACAGTGCTGACATAAGAAAAAATATTGTTTCATTGGCAAAGATGCTAGGTTATACTCCATCTTCCGTAAGAGCACCAACAGCAAGTATAGATATTTTAGTTGGCGATGGTTCAGGTTCATCTATCACAATGACAAAAGGAACGGCCTTTACAACAACAGTTGACGGTACAACTTATCAATTTATTAATAACGCTGATGTAGTTACAACACCTACAAATGGCGTTTACAGATTTTCAAATGTAACAATTTACGAAGGCACTTTAGTTACATTTAGATATACAGTTGACACAACTGATCCAGACCAAAGATTTATTATTCCTAGTTCATTAGCTGATACTTCAACACTTGTAGTTAAAGTTCAAAACAGTTCTGTTGACACAACAACCAATACATATACATTAGCAACAGGCCTTGCTACAGTTCAGGCAACATCTAAAGTTTATTTTTTACAAGAAGTAGAAGATGGTAAATTTGAGGTTTATTTTGGCGATAATGTTATTGGTGCTGCTTTATCTAATGGTAACATTGTTATATTAGAATATATTGTTACAAATGTCGAAGCAGCTAACGGTGCTTCTTCATTTACAGCTTCAACAACAATAGGTGGATTTTCAAATTTAACTATTACAACAAATTCAAGTGCTCAAGGTGGTACACCAGCACAATCAAAAGAGTCAATTCGTTTTAATGCTCCATTACAATACACAGCACAAAATCGTGCCGTTACAACTTCTGATTATGAATCGTTAGTTCTATCACTTTATCCAAATGCTCAATCAGTCAGTGCTTGGGGTGGTGAAGATGATGAAACTCCAGTTTATGGTACTGTTAAAATAGCAATCAAGGCAGCTTCAGGTTCTACATTAACAAATGCTACAAAACAAAGTATAGTAACACAATTAAAAAAATACAACGTGGCTTCAGTTACACCGGTAATTGTAGATCCGGAAACTACATCAATACTTTTAACATCAACAGTTAAGTATGATGAAAAACTTACAACTAAAACAGCTACAACATTAAAATCAGACGTAGTATCAACATTAAATGATTTTAATACAAATACATTACAAAAATTTGATGGTGTTTTTAGATATTCTAAAGTTACAGGCCTAATAGATAATACTGATACAAGTATTGTTTCAAATATTACTACTGTTAAAATAAGAAAAAATTTTACACCTACATTAAATTCTTCTACACGATATGATATTTACTTTAGAAATGCTTTGTACAATCCTGTTTCAGGTTACAATGCTACAAACGGTGGTATTTTAGAATCAACTGGTTTTAAAATAAGTGGTGACACAACAAACGTATTCTTTTTAGATGATGATGGTGCTGGAAATGTAAGACGATACAGATTAGTTGGTTCTGTAAGAACATATGCTAACAATACACAAGGCACAATTAATTATTCAACAGGACAAATTACACTTACATCACTTAATGTTTCATCAGTAGAAAATATTAGAGGTGCTGCTTCAACAGTTATAGAATTAATTGTTACACCTAAATCAAATGATATTGTACCAGTAAGAGATCAAATTTTAGAAATAGATACGGCTAACTCTACAATTACAGTTGAAGTAGATACTTTTGTTGGTGGTTCTGCTGATGCTGGTATAGGATACACAACAGCTTCTAGTAGATAACAATGGCAAAGTTTTACAATAAAATATCCAACCTGATTACGTCTCAGGTTCCTGACTTCGTATTAGAAGATCATCCTAAATTTGTACAATTTCTAAAATCATATTATTCATTTATGGAATCTGCCGAATTAACGGTAGAAGGCACTCAAACAACAGATGGTATAAGATTAGAAACTGAAACAAACCAAGAAAATAATTTAGTACTTGACGCTTCTAAAATTGATGGCGACAGAACATCTTTAGATGCTGGTAGTAAAATACTTTTAGAAGAATCCATTTTTGGTAAATTTACAAGAGGTGAAATAGTAAGAGGTGGCACTTCAAAGGCCACTGCTACAGTATTATCAGAAGATTTAGCTAACGACCGTTTATTCATTACAGCACAAGATAAATTTTTAATTGGTGAAACTGTTATAGGTTTAACATCAGGTGCTTCAACTACAGTTAAAGATTATAGACCTAATCCTGTAAACAATATACAAGACTTATTAAACTTTAGAGATCCAGATAAGGCCATTTCAAATTTTTTAACTAAATTTAGAAATGAATTTTTAAATACTATACCAGAAGAATTAAATGCCAATATTAATAAAAGAAATTTAATAAAAAATATTAAATCATTATATAGATTAAAAGGTACAAATGTAGGCCATCAAATATTTTTTAGAATGTTATTTGGCCTTGAATCAGAAACAACTTTTCCACGTGAACAAATTTTAAGAGTATCTGATGGTAAATGGAATACCAGTAAAATATTACGAGTTATATCCACAGAAGGAAACACAGTTGATTTAATTGGTAGAACAATAGAAGGCCAAACTTCAGATGCTACAGCTGTTGTAGAAAACGTATTTAAGTTTCAAATTGGTTCTGATGAGGTATCAGAATTAATTATAAATTCAGACAGTGTAACAGGAACATTTTCAGTTAGTGAAGAAATAAGAGGCACTTCTTCTGATGATAGTGATATTTTTATTAAAGCAACAATATCAGGAATACCAAGTCAACCTACAATTACAAATGATGGAAGTTTATATTCAGAAGGAGATACTGTAGCAATTACTTCAGGTGGTGAAGGAGCAATCATACAAGTTGATGGTGTTGGCCGTGGAGGTATAACAGAATTTTTTATTGATGATGTGGGCACAGGCTATACGATAGGTGATGATCTTGTTTTTACAAACACAAATACAGGTGGCGGTGCGGCTACTGCTAAAGTTTCTGTAGTAAACGGAGGTTTTACGGATGAAGAAAGTACAAGCACAGTTGATGACCATATTGTTTTAGAAGATGAAACTGTAAGAGGTGATTCTTATACTGGTAATAAATTAGTGCAAGAGTCTGGCACAGGCGTAGGTGATATTACAGATATAAGAATTATAAATGCCGGTTCAAATTATCTTTCTCTACCCACAGTTACAGTTTCAAGCACAGGCGGATCAGGTGCCGTTGTAAGAGCTTATGGTTCAAATATAGGTAGAGTACAGTCATTAAAAATTGTAGAACCAGGAAAAGGTTATGAAAATTCCCCTACACCTCCTAGTTTAAAATTACCAACTTATCTTTTATTAGTTGATCGTTCAGGCCCATTTTCTACAAGTGAAACAGTTTCAGCAACAGGCTCAGATGGTTCAACTACTATTACAGCTACAGTTGTAGGATTAAATACATCTACAAATATTTTAGAAGTTTCAAATGCTTCAGGTACTTTTGGTACAAATGTTACAATAACAGGTTTAACTTCAGGCGCTACAGCTACAATTAAAAAATTCGATCAAGCAACTGCTACAAGTACTGTAACAGCTTTATTAGATACAGCAGGCACATATATTAATCAAGATGGACACGTTTCAGAAAATGCCATGAAGATACAAGACAGTTTATTGTATCAGGACTTTTCTTATGTAATTAAAGTAGGCCGTTCTATTAATGACTGGAGAGATAGTTTCAAAAAAACAGTTCATTCAGCTGGTTTTTATTTTCAAGGACAAGTTAATATTGCTACACAAGTAAGTGCTGAATTAAGAAGTATTACAGGTATTAATTCAGGCGAAATCAATACACCAATTGATAGTGTCATCAATACTTTATTTACAACAATATTTGGTCGAAGATTGGGTACAATAGATGATGGCACAACTTTAAGAGCTTCACCACAATTAGGAGAAGGCGCTGACTTTAATACAAGCACAACAACGCCATTTTCAACAGGTACTAGAGATGTTACATTAAAACGTGAATATAAAGTATCATTCCCAGCTATTGCTCGTATATCAGTACGTGGTGATGAATTAAAATTTGGTTATGCTTATTGTGGGCCAAGAATGAAATCTTTAAAATTAAACACTATAGATCAAGCGTTTACAAGTATGTTTGGTGGAGGCCATCCAAATGTTCAAACGGGGCCAGGTGGAGCAGATAGTGTTGTAAGAAAATATGTACAACCTATGTTATTACAAGATTGGGCAAACCATAGATTGACAGGTTTAAACAATACAAGTTACGATGGAGAGGTAGTACAAATACAAGATTTAGCAAATAATAATCTTAAAACTAATATTACATATCCTACGGAAATCAGTGTGAGTTATTAATATCGTGTATAAATATAAATAGAATTTTAAGGAAAGACTATGCCAGCAATTATAACAAACAAGTTTAGAATACATAATAGTGAACAATTTACTGAATCATTTTCAGAAGCTTCAGCAAATACATACTACCTAGCAATTGGAAGACCTCAAGCATTTGGTACTTCTACAAGAGGAGATAGCAGAACGGATAACGAAGGAACAGATACAGCTCCTTTAACACCTGCTGATTCAGTGCAAGAAGAATTTTATACGTTTGATGATTTATTAGCTGCTAAAAAAATAGCAAGTTCAGACGTTTCGTATGTAATACCAAGAAGAAACTGGACAACTGGTACAATTTACGATTATTACAGACACGATTATGGTAATAGAATTACTGGTACAACTACAACACAATCTTCATATTCAGGAGCAACAAGTTTATATGATGCAACTTTTTATGTTATGTCGTCAGCATTTAATGTTTATAAATGTTTAGACAACAATTCAAATGCTGCTTCTACAGTTGAACCTACAGGCACTTCAACTTCTGTGTTAACAACTGCTGATGGTTATAAGTGGAAATATATGTACACTTTATCAGCTACACAACAATCAAACTTTTTATCAACAGATTTTATGGCCGTTGCTACTGACGGTACAGTATCAGCAGCTGCTGTTGATGGTGCTGTTCGTATCGTAAAAATTAAATCAGCTGGTACTGGTGGTACAAGCGGCACACATACAGGCGTTGCTATAAGAGGAGATGGTTCTTCAGGTACAGCTTCAGTTACAGTTTCAGGTGGTGTTATCACTGCTGTTACAGTTACAAACGTAGGTTCAGGTTATACTTTTGCTTACATTAAAAATTCAGACATAGTAGCCGCTGGCGCTACAGGTTTAACAGGTTCAGAATTAGATGTTATAATTGAACCAAAAGGCGGCCACGGTTTTAATGCTGTAAAAGAATTAGGTGGATTTTATGTAATGTTAAATACAAACTTTGAAGGTTCTGAATCTTCAAACACAGGCGACTTTACAGTTACAAACGATTTCAGAAGAATTTGTTTAATAAGAGATCCTTTTTCAGGTGGTTCTGCTGCTTCAGCTTCAACATTAAGAGGAACAAAAGCAATAAGATTTGCTGCTTCTCCAGCTCCAGGAACGTTTCAAGTTGATGAAGAAATTAATCAAGCAACAACAGGCGCTGTAGGCAAAGTTGTTGAGTGGGACGCTACAAACAGAATTTTACACTACATACAAACAAGATTTAATGATGAGGGTATTGATAGTAACGGAAATTTAACAGCGTTTAGTGGTGCTAACGTAGTAACAGGCCAAACATCAAGTGCTACTGGTACGCCAAGTTCAACAGGTAGTGAAACTGCTGACAACATAACTTTCACAAGTGGTTATTCTTCTTCTGAAATTGACGCTGATAAAGGTGATATTATTTACATAGAAAATAGAGCACCAATAACAAGAGCTTCGGATCAAACTGAAAACGTTAAATTAATTATTGAGTTTTAAGGAAAGATAAATGCCAAGTCCAACAGACTTTAACCTTTCGCCTTACTATGATGACTATTCTGAATCGAAGAAGTTTCATAGAGTTCTTTTTAGACCAGCATTTGCTGTTCAGGCAAGAGAGTTAACACAGTCTCAATCTATATTACAAAATCAAATAGAGAGAGTATCAGATCATCTTTTTGAAAAAGGTGCTATGATTATTCCAGGTGAAATTGGATTTGACTTAGACTATTCAGCAATCAAACTTACTTCACGTTCATCTACTTTAGCAAATTATATAGGCGCTACATTAACAGGTGCTACATCAGGCGTAAAAGCAATTGTAGTAAATGCTGTTGCTACTGATGGTACTGATCCAGATACCTTATATGTAAAATATACACAAACAGGTACAAACAATACTTCAAAAACATTTACGGCCGCTGAAACAGTTAATGCTGTTAATATGGCTGATTCATCTACAGCTACTTTAGTTGTGGCTTCAACAGCAACAGGTTCGGCTGCTAACATCGCTGCTGGTGTTTATTATATAAATGGATTTCACGTATC
>SXGQ01197753.1_pt1 | contig 13280 bp, 10 predicted proteins | sample 3178371 | NCBI WGS metagenome assembly SXGQ01 (sample SAMN11356859, study PRJNA531348) | freshwater metagenome | isolation source: freshwater sample F1-20 | place: China: Fuxian Lake, Yuxi | collected 2017-12-25
CCTGGTCGGCATTCAATGTGCCTTCGCCAACCGACTGTTCGGCGGCGGGGAGAGGGAGAGCGAGGACCAAGAGGGCGATCAGTGGGAGACGGGCGGCGGTCATGGGCGGCTCAGCAGGGAGGAGGATCGGGTGGAGAGTCGGAAGGTGGCGTGGACGCGGTTGGAGAGGACGAGGCGCTCGGCCTCCTGGTCCCACTGGAATCCGACCCCGCTCAGCGTGAAGGCCCCGCCGGCCTGGGTGATCGACACCGGGCCCTCCGAGGTGATCTGGCGGGTGGAGAGGTCCAGGACACATTCCGGGGCGGATCCCTGGAGGTTGGGCACGCCCTCGGACGTATAGGTCTCGAGGCGGAAGTCCTTCACCTTGACGACGGTGACGGACAACGGCTTGTGCTCGGAGCCGGTGAAGAGGGCCACGGTCTTTCCGGCCTTCTTGTAGGGGAATGAGAATCCGGACGCGGCGGTCGAGCCGGCGGGCGACTGGGCATGACCCAGAACCAAGAGCAGGGCGACGGCGCCGAGGATGAGAGGAAGGTGCCTCACGAAACGTGATCGAATGCTAGGCAGTCGAAGGGGTGAGGCAAGACGCGACCCAAGAAGTTCGGTGGGCGGTGATCCCTTAGGCGGCCCTGTAAGTCGGTGTGCCCGGTGGCCGTTACTGTTTTTGGAACCACACGCCCCTCGAAAATCCCATGAAAACCGAACCGACCTTGATCAAAGTCCCGTTGCTAGCCGTCTTGCTGGTCCTCGAATGGCTCTTGGTTGCCCATGAATTCGGGTCACCTCGGGGTCTGTCTGAGCGGACAATGATCCGGTCTGGGAGCGACTCCGATCACATCGACCGAGGCCCCAGTCGCATCTCCCCAAAACTCGTGCAACGGGTGGAGGGGGCGACGACCGGAGTTGTCGCGGACCAACTGGATCGAGGTTCCATGCCGAAACCTCCCAAGCTTACGCGCGAGATCGGGTCTCCGCGTGCCCTGTCCCAGCGGGTTGTCACCATCCCCGGGACAACCCAGGACTACCTAGACCGGGGACCGACTCGCATGTCCCCAAAACTGTTGCAACAGCAGAGCGTCTGCATGTCCGGGAGCGCTCCGGACCGGATCCCTCGCGGGCCTATGCGGCAACCGCCGAAGCTAATGCCCCGTTGAGTTTCTCGCATGACCCAGTTCATTGCTATCCGGTTGGATTGGATACGCCCGTGACCCGGAACCGGGGCTTTGGGAGAGGGGACAGGCCTACGGCTCCGAGATCGGATAGGATCCAGCCAGTGAGGTGTGGGGCTTTGGGAGACCCGATGTGGAAGGATGCGGGAATTGTGTCATCAGCATGGACCGGCCCCTGCGTCGGCGCTCGTTTTAGCCATTCCCTACGCTGGATCACAAAGGGCAGGGGACCCAGTGAGTCCAGGCGCTTGACCGGTGGTGCGGAGGCTGGGGGAGGTCGTCGAAAACAGAGGCCGAGAGCCATCCGGGTGCGGGAGTATCGACGAGGGAACAACCCGGATGGGGTTGTGGCCCTGAGTCCAGGGTGGGTTGTCTGAGGGTAAGGGTCCGATTCAACCGTCGCGGATCTGGGACGGACTTTCAGCCCTTGAGGTCCTTTGGGGACCGAGACCCAGGGCGTTGCCAATGGATGGTATGGATCTGGGGCGTTGTCCCTCCACACCGGACCGATATGCCCCGGGTTCTCTGGACAGCTTTCCCGTCAGTCTGGGGTCTTGAGAGCGATGACATGCTCAAAGCCCTGAAACACAGTGGTAAACGCACTGAAGCGTGGGGTCGGGGTTGAGCCTCGGGGGGTGGGTGCCTGGAGGCACCCAGTGGCCCAAGGCACTGAGCCACCCACCGGGGTCAGAACGCCGCCCGCACGGACAACGCCACAACGGCCGAGGTGTCGGCATTGGCCGAGGTGAGTTGCATGCCGGAGGCGTCTCGGAAGGCGTACTGCTGGAAGATCCGGGCGCCGGCCGACAGACGGACCGTGAACGTGTCGTCGAGCCGGCACTCGGTGCCGAACAGCACCGAGCCGGCCCGGTTGCGGAGCGACCCGTTCGGGATCGAGGAGTCCGGTGCAAACCGGGTGAAGGTGGCCACAAATCCACCGAGTCCGAACACGGTCCATCGTTCGGAGAGCTCACGGCTCAGTTGCACCCCCAAGGTGGGACCATTGATCGCATCGGCCACGTTGCCGCCGACCAGGTTCCACTTCGGGTCGATCTGCCAGTTGAAGCCGAGCAGGGGCACGACCAGGACGGATTCCCCGACCCGCTGGGCGGCCGTGATGCCGAAGGCCAATCGGAACCCCGGGGTCCACTGATAAAGCGCCCCGGCGGCGCCACCCCACATGGTCGCTGAGCTGATCGAGGTGCCCACCCCACCGCTCGTGAGCCACGACGCTCCGGCAAAGAGTCGCCAGGTGTCGTCGATCCGATAGCTGAGCCCCGGGGCCACCCGGGTGGCGATGACCTGGTCGAGCGGCGACTGAAGACCCGGGTAGAGTCGGTCGAACTCCCGGAAGGTGTACCCCCGGTTCTCGGCCCCGAGTCCGAGACTGCCACTGAGGGGGCCCACGATCGGAAACGGCACCTGGGCCTGGAGTCCGACCTGATAGAAGCCCGCCTCGGCTCCGTTCCCGCCAAGGGACGAGGCCGAGACATACTCGCTGAAGATCCGGGTCGCGATCGGCGGACGGCCGCCGGTGGTGGACGCCGCCCAGGCGGCTTGCTGGGCGGACACGAGGGGCGGAGCCGCCAGCAGAAAAGCGGCGGCGACGGCGCGGGGACGGGAACTCCTGGAGGCGGTGACGGGCATTGCGGTCGCGATAGTGTCTGCGATCGGTGCGGATGCAACCGCCGTGCCGGTGGGGAGGTTCCGGGGACTGGACGCTGGAGGTTCTGGTCCAGGTTGGCCTACGGTCTTCCGATCATGACTGTGACCTACTGGCCGTGGTGGCTTGGGGGACTGGGCCTTGCGGGGACCGCGGCACTCTATGCGTGGCTTCGGGGTGTCCCCCTGGGTGTCTCTGGACTCCTGGAACGGTCGATCCTGGGCGAGGGACGGAAGACGCAAGCCGGTTCAGCGGCGGGGGGAGATTGCAACGCCCCGAAATCGGTTCCCGCCCCGACTCCCAGCTCCGCCTGCTTTGGCTCAGGAACACCCCCGCCCGAGCGCCTGCCCTCCCTGGTGTTTGTCGTGTCGATGATGGTGGGCGGCGCGTTGGCCGGTTGGGTTGGGGGACAGGGATGGGGGCACCTCCGCATGGCCCCGGAGTTCCACCGGTTCTTCGGGGACGGTTGGGCTGCGGTGGCGGTCCTGTTCGGGGGCGGGATCCTGGTCGGGTTCGGCACCCGGTGGTCCGGGGGCTGCACCTCGGGTCATGGGCTCAGCGGATGTGGCCGGCTCCAGATCCCAAGCCTGGTCGCCACGGGCACCTTCTTCGGGGTGGCAATCCTGACATCGCTCCTCCTGGAAAGGATCCTCAGATGACCTCGCTCCTCCTGCGCTCGGCGGTGCCGGGTCTGCTGCTCGGATTCGTGGTGGGACGCCTGGGGTTCACCGACTACGGAGAGCTGCATCGCATGCTGATCTTCAGCGACCTGCGCCTGTTCTCCGCCTTCCTGCTGGCCGTGAACCTCCTCGTACTGGTGTTCCTGACCGTCGGCAAAGGACTCGTGCCGACTCGCAGCACCTTCCATCGGGGACTGATCCCGGGCGCGGTTCTGTTCGGGGTCGGCTGGGCCCTGACCGGGGCGTGCCCCGGGGTGGCGTTGGTCCAGGTCGGACAGGGCAGCGTGCCCGCGCTGGCGAGCCTGGCCGGGATCGGTGTCGGCATCGGTCTGCGCCAGTGGGGTCGGACGAAGTGAGGTGTCATCGACCTGCGGGGTGCCTCCAAGGGTCGGTACATTTCCTGACGGCCACGATCGACCCCTTCCAATCCCAGTCTCCGGCCTCAGGGAGGCGTAACACCGAGGGGAAGGCTGTGACTGTTCCTGTCACAGGGCCCGAGTAGTCTCCACCGAATGAACGAAGAAAGGACAACAATGGATCGACGGGTCTTCCTTGGGTGCGACCGTCCCTTCCTGGGTCCGGTCGTGGACTGGCTCTGGGCGCGTCGGAAGGACTTGGCGGGATGGGTGGTGGTGGTGCCGACGGCCCAGGCGGGACGCCGTCTCCGGCAGGCGCTTGCGGCGAAGGGGGCGTGTCTCGCCCCGCGGGTCGTGACGCCCGGATGGTTCCTCGACGTCGACTCCGCCCCGCGGGCGGCCGAGGTGCTGGCGTGGGTCGAGACCCTGGAGTCGATCCAGGACTGGAACCCCTTCGCCACGGTGTTTCCGGTCCCGCCCGGTTCGGATGAGGCCCCCGGATGGAGCCTGGGCCTGGCGGGCTCCCTCGCGGGTCTCGAGCGGTCGCTCCAGGAGGCGGCCCTAACTCCGGAGACCGCGGCCCAGCGACTCGTGGAGACCGTGGAGGCCGAACGCTGGACCGCTCTCGCAGCGCTCTGGCGTCTCAAGGAACAGCGCCTTTCCGACTGGAGCCTCCAGGGGCGTTCCCGGCAGTTGGAGCGCCTCACACGGGATCCGGTCCGGGATCGGGTTGTGCTCGCGGGCGTTCCCGATCTTCCCGAGGCCGCCGTGCGGCGCCTCGTGGGGGCGGACTTCACCTGCCTGATCGCCGCGCCCGACGGACCGGGTTTCGATCCCTTCGGACGTCCTATTCCCGAGTTCTGGACAGAGCGTCGGCTCCCGCTGCCGGAATCGGTGTCCCTCGTTGCCGACGATCGCCAGCAGGCCCTCTGTGCGCTCGAGCGGGTAGCGGCGGCTGGGACCCCTGCGGACGACCTGGCGCTGGGTTCGGCGGACGATGCGGTGGCCTCCGAGCTGGTCCGTGTATTCGGACGCGCGGGTTGGCCCCTGCATCATCCCGGTGCCCGTGGGGTCTCGTCCGCCCGCGTCTGGTTCGGGCTCTGGCGGGCCTGGCTCCAGCAACCCCAGGTCGCCGAGGCCATCGACCTCCTGGGCGCACCCCAGATCTCCACCCTCTGTCATGGGCTCCGGACACAACGGGTGCAGGAGCTGTCCCGACTCCGGGACGAGGACCTCGTCCGGACCGCAGACGACGTGCAGCGGTCTGAGTCCCGCCAGCGGGACCGCGACCACCAACTGGGACGGGCCCCGGTCGAACGTCGGGGGTTCGAGACGATGTCCCGGCTGTCGGAGGCTCGGCAGGCGTTTCTGTCACAACCCTTCCCGGATGCCATGGCCCAGTTGCTGCGGCAGATCGATCCCGACGGGGTGTGGTCGGAGGTCCAGGAGTGGCTGCGATCCATGGCTCCGGTCTTGGGCTCCGTGGGGCGCGAGGCGGGATTCTGGCTGGACCTGATGGGTCGCGACCTCGGCGAGATCGCACCCGAGCCTCCGGAGGGGCGCGTGGGGGATGTGATGGGTTGGCTGGAGCTGCTCCATGCCCCAGGCCGTCATCTCGTGGTCTGTGGCCTGAACGAGGGTCGCGTTCCGGAATCCCCAGGCGCGGATCCCTGGCTGTCGGATCGGGTCCGGGAACACCTCGGTCTTGCCGGCGATCGACGTCGGGCGGCGCGGGATGCCCATCTGTTCGAGGCGCTGACAGCATCGCGTCGACGAGTGGACCTCGTGCTGGGCCGGACGGGTCGCGATGGCGAGGCCCTGCTGCCGTCCAGGCTGCTGCTCGCGGCGGAGGGGCAGGAGTTGGCCCGACGGGTGGATCGCTTCTTCCGCGACGTGGAACCGTCCGGGGCCAATGAGGGATGGCATCGCGAGTGGACCTGGACGCCTCCTCGGGCCGAGCTCAAGCCGAGGCTTTCGGTGACCGCGCTCGGCGACTATCTGGCCTGCCCGTTCCGGTTCCACCTCCGCCACGGTGCCGGACTCCAGGCGCGGGAGCCCGAACGGGTCGAGTGGAACGCCCGCAACTTCGGCACGGTGATCCATCTCGTCCTCGAACGCTGGGGTGGTGATCCGGCAATCCGGGATTCCGACAGCGTTGCCGACCTCGAATCCTGGCTTCTCGGACAACTCGACCGCGTGGTCGCCGAATACCACGGGCCCCGGCCCCCGTTGGCTCTCCGGATCCAGATCGAGGGAGCGCGTCAGCGCCTCCGGTGGTTCGCCCGACATCAGGCCCGGATCCGGGCCGAGGGCTGGCGTGTCCAGGCCGTGGAACAGAAATTCGAACAGGACCTCCAGGGTGTGGTTCTCGTGGGCAAGGTCGACCGCATCGACCGGCACGAAGACGGCCGGGTTAGGGTCCTCGACTACAAGACCTACGCATCGATGAAGCAGGTGGAGCGACAGCACCGGTCCGAGATCCGGGCCAACACGGTCCTGCCGGCCCACCTCATGGGTGTCGACGCGGTTGTGGGCCAGAACGCCAAGGGCAAGCCCACCCGCTGGACCAATCTTCAGGTGCCGCTGTACGCCGCGTTCATCCCGGATGTCCGGGAGCTCGGCTATTTCATCCTCGGGGAATCGGAGGGGGATGTTGGGCTGTCCCTGTGGGACGGCTTCCGGCCCGAGGACCGCGACTCCGCACTGCGCTGTGCGGGGTGGGTGATCGAGTGCGTGAAGGACCGTCGGTTTGGTCCCCCGGCGGACCGGGTGGAGTACGACGCATTCGAGGTTTTGGCAATGGGGCGGCGGCTTTCGGAGATGGTGGGAGGGGTGTCATGAGCATCGATATTCTGCACAGGACTCTGTTGATTCGTGCCTCGGCCGGATCGGGGAAGACGTATCAACTGGGCAACCGGGTCATCGGACTGGTCGGGGTCCGCGGGGCCGATCCCACCTCGCTCATGGCGCTGACCTTCACCCGGAAGGCAGCCGGGGAGTTTGCGGATGCCGTGCTCGCCAAGCTGGCGGGTGCCGCCCTGGAGTCTTCCCGGGCCGACACGCTGGCGCGGGAGCTGGGCCAGGCGATCGATGTCGAGGCGACCCTCCTGCGGATGGTGCGGTCGCTGCCACGGCTGCAGTTTGGGACGATCGACAGCTTCTTCTCGAGGATCGTGCGCGGGTTCCCCTACGAGCTCGGGCTGACTTCCGGTCAGTTCGAGCTGCTCACTGGGCCGCGACAGGAGGCGGCGCTGGCGGAGATCCGGACCGGTCTGGTCGATGCGGCGTTGGATGATGGAGACGCCTCGGAGTTTCTCCACGCCTTCCGTCGGGCCACGCTCGGCAAGGAGAAGAAGGGTGTCGGCGAGTCGCTCACCTCGTTCTTCGGGTCCTGGCACGGGCTTTGGAAGTCGGGAGCGGTGGGCGCACGGAACCGCGAGGCGATGCCGTTCGGGAACCTGCCCGGCGTCGATGTGTGGGAACGGGACAAGGCCGGCCTCGCGGGGCAGCTCCGGGCCGCGGTGCCTTCGATCTCCTGGACCGATGCCCGCCAGAAGAAGGCGTTCGACGGGATGATCGATGCCCTCGAGGCCCACACCATCGGGAGCGGTTCCTTGGGTGACGGGGGCACCCTGTTGAAGTCAGTCCTGGACTGGGGCGGACGCGACGAGGCACCCGCGTTGAAGCTCTACAAGCCCTTCGAGCCGGGGCCCTCCGTCGGCAAGCCCCTGGGGCAGATGGTGCGGCTCCTGATCAACTGCGAGCTAGGAGCAGCCGTGGAGCGGACCTCCGCAGTGCTCGAACTCGTGGAACGTTATGACCGCGAGTGCGACCGACGGCTGCGTCGTCGTGGACTGCTAGGGTTCGATGATCTCAAGGGTCTGATGAGCGGCTGGATGACCGGGCCGGGTGCCGGAGTGGATCCCGACCGCATCGACTTCCGCCTGGATGTCCGTGGCCGGCACTGGTTGCTGGACGAGTTCCAGGACACGAGTCCGACCGAATGGCGCGGACTGGAGCCCCTGCTCGACCGGGCGTCCAAGGACCCGGAGGGCTCCCTCTTTGTCGTGGGCGACGTGAAGCAGGCGATCTACCGGTGGCGCGGTGGCGAGGTAGGCCTCTTCGACGAGGTCGAGCGCAAGTATCGGGGGGATCTCGCGGTGTTCACGATGCCCGAGTCCCGTCGCTCCTGCGACGCGGTCCTCCAGCTCGTCAACGGGATCTGTGGCCATCGTGAGGCGATCGCATCGGTCCTGGGGTCGGAGGTCGTCTCCCAGTGGCCCTGGGAAGCCCATGTCCCGGCGGAGGCCAGGATCACCGGACTGAGCCGGGTGGAGGTTGTGCCGGGGGAGCTGAAGGATCGGTTGGATCGGACCGTTGTCCTGCTGCGGGAGATTGGCATTCCCAACCTGGATCTCAGCTGCGGGATCCTCGTCCGTACCAATGACGAGGTCCGGCAAGTGGCCGAACGCCTCCGGCTCGAGGGCATTCCGGTGGTGGAGGAGGGAGTGCGACGTCCGGCAGACGACAATGTCGTCGGCGTGGCGCTGAAGGCCCTCCTCGGCTGGTTGGCCGATCCGGCCGACACCCTCGCCCGGGGCATTGTCCGGATGTCGCCCTTCGAAGGAGTCCTCGCATCGCGATGGGGTCGTGATGGAGCAGGTGATTCAGAGGCGTCGAATGGCGATGCGGCGGCGGTCGTGGTCGACTGGAAGGCCTGGGAGGGATTGATGGGGGACGCCGGAACCCGTGGGTTTGCCGGGATGGTCGAGCGGCTTGTGGAGCCGCTGTGGGGAGGGTGGTCCGGGTTCAGCCGGCGTCGTGCTGACGACCTGATCGGCGCACTCGCGGCGTTCGACGCCTCGGGAGGGGCTGGGGCCCGTGCCGCGCTGCGGTCGATCGAAGGTCTCGAGGTGTCCCAGCCTCCGGGCGCGGCCGCGGTCCAGGTCATGACGATCCACAAGTCGAAGGGACTTGGGTTCGACGTGGTGATCCTTCCCGAGGTCGAGGACGAGGCCATTCCCAATGCCTCGCGGTTCCGCATCGCCCAGGGCGATGGCTGGTGCCTCGACACCCCTGCGGCGTGGGTGCGGGCCCAGGTGCCCGCGCTGCGGGAACTCGAGGAGGCCTGGGGCATCACTCAGCGGTATGACGCCCTGTGCCTGCTCTATGTGGCCCTGACCCGGGCCAAGCGGGGTCTGTATGTCCTGATGCCGGACGCGTCCGCGACCTCGGTGAACCGTCCTTCGTTGGTCCAGCTCATCCGTACCGCCTTGCCGGCGGCGGACGGCGATGTCCTCTGGCAGCAGGGGGATCCCCTCTGGATGCGTGACGTGAAGCCGGCCTCAATACGCCAGGATCCGCCGACACCGGTGTTGGTTCCATCAAGGCCCCTGCAGGACCGGTTGACCGCAACCTCGGCCAAGCGGCGCTCCGGTTCCGCCCCGGCGGACTCCCCCACGGGAATGGAGATCGGCACTGCCTTCCACGCGGCCTTCGAGAGGGTGGGCTGGATCGATGAGGAGACACCGGGGTTGCCCAAGGACGACATCGGCTCCCGGGTGTTGGACCTCGTCATGGATCCCGATCTCCGGGAGTACTTCGAGCGCCGCGGACGGACGGTCGTTCTGCATCGCGAGCAGCCGGTGGAGGCGATCCTCGACGGACAGTGGTTCAGCGGGGTGATCGATCGGCTCCACGTCCATGAGGATGGGAATCGGGTCGAGGTCCTCGACTTCAAGACGGATGCCGTCGAGTCGATGGAGTCCCTCGTGGAGAAGTATTCCGGTCAGATGGAGATCTATCGACGGGTGATGTCCGAAGTCTACCCGGGGGCGCAGGTGGAGTGTCGGCTCCTGAGCACTCGTCTCCGGAAGGTGATTCGGGTCCAACCCCCGGAATGAGGTTCCTGGCGGTCGCCAACTACGCCTTCGACGCCTTGGCGTCCCGGATGTGTACCCAGCAGTGCACATGCGGCTCGCCGCGGAAGTACCAGAGCATCTGCGGGCCCTCGATCTGCCAGACATCCCAGATGCCGTCCCCGCCGAGGTCCTGCTGCTTGAAGTAGGCGACGCTCAGGTTTTCCAGTCCTTGGGACTCGACGAGCCGCATCGACTCCTCGGCGTCGACGCGTCGGAACGGCTTGAGCAGGTCCTTCATGACCTCCCGCATCAGCTGGCGTTGGTCCCGGCTCATCTCGGATGCCGACAGGCCCGCGAGGCCCTCGCGCCGGCCGGTCAGGCGGACCGTCTCGGTGCCGCGTTCGGGTCGGCTACGGCCGTCCACCACGGCGGTGGAGCGCTGGCGGCCGTCGAGCGCCTGGAACAGCTCGTTCACCCGTCGGGCCTGGTACCAGAAGACGTTGCCAGGATGGTCGGAGGGTTCCTCATCGTTGGGGCCCGACTGGTGTCCGTAGAAGATCGGCCCACCGAACGCCGCCCCCTTCACCGAGTCGCCGTCACAACGCCGGGTGCAGTGCCGTCCGGTCAGGACGAGCTCGAACGCCCCGGTGCCGGGTCGACCGAAGAGGGCCACCGAGGTGCCTCCTTCGAATCCCTTTCCCTCCGAGTCCTCGACCATCTGACGCATCATGGCGTCGGCGTGCTCGGGATGATGCAGGGAGCGGAAGATCTGTCGGACGAGGTCCTGCTGGTCAGGCCTCAGGACGTCCCGGACCGAGCGGCCGGTGATCATCCAGTTGTTGTCGACCTTCTGTCGGAGCGGGTCGTCGAAGTCGCGGCAGATCACCCGACGCTGGGCGTCGTCAAGCGAGCCGTGCAGCTGTGCGGCGAGGGTCTCCGAGTCTGGAGTCGTCGACTTCGCGGTGTCGCCGAGAAGCGTGAGCGGCAGCGCGGCTGCGGTGGCGGCGAGGAAGGTCCGACGGCTGAGGGACAGGTCGACGAGGGGGCGGACGATCGGATCGGGGCGGGGGAACATAGAGGGGACCTTAGCGAGTCGCGGCCGGGGAAGGGAACCCCGGAGTCTGATCCGCGAGGCGGAATCCGCCGCCTGTGGGCTTCCTCAGGGCCGCTTCGCGAAATCCGGCCGCGTGTCCCCATCGGCATCCAGCTTGGCGAGATCGAGGAAGACATAGGGCCGCTGGTACGCCTCACGATTCCCCCCGGCATAGCTGACCCAGAGGCGCAGACCGGTGGCATCGAAGACGGCGTTCATCACGTTGCCCCCCTTGATCGGGATGCTGTTGGCCAGGGCGATCATCTTCTCGCCGTTGAGCCTCCCGAGTCCGGCGCTCAAGGCGGGGAACACCCCGCGCTCCTCGTCGTGGTAGACGGCACAGGACAGGACCTTCGGGGCGACCTCGTCCGAAGGATCATTGTCCTTCCAGATGTCGATCTCCGGTCGGGCCCGTCCACTGCCCGTCGCCGCGCGGATCTTCACCGACCGCTGGTCGGTCCGGCCGTCGCCGAAGACGAAATGGTACCGCTTGGTGGGCGGGATGTGGCTGAAGAGATCGAGGGTCTCCGACAGCGTGTCGGCATCGTAGAGCAGGGTCCGGAACCACGCTGTGAAGTGGGGGGCGTGGAGGTTGTAGGGCATCTCCTTGGCGGAGGCGTCACCGATCTCCGACAGGACCACCCCGGCGGCATTCATGCCGCAGTGGGCGCCGATGAATCCGGCGAAGGACGGTGTGGCATGGGGGAGGCCGTCGGACGGCAGATAGACGACGATCACCGGGAATTCATGGGCGCCGGCGCGGAGGGACCAGTCGAGGTTTCGCGTCTGGTAGAGATGTCCGTCCTCGGTGGCCTTGCCCCAGGCAGCGATGCTGCTGCAGGAGTAGGGCATGAGGAGCGGCAGGCAGTGGACGTGCTGGAGAAGGCGGACGGGCTGTCCGCTCCCTTCGGCGAGTCCGACCAGCTGCTGGAGCACCCGGGAATCGGTGTAGCCAGCGGTGGTGGCCCAGGCGAGGTCGAGCGTGGCGTCGTCGACCTTCAGCTCCTGCTTGAACCCGGCGACCGCGGCCGGTGCGAGACGGGCGATCTCGGGCCGCATCAGCTGTCCCAGCTGGCGTCCCATCTCGTAGGGCGTGCCCCGGACCACCACGACCGGCACCTCGACCTCCCCATTGCGGACGACGAATCGGTGGCCGGCTCCTGCGGTTGCGGGCGGGGGGGCGGAGGGTCGGACTGCGGCCGGGGCCTGACTGCCGGATCCAGTCCCTCGGAGTGTGGCGTCCTTGGTGGACTCGGCCCGGAGGGACAGGACCGCGAGCAAAAGGAGGGGCAGGAGTCGCATGACGGTGGAGGTTAGAGGTGCGGGTTTAGATGCAAACGAGGTGAACCGATTGGCGACGCTGCAGCAAAGGTTGAATTGCCCCGCAAGGGGGGATGGGTTTCTTCCCCTCTTGGAGAGATTGCCGATGCCCTCAAAGAGGATCTGCTGATTCTTAGGTCACTCACTCGAACAGGCCTCTGAGGGAGATTTGGGCCTGCTTCGATAAAACGGACAGAGAAAAGGGAGTTATTGGTTAGTTTTTTTGAGTTCAAACTGAGTGGGTGAAAGGCCTCGGAGAGATGTGTGACGGCGCTGGCGGTTATAGCAGATTTCGATGTAGTCGAAGATTTCGGATCTGGCGTGGGATCGACTGGTGAACTTGCCTCGGTAGACCAATTCCAGTTTGAGGGTGCTCCAGAAGCTTTCCATTGCAGCGTTGTCGTAGCAGTTACCCCGTCGGCTCATGGAGGCGACCAGACCGGCTGCCTTCAAGGCTGTTCGAAAGTTGCCGGCGGCGTATTGAACACCCCGGTCGGTATGGAAAAGCAGTCCGGGTGGAGGCGTACGATGCAGGGTCGCCATGGCGAGAGCTGCCAGGACCAGGGCGGAGTCAATAGTCTGGCTCATGGCCCAGCCGACGATTTTACGGCTGTGGAGGTCCAGAACGCCGGCGAGATAGAGCCAACCCTCATCAGTGAGAATGTAGGTTATATCGGCGACCCAGATCTGCTTGGGTGCAGTGGTCTGTGGGTTTTTTGCGAGGAGATTGGGAGCAATTGGGTGATCGTGGTTGCTGTCGGTGGTCTGGACCCGGTAGCGGCCCTTCTGGCGTCCACAAATGCCCCGACTTTTCATGAGACGGGCAATTCGGTTGCGTCCGTGGCGATGTCCAAGATCGCGGAGTTCGTCCACGATTCTGGGAGAACCGTAGGTTTGGCGGCTTTCGGCGTGGATGGCCGTGATTTGCTCAACCAGTGCCTGATCCTCCAGAGAACGGGCCCCTGGGCGTTGACGTCGCCGATCCCAGTCATAGAACCCGCTGGGCGAAACCTCGAGGTTGGCGCAAAGCGTCGCGATGGAATGGTCGGATCTCATCGCGTGAACCCGTGGGTAGCGTTCCCGGACGGTTCGGAGAGATTGCCCATCGTTTTTTTTAGAATGTCCCGCTGCTCATGCA
>SXGQ01246662.1_pt1 | contig 13279 bp, 10 predicted proteins | sample 3178371 | NCBI WGS metagenome assembly SXGQ01 (sample SAMN11356859, study PRJNA531348) | freshwater metagenome | isolation source: freshwater sample F1-20 | place: China: Fuxian Lake, Yuxi | collected 2017-12-25
GAACACGCCGGCCACGCACGCCGCCACGTACTCGCCCAGCGAGTGCCCCGCCACGGCCCGCGGCTCGATCCCGCGATGCTTCCACAGCTCCGCCAGCGCGTAGCCCACGGCGAACATGGCGGGATGCCCCCACCGCGCACCCTGCAGCGGATCCGATTCCGACGGGCCGCCGTTGCCGCGGACCATGGCGCGGAAGTCCATCCCGCTCCCCGCGCGCGGGGCCGGCGCGTCCGCGGCGTACAGGACTGCCGCCAGGTCCATCCCCCACTTCTGCTGGAGGATGCCGAAGCAGCGGTCCATGGCCTCGCGGAACGCCGGCTCCCCGTCGTACAGCGCACGCGCCATCCCGGCGTACTGCGTGCCCAGGCCGGAGAAGAGGAAGGCCACGCCGGGGTCCGCCTCCGCCGCCGCGTGGGTCGACACCCGCGACGCGTCGCCGCCGCGCAGCAGGTCCGCCGCGTCCGCCACGGACGACGCCACGAGCGCGCGGCGGTGCGTGAACGCCTTGCGCCCCCGCGTCAGCGTGTAGGCGACGTCGGAAACCGGCAGCTGAGGATTCGCATCCAGGTGCGCGGCCAGGTCCGCGGAGAGACGGTCGAGCGCATCCGCCGACTTCGCGGACAGCACCAGCAGTTCCTCGCCGCCATCCACCGTGGACGGATCCGGGTCCGGCGCCTGCTCCAGCACGACGTGCGCGTTGGTGCCGCCCACGCCGAACGCGGAAACGCCCGCGCGGCGCGGCACCCCGTCCGGAGACCAGGGGATCAGCCGGTCCGCCACGAAGAAGGGCGAGTTCGCGAAGTCGATGCGGGGATTGGGGCGCTCGTAGTGCAGCGACGGCGGGATCTGGCCATGCCGCAGGGCCAGCACCGTCTTGATGAGGCTGGCCACGCCCGCGGCGGCATCCGTGTGCCCGATGTTCGTCTTCACGGAGCCGATGGCGCAGAAGCCCCGCGCCGTCGTGTCGAACGCGCGGGTCAGGGCCGCCACCTCCACGGGGTCGCCCATGGGCGTGCCCGTGCCGTGCGCCTCTACGTAGGTGATGCTTTCCGCCGGCACCCCCGCCACGGCGTGGGCCAGGGCCACCACCTCGATTTGCCCGTCCACGCTGGGCGCGCTGAAGCCCACCTTTTGCGCGCCGTCGTTGTTGATGGCCGTGCCCAGCACGACCGCATGGATCTGGTCGCCGTCCGCCAGCGCGTCGCTCAGCCGCTTGAGGACGACGACGCCCACGCCGCTGCCGATGACCGTGCCGTCGCCGCCCTCGTCAAAGGCGCGGCAGCGGCCGTCGGGGCTGAAGACGCCCTGCCCCGCCACGTACCCCGTCTTGAGGGGCACCGTGATGGACACCCCGCCCGCCAGCGCCGCGTCGCACTGGTAGTCCAGCAGCGACTGGCAGGCCAGGTGGAGGGCCACCAGGCTGGTGGAGCACGCCGTCTGCACGCTCAGCGAGGGCCCGCGCAGGTTCAGCTTGTACGAGGCCAGCGTGGCCAGGAAATCCTTGTCGCTGCGGATGCGGTTCACCAGCGCGTCGCCGGCCCCGCCCCCGCCGCGCCCCGCCAGCTGGGCCAGCAGGTACGTGTTCATGTTGGTGCCCGCGAACACGCCCACGGGCCCCGCGAACGTCTCCGGGTCCAGCCCCGCGTGCTCCAGCGCCGCCCACGCCTGCTCCAGGAACAGGCGGTGCTGCGGGTCCATCAGCTCCGCCTCGCGCGGGTTCAGGTCAAAGAAGTCCGCGTCGAACAGGTCCGCCTCGTCCACCGTGCCGAACGCCGGGACGAAGTCCGGGTGGGCCAGCAGGGCCGCGTCCACCCCCGCCTCGCGCAGCTCCTCCGGGGAGAAGGTGGAGATGGACCCCATGCCGTCCCGCAGGTTGCCCCAGAACGCATCCAGGTCCTTGGCGCCGGGAAAGCGGCACGCCATCCCCACGATGGCAATGCGCTCCGGCCCCTCGTACGTCTCGCTGCTCATCAGATGCGGTCCCTGGGGATGGCGGTGTGGCGCTGGCGCTCGGCGCGGGCACGGGCGCGCTCCAGCAGGCTGCTGCCGGCCGGGGCGGCCGCGGCGGCGCGGGGCCGAACGGCGTAGAGGTTGTACAGGCGAGAGCCCGAGTACATGTCGTCCTGCTCGGGATGGATGTCGAAGCCGTGGCGGTCCAGCAGCGACGTCACGCGGTCCAGCCCGCCGTCCACGTCGTGCACCTCCAGCACGACCTGCCGGATCTTGGGCCAGTCGCCGTCGTCAATGCCCTGCAGCACCTGCAGCTCGCTCTTCTGCACGTCCACCTTCAGCAGGTCGATGCGCGTGACCTGGTGCTCGTAGATCACCTGCGACAGGGGGCGCAGCTGGCAGCGGAAGGTTTCCGCGCGAAAGCGCTCCTCCAGCAGGTCGTCCGCGTGCTTCATCACCCCCGTCATCCCCTCCATCCCCTGCTGCAGCTGGTTCTCCATGATGGCCAGCAGGGTCTCGCGCTCCTCGTCCAGCTGGGGATGGAACGTGCTCATCCCCGGCGAGTTGGGATAAAAGGTGAACTCGGCCTCGCCGGGCACGTTGGAGATGCCGAAGTTGAAGAGCTGGGCCCGCGGGGCGTAGCGCGACGCGTTGGCGCGCAGGATCTCGAACAGGCGGGGCGCCGGCTCGAAGGTGAAGGAGCTGATGCGGCGACCCAGGCTGTGCATGAACAGCGTGGTCATGCCGATGTTGCCTCCCACGTCGAAGACGCAGTCCCCCTCGTCCACGGACAGGCCGTTCTTGAGGTAGACCCGCTTTTCGAAGATGTCGTGGTAGAAGTACCGCGCCTCGGCCTTGCTCTGGTACACGACCTCGTAGCCGTTGGGCAGGAGGACGGTTCTGTGCCTCAGGTGGCCCGGAACGGGCGGCAGCTCGCTCATACACGCTTCTTTTTTGACGACAAACGACAGCGTTCACAGGCGTGGCGGCGGCCGTGCCGCCGGTGCCGCGAACGATGGAAGACGGGCAGCCCTACGTGGCGCTGTCAAAGATGGACATGAAGCGTGTCTGGCATTATCGGACGGATAATAAAGCACCTTCCCTGTCGATGCCAGTCCCCCTCCCGCAAACACCTGGTTCCCGGAGCGGGGCCCCCGGTCCACCCGCGGGCCCAGGAGTACGCCGTATACGGCGAGGGCCGGCCTTCCCTGTGGAAGCCGGCCCCGTTCTGTATCCGGTCGCCCCTCGAACCCTGCCCCGGCGCCGATCGCGAACTTCGCACGCATCGGGAGAGGGTGCTCACGGCCACGTCACATTACGCGCGGCAGGATTCGGCCGTGGCCCTATCCTCATCGCTCACTAAGGGCCGCGGATCGCACGGAATGTTCTCGATCGGACGGCGTCACGTCCGCCGGACCGTTCGACGCGCTCAGCGAAGGGAGGCGAGGGTCCGCTCGGCTTCGTCCTTCCACTCCGGATGATGGGTGGCCCCCGTCAGCACGCCGTTCATGTATCCGTTGATGATCCCGTATCCGCGTTCGACGAACGGCGGCTGCGACACCAGCATGCGCAGGGCGCGCTCGGCCCGTGCCGCGTCACCCTGCTCCATCCAGAGCCGGGCCAGCTCCCGCGTGGCGCGGACGTTGTTGCCCTGGACGCGCACCACCGTCTGCAGCAAGGGGATGCCGGATTCCGCAGCCGAATTCATCCCCGCCAGCGCAAGCGACGCGTACGGGTGCTCCGGCGCGAGCGCCAGCGCCGACCGCAGCCGCTCCCCCGCCGACGGCGCACAGAAGAGCACGTCGTCCAGGTAGCCCAGCCAGAACCAGGCGTTGACGTCCGTGGGGCGACGGCGGGCCAGCTCCTGGAAGTGGGCAGGGGCGCGATCGTATCGCGCGTCGTCATCCGCCTCGTTCAGAAAGCAGGCGTACCCGGCCTGCGTCTTCCAGAACGCCCACGCCTCGCCGTCCGCGCGGCCGAGCATCGCCGAGCAGAACTGCTCTGCGCGGGCCGGATCGCCCGAGCCTATCACGCGTTCCCATGCCGCCAGCTCGTCGCTGCTCACCGGTCGCTCCGGTCGTCTCCAAGCTCGCCCATCCGCACGCATAACGCCCCCGACCCCGTGCACAAACCAGACTCACGACGAGCGTGCCCTATCATTCCGTCGTCACAGTGGGGCGCGCAGGCACCTCCACAGGCCAGCCGCGCTGAATATTTCCCTCCCAGATCGGGCCCTGCTGTCACGATACCCCTGGACAGGTCACATCACGCTCCGCGGCCAACGAACAGAACCTCGTATCGATCTGATGACAGCCGAACCTCAACTCTGTACGGCCTTTCGCGAAACCCAAAGGATACGGCCCAGGCCGGATTAACCGCATTACCTTGGGGATCGCGAAAGTCCATGTACAGTATGGCCGCCGATTCAAAATGCGCTGTGTCCGCTGGAGTTACCCCGTTCACCGAACCTCCACCGCTCGCGATTGCGTTCACCGCCCGGCTCACCAGTGCGCACTGCTCCTCCGGCGTGAGGTTGGCGTTCAGAGCCTCCACTTTTTTCAGGAACCCACAACGCGGCGCCTCCACCATCGCCGCGCTGCGATCCCTTTCATACACTCCTGCGGGATCACACGCGCAAAGTAACGTGACCAACAGCAGCTTTCTCATGGCTCGCTGCGAGGGCAAGTGTTGCCGTTCGTGCTGTCGTATGCCGCACGCGCCGTGCCGGACAGCGGACGCCAGGTAGAGCCCGTGACCTCGTAGCCGGTCACGGCCGTGGGCAGGTCCCACCGGTTGTCGTACGCGTACACTGTCGCCTGGTTGCGGCCGTCGCCCAGCGGGTTCTGCACCGTGGCCGTGTCCACCCGGCCCAGCGTGTCGTAGTGCGCGACCGTCACCACCCCGTTGGGCCCCGTCACCCGCGTGGCCAGCGCGGGAAAGCGCGGGTCGTGCTGCACCAGCGTCTCGGATCAGCCCGAGCACGGGTACACGGCAGATCCATCAATACGGACTGTGTTTATGCCCTTCGCTGTAGGAGGCGATCACGCACAGCTTCAAGCCACTGCCGCGGGGTTAAGCTGATTGAGTCGAATACGAAACGGCATCCTAGACTTTCAAGTATTCGTCGTACTGTCCGGTCTTCTGCGCTAGCCGCGAGAAGTTTACCAATATCGACGACGACACCAGCAATTCGCCCTGACGTTTCACCTTCTACGAAATCGTCGACAGCTGGTTCCCAACTTTCAAAGGAGCCCGTGTCATAATCATAGCTCTGGTGGAAGCGCGCACTCATCAATTGAGTGAGGTCCGGATAGGGCCCAAAGTCGTAAACACTAAGCGCGATGAGCAACGGAGCCTCCGGACGGTCTCCTTGTAAAAACCCACCAAGTGCTGAAAGCGGTACCTTCAGCCGTCGCGCAAGCTCCTCTTCGGAAATCCGTTCTAGCTCGCGCAAAGCGTGTCTCCGCAATGCCAAGATTTGCTCGTCGGAGGGGACATCGAACGGTAGCCACTGATCCGACATCGGAGTGCCTCCTCTCAAGTGCAACAAAGTTACACAGGTTTCTGAACACGAAACCCAACTTGCGGCAATACATGATACCACAGAGCTACCGATTCTCGGTCACGGCTCATGTCGTAGTGCGCGAGCGTCACCACCCCGTTGGGGCCCGTCACCCGCGTGGCAGCGCGGGAAAGCGCGGGTCGTGCTGCACCAGCGTCTCGGCGCCCCGTCACACATGTCGTCCTGCCGCTGCACCCGCACACGCCGTTGCGCGTCGTAGACGCTTGAGTCCATCATGGACCCATCACGGACGACTGATGAATTCGAGGTGGCTCGACTCGAACTCAGTCATCCATACTGCTCGCCCGTCAGTGGCAGCACATTCGACGGTGTACCGGGGCGGCTGGTATGGTGCTTCGCGGATATCGACGACCGTACCAATGTCACCAACGCGCGGTGTTCTCAGGCCTCCGCCCCACAAGTCCGGCATGCTCTGGGGCAGACTGACTACACGTACGGTATCAAACACGATAATTTCGTTAACCATCGGGCAGTCCTAGGTCTTGGAGTTCCTTATTCATCGTGCTGGAACTGCGGACACGAAGTTGAGAGTTCTGCCGTCATCAGAGAGCCGCCATGCAGTTGTAACGTTCTCGTAGTTGCGCAGGAGCAGCGTGTCGCCACGCACGGCGCCGTTGCGGTAGTAGCCGCGGCGGATGATGGCGTCCGCGTTCTCCGCGTACACCAGGTTGCCGTCCGCGTCGTGGCGCAGGTAGTTGATCTGCTCGGGGATGAGCAGCGCCCCGGCACCGGCTGTGGGGTAGATGGGGAACTTCTAGGCGCGGCGGACGATGGCGTCCGCATTCTCCGCGTACACCAGGTTGCCGTCCGCGTCATGGCGCAGGTAGTTGATCCGGCGCCACTCACGATGCCGTTGAGGCACTCGCCGCTGGCGTACATCACGCTCGCCCGAGGCGGATGCCTCACAAGCCCCATTTCCTGTTAGGCTGGAGCAAATGCTACTTCAAACTCACCGCTTGCCATGAGATCAGCGATGGTTGATCGCACACTCTCTTTCGTGAGCGTTGAGACGATAATCATGTTGCTTGCCCACAGATACAAGCCTGAGCAGCACTCACCAGTATGGCGATAGCGTTCCAGCAAAAGAGCGATATTTCCCAAAGCAAAAAAAGTCGCAGAAAAAACCCTCCCATTTTCCAGAGTTACATACACATCTACATTCCCATCCACAGGACTCACGGAGCCGGACTCGGCCCAGTCGACGGCATACTTCTCCGGCATTTAGCTACCTCCCGTAGAGTGACTGCAGTGTAGATATGACCGTTTGTTGGTCCGCATGGTTCTTACCTGTAGGTGTCGTCGTGCCGCTGCACCACCCGCAACCGCTCTGCCGCGTCGTAGAAGTGCCGCGCCTCAGACGTGAGGGTCACGGCCGTTGAGAAGTTCCACAACTGGCCCCAGCCCCACTCGCGGTCGCGCCACAGGTTGCCGCTCCCGTCGCGGTCCTGCTCCGTTCTCCGGCTCGGGGTAAGGAATCACCGCCGCCACGCGCTGCACGGCCGATGAGCCCAGCGCGCCGCCCACGATGCCGTTCAGGCATCCGCTGCTGGCGTACGTCACGCTGGGCACCGTGCGGCGCACCCTCCGGCCCAGCACGTCGTACTGGTATTCCTGCCACACGCTTTATCGACTCATACAGCGTCAATAACGATTGTACTTGCGGTCCATGACTCCGCTAGAACTTCATAGGCACCTGCGGAATCAAGATAGATGAGGAAGTGCCGCAGCACCCATGACTTTTGCCCTCTTTCGGGTGAGTCTGCGATGATCTCCTCCGCCCACCGTGATGGAGCCACTTCAACCAATGTGTCATATGCAACTTCTATATGCCATGCCGAGCAATGTATCTCTGCACGCTGTCGAAATCCCCGAACCTTTTTGAACTCAATTACTGACCGATGAGCCGTATAACCCTGGGAGTATTCGAAGGACAGCAGGGCCATCTCCCCATCATGCTCAAACTGGATCTTCCCACCGACATCAGTCGAGGGGATCGGTATCTGGTATAGAACGGATTTATCTTCCACTGGACCGTGCCTCTGCAATTCCGGAACTGGTGAGATTATTCCGCTGGAGTTGCCCAGTTAGGCGTGCTTCCGCAGCCGCATCGCCTGTTACGTTCACAGCGTTCCACTGTGATCGCGGAATTCCCGCACGCTGCAGCGCTTGTGCAGAACGGGTGTTTAAGATGAGTGTGTTACCGTCCCTCACAATATTGTAAATCGGTACATCTGCTGTAGTGAGGTTGCCGGATCGTAACCTACCTGCCACCTGATTGATAGTCTGACCAGCGAAGCGGCCACCTGGCGAGAAAGTTTCGCTATACGTGCGCTGGGCGAAATTGGCCCTACCGAGGCTCGCGCCACTAGTCAACCTTCCGACAAGCCCGGCTCCGGATACAGTAATGAGATCCCGGGCGGGACTCCCTCCTCGAAAGCCCTCCCGAAAGAAGGCATCGAATCCCTTCTCTAGGTACTCGTCTCGAGTGCGATCAGCGAACTCACTAAGATTACGCGCCGCAGCGGCAGCCGTTTCGCAAACTATCTTTGGTAAAATGCACAAGCCATAGGGATCGTCATATGACACCGGATCCCCGTTCGCAAACCCGTACACGTTCAGCCCACCAGCGATCCCAATGGGGTCCGGCTGCGTGAACTGGCCCGTCCCCGGGTCGTAGTACCGGTTGCGCTCGTACATCTGGCCCGTCGCGTCGCGCATCCCGTCCACCAGACCGCCGCGCCAGTTCTCGGAAGCCGGAGGCGCCTGCGACAGCGCATGGTACGCGTTCGTCTGCCAGCCCGGCCAGGCCACGATCCCACAGCCCACCCCGCCTACCGAGATGCACGTGCCGCTCGCGAACTGGCCGCGCCAGTTGTCGTGCGGGATCAGGCTGCCCTTAAAGGCTCACGAGAGATGATATCTGACCTGCAGCGTTTGAATAGATAGAGGAGGATAGCGCGTCTTCTCGCTCAGGTGTAGCGTGCAACAGCACGTGAAACGGTGTTGGAGAAGAAACACCAATTCCCGTATCACGACCCCGCGTGTTCCACTCTTTCGCAACCTCACCTAGCAATCGGATCAAGTGCGGGAACGCTTCTTCATCTTCCTGGGTGAGGATCTGATCCGCATCGCTGAGCACGATAATGAAGCATGACCCAACGAGCCATTCCAGATCGCTCAGACACTCGTCAAGTGCAGCTAAGTTCTCACCGAAGTAGTACGGGAACTGCAAAGCCGCCGCGAATTCATCGTACAGGTCTTGGTACGAGCGCATCTTCGTGCCCCGGAGCCGACGCAGAACCACCGGTCCTGGAACTGTTGGCGGCGCATCCGACTGCGCTGCCGAAGTGAAGTCGGCCAACCTATCGTAGGTGCCGATGATACCGTGTAACCACGGTGCACGAGTAGAATACAACCGTGAGATAGAGATCATCGGATCGGTGTGAACGTTTGGTAGTGGTTGCTCGCGTAGTACGCCGGCCCATCGGAGCCGGTCACAACGCGCTCAGCTCCCCGGTTTACACCCGGCTGTCGAGGATGAACGTCCCACTCGCGGTAGTATACGTAGGTCTACTTACCAAGCTTCCGGCCCCACAGCTCTGCGGATGGCCTGAGGGGTCAGGCAACTGATTCCACAGATCCCCAGCTAACGCGTCAATCCTGTCCGAGTCACGTTCAGCCCGCCCGCGATCCCGATGGGTGCTACTCACTTGCCCCTCAATGCCTCAGTCCTTCCATCCGCTTCGTTCGAGGAGAGTGAGGCCCACGCGCTCAGACTGGCCGCCTCCAACTCGTCACAGAAGAAGTTCAAGCAGATGTACCGGATGGCCAACCGTCTTTCTAAGGAGCGGCAGCCGTAGCGGCGCAAGTCGCCGTGTTGCATACGGCTGACCGCGCTGTAGCATTCTAGCTCCACGTTCCCGCTTTCTTTCCGAGTGGTCCGACAGTCGTCGAACTCCGCGCATGGGTTCCATGTCTCGAACGGCTGAATCTCGCCAGGGTTCGGCCGGTAGAGCACTGTCAGCCACGCTGTCCCGCGTTCCAGCGGCACGCCGCCGCACCAACCGGTTGAACGGAAATACAGGTCCTGCTCACGGGGATCTGCTACGAAGCATTCCGGCACAGGGATCGTAATCCCACGCCAGAGAACTGAGCGCCCAACGTAGGAGCTCTGGCGTTCGGTATGGTTTGCACCCGTTCCAGAGAACCCGATCGCCAGTCCAAGCGTGGCAATTCCTGCCACGGCCCACAGCACCATCCGCCTCTTCTTCATCTGCGTGCTTCGGCCTTGGCACTTGGAAAGAAGCGGTGTGAGGGGGTGATATCAGGTCTGGGGTGAAAAGCATGCGCCCGCAACAGCGACGAGGGCCTTCCCACCACAGCGTTAAGCTGAGGTTCGCGCCCGGTGGAGAGAAACCTGCGGCAGGTCATCATTCTCCGCGCGTCAGGAACCCGGGTAAGCGGATCCCCGCACTAGCAAGCGTGTGCAGCACGCGCTCAACGGAAACATACTGACCCCAAGCTGAACGGGTGAACCTCTGCAGAACCTCAACTCGCCCGGGGTTTCCAGAGCACGCAAGAAGTATGGCGGCACCGAGTTCCACCGCGAGCCCCGATCGGATATTTCCGAAAGCTCCCGCGGCCGCATCGCGTAACCGTACCGGTAGCGTACGTTCCGTGTGGGCGACCAGCTTCCGTGCGAAAACCGGATCACTCCCATTCTCGCTGCACAGCAGGGCTGCCCCAAACGCGATTCCTGCTTCGAGATCTCTCCCGTATTTGCCGAGGATTTTACAGCCTCCTCCCCACCATATGCTCCCCAGCGTCGCCATCAATCGGAGGTCTGGCGCCTGGAACGCGGTACTCAACTGGGCAGCCCCCGTGGGAAACTCGCGACGCCCTCCATATTCGGCACCCGTCCCGTAGGCAATCCGGACATTCGGAGACAGGCGAAACACGTCCCCGAGTCGGCCGAGCAGAACACTTGTCCGGAAAGCAAGCTCCTCCGCGAGATCAGGCCGCGAAGTGCCTGACGAGGCTGGACTGAGTACGACATCGCAGTCCTCCTGCCCGGCAATACGCCCACCAACGACCAGAATGGCTTGCAACATGGGCCCACCATTCTTTACTCCCGCGGTTCCTGCACTCGAGAGCCCGGCGATGGCAATTTCCGAATGTAGGGCTGGACCTGACACATGGATTTGTGAACGCTGGAGTTCTGCTCCGTCAAGCGGCAATGACGAGGGGATGACCGCAGGAAAATGCTCCGGAATCGAAAGGATCTGAGGAATTCCGGTCCAGTTGAGGTGGAGCACCAGTTGGGCATTGCTCCAGTCCGAGTCAGGTCGTAAGCGCGCTTCCACGAGGGCCGGACGAAACCAGGTACCTTTGGGGATGAGCGCTACGTCCAAGCCCCGAGCGTCCACCGATACCAGCGAAAGCGGAGATCTTGTGAGATCTATGCGCACTCCTTCACCAGTCCCCGAACCGGATTGGCGAAAGCTGATGCATGCGCAGATTTCGAAACCATCGCCAGATGTCTTCAGATCCAGTTCCAGGAGCGCAAACTCAGCGCTCGATCGTACCGGACGCGATCGGGAAAGGAGCGGCACTGTGCCCTCGTCAGGTGATCGGAGTGCGTCTCTCGCGGCATACGTTGGCCAGGCTGAGCCAAATTGCCTTGACAGGCGGGCTTGGACACGTAATCACGGCTTTCGGGGATTGCATGTACATTCAGCTTCACTCTCAAGTAGCGGTAGCTGTCCGGCGGTCGGACCGAGATTCGTCGCCTCCCGCTGCCGCGGCTGGGCGGCCTGCGCAGTACTTGGATTGGTAAGCAAATCAGTCACAAGGCCGACACCGACACCCGCAGCCCCCGCTTTGATGGTCCGCAAAATTCCGCCCCGTGCGCCTTGAGGTGTACGTATCGCCTGGCTGAGTGTGCGCCTGACCGGCGTTTGCCGGTTGCGCAACGGGGGGTTCATCTCTGGACTCCGATTGGCACGTACACCTGCGTTTGCATCTCGCGTCCCTCTGCCCTCCGATTCGGCTGCCGTTGCTACAGCTTCGATTAGATCGTCAGCCGCCCTATCCAAGCCTCCCGGCAAAAGATCGATCCCGGATTCCGCAATCGAAACAGCTTTCAAGCATAGCGCCAAAAGGTATGCATTCCGGAGATGCGAACAGGGAGCTAACCCGTACGGATCCGAATACGACACCGGATCCCCATCAGCAAACCCGTACACATTCAGCCCGCCAGCGATCCCGATGGGATCCGGCTGGGTGAACTGGCCCGTGCCCGGATCGTAGTACCGGTTGCGCTTGTACATCTGGCCCGTCGCATCGCGCATGCCGTCCACCAGGCCGCCGCGCCAGTTCTCGGAAGCCGGGGGCGCCTGCGACAGCGCATGGTACGCGTTGGTCTGCCAGCCAGGCCAGGCGACGAGCCCACAGCCCACGCCGCCCTGCCGCTGCACCACGCGCAGCCGCTGCCCCGCGTCGTAGAAGTGCCGCGCCTCCGACATGCGAGTGATGCCCGTCACCCCCGTCCACCGCACGCCCCACCCCCACTCCCGGTCACGCCACAGGTTGCCCCGCGCATCCCGCTCCTGTTCCGTGCTGTCGGCACGGAACCCGGGCGTGTTCGGCGGCCACACCGACGCCACCCGCTGCACGGCGGAGGAGTGCGGCTCATAGCGCGTGATCCAGTCTGTGGGCTCCGTCACATCCTGCTGGTCGCGGCTCGTACGCCGCCGAGCCACGTGGCCCAGCGGGTCCACCGTGAACTCCTCGCGGTTGCGCGCGTTGTCAGCCAGGTTGGCCCAGTCCGTCGCCCACAGCGCCCCCAGCCCCGCGTACCACTGCGTGAACACGCTGCTCAGGTTGTCCGCCCGCAGGATCTTGCCCCGTGCATCGTAGGTGAGCGTGTCGCGCATCTGCGTGGTCCCGCCTACCACCAGTTGCCGCCACGTGCGCCGGCCGTCCCGGTCGTAGCGGAACGTCTCGTCCACCCCGCCGCTCGCCTGGTGACGCACCACCTGGCTCACCAGGCCGTACGCGTAGTCGATGCCGTAGCTCTGGTCGTAGCCCGCCGTCTCGTAGTTGCGCAGCTGCAGCGTGTCGCCGCGCACGTGCAATCCCACCCCAGGCTCGCCGTACACATCTGATCCGCTCTGCAAGCGGTGGGGAGAGAAGACCGTTCCCGGGCTCGTGTCGTATAGAACACCAACTTTACACCTGGCAGCATCCCAAGTGTGCAGTCATCATCTCTGGGATTGCCCCGGTTTGATGGACACCGAGATAAGCCCGTAGGTTACGGGGAGGAGGTGATCCATGGGGGCTGGCCGATGGGCGAGACGCTGTAGAGCAGGCTGGCGGTCGACGCGCTTGAGATGCCGCTGCAGCGGTGGCGGCCGGATGGCGGGCTGCTGCACCACTCCGACCGGGGCGTGCAGTACGCCTCGACCGAATACCGCGAGCGGCTGGAAGAGCGGAAGGGGTCGTCAGCATGAGCCGCAAGAGCAACTGCTGGGACAACGCCGTGGCGGAGCGCTTCTTCGCGACCGTGGAGATCGAGCTGATCGAGGATGCCGACTGGCACACGCGGGACAAGGCCACGAGCGCCATCTTAGACTTCACGGAGGTGTGGTACAACCGCTATCGGAGGCACTCCAGCCTAGGGTACCTTACGCTGGCGGAGTTCGACGAGCGGCTTTGGGAAGCGACGCGCGCGTCGCTTCCCAAAGC
>SXGQ01659918.1_pt1 | contig 13279 bp, 14 predicted proteins | sample 3178371 | NCBI WGS metagenome assembly SXGQ01 (sample SAMN11356859, study PRJNA531348) | freshwater metagenome | isolation source: freshwater sample F1-20 | place: China: Fuxian Lake, Yuxi | collected 2017-12-25
GAAGCTAAAACTTTGGTTGATAGTCTATGAAACATATAAAGTTATTTGAGAATTACTTTGAAGATGAAGAATGGAATAGACTTTTGCCTTATTTCACAATGAGTCAGAGTGAGAGGGATGAACTTTTCTTTGATGAAGTAAGTATAACTGAGCCGAACTTACAAGTGATTGAGGACTTGCTTGATACACAACTTGTTGATCCTAATGTGAGGGATAGATGGCAAATAACTCCTTTGCATTATGCGGCAAGGGAAGATAGCATAGCCGTTGTTAAATTGTTGCTCGATAGAGGAGCAGATAAGGATGTGAGGAATAAAAATCAACAAACTCCTTTGCATTTTGCGGCAAGAAATGATAACCAAACTATTGTTGAATTATTGCTTGATAGAGGAGCAGAGATTGATGCGAAGGATAAATGGCAACAAACTCCTTTGCATTTGGCAGCAATGGATGATAGCCGAGCCGTTGCTGAGCTGTTGCTTGATAGAGGAGCAGAGATTGATGCGAGGAATGAATACCAACAAACTCCTTTGCATATGGCGGCAATAAAAGATAGCCGAGCCGTTGCTAAATTATTGCGTAGCCGTGGAGCGACTGAATAAAACAAAAAACTTATGAAACACATTAAACTTTTTGAAACAACACTAACTAGATTAGAGAATATTTTATCTCTTAAATATGCACCTCATTGGATTGCAAAAGTGAAGAAAAATGTTTTTGCAAGTAGTGTTGAACAACAAGATATTGAAAAAGCATTAGAAGAGTGGAAATACACAAATGAATGTGATGTAGTTGATGAAGAAACTTGTGAGATTTGTGGGCAACCTCATTTGAAATATCTTTTTACGATTAAGAATACACTAGTTAATCATATTTTAAGAATTGGTAGTGAGTGTATAAAGAGATTTTCAGCAGAAGATACAAAATCCATTAGAGTATATGATGTTTATGGTAATCGTGTTTTTGATGAAAGATTAATTATTCGTCTAATCAACAAAGATATAAAGGAATTAACAACTGATGCAAAGAAGATGTCAGTCTTGGATGTTTTGAGTGAATTGTATGATAAAACAAACGATTCATATGTAAGTAAATTATTTGATGAATATTCTAATGAAGGTGAGTTTTCGCCCTTGCAAATGATTTGGTTACATGATGCTTTTAGAAACAATGACATATCTATAAATCCAAATGATTTTAATGTCAATATCAGTAATAATTTTTATCTGGATCAGATTTATACAATGAGTTCTGATTCAAAGAATACATTAAAACGCTATCTTACGAGAGATCAATTAAGAAGATTTGAATTCAGATTAGAAAATTATCAAAATATCAATAGATAATATGAATTTTGATTTGTTTGAAAAATATCGTAAAAGCAATCAATATGAAAAATTTTCAATCTTAAAAGACATCATTGACTCTTTTGAGATTACTACATTGAAATACTTCATAGGAAGCGATAAGAATATTGTTAGTGAATATGATGGAAATACGATTCTTCATCAAGCGTGTTATAGTGGTTGTTTAGAGTGTGTTAAACTTATATTGAAATACAAATTAGTAAGTGTAAATCAAAGAGATACCTTATTCAGAACACCTTTACATATGGCAGTTTTGTTTGGTAATGATGCAATAGTTCAGTATTTACTTGAAATGGGGGCACATAAAGAAGCACTTATGAAATCAGGAGAAACCGCACTATCACTAGCTAAAAGCCGTAAAAATGATAAAATCATCAAACTTTTAACTGAACTTTGATTATTCAACAAATTCTGTTATTTTCGTAAAAAATAGAAAATGGAGATTGTATGAATAACAATGAACCTAAAACATGGACTCCTATAACCGAGCCATTAGCCGCACTGCAAAATCTCATTAATGCTTCTTTACTTGGTCAATCAAAAGGTGCTTATACCTTTGAAGAAGCATCTATTGTATGGGAATCTATCAAGTATCTTGTGAATCTTCAAGTCAAATTGAGAGAAGAAGATAAAGATATGAATGATTTGCTTATACAAGAATTGAGTAAAAAGGAAGAAGAAACTCAAGAAACTTTGTCTTAAAATTTGCAAATGTCGAACTAAATTCGTAATTTTGAATTACACCAAATCCGAAAAGAAAACCAAAGTTTAATTTTGGTTCTTATAGTGTAGAAGTCCACATGAAAGTGTGGGCTTTTTTGTTTAGTTGTAGAATTGTAGTATATTGTGATGTTATTTTTTGTGTAGGTTATGTATGATAAATATTGAACAAAAATCAAATAAACTAATAATCAGCAATTTCAATGAAAAAGGAATAGTTGAATTACATGAGTTTCCTATACCGAGAAAAGAGATGTTTGAGTGGGAGTATTATTCTGACAAGAAGAAAGAAGAAGGTATAAGAAGTTGGGATAAAAAACCAGTTCAAAAAAATACAAATTCAAAAAGACTTAATAGGTTTAGAGTCATAGAGTGGATAGAGTCTTTTAGTGATGAAGATAAAGCAAAAATATATGACTTTAATCAACCAAAAAAATTCTTTTGTGATATAGAGGTTGAAATTCAAGATGGTTTTCCCGAAGCCCATTTAGCTTTGAGTCCTGTCGTAACAATAGCATTGTCTGATGAAGATAATCTGATCACAGTATTAGGACTAAAACAAATATCTGCCAAAGAAATTCAAGCGATTGAAGATAGATTAAAGGATTATTTCAAAGACTACACTCCGAATGTTCAATTTAAGTATGTTCATTTCAATACTGAATATGATATGCTTTATACATTCTTTGTGAAATTCTTACCGAAAATACCTTTTCTCACAGGTTGGTATTTTCTTGACTTTGATTGGAAATATCTTATTACAAGAGCAAGAAAACTTGAAATTCCTGTTGAAAAGAGTTCTCCAAGTAATAAACTCACAGGTATGCATGAAACCCCTATGCATAAAGTTATTGTTGATTACAAAGAAATCTATGAAAAGTGGGATAAGACGCTTAAAGAAAATCTTACACTTGATTGGACTGCTAAAGCAAGACTTGGTTTGTCTAAAATCAAGTATCCAGGAAGTCTAAAAGACTTATACCATAATGATTTTAACCTTTTTGTCTTTTACAATGCTGTTGATACACACCTTGTTAATCTACTTGACAAAAAGACATCTGTTGCTGATATATTCTTCAAACTTGGAACATTGACTAAATCAGAATATCAAAAAGCATTTTCTCCTGTTCATATGACTGAAAATGTATTGTGTAGAGGTTTGCTTGAAAAAAACTTGGTAATGATTCCGATTGAGTCTAAAAAAAGCAAAGAAAAGAAATACAAAGGTGCTCATGTTCATAAACCTAAAGTAGGTCTGTATGAATATGTAGCAGCATTTGACTTTGCTAGTCTTTATCCAAATGTTATGCGTCAATTTAACATATCACCTGAATCGTATTTAGGTCAAGTGGATGAAGAAGAATCTTCGACTATGTTTGATTACAAAAAAGATAAGGTTGAAAATGTTGATGATAAAATCGTTTGTGCCAATGGGGCTATTTTTGATACTGAAAATAGTGTTTTGAGGACTGCGTTGGATTATTTCTATGATAAAAGAAAACAAGCGAAATATCAATCTTATGAAGTTGAAAAAGAGATTGAGATTTTGAAAAAGCATTTAGAATCAAAAAAATGAAATCTCTCTGTGTAGTTTTAACAACAACTAGTGAACTTTTAGGTTTAGAACAATATCTGAATCAAGATGATTTTGATATTGTTGTCATAGATTACACGTCCGAAAAAGAAAAAAGTCCTGCAAGAGAGAAAGTAACCTTTGTGTTTGAAAATCTTAATGGTTTCAAATATCAGAGTATCAAAGCGTTATTTGATGAAACGAATTTGCTTGATTGCTACGATTATTTTTGGTTTCCTGATTGGGATATAGAGATTGATAGTTATTCAATAGTAAATCTTGTGAATGAAGCCAAGACTTATACATTAAGTCTATGCCAACCATCATTATCACAAGATTCCTATGTTTCTTGGGATATAACAAGGCATGATCCAAATAGTAAAGTAAGACTTACGAATTTTGTAGAGGTTATGTGTCCTATGTTTTCATCAGAGTTCTTGAAAAAGGTTCTGTGGACATTTTCACTTAACTATTCAAGCTGGGGTTTGGACTTTTTATGGTCATCTCTGAAAGAAAATCGTAGTTTAGGAATTGTAGATTCGGTAGTCGCAAAACACACACGATCAATCAGTTCTCATAACTGGAAATTACCGAATGGAAAAAATGCAAACGAAGAATTACAGGAATTGAAAAAAAAGTATAACCTTATTTTACAACCTAAAGTAATTAAAGCATTGATATGAAAGAACTTGCATTTGTGTTGAAAACGATGAAAAAAAATTCATCAAAAATATGACAAATTGTTGTTTTTTTCAAAAAGTTTTGAATCTATATAGGATTGATTATTTTTGCAAGTAATCCTCAATTTGCGTTAGGATAATCATTGATAGAAACTAATAATTCAAGTAAAAATAAAAGAGACAATTATGGCAAAAAATCGTGATCTCTCGATTGAGATTCTTTCGGAGTTGACTGCATTTTCAAAGTATGCACGATTCAAAGAAGATATTGGAAGAAGAGAAACTTGGGAAGAAAATGTTGCAAGAGTAGAACAAATGCACACAAAGAAATTCCCTGCTTTGAAAGATGATATCGTCAAGGCATTTGATTATGTAAGAAGAAAAGAGGTTGTCCCATCAATGCGTTCTATGCAGTTTGGTGGTGAGGCAATTGAAAAAATGAATATACGAATCTTTAATTGTTCTTTTATAGCGATTGAGAGACCTGCGATATTTTCAGAGATTATGGTATTGTTGATGGCAGGAACAGGAGTTGGTTATTCTGTTCAATATCGTCATATAAACAAATTGCCTGAAATCAAAACTCCAAAGAGAAGTAAGAAATTTGTAATTGATGATACTATTGAGGGTTGGGCAGATGCTTTGAAGGCACTGATTAAGTCTTATTTCTATGGAACTCAAATGCCGATATTTGATTATTCAGGAATTAGACCAAAGGGCACAACTTTGAAAACATCAGGTGGAAAAGCACCTGGACCTGAACCTTTGCGTAAGTGTTTGGATGAGATTCAAGCGATTTTCACAAGAAAGATTGTTGGTGAAAAATTAAGACCAATCGAAGTTCATGATATTGTCTGTCACATTGCAGATTGTATTTTGGCTGGTGGTATCAGAAGATCTGCTACTATTGCTCTTTTTGATGCCTTTGATGATGAAATGCTTAATTGTAAAGGATATTTGTCTGCTCAATTTGAATCAGATTTTGTTTACAACAAGCAAACCAAACAGTTTGTAGGTGATGCAAAGCATAACGGCAAAATCGTTCAAGTATATCTTTCAAAGCAAGAATTTGACAAGTTCGAGAAAGAAGGAACATTACCTTGGTATTGGTTTCATCCACAAAGAGCACGAGCAAATAATTCTGCTGTATTCTTCCGTGAAAGATTTTTGGGTAAAGAAACAACAGAAGAAAAGATTATTGCAAAACTTAAAAAAGAGTTTGGTATTACTGAACAATCGCAAGAATCACTTGTAAATACATTTACCAATTTCGTTAATGAGTATTTGGCTACCCATAATGTTGAAGGTAGATATTATGAAGACATCGTAGAAGCAACTACACAAGATGACTTTATGAAAGTGTGGAAAGCGTGTGAGGCATCAGGTTCAGGTGAGCCAGGTGTATTCTGGACTAATGATCCTGATTACGGAACAAACCCTTGTGGTGAAATTAGTTTGAAATCTGCTCAAACCTGTAATTTGTCCTCTATCAATGTAAGCACACTCAAAGATCAAAAAGACTTGGAAAATAGAGTTTGGGCAGCCACATTGATTGGAACACTCCAAGCTACCTATGACAATTTTGAATATATTTCAGAGAACTGGCAAGAAAATCAACAAGAAGAACGCTTACTTGGTGTTTCATTGACAGGTATTTGTGATATTGATTATACGAAATTCGACTGGAAAAAGGCATCTGAACATTCAGCAAAAGTCAATGAGGATTTTGCTGAAAAGTTGGGTATCAATAAAGCAAGTAGAATTACTTGTATTAAACCTGAAGGAACAGCATCTTGTGTGATGGGAACTGCATCTGGTATTCATGCTCGTCATTCAAAGTATTATATCCGTAGAATACGCTACAATAAGCAAGAACCCATTGCTCAATATCTTATTCAACATCATCCTGAGCTTGTTGAAGAAGAAGAATTTAATCCTTTGAATATCGTTGTCGCACTTCCACAGAAATCACCTGCTGAATCTATTGCTCGTGAACAAGAAACTGCTATTGATACATTGGAAAGAGTTCGCTTTTTCAACGATAATTGGGTAACACCTGGCCATAGAAACGGACCTAATCAGCATAATGTATCTTGCACGATTTCTGTTCGTCCTAATGAATGGACAAAAGTTGGAAAGTGGATGTGGGAAAATAGGAGTGTATATTCAGGAATTGCTGTTCTTCCCTATTCAGATGCTATTTACAAGCAAGCTCCATTTGAAGAGTGTGATGAAGAAACCTACAATACGATGATGAAAAATCTGAAATCAATAGATTTGACAAAAGTTGTAGAGATTGAAGATAACACAAATCTTTTGGGTGAATTGGCTTGTGCTGGTGGAGCTTGTGAAGTTACATTCGGCTAAAATTTTATTATGATTTATCATATAGGATACTTATATTTGTAAGTATCCTATTTTTTATTTGGGCATATATGGAATTATTTGATGTTGTCAATGCCATCTTCCATAAAACAAAGTGGAAAGATGTATCAAGAACGGATAAAGACCGATATTTCTTTATGATAAATCGCTTTATATCAATCGGATTGCCCAAACAAGCATCTATGTTTAATATAAAGCATATTCCAAAAGAACATGTATTGGATTATTGGAATAAGCAACTTTCTCGTTTGTATAGTAAGATCCCTGATTGGATTTATACAAAAGGTCAAAAAGCATCCAAGAAAGAAAATGCTGAAACGAAAATAGATGATGAAATCATAAAACTTTATTGTGAATATAACAAATGTAGTAGAGAAGATTTTAATTTGATTTTGAAATTTGCTTCCGAAATCCTTGAAGAAGAATTGCCGATGTATTCACAATTACTCAAATCAAAAAAGAATTTACAATCAACTAATGACCAATAAGGTATAAATATGTCAAAAGCACTTGAACAACTCTTTACAGAAAAATTCAGACCAAAGAAAGTCGAAGACATTATTCTTGCACCAAGAATTAAAAATGCTATTGGTCAAGATAAAATTCATCAGCACCTTCTTTTGATTGGTTCACAAGGTATGGGTAAAACATCTACCGCAAAAGCAATAGCAGATAAATACCCTCATATGTATATCAATGTTTCTGATGAATCATCGGTAGATGTCATTAGAGATAAGATTAAAGGATATTGTGAAAGAATATCTGTATTGGATGGTGAGGATTCAATAAAGATTGTTATTTTGGACGAGATGGATGGGGCTTCTGATCAATTCTACAAAGCACTCCGTGGAGTTATGGAAGATGAGAGATATATTTCTAAAGTCCGTTTTATTGGAACTGCGAACTATGTAAATAAAATTCCAGATCCTATTCGTTCACGCTTTTTCTTGCTAGATTTCAATCCTACAAATAAAGAAGAAGAAATTGCTTTGATGAAAGATCAAGCTAAAAGAATTGCTTTTCTTTTGAAAACACTTGGTATTGAATTTGACAAGGATGCTTTGATTGAATTTGTTAAACGAAATTTCCCTGATATGAGGGCGATGATAAACAAAATTCAAAATTGGCATATATCAGGAAGAAACAAAGTTACAATTAACGAAATAAAAGAGTTGAACTATTCATTCAATGACCTTTATGAGTTGATAACCAAAAAAGATACTGATCCTGTTGAAAACTACAAATACATTGTAAAAAATTGTAGCAACAAAGTTGATGATGTTCTTATGAGTTTGCACAATGATTTTCCTTTATGGATATCAGAAAATAGACCTGAACTCATAAATAAAATACCAATGTCACTTGTTTTGATAGGAAAGTGGCAAGCAGATAAACAACAATGTATAGATCCTATAGTTGCTCTATCAGGTTGTTTCTTTGAAATTCAAATGCACATGAAAACATAATGCGTAAGAGAAAATCTATTGAACTCTATAATCAAGAAATACAATCAGTAACGGATTTGCTTCTTTTCAAGTATATCGTTATAGATGAATCAGAAGCAGTTATTGATATAATAAAGAGATTTGATTTGTCCTCAAAACATAAAATTTTGGGAATATGTGAACCTATGGCTTATATTTCTCAAAATTTTCTTGAAATAACAAATAATAAGTATAGGGGGTATGGAAATAGTAATCTGAAAATGGCCTCTACAATGATTTTAGAGGATGAGGTCAATAAGGAGTTTTGCACTAGAGGAATACACGCATTAGAATTAGCAATAAAGATTGACGCACTTTCCACATTTCATGCTTTATTAGATTATGGGCATTATGATTATTCTACGCAATCGGTTCATTTATGCATAAAATACCTCAGAAATGATATGCTCTTGCGATTAGCTGAAGAAGGTTTTGATTTATGGGCTGAACATATTGATTGGGAATCAAGACCTATTGATATTTTAATGATGATGATATCATTTCAAGAAGAACTGCCCTTTTTACGAAAGAAGAATGTAAATGATTTAGTAATTGAAAGTCTTAACATTATTTATACCCATAGTCCTTTGAGAAAATTTGTCATAAGCGATGATAAAAATACAACGAATGATGTAAAACCTGTAATTAGAAAAAGAAGGGGATTATTGCCTGATATTGAAGATGTTTTTTTGAAAATAGCACATGGTCTGAAATAAAGTTTGATATATAGAGTAAATTAACAATACTCTACTTATTATGCGTGATACAAAGGCAATTATTGAGGCGATATGTAATCACACATCGTTCAATAAACAGATAAAACTAGGTCTATCCTACCTTAAAGAATCAAATATTGATATAGTTTATTGGAAACATCTCAATTCTAAAGAAGAAGAACAACTAATGGAATCTTCACAAGATTCTGCTGTTGTTTCAAGTCCTGATGAAATTAGAAACGCATTTAATAAGTTTTCAACTAGTGTATCGGGTAATTTAGCACAAGAGAAAAAACCTCAAAGTTCTGATAAGTGGATAGAAAATTCACTTATGAAAGTTACTATTTCTGAACCTCTCAAAACTAAGAGTCAAAAAGGTTATGAAGAACATATAGCAGATAAGGAAAAATATCTGAAACAGGGTGAACAATATCGTAATTTGGATAAGCAAGGTATGACTCAATCTGAAAGAATACAACAAGATATTGCTTCTTCAAGAGACTCTTACTATGATGCAATTCTTCAAACAGAAAGAAATATAGGTAAAACTAATATAAAAACATACATTGAAAAGATTTCTGATGATGTGCAAAACTTTGTATCTCTTGTTACATATCTTACCGATCAAATCATAAAAGAAGCATGGATTAATTCTCCTGAAAGAATACAAAGCATTTTTGGAAAAGAATTGTATTTTTTGGAGTCTCCTGCTCTTGCAATTAGGGGAAGTAACATCAAAGGATTTATGCAAGAAGCATCAACTGTATTACAACTAGCAACAGATGTAAGTAAATACTTTGTTTTGGATAATGCCAATAGAGATATAAAAAAATCAGTTGAAGAGGTTTGGCCTGATGTTTTGAAAACATCTGATGAAAAATTGAACAAAATTAAAGGACCTGCACCAATAAAAACTATTTTTGCTTTCAATGAAAATGTTCAAGAAAATTATCTATCTGAATTAGTAAATGCTTTATGGGAAAGCATTCCATCGATTATTGAAAAACATGGTGATGAATTTTTCCTTATTCTTGAACAAGAAGCTATAGTGGCACAATATGATGCATTTAAGAGCAATCAGTTTCAATCATACAATCCAATTTTTGAAACGATGTATAATGAACTTCGTGAAAAGAAACCTTTTAATTGGCTTTTGAAACTTGAAAGTCAATTGATTGATGATAAAGAAATAGAAAAAAATCTTGAACTTTGCACTCAAACACTAGTTCAAGAACAACTTTCAAGTATAAGGGGATATACTTACCCATCAGTAGGTAAAATAGCAGGATTTACTGCACATAAACTTGTTCAACAAGCATATAATAATGAAAATGGATTGGGAGATTTTCTTGGTGTTAAAGATTCATTATGGATTACATCGGGTTATGTGCCAGGAACATTTGGATTAATTCTTTTACTTTTCAATGTTTCTTGTGCGGTTCTTTTTGTTGCAACCGCCGAAGATATTGTTGGATTTGATATGTCAAAATCATATCCACAATTCACAGGGCTTCCAATATGGGAAGCATACAAATCAGGAGCAATGGATCTAAAAGTTAAATACGAAGAAGAAAGAAGGAATAAAAAGGCATCTTCAGAAAAGGAAGGAATAGCATCACCTCGTAGTGCTAAGAAAACAGGAATAAAATTTGACTAAATATGAAAAGAACTACTATTAGATTGAATGAATCAAATGAAATTAGCCCCTATGTAAAGGATTCACCTATCATTCTTAAATCTCTCGATTGTTCAGCAGAATACAACAAAGACAATAACACGATTAGTATTAAAGTCGCAAATTCAGATGAATTTGTTTGTGCTGCTTCTTCTTTCAAATGGGTTGAAGGTTATCCTCAAACTATCGGTATGGCATATGAGCGTTGTATAAATGCTTTGAAATTGCTTAAAAATGATGATATAATCTCAGCTCTGCAAGAAATCTATAAAATGCCATATGCTCCATATTATGTTTATCTATTCAATTCAGATAAAAATATGCTTAAAAATTTTACCTATATTGTAGGTCAAGAGTCAGAAGAAACTTCAAAAAAGATTGAACAATTTTTGACTATGGTTCTACAAAAAGATGAAGAAGCAGAAAAGTTAAAGAAATCTGATACCAAACTTTACAATATGGTAAAGTTGAAACTTGAAAATCAAATCTTGTATTTGAAATCAAAGTGTGAGGTATTCTTCTGGTTTTATCAAGGTCTGCCACAACTGACTAAATTTGGAATTTGGTAATTTACCTATCAATTTCGTATTTTGCATTTACAAAACAATCTCTATACAGCAGGAAATACAATCTATGTTATATGTTCTTATTGATGCCAATAATTTCTTCATAAAAAATCTGTTTGCATACAAAAGTGGTATGCGAAAGAGTGAAGTATTATTTGAAAAAGAAGAACAAATCATTGAATACTCTCATGTCATAAGCAATTCCTTATTCTCATTACTTGAAAAATTTGAAGGTGTAGTTGGTTTTATTCTTTGTTTTGACAATAAAACTTGGAGAAAATCATATTACGGTGAATATAAAGCACATAGAGAATATGATGATGCTGTTAATTGGGATGCCTATTTTAGATTTGTAGAAGACTATTGCGAAAAAATACAGTCAATACACAATGTAAAAATCTCAAGAATTGAAGGATCTGAAGCCGATGATCTTCTTTATCTTTGGTCAAAAAAATTGAATAGTGTTGGAAACGATTGTATTGTCGTAAGTGAAGATAAAGACTTGTTGCAACTTGTGAGCAATACAAAGACGAACAACTTTACTATTGTTTTCAATAACAACTTCAAAACTCCAAAAATCTACAAACATCCTGATACCGATTTAACAGAAAATGGTTTGGATATTTCGATATTCAATGTTTCAGAAGTGTTTACGAATTCACGAATCAAAATCAAATCAATATTGAATGATGTTGATGCAGTTGAAGATATTGATGTAGAAGATTTTATCCTCAAAAAAATTCTAATTGGTGATGATGGCGATAATGTTCCTTCTGTATGGGTATGGGAAAATACAAAAGGAAAAAAGAAAAGAATTACACCATCAATAGCTGATAAGATAGTAACAAATTTCAAAGCAATAAATGAAAAACCAATGTATTATCTTGTTAATGATTTTGAGTTTTTCAAAAAAGCACTTTATGATTCTATCAAATTCGTAACATCAATTACAGCAGATGAAGGTTCTTTGAAACAAAATATAGAAAGAAATTGCAAACTTATGTGTTTGCATCACAAATTCTTTCCAACAGATTTGCTTATTCAATTCAAAGAGAAGTATTCATCTGAAATTGTTGGAAAATTAGATAAAGCTGAATTTCTGAAAGGAACGAAGTATTTTCAAGATCCAAGACTAAAAGTTGGAAAAACAGACAAACTTGATTCATTTTTTAGTGCCTTTGGTGACTGATATGAGAAGATTTTATGTCTATGTAAGACTTTTTGATACAAATATTGAAAAAGCAGTTGCCGAAGGTGTTGAATTTAGTAATGAAAATGTTGCTTTACATGAATTTTTAACGAAAACAATTTTGATATTAGATTCTATAAGAGCAATATCCGAACATTATTCTTCCACAGGCGATGTGATTATTGAGTGGGTAGATTTTAGCGAATTTGGCAGAAATGTTCATTAAGTAAGAAAATTCAGAAAAAAAGAATTTCCTTATGGATATATAGAGAAATAGAAACAATTTTTTTTATTATTTGTAAGGAAATGCGATATGACGGAAAAAGTCGTTGCTGACCTCATTCTTGGAAATTTCGATGAAAGTCTTTTGACAATGAGCGATGATGCTTATTTAGAGAAAATTCTCCAAAACCACACAATTACCAAAGACCTACAAGCAGGTTCAGTTTACAAAATCAAACAAATCCTACCTTTTGGAAAAGATAGAATTACTGTCATCACAGAAGATAATGGAGAAATACCTGTTCAACTCCGCAAAGAAAAGGAGTTTCTGAAATTGATAAATTCATCAGTTGAAGAATTTATTGAGGAATTGGAATCTGAAAATCCTTCTATTATTCTACCAACTCATGTAATGACAATTAAGTATGGTTCAGAAATGGAAGGCACACTTATGGGTGCTCATATTTATGCACTTAAAGAAACTCTTTATCAAGAAATCAAAAATCCTCAAACAATTTATACTGCTCATGTATTGGAAAGAAACAAAGGTGGTTTTTTGGTAACTGTAAATGGTCTGAAAGGATTCTTACCTGGATCACTTGCTGCGGCTAATAGAATACTTGATTTTGATTTGTATCTAAACAAAGATATTCAAGTTATGGTAGAAGACTATTTAGCCGAGTCTGATATGTTCATTTTCTC
>SXGQ01216931.1_pt1 | contig 13278 bp, 13 predicted proteins | sample 3178371 | NCBI WGS metagenome assembly SXGQ01 (sample SAMN11356859, study PRJNA531348) | freshwater metagenome | isolation source: freshwater sample F1-20 | place: China: Fuxian Lake, Yuxi | collected 2017-12-25
CTCTACCATCCCGACGAATACAACCGAATCTCCATGCTGCGCAGGGCGCTGGTCGGAGTCCCCCCGGTGGAAGCGATGGAACTGCTGCTGGGGCGCCTCAAGAAGACGCCGAACAACATCATGTTCCTGCTATCCGTGGGGCAAACCGGCAAGTAAGAGCCGCCCACCCCATCGGGCTGGGCAACAGGCGCCTTCAAATAGGCTTCATCCGGCGGGAAGATATAACGGAACCACCCTGAGCGAGGGCGAGGGCCAACGCGAGGGCATCGCCGGCATCCGACTCCGGTGGCTCCGCGAGTCCAAGAATTCTCTGGACCATCTTTGCGACGGCGATTTTCTGGGCACCGCCATATCCGACGATTGCAAGCTTCGCCGCCCGTGGGGACAGCTCGAAGATCCCGAGGCCCGCCTCCGCAACCATTGCGAGCGCCGCGCCTCGGGCCTCACCCATGGTGATCGCCGTCTTGAGGTTTTGTGCGAAGAACAAACCCTCCACGACACAGACCTCGGGGGAGTGGCTGGCAATCAGGGTACGGATCTCCGAGGCGATCATCGCGAGGCACCGTGACTTGGAGAGGGCGGCCGGGCAGCGAATCGTCCCTGCTTGGACGAGCTGATGAGTTCTTCCCTGCCGTTCAACAATCCCATAGCCCGTTCCGCGGAGCGATGGGTCTATCCCTAGTATCCTCCTAAACGTTGGAAACGCTGCCACAGGGGCCTCCAGGTCGGGAATCCCCCCCCCGGCGAGACGTCCCTGGATCCTGCGGAAATCCTGAGGAGAGATACCCATTGGCTTCCCCGGAGGATCATTGCGGTTTCCAGATCCGGTAGAGGAGAAAGTAGATTACCACCCCGGTCACCGACACGTAGAGCCAGAGCGGCAGCGTCCATCGAGCGATCCGACGATGTGCATCGAACCTCTCCCGCCATGCCCGATGCATGGAAACCATCGCCATGGGAACGATCGCCATCGCGAGAAGGATATGGCTGAAGAGGAGGATCAGATACGGGATGAGGAACTCCTTTGGCCCCTCGAACCGGGTATGAATTCCACGCATGACCACAAACTTGTGGTACAGGTAGCACCCTAGGAACAACGTGGACGTGGCAAAGGCAGCTATCATGCAGTTCCTGTGGGCAAGCCGATGCCCCGATCGGATGGAGAACCATCCCGCAACAAGGAACACGGTCGAGAGGGCGTTGAGGCCTGCGTTGATGGCTGGAAGGTCCGTGCCGTTCATGGTGTTCGTTCGCGTATGAGTTGATTCACAACAGTGACGATCCGATCCAAGGCATCCTGTTCCTCACCCTGGACAACAGCCCGCATACGAGCCTTCCGGTCTAGGATTACGAAGGTCCCAGAGTGGATGAAGCGGTCTTCGAGCCGCGGATTGGCGTCTCCAGTGTCCATGACGCTGAAGAGCAGGTCCTTCTCGGCGAGCCGATAAACCTCGGATTTCGCCCCTGTCAGGAACCACCACCGTTCGGCATCGGCACCATACCGTTCGCCATAGTGTCGTAGAACCTCAGGGGAATCGAAGGAAGGATCCGCGGTAAGGGAGATCAGCCGCACCCCTCCGGGCATCCGTCTCTGGAGCTCCGCCATCTGTCTGGAGAGACGATGGCATTGGGTCGGACAACGGGAAAAAACCACGTTGGCCACACAGATCTGACCGGTCAGATCCCGAGGCCCCACGGACTGTCCGAGCTGGTTGGTCAAGGCGAAGGGCCGGATCTCACTCAGCACCGGCAGCGGCGATTTCCTAGCCTCGACGACCATAGCGAAGGCCGCGAGGGCGACAACGCCAAGGATGAGACCACCCCAGATCCATCGCTGCATCTGCTTCTCTATGGGGTTCATATGCGGATCTGCGGCACCGGTACCGCTAATGGAAGCATCTACAGGCCAACCAGCAAGCCTCACCATCCCTGCTGTCCGATCCGCTACTGGGTTTCACCCCGCGTAACCTGAAGGAACACCTCCTCCAAACCCGCCTCCTCCTCCCGCAATTCCTGGAGTGCCAGACCGGCACCCACCAAAACGGAAGACAGAAGGGAGCCGTCCGCCTCCGGGTCAGTGAGTGAAACCCTCAAGGCACCCTCGGCAGCCTCGATCGCAGAGACCTCGGGACGCTGGAGAAGGAGTTCCCGAGCGCGATCCCATCCGTCGCGGAGACGGACCCTGTAGACCCGGATCTGCTCCGAGCCCAGCCGGACGCCCCGGATGGGCCCACTGTAGATCAAACGACCCCGTTCGATGATCGCACATCGATTGCACAGGGTCTGCAACTCCGAGAGGATGTGGGATGAGATGATGATGGTCTTACCCATCTTTTGGAGTTCCTGGAGGATCGCCATCATCTCGATGCGGGCCCGTGGATCGAGCCCGCTGGCAGGCTCGTCGAGCAGCAGCAATTCCGGGTCGTGGATGAGCACCCGGGCCAGACCCAGCCGCTGCTGCATCCCCCGGCTCAGGGCGCCGATGAGGGCCCCCTTCTTGGCCGACAACCCCACCAGCTCGAGGACCTCGCCCACCATGCGTTCCCGACGTGCCGTTGGAAGCCGGTAGCAGGCCCCGAAGAAGTCGAGGTACTCCGAGACCTCCATGTCCTTGTAGACGCCAAAGAAGTCGGGCATGTAGCCGATCCGATGGCGGACCTGTTCCGCCTCGCGAACAACATCCATTCCGAGGACCTCCGCCTGTCCCTCCGAAGGGGTCAGGAAGGTGGCGAGAATCCGCAACGTGGTGGTCTTGCCAGCGCCGTTCGAGCCGATGAATCCAAACAGGTCCCCACGCTCGACCCGGAGGTCGAGGGCATGCAGGGCCTTCATGTCGCCGAAATCCCGGGCCAGGGATCGCGTCTGGACCGCGGGAGTGCCGGTAGCTGAGCTCATGGGGAGGAGAGGATTGGGCTGGACGTCGACGGATGGACGATGAGCCTCAGGAGGGATTCCCGCTTCCGCCGGGCGGCTGGGAACCTGTTCAACGGGGCGATCACGCCCGGGTCGGGAACCCATGCCTGGACCACGAGACTCCCCGACGCAAGAGAGCTCGACAGACTGAAGGCACGCGGCCAGAGGATCGCCCGATCCTCAGGAATCGAGGCGTCGACACTGGCGGTGAAGCCGGAGGCCATCGCCAATGATGCATGCGGGTCGAGCTCCGCGTCGGGATCTGCGGCGAAGGTTCGCTCCCGACGACTCAGCAATTCCGAAATGCCATTGAGGTACGGTCCAAGGACCTCGACCAAAGGCCTTGCTTCCATGTCAGGCCGCCATTCGAAGGTTCCACCCGCCTCGATGGACTCCACCACCTGCATGCGTGCCCCCTGTGACAGCCAGACCGGCCCCAGACGCCTTCCCGTCCGATTCAGGATCTGGCACCGCCCATCACGCTCCTGACGGGCTTCAATCGGAGGTTGCCCCTCTTCGATCCACTCGGTGACCGCAAGGTTCTTCATCCACAGCGACGCCTGGACCTCCGCAGAGGTCGACCTCGGCCCGAGTGTGGTGGTGACCCGCCCCGAATCGAGTCGAACGCCGAACAGATTTCTCAGCTCGCCACGGACACCTGCAAGCGGCACATCGAGATCCAGAGGATAGGACCCAGTCACTGGGGAGTAGAGCCCCCCATAGGTTCGGCATCGCAACAGCGAGGAAGCACCACTCTCCTTCGGGATCACATCCACGATCTGTAGTTCGTTCCACTCCGTCTGGCCTGAGCGGAGTCGATACCCGATCAGATAGATCAGGCCCGAGAACAAGAGGACATAGATTGGGAATGAGAGCCACGTGAGCATCGGACGCCGGATCCGCCCCAAAAGCCAACGGTCCCCGGGACCAATGACGGCAAGGTAGACGACCAGAAGGGCCAGGAGGAACGAGATGGGGACCTTGCGGACCTGACGGGTGTCCACGAGATCCGCGAGCAGAACATCCAGTCCAGTCAGGACACGCTCATCGGAGGGAGTCCCGGATCGGTTGGCCGGGGGTATCCCACAGAGGTGGGACCAGAATCGAGACCGCTGACTCCAGGAGCGCACCGGCTCCCGCTCGGGATTGAAGCCGAGGACCAACACCTGACCTCGACCCCAGCGCCGAACCTCCATCCATGGAGTTCCCAAACCAAACCCCTCTTCGGTCCGACCCGGGCGGAAGCGCAGGAACTGAATGGGTTCCGCCCAGCCGATGGCGCCCGGACCGACCGGTCCAGGATCCTCCATCGAGACGCCTTTTCCTGGATTGGATCGCAGGGCGAAACCCGGATTCCAGGATTCGCCATTCAGCCAGCGAACCATCGCGGACTCCGTGAGGACACCCACACCCTGAGGCTCGGGCACACCCACCGTCCTCAACCACGGCAACGATGCAAGATCGCCGGGCCGGTCCAATCCCACGACCAGCTGCCCGCCGCAGGCAACCCACTGGAGAAGCGACCCCACCTGTCCCTCCCGGAGAGCAGAGGCCTTCGACGGGCTGACATAGATGGAGCTCAACGATTCGAGGGCCAGGGCGGAATCGGGAAACATCTCGACCCGGAGCCGGACCACCCGGGGCTGGTCCGATGCCAACTCGCCGACGATACCCTCGGGAAGCGAAGGTCCGCCCTGAGGCGAATCGGACATCGATCCCAACAGCGGGGCGTTCCAGGAAATCATCTGAATCTGCCCGGAAGGACTCTGGGTGAGAACCTGGCCGTCCCCGGCAAGGAGTCGGCACTCCACGCCTGTTCCAGCGCAGAAAAAGGGGATCACAAGCCGCTTTCGCGACTGTGTGGGCAATTCGATGGAAACCCGGACGGTGGCCGCACCCATCCGATCCGAGGAGACCTCGACAACGGCACCACGAGACGGCCCTTCGTTGAAGGCCTCCACCACCACGGGATTCCAGGAGCCCGGGCGCACGAGACCATCGTACCCCACGAAGGCATCAAACTGGATGCCCCCGGTCGATGCCCCGAGGCAAGCCCCACGTAGGAGAACGCTCAAAAGAATCGTCAGTAGGCGACGACATGCGCCACGCAGGTTCACGAGACTACGAAACTGGAGGCTTCCAAGTCTCACATTGTGACTAAATTTCCGCCTCCCATGGGTTTCATGAACGAATCCGTCGCTTGGATCCAGAGACAACTCCCGAGCCACCCCGGGTGCGAAATCGACGTGCCACGGTGGCGACATTCCAGCCGGCACGTTCCAGTTCCGCTAGGGCGCGGCTTGGAGCGAGGGACGTCAATTCACCGACAATGCGGCAGGCACGATCACGAAGCTTTTCGTTGGAGGGCCTGAGGTCGACCATCAGATTCCCGACAACCTTGCCGAGCTCGACCATGACGAGGGTGGTCAACATGTTGAGCACGAGCTTCGTCGCCGTACCTGCCTTCAAGCGGGTGGAACCCGTGAGAACCTCTGGGCCGACATCGATTGCGAGCACATGGTGCGGTTTCCAAGCCGTCTTGAAATCAAGATGGGGATTGAAACAGAGCAGGGCTGTCGTGGCACCCCGTTTCCGGGCCTCTGCGAGGGCGCCCCACACGAACGGGGTCCGACCGCTGGCGGCGATTCCCAACACCACATCAAGGGGACCAACCGTCCGGTCTACCATCGCGGTTACACCCAGTTCAGAATGGTCTTCCGCCCCCTCGACCGACGAGTGGAGCGCGGAGAGTCCTCCGGCCATGATCCCCTGAACCCGATCCGGCGAGGTTCCGAAGGTGGGTGGACATTCGCTCGCATCGAGAACTCCAAGGCGTCCACTGGTACCCGCACCGACATAGAGCAGGCGACCGCCCCTCTTGAGGGCGGAAGCAGTGGCACGGACCAGCCGGGCCAGTTCCCTCGAGTGGGGGCGGATTGAATCCGGGATGCGCGAATCCTCGTTGAGCATCAATCCAATGGCTTCCGTCACACCAAGCCGATCGAGATGGGTCGAGTTGGGATTGCGGCGCTCCGTCGGAGAGATCTGACGGGAAACTGGAACCACAGGCCGCGCCTCCGGATCCAGGGAATTTCCCTGAGCACGTGCCGAGGAGGTTTTCGGCTGAGACAGGGCCGCGCGAGCCATCACAACGGCACCCCAGACGGAGTCGTGGGCCAGTGGTTCGACCCGGGCCTTTGGGAGGACGGCCCGGATCTGACGTCGCAGCCTTTGGAGGAGCCTTGGCTGCTTCAGTAGGACGCTTCCCGCCACAATAAATCGGATAGGGCGATTACCGGATCGAAGCCGCCGAGCACAAGCCAAGGCATCCGCGGCCAGGATCTCAACGGTCTCCGAGACGACCCGGGATGCAGTCCGATCCCCAGCCACAGCGGCCCCGAAGACAAGCGGGGCGAGCGCCGCGACATCCCCCTTCCCCGCCTTGGCCAGCCATTCAATCAGGTCGTCTGGCTCAGCGAAGCGCAACGTCCGGAGCACACGTTTCCCCAGCATTCCGAGGCGCCCCGTGTGGTCAAACTCATGGGCAGTCGCACGCAACGCCCGGAAGGCGATATCATAGGCGCTGCCTCGATCACCGAGCAGGTGTCCCCACCCTCCAACCTTCACCGTCCTGTCACCGCCAGCGCGTCCAAAACAGCATGAACCCGTGCCACTGAGGATCACGACCCGGGACTCATCATGGGCTCCGGGATAGAGGTCCGGGGTCGAAATGGCTGATTCGAGATCATGGTCGATTCTAGATGGGGTTCCGGGCCAAACCCGGTTAACCACAGCCCGCACGCGGTCACAGTCGCGAGCATCCCGCACACCGGCCATTCCAATGCCAAGGGCCGCCGGCAACGGAACCCGTTCTGCAATGTCGCGAAGATGCTCTTCGAGCCGGGCGTCGTCGACGAGCCTCAGGTTACATGCCCCCAGCTCCAATTGTCGCACCACATGAAGACCGGGATCGACGGCAAGCACCACGGTCCGCGTCCCGCCACACTCGATCCCGAGCAGAATCTCCCGTGATTCCATTCCTCAAAGCTTGGGGTGGACGTCCACGGTTCTCAACCCATGATCCTCAGCGAGTGGAAGCCATCGACATTCCGTTCTCGAGCAACCCGGCGGAGTTGCTGGCCTGGGACGATGCATTCCTTGGCGAGACGGAAGAGACGGGGCGAGGCTTCCTCTGGTTCTGGGAATCGGCATCCGCATTCGTCGTGGTGGGATACGGACAGCAAATCAATGAGACTGTGGAGGTGGATCGGTGTCTCGAGAACGGTATTCCTATCCTGCGTCGACGCTCGGGAGGCGGCACGGTGGTCCAGGGTCCCGGATGCCTGACCTATGGCATCACACTACCCGTCACTGCGAACCCCGCCCTGAAGCGGTTGGATTCAACCAATCGATGGATGATGGAAACCCTCGCATGCGCACTGAGGAAACCCACCGGGTTGCCGGTGGGCATCGACGGCCACGCGGACCTCACCCTCAACATGCCTAGCGGGAGACGAAAGTTCTCGGGAAACGCCCAGCGGAGAACCTGCACGGCCGTCCTCTTCCACGGAACAGTCCTCCACGGTGCCGACTTCCAACAGATCGAGCGAATTCTCAAGCTTCCGGAAGACCGTCCCGCCTACCGAGGTTCACGATCCCACGTTGATTTCCTGACACTCCTGCCTCTGAAGCCGAGCGACATTCGGAACGCCATCATAGAAGCCTGGGCCGCGATGCCCTCTACAGGACCTTTGCCCCGGGCTCGTCACGCGGACGCCATGGCGGTCCGCTACGGCCATGCGCGCTGGCATCTCGAACGGGCGGAACATCGAAATACCCGAGGACCGCGGACGGGCTGAGCTACCCGATGACGTGCATTTTGATGGATTCGACCTCGTGATCAAAGCTGCTGGGATGCGGCAGCACCACGACGACCGAATCCCCAGTCTTAACACACCCCCCTTGTACCAGTCGGTGAAGGGCACCCTCCACCGACCCGGCTGGATCATCCTGACACGCTGGCATGACCATCGGTTCGACCCCGCGGAGAATGGAAAGTTGCCGCGCCAGGGATTCGCGGTCGCTGAAGGCGTAGATCGGAGAAGAGCGGGGGCGAAGCCACGATGCGATTCGTGCCAGATTGCCAGTCCGGGTGAACACCACGAGGGCCGCGGCAGACAGCTGGTCCGCAAGCCCAACCGCACTGCGCATTAGCATTTCCCGCGGTTCTTCAAGTTGGGCGCTGAGGTGATAGTTGGCCCCGCCACTGCGCTCAATGCGTCGTGAAATGGTGTCCATGACCTCGACGCATTCGACGGGGAACTTCCCGACGGCTGTCTCTCCGCTCAGCATGATGGCATCCGTCTGCTCGAAGACGGCATTGGCGATGTCAGTGATCTCCGCACGGGTTGGGAATGGGTTGTCGACCATGCTTTCCAGCATCTGTGTCGCCACGATCACTGGACGACCCTGGAGGAGGCAGTGTTTCACGATGCGGCGCTGGATGATCGGGAGCTCCTCGTAGGGACATTCCATGCCGAGATCACCGCGGGCCACCATGATCGCATCTGCCGCCTGCGCGATGGCCGGAAAGTGGTCGACGGCGAACTGGTGTTCGATTTTGGCCACCACGAGGGGCTTTTCGGCCCGACCCTCAAGCAGGGACTTCAATTCCCATACATCATCTGGATCACGGACGAAGCTCTGGGCAATGAAATCCACCCCTAGCTCGAGTGCGACCTTCACATCCTCACGATCCTTATCTGTCAGAGCCGGCAGGGAGACCCTGACCCCGGGGAGGTTGATGTGTCGCCGACTCCCCATGGATCCGGAGTTGAGCACTTCACAATCGACGCGGGTATCGGTCTTACCCAGGACCCGCATCCGAATTTCGCCGCTATCCACGAGGAGAATCCGGCCCACCTCGATATCCTTGGCGAATTCCGGGTAGTTGACGGAAAAGGCCTTCTCGGAGGCCGATGGAGTGCCAGTGACAAGGAATGAAACCTTGTCCCCGACGCTCAGCGGCACGGGTGCTTCAACATCACCCGTCCGGATGGCCGGACCTTGGAGGTCGAGCAGGATGCCGACATGAAGCCCCAGCTCCCGCGCGGCCTGGCGGATGCAGGGAACCACACGGCGCATTTGATCGGGCTTCGAGTGCGAAGCATTGAGCCTGAAGAGGTTCACCCCTTTCCTCACGAGGTCCATGATGCGTTCCGGCGCCATGGAGGCCGGCCCCACCGTGGCCACAATCTTCGTCTTCCGCATTGCCATGGCCGGACAATGGTGAGCCTTCCCGCAAGTGGAAAGGGTTTCCCTGAGGCTGCATGAGCCAACGCCCGAGTCTCTTCCAACGCGACCGGTTGAACGAACCCCGAAGGCGCTTGCCTTCAGGGACTTGAGACAGGATTGTCCCGGGCCCGTCGTACGGAAATCACTACCATGACGAAGCTGAAGACACTGCGTGCCGTCAACTTCCTTTACCCCGCACCCGATGCGAAATCGGTCTCATTGGTCGGGGACTTCAATGGCTGGGATCCCCAAAAAAACCCCATGCGCCAAGGACCGGACCGGACATGGTCGACCACTCTTGAGCTCAAACACGGGCATCACCGCTACGCATTTCTCGTGGATGGCGTCCTCTCCTTGGACCCAAGGGCCCAGGGAGTGACCCGAAACGAGCGGAACGAACGCGTGTCCCTGCTTCCGGTCAGCTAGAGTTACCCCATCTCACCCAAGGATTTGCCATCGGGTTGAGGAACAGGTCGGCCAAGGTTTCCAAGGACTAGGCCACCAGCAACGACCGGAGGTACGGAATGTCTCCGGGGGTCGTGATCTTAGGATTGGGCTCCGTACTTTCGACGAGCTGGACCTGTTGCCCGATGAATTCGCAGGCTGCGGTGTCATCCGTGACCAACCGACCAGAAAGTCGAACAGCCTCGAGTGCCCTGCGAATGATCTGGATCCGAAAGCACTGAGGCGTCTGAACGGTCCAGAGCTTGGAGCGGTCCAGGTGTCTGGCGATCAGTAGGCCTCCATTGGACTCCTTGATCGTGTCGGTCGCCCGCTGTGCGGCTACGGCTGCACCACCGTCCCGCGCAGCGGCAAGACATCGGCGGATGAGATCCGGTGAGGTACAAGGCCTCGCAGCATCCTGGATCGCCACAATCTCGACTCTTTCCGACAAGGACTGAAGTCCGTTCCAGACCGAATCCTGCCGCTCCGCTCCGCCGGCAACGAGGCGAAAGGGTTTTCGGAACCGATGCTCCTGAGCCAGCTCCACAAAGGCATCCTGCATCCCATCTCGAACCACCATCACGACTTCGTTGATGTCGGGACAGGCATCGAACCGCTGCCACGTATGAACCACAACGGGAAGCCCCGCAATCTCGAGGAAGATCTTGTCGACATCAGGACCCATTCGAGTCCCACGTCCTGCCGCAACTATCAGCGCCGCGTTCATACAGTTGAAACCGTGCTTCAGAAACAAGCGGAGGAGAACCCTGAAATCCTGGAACTCTGGATTGTGTCGTCGTTGACTCCAGAGGGATCCGACCAAAAAAAAACCGCCCTGTTTCCAGGGCGGTCTTGAAGGAGATTTCGGATCAGGCCTTGCGGCGAGCCATCACGAAGAGACCCGCAACACCGAGGGCCGCGAGGGCCACGGTGGAGGGCTCAGGAATGACGGTGCCCTCGAGCTTCAGACCCTTGAAGTCTGAATTGTTGCCGAAGGTCGCCGGAGGGGTCGTGCCGCCACCGAGGCCGCTGATGACCACATTGACAGAACCGCGGGATGTCGCCGTGTCGTAAGTGGAACCCGTGGAGGCGTCCCAAGCGCGAACGACGAGGTTTGCGGTGCCACCGAGAGCAGCGGTTCCGGAGGCCAAACCATTGACGAAGAACAGACCATCGAGGGTCAATGCGACACCCGCGCTGCCGTTAGGCGACAGGCTGGTCGAACCCTCGAGGATCTCGACGCGACCGTTGGCCTTGGCCAGCGGGTTGCCGTCAGTCCCAAGGATGAACGCCTTGGCAGAAGCGCCAGCGGGAATAAAGTTGTTGTTGGCGTTGAACGTTCCCTGAGCGTATGCCGCGGAGACCGCAGCAACCATACCCAGAGTGGTGAGGAGCAGCTTATTCATGGTTGGTTATATATTTGTTGAGACTAAAAACCGGTGAAATCAGGGAGCCGGAGTGAAGGTCTTCGACCAGGTCGCCGGAGCGGTCGCGTTCACGACGAAACCCTGACCGACAGCAATGTTCGGGGCACCACCGAGGTAGCCAGCGCCTTCGACGTAATCGTAGGAGTCATAACCCATGCCATTCCAAGTCAAGACCGACGTCCCGTCGATTCCGAGGCCGAGAACAGTGTCAGCAGCACCGGAGAGGGGGATCTTCGAGGCAACGAAATTGTTGCCCTTCGTGATCGCCACAGTCTGGGTGCCAGTGAGAGCTTCACCCACCAGGGTCACAGAAGCGTCGGCAGTCACTTGAACGAACACCGCTTCGCCAGGGGCGAGGGTGAAGTCGTCACCGCTGACCACACCCGCATTGGCGACGGTGTCGGTGGTGGTGAATCCGGAACCAGTCCAACGGAGGACGGAGCAGTCGATCGAGAAGAAGAGGCTGCCGACCTTGTTGCCGCCGGTGTTGGTGTTGTTCAGGGGGTTGGCGACCAGGTTGTTACCCTTCTTGAGGGCCAACTTGACGTACCCGACGATGTTCGAGGTGGCCGCCGAAGCCGAGAAGGCCAAGGCCGAGGCCGCCACAGTGAGGGCGAGAAGGTTTTTGTTCATGAGAGACTAAATAGTTTCCGTGTGTGCGAGCAGCCTGCCATGCGTGGCGACGATACGTCAACGGGTTTTTTGGAATCATTTCGACTCATCCTGGAGAGAGCTCAGGCACGCGCCATCAGGACCTCCAAAAACCGCTCCAGTTCCGCCGTGGTGTTGTAGTAATGAGGACTGGCCCGTATCCATTCCCGCCCGTCCCGGGTGGTCCTTAGCGACACGACGATCGCTGCGTCCTGGAGCTTGCGGTGGAGGTCAGAAGCGGATTCTCCCGGGACGCAAAAACTCACGACACCCCCTTCGTTGGGCTCAGTCGGTGAGGGATTCAACACCTCCATTCCGCTCTCCTGCAATCGGGACACCAACCCTCTCCGCTTCGCCAGCAGATCCGCCTCGATTGCCCCAAGCCCGACCTCCTCGAGAAGGGCAAAGGCCGCCCGTAGCCCAGCGACCCCGACCAGATTCAGGCTCCCAGCCTCATACCGGCGAGCATCCCGACGCAGAACCATGGAGTCCTGGGTCACGAAACCCGGACATTCGACGTTGTGCCACCCGTGAGCGATGGGCCTCAGAACCTCCTGAACTTCCTTCCGAACGTACAGGATCCCTGCCCCTAGGGGACCGAGCAGCCACTTGTGTCCATCGGCGGCCATGAAGTCGACCTGATCGAGCGGGGTCTGGAACGCCCCCAGAGTCTGGATGGCATCAAGGCAGAACAGGATCCCTCGTGACCGCAGCCACTGTCCCAGGACTTCCACTTCCAACCTCCATCCGGTGACGAAATGGGCGCTCGAAAGAGCCACCAGTCGGGTGTCCTCGTCCACCTGTCCCTGCACGTCGATGGCCCGGATGCGTCCCAGTTCCCGGATGTTGAGAAACCTCACCTCCACCCCCCGTTCCGCGAGGGCCATCCACGGGTAGACGTTGGAGGGATAGTCGTCCTGGTACACCACCACATTCTGCCCTTTCCTCCACGGCAGACCGGCAGCAACTTGGCTCAAGCCCATCGAAGTGGAGCCAACAAGGGCGATCTCCCCAGCGTCCACCCCAAGACTCTTCGCAATCAGGCCTCGAGTCCCCGCGATCCATCCGCCGGGAATACCCGCCTCCTGATCATCGGACATCCCAGTAAACGCCAGTTGCGAGACCGCCTCCGCGACCCGCCGGGGCAGAGGGCACACGGCTGCGTGCCCCAAGAATATCCGTTTAGCAACGACAGGGAACTCATGCCGACGCAGCTCCTCGTTCCCCTGGATTTCGGCAGGCGTCATCGGTAGGGCTGATGGAGATCCACCTTTTGGGCCTTGCGCATACGGATGTTGAGAAACTCGACCGTCACCGAGAACGCCATCGCGAAGTAGATATAGCCCTTGTTGATGTGCTGACCGAACCCTTCCGCAACCAGCATCGTCCCGATGAGGATCAGGAACGACAGGGCCAGCATCTTGATCGTCGGATGTCGGTCCACAAACGCGGAGATCTGGTTCACGAAAAGCAGCATGACCAGCATGGCGATCACGACGGCAGCGACCATGACGGGAATCTTGTTCACCATGCCCACCGCGGTGATGAC
>SXGQ01818657.1_pt1 | contig 13276 bp, 5 predicted proteins | sample 3178371 | NCBI WGS metagenome assembly SXGQ01 (sample SAMN11356859, study PRJNA531348) | freshwater metagenome | isolation source: freshwater sample F1-20 | place: China: Fuxian Lake, Yuxi | collected 2017-12-25
ACCCATGGCGCTTATGAAGCATTGCATGCGCATGGCACTGAGTCTCAGAAAAAAACCATACTGCCGAAACTCACCAATGGTGAATGGACTAGCACCATGTGTCTGACGGAATCGCATTGCGGAACTGACTTAGGTTTATTGAGAACCAAAGCAGTGCCACAACCAGACGGCACTTACCGTTTGAGCGGCAGCAAAATATTTATCAGCTCAGGCGACCACGACTTTGTCGACAACATCATCCATTTGGTCTTGGCGCGTTTGCCCGATGCACCTGCTGGAAGCAAAGGCATCAGTTTGTTTGTGGTTTCGAAATTCAATCTCAAAGAAGACGGCAGTTTGGGCGAACGCAATGGCATTTATTGCAGCGGCTTAGAACACAAGATGGGCATCCATGGCAGCGCCACTTGCCAAATGGTTTTGGAAGATGCTGAGGGGACTTTGGTTGGGCAGCCTAATAAAGGCCTCGCCGCCATGTTCGTGATGATGAATGCGGCGCGCATTGGCGTGGGCATGCAATCGCTCGGGTTGACAGAGGTGGCCTATCAAAATGCACTGGCCTATGCCAAAGACAGAATTCAATCGCGCAGTTTGACAGGTCCTAAAGACCCCGGCAAACCCGCAGACAGCATTCTGGTGCACCCAGATGTTCGCAAAATGCTGTTGACTGCCAAGGCTTATGCAGAAGGCGGACGTGCGTTGGGTTTGTATTGCGCTCTCTTGATTGATCGCGAACTCAACCACCCTGACGCTGCTGTTCGCGCTGAAAGTGCAGAGTTGGTAGCGTTGCTCACTCCCATTGTCAAAGCCTTCATCACCGACAACGGGTGGATAGCTACATCATCTTGCTTGCAAGTGTTTGGTGGTCACGGATTTATCCGTGAGTGGGGCATGGAGCAGTATGTGCGTGATGCACGCATCAATATGATTTATGAAGGCACCAACACCATACAAAGCTTGGACTTGCTTGGGCGCAAAGTTTTGTCTAACCAAGGCGCTACTTTGAAAAAGTTCGGCGAACAAATTACTGCCTTGGTCATGGAAGAACAAGGCAATGAGGCTATGGCAGAGTTCATCAAGCCCCTAGCGCAACTCGGCCAGCAAATGACGCAGTTCACCGGTGAAATTGGCTACAAAGCCATGCAAAACGCAGACGAAGTAGGTGCTGCTGCTGTTGACTATTTACGTGTCACGGGTCATTTGGTGTTTGCCTATTTTTGGGCGCGTATGGCCAAAGTGGCCTTGCAAGAAATTGAAAAAGGCAATCGCGATCCCTTCTACCAAGCTAAATTACAAACGGCGCGCTTTTACTTTGCCAAACTACTTCCAGAAACCGCAAGCTTGATGGCGACTGCGCGCGCAGGCTCGGCGGTGTTGATGGACACCGATGCTGTTTTTGCTTAAGCGTATTTAATTTTTCAACCTATTTCGAAAGACCGACAGATGTCAGACATATTGACCCACCTCGAAGACAGTGTTTTAACCATCACTATCAACCGCATTGAAAAAAAGAACTCGATCACTTCTGCCATGTACGCTGATATGGCACAAGCCTTGGCCGATGCTGAGAAAAATGCGGCTGTGCGCGTAGTGCTTTTTCAAGGACACGAAACGATCTTTAGTGCAGGTAATGACATTGCAGACTTCTTAAATAAGCCGCCTTCTAACCAAGACTCGCCGGTCTTCTATTTCTTGCGCAATATTTCGACTTTCACCAAACCTATTTTGGCTGCTGTGGCTGGTCCTGCGGTGGGTATTGGTACCACTATGTTGTTCCATTGCGACTTGGTCTATGCGGGTGACAACGCTGCGTTTTCCATGCCGTTTGTGAATTTAGGCATTTGCCCAGAAGCGGCTTCTACTTTGTTGGTGCCCCAGATGATGGGCTACCACCGCGCTGCAGAAGTCTTGATGATGGGCGAGCCCTTTATGGCAGAAGCGGCACTGGAGGTGGGCTTGGTTAATCGGGTGGTGCCGCCTACAGAGGTCAATAGTTATGCCCAAGCGCAAGCACGTAAATTGGCACTTAAACCTTTGTCTTCGTTGTTGGAAACCAAGCGTTTGATGAAGCAAGGTCAAGCAGAACTAGTCAAAAAACAAATGGCAGAAGAGGGCACGATTTTTAGTCGCATGCTCAAAGAGCCTGCAGCACTAGAAGCCTTTGGCGCTTTTATGGAAAAGCGCCGCCCCGACTTTTCACAACTATGAGTCAATGATTTGTGACACAAGATATTCAATACGAAGCGCCCTTCGAGCCAGCATTCATTGAGGCGCTGCGCCAGTTAGTCGAAGAGAAAATCACCTTTAACAGCATCATTGGTTTAAAACTCACGGGTGTGAGTGCCAATGTGTTGACAGGGCGTATCCATATGCGGCCCGAATTAGTCGGACATTTTTCATACAACCGTTTGCATGGGGGTGTCACCAGCGCCGCGTTGGATACCTTGGGTGGTTTGGCTTGCATGGTTAATCTCACCATGAAGTATTTGGACGAAACGCCAGAACAACGCATCGCACGGTTTTTAAAAATCGGCACCATCGACTTGCGTGTGGACTATATGGGTCCCGCCATCGGTGAATACTTTGATGTGCGCGCCGAGGCTTTGCGCGTAGGTTCACGTATTGGTTACGCGCAAATGAGCTTGCGCGGCTCTAATGGTGAGTTGCTCTCTACGGGTAGCGGTGCTTATATTGTCTCGTGAGGCACATGCTCTTAACTGCTTAGTCGGTTAACCTGATGGTTTAAAGCTTTCTTTCTATGCGCCACCATTCCCATGCAACCGAGCCTTCGCTGCAAGGCGTGCCTTCCAAGCAACGCTCAGACAGAGAAACCGTCAAACGCCTCTTGCCTTATTTGTGGACTTACAAGTGGCGCGTTTTGGCTGCTCTGACTTTTATGGTGGGCGCGAAACTCGCTAACGTGAGCGTCCCTTTGCTGTTGAAAGATTTGATTGACGCGATGTCATTCAAACCGAATGAGCCGCAAGCTGTATTGGTCGTGCCCATAGCGATGTTGGTCACATATGGCGTATTACGTTTATCTGTTTCAGCGTTTACAGAATTGCGCGAATTGGTTTTTGCCAAAGCGACGCAAGGCGCTGCAAGGCAAATCGCTTTAGAGACTTTTGAACATTTACATGGTTTGAGTTTGCGTTTCCATTTAGAGCGACAAACCGGAGGCATGACAAGAGACATCGAGCGTGGTGTGCGAGGTATTGAGTCACTCATTTCTTATTCGCTCTACAGCGTGGTGCCCACGCTGATTGAAGTAGCCTTAGTACTAGGTATCTTGGCAGTGAAGTTTGATGTGTGGTTTGCAGGTATCACGCTTACAGCCTTGGTGCTCTACATCATCTTCACTATTGGCGTGACCGAGTGGCGCACCCAATACCGGCGCATGGCCAATGAATTCGATTCTGCAGCGCACACCAAAGCAGTCGATTCGTTGCTGAATTATGAAACGGTCAAGTATTTCAACAATGAAGGCTTTGAAGCTGCGCGCTATGACAAAAGCTTAGAGGCATTGCGACGTGCACGACTGAAAGCGCAGACGTCACTTTCGGTACTAAATACTGGACAGCAACTCATTATTGCAACTGCATTAATAGGCATGCTCTGGCGCGCCACGCAAGGAGTTGTGGATGGACGCATGAGCTTGGGCGACTTGGTGATGATCAATGCGTTCATGATCCAGCTCTACATTCCGCTAAACTTTTTAGGTGTGCTCTACCGCGAGATCAAGCAAAGCCTGACGGACTTAGACCGTATGTTTAGTTTGCTGGAGAAAGAGCGTGAAATTGCGGACTCTCCAAATGCAACTGCATTGCAGTTGCTGCAAGCACCCACTGTTCGGTTCGAGAATGTAGAGTTTGCTTATGAATCTGCTAGGCCCATCCTCCATGGCATCAGCTTTGAAATTCCAGCTGGTAAGACAGTCGCAGTAGTCGGGCCTTCTGGTGCTGGTAAATCTACCTTGGCGCGGTTGATGTTTCGTTTCTACGATGTCTCCGGTGGGTGCATCAAGATTAATGGACAAGATATTCGTTTTGTGACCCAAAACAGTTTACGTAGTGCTCTTGGAATTGTTCCGCAAGACACGGTTTTGTTTAATGACACGGTGCGCTACAACATTGCTTATGGCAATACATCCGCGACACCCGCTCAAGTAGAAGAGGCTGCGCGTGCCGCGCGAATTCATGAATTTATTGTGTCTACCCCAAAGGGTTACGACACGATGGTCGGAGAGCGTGGGTTAAAGCTCTCAGGTGGTGAGAAGCAGCGCGTAGCGATTGCACGAACGCTTTTGAAGAATCCACCGATTGTGATTTTTGACGAAGCCACGTCAGCTTTGGATAGCGCCAATGAGCGGGCTATTCAAGGGGAGTTGCAAACTGCTGCGCATAACAAGACCACATTAGTAATTGCGCATCGTTTGTCTACCGTGGTGGACGCGCATGAGATTTTGGTGTTGGAAGATGGGCGTATTGTTGAGCGGGGGGCGCATGCTGATTTGCTGGCTATGGATGGTCGGTATGCGGGGATGTGGGCTTTGCAGCAGTCGGCTGATGGGGCCCTCGTCTAGGTTTTTGCGCTGACACTTTCTTTGCTAAGAAGATGTTTTTACTGCTGCGTCTTTTTGGTGTTCTTTTCTCTTAGCATTTTTAAGAGCATGTCTCTTTCGGGGATGTATCGCGATGCTGCTTCTGTCGGCCTGCTTTTGATCCGCCATTCATAGAGAGCATTGATAAACATTTCGTCGTCTAGTGGACCAATGGCCCCAGATACCTTGAACCAATCGCGAATAGTTTGTGCGTAGCTGGTGTTTGCGTCGATTTTCACTTTTTGCTCATTTAACCTTTGATCAATGGCTGAGATCTCAGTGTTAATGTCTTCTAGTTTTTTGGGTGAAGCGCTATCTTTGCTTAGTAGGAGATCAATTTTTGTGTTTAGCAATGAATTTGCATTTTCAGCCAGCTTCTGACCATCTTTTAATGCACTTATATATTCCATCTTTTTCTGAAAGTAGCTTCCGCGCAAAACATAACTTGCGATTCTGTATGCGCCTAGACCTCCGTTTTGTACTGCTACGGAAAAAAGCGCTTCCTTCTCCATGGGTTCTAGATCGTTGAATTCATAGCCTAGGTCTCTAAGTCCTCCGACTATGTACTTTTTTAACCCTGTTTGATTGATACTTTCAAACTGGTATTCGATGAATTGCGGGTCGCGCTGGGTTAACTCCATGAACTTGTTAATGAATTGTTTGTCTCCATTACGCGCTGCTACCAAGCCGCCAGCTTCCACTAGCTCGTTGTAAAACCCTTTTGCTTCTTGACTGGAGTATGGACTTCTCAAATACTTAAGAAATTCTTCCATGCCCCCGGTATTGGCAGATAACTGGAACATGCCATAGCTAAATCCGCCAGGATCAGGTTTGGTCGTTCCGTTAGGTAATTTAATTTGAGGAACTTCGTAACGTTCCTCGTCCGTTCCCTTATTGACGAGATAACCATTGAATGAAAAAGGTGAGCCTGTTCGCCCGACGCTTTCATATTTTGCGGATGCAAAGCCATAGCCATTGACATCCGCATAGTGTCTTGCAACAGCAAGGCAGTTGTTTGCGGTTCGTACTTTTCTGCATAGGCTAATGACGTTTTGTATTTCACTGTCACGACTCTCATCAATCGCATCAAGCAAGGCGAGATCTTCTTCACAGGTTGTATTGCAGTTGCCTGCATTTTTCGCTTTTCTTAACGCGTTACGTTGCATGTCTTCTGCGTGCGTGAGGTAATTATTGGAGGTGGCGTTATAGCTGCTGGCTGCGCCCGCAGTTCCACCTAGTGCTGATCCAACGGCTGTGCCTGCTGCTAGAACTATCGCCTGTTTAATTTCTGTAGGCATATCTGACGCATTTAGTGCATTTCCAACGATAGGAACCAAGGACTGGCTAGCAATTGCACCTGTTGCACCCGACAGATTTCCTGTTAATCCTCCTACTAAAGCGTGAAGGCTTAACCGAGCAGTACCGCCTTCTTTCCAATCGTCTATACAGATCTGATCGCCCGAGTCAATTGCATCCCGTAATTTGCGGTCTGCATAGTCACCCACTGCTTTATTGGCTTGTTTGCCAAACTCGCTAGTGATGGTGACTTGAGATTGCACATCCGCCTTGACGGCGACAGCATCAAATATTTTGGAGATGCCAGAAGACGCATCTGCCGTACGAGCAGATACATTGCCCGCAAGACCGGTGATGGCGGCTAGGGTAGTCCCATTGGTATTGGCTGATTTTGAGCCTAGGCCTATGCTGTTGAGGGGTTGGTTTACTTCGCCTGCGCCGGTCATACCTGCAGAGATAGCCATGCTATCGGCCTGAAAGTGGGCGTTGTTTTCCATGTTTGCTAAATTTGTAGTGCCGTTTGCAGAGAAGCTATTGCTTTTACTGTCAACGGCATTTTGCGAACTGGTAATTGCCCCGCCGTTCAAAGTTGCATTGCCGGCAACGTGGACAGAGAATCCGCCATCAGTAGCTCTTATGGTGCTTTGCTCAGACACATTGGCATATTGGCTTGAAATATTTGTTTTACTACTAGAGGCTGATCCTCCGTAAGCACCAGTTCCAATTGGGACAACCACACCCATCCCCCGACTTTGTTCGTTAGATTGGTAGGTGCTGATGTCTTGCTGGTTTGTGATGTCAAGGTTGCCACCAACATTGGCAGAGACTTGATTGGCTGCAATAACAGCGCCATTGAGCGATGTATCACCACCACTTTGGATGGTGACTGTATGCCCGTTGACATGGGTGTTGGTAAACGTCTGATCACTTGCATGTGAGTGACCATGCCCTGCGCTAACGCTTGTTGTTGCTCCTATGCCTGCACTGGAATTAACAACTAAGCCAGCATTGGTAGATGAAAAATTCGTAGTCTGTTCGAATGTCCTCGTGTTTTGTGAGGCCTGTAATGTGATGTCATTGTCAGCTTGGAGGGTAGTGGTGCCCTTTGCTTCTATTTGACTGCCTTGTATGGAGAGATGGCCTGGGTCTGATACGTTACTTGCGGTAATTTGAATATCCCCGCCCGCAAAGACGTTACTGGCTTTACCAGTGTCAGCTTGGTAAATACTTGTACTGCTGATTGAGCTATTTCCAACTGTGCCATTCAAGCTAACACCCCCAAGGCTTGTCGGGCTAGCCTTGACTGCATCGATAGCTTGCGAGGCAGTTAATGCGGTACTTGCTATGGCCATGGCTGTCATACGACTGTCTTTGGTCTGGGGTGTTGCGTTATCTAGTTTCTGAGCAGTTTGGACTGCTGTGACCACTGGATTGGTGATGCCTGCGGTAACGCCAGACTCGCTATGGCTATTCGTTTGCTGACTAAGTAAGGTTTCGCGTGCTTCTTTAATCGCGACGTTTTGACCTGTAATCGAAATATCACCATGGGGTGAAACAACATCGCTTCCGATCTGGAAAAAACTCTTACCCGCTTGTAATGCGATATTTCCAGTATGGCTAGTAACTGTGCTTGCTATTGCTGAGGTAGACAAGACGTTTTTTTCATCTCGTCTTTCGCTCTGGGTTAGCACATTATTTTTGCTGCTTATGAAAGTACTGTTTTGCGATTGCGTTTGCGCAACCGAGGCAATACGTAAATCACCTTTCGTATTGATCTGAAGATTTTTATCTGCAACTATTTCAGAACCCTCAATAGAGATATCTTTGCCAGAGATTAATTTCAACTCGCCTTGTGAAACAAGATGAGAACCTTTAGCCGACTCAGTACGCGTTTCTAAGCGGGAGGAGTTTTTTCCATGCCAAGAGCTTTCCGAGTTTGTGCTCAAGATATCAGTTGTGTCCTTAACTGCGGTAACACTGATCGAGCCACCTGCGGATATAGTGGCTTGGTTGCTATTGTTACTACCTAAAGCTAGATGGCTTCCTTCGATACGTATATCTTTGCCACTGGTAATACTTGTATTTTTACCAACGGTGATCGTGCTTCCATGCTGAACCTTCGCATCTACACTGCCAATACCGCCAAATCGCTCTAGTGATTTTTGGTCTTGGGTCTCAATAGCGCCAATGGTTACGTTTTCTCCGGCGGTGGCTTGAAAATTTCCTCCAATGTCGACCTTAGCGCCTGCAAAAGTTAAATCACCCGCTGCGGTAATACGTGCATCTTGAGCAACGCTTATGCTGGCACTAGGACCTAATTGTGTTTGCTGACTAGAAGCCTTGTTATTGTGTGGAGACCTTGTATGGGTGGTTGTGACCAATGAAATATTACCACCTGCTTGCATGTCTAATTCAAGGGCTTGTAGCTTTGCGCTGCTTAAATCGATATCTTTCTTCGCTGCTAGCAACATATTTCTGCCAGATTGCAGGGCTCCAAAAGCGGTATCTAAACTTCCGTCTGCTTGTAACTCTAAATCCTGCGTAGCTTCTAGAGTTCCTGAATTTTTAAAATTTTGAATACCTGTCAATTGAATGGAATTACCGGAAACCAACGCTCCATTTGATCGCTTATTTGCCTGATTAGTTTGCGCTAAAAACAACTGAGGCGCCAATGCTTGAGCGGTGGTCCCATCCGGTAGTGTTACATCTTGTTGTACCAGCCAAACAATGTCAGACGTGAGCTGAGACATTTGTTCGGCGGTGAGGGCGATTCCCAAGGTGAGTTGTATGGATTTACCCTGCGTAACACCGTTAGCCATTAAATCAGCATATTGTTTTTGACTGTCTGAGTAAGTACTTAAAAATGGTTTGCCAGTGAGACTGGAAATTTGTTCTCGAATGAGACGTTGCTCATAAAACCCATCGCCCAACCTTTTCTGCGTGATAGAAGGATCAAGCGAGAGGTTTTGCAACATGAAGTCACTAGACATCCATTGTTGGTAGGAGGTGAATAGCGGATCTGTAGCTATGAAGTAATTGCTGCCAGGTTCTGTGACAGTTTTAAACAGCCCACTGGTTAAGACATTGATTGGCGTCGGGTTAATCAGATATTGAAGGGGTGAGACCCAGGTGCCTCCGGTCCCACCATTATTTAGACTTACCCCAGAACCCACTATGTTTGCGTTGCTTGTAAGGCTCGATTCAAATCGGTTAGCGGTGAAATATCTATTGTCCCCAGGCGCATCACAGCCGCTGTCACAAAACGAATGACTCCATATATGTCCTTTATAGGTTCGGTAGATATAGGAGCCTGCGTATGCGACTTTGTACTGTGGGGCGGCTGATCCTCTCCAACTGTCTTGGTCCAATGAAGCGCCAGACACATCGATATTGCCTACAGCAGAAATTTGGCTCCAATAGTTTTGAAGCGTATTGACATCAGGTCTTAAATTGCCACCAGAAATGATTTGCGCTTTAGGGCTAGTAGAAATGACTGAGTTTTGAAGCCCCGTTCCGGTGAAGTCTGTACGGATGTAGTCACTATTCATAGAGCCCCCGCGCGGGGGTTCTATGTACACACCACCGATGCTATTAGGGTCTTGCACATTGATCTGGCCTGTAGAACCAGACAATGCCACGCCAAGCGAGTTGAGCGCACTGGGGCTGATGGCTTGGTCAAATGATGTGCCCATGACCAATTCGCGTCTTGTATTGGTCAAGCGGTTGCTGCTGACCAGCATATTTCCGCCAGACTCTATTTGTGCAGATCGGTTAATGATGGTGTTTGCTTTGATGACATTGTTATTGGCGTCCATTCCCCCAGCGAGGGTCACTGCTCCTAATCCAAGAATGGCTGTGGAGGGTGGACTGTCTGTTGTGGTCGTGTCGTCTGAGTTCTCAATGGTGGGCGCGAGCAACGTTAAATTGCCTGCTGCATTTGTTGCGCCAATTAAGGCACTGGGACCCGTATTGCGAATAAGTTCCCTAGCGCTAAGCACAACACTTGGGGCAACAATTTTTCCTGTATTGACGATGGATCGGTTGGCTTGAATATTTATGAGAGACGCAGAACCTAGGGCGCCACCGTTATTGACATCTGAAGCAGCGATAGAGAGATTACTTGGTGTCGAGAGATCTAATTGGTTATTGAAAACTCCAGTGGTACTTAGGTTTAAGCTTTTACGTGCCTGTAACTTGCCTTGTGGTGAGAAGTCAGTTTGCAGGCGGATATCTAAATCGCCTTGAACCAATATAGAAGTGTTTTGGCTGCTACTTAAGCTATTGGCTGAAAAAACCGCATTACCCTCTGAAACAACTGATCCATTATTTTGTAAATGTGCAGGGGTGGTAATCGATTGCACGCCAGTGGCATAGAGCGTTCCAGAATTTGTCAGATTGGACTGTATGTTGATTAGCGAGTCTCCTTTGGACTGCATGGTGCCCAAGTTTGTTAATGGCCCATTGTTTTGTAAGACCAAGTTACCGTCGCCAGAACCAATAAGGCCATGGCTACGAACCCCTAAACCTGCTTCAGTACCTAATAAAAAAATCTTTCCTGCATACATTCCTCCTAATTGAGCTACGTCAAGTGCCATCTCTGTGGTTGGGCCACTTCCAACTAGTGAACCAACTAAAGGCGCTATGTTTGTGGACAAAGATGAAGCATCTATAGAGTTAGTGCCAGTAATGACTTTAAGGTTGTTGGCCCAAATATCGGCATTGACTTGGACTGCTCTCGCCAAAATAGCTGCGTAATCAGTCGTTCGGAGGTCTAAACCTGTGCCATCGATAGCAATGCTTCCACCCAAGACACGGTAGTTGTCTATTTGAGACTGATTCAAAGTAGGAGTGCCTGTGGTCAGAGTGGCTTTGCTTGCATTGATAAAACCGCCACCATTGACACTGATACCAACAGGATTGGCAATGACGACCTTCGCTCTAGGTCCTGCTACTTCTATATAGCCATTTAAATGGCTAGGTTTGCTGGAATTCACTTCATTCAAAATGACCTTTGCACTTCCTGCGCTAAGCCACGGATTGCCTTGAACCCAGCCGCCTATTTGGGTCTGGGTCGCAGTTCTGGCGTTGTTCAAAATGACACCATTTCGCTGCACATCGAACTGGCTATAGGAATTACGCGAGACGCCTGCATTGCTTGGTGTTTGTATATTGACTTGCGGTATCGCATTAGCAGTTTGCAAAACAGTAGCGCGTTGGTTGGCTGCAGCACTAGGGTCGGCCGCAATTTGTGCTTTAGTGACTACGGGTACTAAGCAAAACGTAACACTTTTACAAAGCAAGCGATAAAAAGAATGCTTCAAGATAAATGCTCCTGTATAAAATTTGATTAAAAATTTGCACTGACACTAAATCCCATCGTGTTGCTAGCAGAGGCAAACTGAGCGGGTTTGCGTAAGGGCTGTGCAACAAAGATGTCGTAGTTGAGACCCGCAGTTAAACCGCGAATTCCAATAGATACACCTACCAGTCGAGTGCCAACAAGTGATGCAGTACTTTGGCCCGCAACTTCTCCATGGTCTAGGCCTATATAAAACTCTTGTGTCGACGTGTCTGGCAAATTGAATAAAACACCCAGATCGTTACGCCAAATCCAACCAGCGTCGCCGGTTAGTACCAATTCGCCATCAAATCCACGGACCGAATTGCGCCCTCCAATAGATAGTCGATTCGGGGGCGTCAGTGCAGTACGGTTGCTTTGAAGTCGCCAATTGCTGTTGTAGCGAAGTCGGTGTGCATCGATTTGAAAAGGCCAAGACAAGTTCACATCACTGGCTAGCAATATGAACTGCGAAGTGCCCTCTCCGAATGCTTCTTCTGGTGCCGGTAAGGCACCAAAGGCACGTGTGCCACGTTTAAAAGTGAAATTGCTATCTAAGGTGGCACTTTCAATATAGGCCTTGTGACTTGGCGTGCTGTACCAGCCGCCTTCTACGCGCTGTTGGTTTTGAATTTCTGTATCGTCAATATAGTTTCTAGTCTTACGCTGGAATACACCGAGTGTGAGGCTCCATTTCTGTATGGCGTCTCTCGCTAAGACTTGGGCGAATTTGAGATCATTGTTTTCACTGATTCCTCGGTACACATACGATTGGTTTTGATTGGCAACGCTTTGGTAATAAGACCCCTTGTTGAAGGTAGCACTGATAAGGGAGTAGCCAAAAGGTATGGAATAGTGCACCGCATCGCCATGTGTTCCTCGTTCCCCTTCTTTGCCACCACCTAGATCGTTGTGATGCGTGACATACAACATATCGTTGAGTTGTAGCGGGTTATCTGCGCTGAGCGTAACGCTACTTTGGTATTTACCTGTAGCTCGGGTGCCACTGTCATCCAAAGTTATCGAAGCTCTAAATGATGCAGAGTTTTGATAGGACACCCATAAATCGCTATCACCAAGTTCAGAATTTGCATCAGATGACGGAACTATTTTGATGTCTGCATCTGCTGTTGGTATACGCTTTAAGTTTTCAAGTGCTTGCTCAATGTCGCGCACATTGAGCAGTTCGCCTGCTTGCATAGGAAAAGCCCAGCGCAAGTCAGTCTTTGCTTTTCCGGAATTATCAAATCGAATAGTGCGTACACGACCAGGAACAATAGTCAATACCAGTTGGTCATTTTTCTTGGTACTGGCGTTAAACAACGCACGGGTAGTCACAAATCCTTTTTCAATCAATATCTGTTGGGCACGAGAAAGAAGGGCATCTTTATCGTTTGGACCAAGGCATGCCCCATCGATCGCATCTGGCAAAGGCGTAACAAGTTTTTCACGCAACCAGTCAAATTCGGGTAACTTGCGACCTTCAAGGTCAGCAAGTTCTAGCTGCTCAATAAATAAGCAATGCGCGGTTGTTAGTGGCGCATTGAATGAAGCCGCCTTTGCATACGCAAGGCCGTAACCAGTAAGCAAAAAAGCCCCAAGCAGCGCTTTTGTCAGCTTTAAACTTAAATTTCGCATGCCCCTGCACCCTTTATTCGATCGCGAATATTGGAGCAGTGCGGGAGTATTTTTGGGGAGAGAGTGACTTACAAAATAATTAAGCGTCGCTAAACTATTCTTTGTAATGCGACGTTTTTATTTGTGCAATTGCTAAACGATAGAATTAGTTCAAAATTGCTTTGAAGACTTACTGATCAATGTTGCGTTGCGACAACTTTTGCGACTTTGATCAGCGTTGTTTCATGTCGCCGCGGAATTGGCCGCCGCGTTGAATTTCTAGTTCTGAATATTCCAATGAACCAGAGACGCGACCGGTGCTGTGGATCAGGATATGGTCTTTGCACGAAATGTCTTGGTTGAGTTCGCCGTGCACATCTATTTCGCGGGCGCGTACCACGCCGGTGACAACGCCTTCTTTGCCAATG